>OBJA01000066.1_pt1 | contig 105772 bp, 96 predicted proteins | sample 1519751 | NCBI WGS metagenome assembly OBJA01 (sample SAMEA3881238, study PRJEB22517) | soil metagenome | biome: lake sediment; feature: soda lake sediment; material: sediment, water from around vicinity | place: India | collected 2013-12-23 | depth 3 m | reverse complement strand
AAAAATACTGAAGTAATGGTTCATCTGGATCAGCCCGATGAATATAATTATGTGATCAAAGGGTCAAAGGATCTGAAAATGTCGGACTTTAATGTTGAGCCTCCTTCTCCGGCCCTGGGCCTGATTAAAGTCAGGGATAAAATAAATATTACCTTCAATCTAAGGGTTCAGGCAGGATTGATTTCCCAGAAATGATCAATTGGTTTTGTTTTTCATGACCCAGTACAAACCCCGGGCATTGGTTATAAGCCTTGGGATGTACAGCTGAAGGATAATGTGTTCAAGGGTGGCCAAAATACCCCAGATGACCATCAGGTAATACAACGGGACTACAAAATCATATCCGAAAAGGACAATCAGGAAAATCCCCTGAATATACCCTCCTATTTTCCAGGAATATAAATGCAGGCTGGGAAACCTTTTGAATTTAAAAAGGGAGATCAGCATGGTAATCACCAGCAGGGAAACATAAATCAGGAAACTGCTTAAATGAGGTGCGAATTCTTCCATCTTGAAAACCAGCAAACCAATAATGGCCAGAATGTATGTAAGGTTGTCGGCAATAGAATCCAGGCGGGCTCCAAATTCGGTTTCCAGGTTGAATTTCCTGGCGATCAAACCATCCAGGACATCAGTTATCAGGTTGATGATCAGGAAAACGGCAAAGAGCGATTCTTTTCCACTGATAATAAAATACATGATCAGGGGAAAGCTCAGGATTCTGTAGAAAGAAAGTGCATTGGGTACATTAAAATTCTGTTGTATTGGCATGTGAAGAGATTTTTGATTAAACAGATTATTTTTTAACCTTTATCTAAACAAATAATATCAATACCAGCAAAACACTGACAGGAACAAAAAGGTTATCGGAGCCCTTCCAGCTGATGACCTCAACTATTGTACCCACCAGGGAGATCAGCAAAGCCAGGTAGAAAGTACGCAAGTCAAAATAGGTGAAATAAAGATAAAGAGACACCGTGCTGATCAGGAAGCAGGAGATGAAAAAGGAGAGTGATCCCAGCCAGGTTTTCTGCAATTTTTTATTGAAGATGACGATTTGATGGTTATGGGTTGTAATATTGATTCCCAGGATACCTGCAACGGGGTCACAAATTGCAAGCACCAGCATGGGCAGAATGAAATACAGGCGGTTTCCCATCAGAAATGAGATCAGGAAAACCAGATAAATGGCAGCAGGCAGCAGGTAGCTTCCCACAGAAGGGCGTTTGATATCATGGATGGACTTCAGCTGCCTGGTGCGCTGGCTTATCAACAATATGGAAAAAAAAACCACCGCCAGAAACAATACGTACCAGTGATCATTGAATAGGTATGGAAAGGAAATAGTTGAAAGGGTGCCGGTCAGATGGGCGAACTTTCTGGTGATTTCCCCCGTGAGGCCCAGTCGCCGGTATACCATCTCATTGAATACCAGTAACAGGGATATTCCTATCAAAAAAAGACCTGTGAGAATCAGCTGGTTTAACATTTGTTTTTCTTTCGTAAATACTTTAAAAATTCAGAAAAGAGATCAGGCTGATGAAGGCTCCCGCAGCAATCAGGCTGTCGAATCGGTCAAGAAAACCTCCATGCCCGGGAATTATATTTGAAAAATCTTTTACGCGGTATTGCCTTTTATACCAGGAGGTAAGAAGATCTCCCAGAAAAGCAAATATGATGATTCCCGTAGTCAGTAAAATTAGCTGTGGCCATGGATGGTCAAGGAGGTTCTGAAGCAGAAGGGAGGTAAAAATAGCCACCATGGCGCCTCCGAAAAATCCTTCGGCTGTTTTGTTTGGACTGACCTTTGGAAATATCTTCTGCTTTCCCAGCAACTGCCCGCTGATCTGGCAAAACGCATCAAATACGGCAGTAATCAGAAAAGTAAATACCAGTATTTTGCTGTCCAGCAGGCCAAAATAGTAAAAAAAGGCTGCAAAAGCTGCATATATCAGAAAGGCAAGCGAGAAGACAATAGGTTTTTGCCAGCCTGAATCAGTAAAAAGGTGAATGATCTCCAGAAGTCCTGCCAGGAGGATGAAAAGGGTAAGATAATGAAACAGCAGCGGGCGGAAAGCCATGCTCAGATAAACCAGGTTGATAATGACAAAATAGGTAAAGTATTTCAGCCAGTTTCTGCGACTCTCCAGGCGTGATTTTTTCCGATTGATCCTCCAGAAGCCTATGGCTCCCATGGAGAAAAAGAAAAACATCAATGCATAGATTTGTAACATACCAAGGATGATTAAGTTGTTATGAACCATTAACTGAAAATCATCAACATTCCAATCAAAAGGAAGGCACTGGTAAGCCCATACCTGAATGCCCTTTTGGGTTTTTTTATTTGTGCGTCCAGGTTAACGGAGTTAAAATGGCTTAGCAGGATAGGTCCGGCTATGGAACCCAAAACAGAACCCGCTGCCAGTAATAGCACCAGGGTAATGTCTACTTGCCCGGCTACCAGGTGTGCTGAAAATCCTGAAAGCGCATTTACAAATACTACCATCAGGGAGGTTCCGGCAATGATTTTTACAGGCAATTTCAAACTCAGCATTCCTGCCAGAACGGGTGCTGTTCCACTGGTGCCAAACATTCCAGCGGCGCTGCCTGCCAAAAAGCCGAAGCTGCTCCCCATAAAATATTCCTTTTTTTTCCACTGAATCGAATTTTCTCCGGATTCCGCGCTTTCTTCCATGTGGCTGCTCATGCTGTGCAGCAGAAAGAACCCCAACACGATCATATAAATTCCAAGAGCCATTTTTAAAAATTCACCCGAAAGCAGACGCGTTAGAAAAGCTCCTGCCATGGCCCCGGCAAATCCTGTCAGGATAAAGATCATCCCGGTTTTCACCCTGATATGCCCCTTGCGCCAATGACCGATAGTTCCGACAAACCCAATGGGTAAGGCAGCTGCCAGGGAAGTGGCAATTGCAACATGAGCAGGAACATTGAAAAATAGTATCAATATGGGAGGAAAAACCGAGCCTCCGCTACCTCCTACTATAGTAGCTATTAAACCAATGATCAGCCCGATCAGAGGAAGCCACAAGTAACTGTATTGAAAGGTAGAATGTATTACCATTGTGTGGTTTGGCGCTGTGAAGAACTGCTTGTCTTCATGCACGTGATTTTTTTAGTGAACCTGTTGATCATAATTTAAAGACATTGCTAATATATGAAAAAAAAGTTTTAGACAGCATAATTTTCTGGTTGAACGGCTGTTTTGTGGCGTAAAAAGATGATTTTAGTGAGGTGTTTCGCTTTTTTCCGGAAATATGGAAGAATATTTTGCATTTTTTTTGCAAAAATGATCGGAATAAAGGGCAAAGCTACCAATTGCTGAAGCTTATCTTTCGTGGGCAAAAGCCGGGTATAACGTCATTCCCCCATCGATATAAAGCGTTGTGCCGGTGACATAATCCGATTCGTCGGAAGCCAGCCAGACGGCTGCTCTGGCAATATCTTCAGGATCACCCATTCGCTTGTAGGGAATCAGTTTCAGGAGTTTTTCCTCCTTTTCGGGGGTATCCCAGCTATGTTTGTTGATGGGAGTTTTTATCGCCCCCGGGCCGATGTTATTGACCCGGATCTTGTCTTTGGCCACTTCCTGGGCCAGGGATTCCATGAACAGCATCATCCCTCCCTTGGAAGCGGCATAATTGGCATTGTTGGTCCAGGGGATGCGTTCATGAACCGAACTGATGCAAATGATCTTACCTGCTGATAGGGACACAGAGGAATCAACGCCCCTTTTTTTAAATTCCTTAACTGCTTCCCGCGAACACAGGAATGTGCCGGTAAGATTTACTGAAATGACTTTTTGCCATTGGTCAAGGCTCATGTTTTCCACATAGGCTTTATCTTCAATGCCTGCATTGTTTACAAGGATGTGCAGGGTGCCGAATGTCTGCAGGGTTTTCCCGAACAGGGCCATTACCTGATCTTCCTTGCTGATATCGGCTTTGAAGGGAATGGCCTGTCCTCCGGAATCCAGAATCTGATCAACAACTTCTTTTGCACGTTCGCTGCCTCCATGGTAGTTAATGACTACTTTGGCCCCTTCTTTGGCCATTTGTAAGGCTATTGCTTTTCCTATCCCGGAGCTTGCCCCGGTAATGATGGCTGTCTGACCTTTAAGCCGGTTATAATACGGAATTTCCATGTCTGGTTGATTTGAAAAAGAAAAATTAATGATGTTCATGATCCTGTTCCAGGGCTTGCTGGTAAGTTTCATGGATGGTACCTGCGGGATGTTCCCCGGGTGCATAGATTGTATAAAGCTTCAGGTCGGTCTTTCCGGTATTTCGTACCTCATGCCAGTAGCCTGCGGGGATAAAAATTGCCCAATCCCCGGATACACTTCGTACAAATGACATTTCGTTCCGGCTCCTTCCCATAAGCACCTGAGCTTCACCCTGCTCTATGCGGATGAATTGATCATGGTCGTTGTGCACTTCCAGATCAATGGTTTCCCCAGGAGACAGCGACATGAAAGTCATCTGCAGGTATTCGCCCGTCCAGCGGGCATTCCGGTAATGGGGATTGGCAAGTGTGCCCAGCTCGATATTCAGAACCCAGGGATTTTTTCCCATATCTTCCTCTGTAGCAGGGGCAGGATCCTGCTCCTGCTGTTGGCTGCCTGGCCTACCGATTGCTATCAATGCAGAGAGTGCCAGGATCACCAGTACAGAAAAAACCATTCCCCTGCCCTTGATGATCGATTTTTTCATTGCTCTTGTTTTTGTGAAAATCCTTTCATGCAAGTTACCAAAAAATTAAGATAAATCGCCATCAGTAAATGATTAATCAGAATCCGGTACCGGAGCAAGACTTATTCGCGGGCAAAAATTTACCTGTTGCAGCAAACATTGATTGCAGATAGGCTGCAATCTCAGAATATATCTTTACAGCAAATATCCACTTTCAAATCTAGAAATAATGGAAAAACACACTGACATCATTGTTGTACTTGACCGCTCGGGTTCCATGAATTCATGCGTGGACAGTACCATCGAAGGTTTTAATACTTTTCTTAAGGAACAGCAAAAGGCAGGGGAAGATTCCAGGATCACCCTGATACAATTCGACGATCAGTACCAGGTGATCTATGAGCAGCTGGAGATTCAGAAAACTCCCCTGCTCTCTTCCCGGACTTATAAGCCCCGGGGAATGACAGCACTTCTGGATGCTATTGGCCGGACGATCAGGAGCCATGCTGATTATGTCAATGCTTTGCCTATTGAACAAAAGCCAGAAAAGGTAATCCTTGCCGTTGTTACTGATGGGTATGAGAATGCCAGCCAGCATTACAACCGGGCCCTGATCTTCAAAATGATCCGCGAGATGGAAGAGAAGCATCAGTGGGAGGTGGTTTTCCTGGGCGCAAATCAGGATGCCATTCATGAAGCAGGCACCCTGGGAATTTCTGCCCATAAAGCCATGACTTTTGTAAATGACGCCAAAGGAACCCTGGATGTTTTCTCTGATCTTAGTTTTTCTGTAAAAATGAGACACAACAGGGGAGAGGTTGCTTTCTCCCAGGAGCAAAAGCAAAAATACCGGCGTAAAAAGGAAAATGAAGATAAGGGGTGAGGGTTAAACAGATCTTCTGCCGGATCGGATGCAAAAAGAAAGGGTTGCCAGATGCTGACAACCCTTGTTTAGTGACTCCGTCAGGATTCAAACCTGAAACCTTCTGATCCGTAGTCAGATGCTCTATTCAATTGAGCTACGGAGCCGATTGCGGTGGCAAAATTACACAAATAATCTTTATTCAAAAGGTTTTTTCTGGTTTTTTTTGTGCTTTCCTCCTCCTGGCATGGGATTGGCCTGCAATTCTGCGGGTTTTATTTATAATTAAGTATTTATTGATTTGTTAAAGGTTTTTGTTTTAATATGATCATCAACAAAATGGAGTTGTTTATTTGAGCACAGATTGCGGATGCTTAACCACTACTTTGGAACGCCATTTGCCGGTGCGGTAATAAATAAAAGAGAAGATGAATCCAAAGAGCCAGGCAATGGGAATCCCCCACCAGATGCCATCGGTGCCCATACGCAGGGATAGGAAATAGGAGGCAGGAATGCGAAGGACCCACAATGAAAACAATGTGATGAACATCGGGATAATGGTATCGCCGGCTCCTCTCAGAACGCCGTTGGTCACGAACATGGCAGAAAAGAGAATGTAAAAAGTGCTAACTATTACCAGGTACTCATACCCTATCTGTACTACTTCGGGATCATCGGTAAAGATGCGCATCAGGTCGCGGCCAAACAGCCATGCTACTGCTGTAACAGTCAATGAAACCAGGGTAGTCATCAACAAGGTGCTGCGCAAGCCCTGCCTGACGCGTTCGGGTTTGTTGGCGCCCAGGTTCTGCCCCACAAAAGTAGATAATGCCATGCTGAAGTTCATGGCAGGCATGGCAGCAAAGGAATCAATCCGCCCTGCCACTGTATATGCTGCTATTGTATTGGCACCAAACATGTTCACGATTCTCAGAAGGGCCATCATCCCAAGGGAGACAAAGGTATGTTGCAGCCCGGTGGGTATGCCTATTCGCAGGCTCTTGCGGAAAATGTCCCGATCAAAGACCAGACCCTTGTAGGATACCCTGATCAGCTGATGGTAACGGTTCAGATAAAGGATGCTCAGGCCAAAGGCTATCCCCTGGGCCAAAACAGTGGCAAAGGCCACCCCGCCAATGCCCCAGCCGAATACCAACACAAATACCAGATCGAAAATAATGTTCAGCACCGTGGAGATCACAAGAAAATAAAAGGGTGTTTTGGAATCACCCAGCCCCCTTAGAACAGCACTGATAGCATTGTACCCGAACATCAGCACCAGTCCGGCTGCAAAAATATTGAAATACAGGGTGGCATCAGCCACCAGGTGCTCTGGCAGGGCAAGTACCTGCCAGATAAGGTCAATAAAAGCCAGACCTAAAACCGTCAGGATCAAAGATGAAAAGAACAGAAAAATAAAGGCAGTATCGATGGCCCTTTTGACCTTTACAAAATCCCTGGCTCCGTAATATTGCGAAATGATGATGGTGGTTCCGGTTGTGATGCCGATTACCAGGCTGATCAGTACGAAAATCACCGGGAAGGATGCCCCGGCTGCAGCCAGTGCCTCAGTGCCTATATATCGCCCGATAATGATTGTGTCAACAATATTATACAGTTGTTGAAAAACATTGCCCAGCAGCATGGGTAGGGTAAAGAAAAAGATCTGTTTACCGGCATGGCCCTGGGTTAAATCGCGCATAGCATTTGAAAAATCGGAGATAAATTCATTATAGGTTGGAACTGCTGTTTGATTTAAACAACCCGATAAAGGTATGGTTTTTTCAAAAGGTATGAATTGGACAAAAAAAACGTAATTTTACGGCATTATTAGGACTGCTGGCACAAAACCTCTGGTTTATGGATATTTCCGTTGTTATTCCCTTGTACAATGAGGAGGAATCTTTGCAGGAGCTTTACCTGTGGATCGAAAAGGTTATGAAATCCGAGGGTTTCAGTTTTGAGGTGCTGATGATTGATGACGGGAGCAATGATGGCTCCTGGCAGGTGATTGAAGCCCTTGCTGCTACTCATCCTCCCCTGAAGGGGATCAAGTTTCAGCGCAATTATGGCAAATCGGCTGCCCTGAATGAAGGTTTCCGCCATGCCTCGGGGGATGTTGTCATTACCATGGATGCTGATCTTCAGGATAGCCCCGGGGAGATTCCCGAACTTTACCGGATGATTGTCAGGGAGGGTTACGACCTTGTAAGCGGCTGGAAGAAAAAAAGGCATGATCCCCTTTCAAAGACAATACCCACCAGGGTTTTTAACTGGGCTACCCGCAAAATGAGTGGTATTCACCTTCATGATTTTAACTGCGGGCTGAAGGCATACCGTCTGAAAGTTGTAAAGAGCATCGAGGTATATGGGGAAATGCACCGCTATATTCCGGTTATGGCTAAATGGGCCGGTTTTAAGAAAATAGGGGAGAAGGTGGTACAGCACCAGGAGCGTAAGTTTGGGGTGACCAAATTTGGGATGGAGCGCTTTGTCAATGGTTTTTTGGACCTGATCTCCATTACCTTTGTTACCCGCTTCAGCCGCAGGCCAATGCACATTTTCGGATTGCTGGGAACCTTGCTGTTTATCCTGGGGTTTGTTATTGCCCTGTACCTTGTTTACGCCAAGCTTTTCTGGATGGGTTATCGCATGACCGAACGTCCGCTGTTTTATTTCGGGCTGCTTGCCATGATCCTGGGTACTCAGCTTTTTGTTGCAGGCTTCCTGGGGGAGCTGATCTCACGCTCCTCTTCCGAACGCAACCACTATCTTGTTGAAAAAATGACAACCCATTGGCAAGAATCATAATATTGGGCTCGGCATATCCCTTAAGGGGGGGAGGGCTGGCAACCTTCAATGAACGCCTGGCCAGGGCCTTTGCTGAACAGGGCCACCAGGTAAGCATCTATACTTTCAGCCTGCAATATCCGGGTATTCTATTCCCGGGTAAGACACAGTATTCAGATGAGGCTGCTCCGGGTGACCTGGATATCCACGTTAAGGTCAACAGCATCAACCCACTGAACTGGCTGAAGGTTGGGCGTGAACTCAGAAGCCTTAAGCCCGATGTGCTGGTGATCCGGTACTGGTTGCCGTTTATGGCTCCAAGCCTGGGAAGTATTGCTTCTATAGTTCGAAAAAATGGCCATACCAGGGTGGTAGCCATTGCCGATAATATTATTCCCCACGAAAAACGCCCGGGCGATAAATGGCTTACCAGATATTTTACCAAAAGGGTAGATGGATTTGTAACCATGTCCAGGGCTGTGATGCACGATCTGAAAAGCTTTGCGGTACAGGATCAGCAGATACGCTTCTGTCAGCATCCCCTGTACGACAACTTCGGAAAGCCGGTTCCCGGGCATGAGGCCCGAAATCTCCTGGGCCTTAAGCCTGATGACAAGCTGGTGCTTTTTTTTGGCTTCATCCGTGAATACAAAGGCCTGGATCTGCTGATTAAAGCCATGGCATCTGATGAACTAAGGGAAATGGGGGTGAAGCTTCTGGTGGCTGGGGAATTTTATTCTTCTTCTGAAAAATATACCAGCCTTGTTAAAGAGCTGAATATCAGCGAGAATGTTATCTGGCGTACAGAGTTTATTCCCAATGAACAGGTTGGGCTTTATTTCTGTTCAGCTGATATCGTGGCACAACCATACAAAAGTGCTACCCAAAGCGGTGTAACCCAGATCGCCTATCATTTTGAGGTGCCCATGCTGGTTACCCGGGTGGGGGGGCTGCCGGAGATGGTTCCCCATGCAAAGGTAGGATATGTGACAGAGCCTGATCCCGGGGATATCAGCAAATATATTGCCACTTTCTTCAGGGAAAATGCCGCTGAGAAAATGATTTCTCAAATCAGGCAGGAGAAAAAACGTTTTTCCTGGGAACTTATGGTTAACTCCATAATGGAATTTGTTTGAATTTTGGTAAATTTTTTGCAGTTAAGTGAAAAGTTGTCCGTATGTTTTCGGTGATCAACCAACTGGATCATGACCCAATTTGTTTTTTTTGAAAAAGACTGGTCATTGTTTCTTGACCGGGACGGGGTGCTTAACCACAGGCCCGCTGGTGATTTTGTCAAAGAACCCGGGGAGTTCCGGTGGAACAAAGGAGCTTTGGATTTTCTGGCTTACTGCGCTTCACGTTTTGGGGTTATTACCGTGATCACCAACCAGCAGGCTGTGGGCCAGAATTTGATGAGTGAGCAACAGCTGCAATTGATCCATAGCAGGATGCTTCAGGAGGCAAAGGCAGCGGGTGGTCGCATTGATAAGGTGTATTTCTGCCCTGACCTGAAAGATTCAGGGAGTTTTACACGCAAACCTGCCGTGGGAATGGCTCTTTGGGCAAAAAGGGATTTCCAGGGGATCAATTTCCGGAAGTCGGTAATGATCGGGGATACTTTTACTGATATGTTGTTTGGCAAGCGACTGAAGATGAAAACCATCCTGATATCATCCGATACCTCTGTTGCCGGGAAGTACCCGCAGCTGGTCGACTGGTGGTTTCCGGATATGGAAGCATTGCTGCAATTTCTGAAAAATTCAGAAACCCCAGGATAACAAGCTTTTTGCACATGCGTTATCATATTTGTTGTTTGCAATTATCATCATTATGTTGAAAATAAAAGGAATCCGTTTTTTGTTAATTTTTATACTGCTGCTAAGTCTGCAGTTGGCCTGTTTTGGGCAGCAGGCAGCCAACCTGCGCGATGAGCAGGGCTTGCGACAGGGTGCCTGGGCTGGCCATTTCGAGAACGGGCGCTTACGCTACGAAGGGCAGTTTGTGGATGATCAGGCTGTTGGCCTGTTTAAATATTATTATCCTACGGGAGCCTTGCGGGCCGAGCTGCTCTATACCCCCGGGCAGGACACCGTTGATGTTACCTATTACCATAACAACAGGCAGGTATTTGCCAGGGGCTTTTTCCTTGACCAGAAAAGGGTAGGGCACTGGAGGTTCTTCAACGAAATGGGGGTTCAGGTGGCTGAGACCCATTACCACAATAACCTGGAACAAGGCGAATCAAAAACCCTTTTTCCCGGAGGCAAGCTGGCAGAGGTGGTCACCTGGAATCAAGGGATCAAGAATGGACCCTGGATACAATATTTTGAAGATGGTTCTGTCAGGCTACAGGCTACTTACCTGGATGACAAGCTGACGGGGGATTTTGAAGTTTTTTATCCGAATGGCCAGAAGGTGCTTCAGGCTCATTACATTGAGAACTTGCCCCATTTGACCTGGAAATACTTCTCACGGGAAGGTGAACTGGAAAAAGAAGTGGTATACGAGAAAGGAAAGATGATCCGGGAAACCATTTATATTGAGCGCCAGCAGGAAGAAGCTATTCCTGTTCAACCTTCTTCTGATCCTTCAAGGGATGTTTTCAATTCACGCTTTGGCCAGTAATCTATGAGCAGGGGAAAGGTTTTGATGGCCATGAGCGGTGGGCTCGATAGCGGTGTTGCCGCCATTATGCTGCAGCAACAGGGTTACCAGGTTATTGGCATTACCATGAAGACCTGGGATTATTCGCTTTCGGGTGCTGCCAAAGAAACAGGTTGCTGCAGCCTGGATTCCATTCACGATGCCCGCCATCTGGCTGTTTCTTTGGGATTTCCTCATTATGTTGTTGATGTGCGTGAGGAATTTGACCGTTTTATTATCCGCGATTTTATTGACCAGTACCTTAAGGGACGTACCCCGAATCCCTGCGTACTTTGCAATACCCACATCAAATGGGCTGCTCTTCTTAGGCGTGCCGATCAGCTGGGATGCTCCCATATTGCAACAGGTCATTATGCCCGGGTTAGATATGAGGGTAAACGATACATTTTGTCAAAAGGAGTGGATGACACCAAAGATCAAAGCTATGTTTTATGGGGATTAACCCAGAAAATGCTTGCACGCACCCTGCTCCCGCTTGGGGATTTTCGAAAAGCAGATATCAGGCAAATAGCAGCTGACAATGGCTTTGTAGACCTTGCCTCAAAACGGGAAAGCTTCGAGATTTGTTTTATTCCCGATGATGATTACCGAAGATTTCTCAAACAGCAGGTTCCTGGTCTTGAGCAGCGCCTTCAGGGGGGAGTCTTCCTGAACTCACAGGGCCAGCAGCTGGGAATGCATCAGGGCTACCCCTTTTATACCATCGGCCAGCGAAAGGGATTGAATGTATCTGCCCCGGAGCCATTGTATGTGAAAAAGATCATGCCCCAAAGCAATACCATTGTGCTTGGAAAAAAACAGGAAATTTTTAGCAACTCTTTTACCATTTCCGGCGTAAATTATATTAAGTTTGATATTATTCCCGGCGATGTTGATCTGAGAGTCAAAATCCGGTACAAGGACTTACTGCATCGGGCATGTATGCATCATGAAAATGGACAGATCCGGATCGGGCTGCAGGAAAAAGTTGCAGCGATTACTCCCGGCCAGTCAGCAGTTTTTTATCAGGGGGATGATGTGGTGGCCGGTGGATTTATTGATCAGGTAGATTAAAAATTCATACCCTATGGAGAAAATATTTACTCCTTCCGGAAAATGGTATTTCTACTTCCTTATTTTTTGTCTGTTTGCCGGAGCAATGCCGGCATGTAAAACTGAAACAGCCCCACCGCTTGAAATGGGTTATGATTACCAGCCTCTGGAAGCAGGCCTTTGGGTGATTTATGATGTGGATTCGGTAGTATATGATAATTTTACCGGTTTAAAACACGAATACTTTTACCAGGTGAAAGAGCTGGTTGAAAGCCTGGAGCAGCAAACCGGTGAATATAAAGATTTCCGCCTTCACCGTTTCAGGCGCTTAAAGCCCACTGACCCCTGGCAGACAAGCAATATCTGGCAGATCAGGCAAACGGCTTCAAGGTTGGAGCGAATGGAAGAAAACCGGGTGATTGTCAAGCTGGTGTTTCCGGTAAGGCTGAATGCCCTGTGGAACGGAAATGCCTATAATACACTGCAGCCTCAAACCTACCGTTATACCCGGGTTCATGAACCATACCAGGTAAACGGGCATGTGTTCGACTCAACCCTTACCGTATTGCAGAATCAGCTGCTTACCCTTATCAGTGAAGATTTCCAGCTGGAGGTATATGCCCGCGATATTGGAATGATCTATAAGAAGTATGTGAAGCTCTCAAAGGAGATCGACGGCACCATCCTTGGGGGCGTTGACTATTCTTTTAAAGTATCTTCATTTGGAAGGAATGCTCAATAAAACTCTCTATGAGGAAGATTTGCCCGTTTTTGTTCCTGATCCTTGGCCTGTGTTTCTCCCTGGAGGCAGCTCCTGTTTTTGTTCCCTTCAAATACTGGATCAGTTTTACCGATAAACAAGCCTCACCTTATAGCATTGATCAGCCAGAGGCATTCCTGTCAGCACGGTCAGTTCAGCGGCGGCAGTTGCAGGGCATTGCTGTTACAGAGGCCGACCTTCCGGTGAATCCTGCTTATGTTCAGGATCTGGCGGCACAGCCCGGGGTGAGGGTTTTTTATGCCAGCCGCTGGTTCAACGGTGTACTTATCAGTGTGGATGATACTACAGGTTTGCCCGGCATACTGCAACTTCCATTTGTTCAGGAAGCCCGATATGTTAAGCCTCATGTTGTAAATAATAATGCATCAATAGAAAAGACTACCTGCAGTGCTGCTGTTAAAAACGGGGATCCACCTTCAGATGATGCATCTTTTGGCTCTTTCAAATCGTTGTATCCCCTTTTTGATTATGGGCTCGGCCGCAGGCAGGTAGAGCTGGTAAACGGGCAGGTGCTTCACCAGGCGGGTTATCATGGCCGGGGAAAGATCATTACGGTATTGGATTCGGGGTTTCTGAATGCTGACAAGTTGCAGGGCCTTTCGCACCTTTATCAAAACAACCAGATACTCGGGGTTCGGGATTTTGTAGACTCCCAGGCCAATATCTATGCCACCCACAACCACGGCACCGTGGTTTTATCAGTTATGGGAACAAGCCTGCCGGGAGGTTTGCTGGGCACAGCCCGGGGAGCTGATTATTTCCTGATTCGAACTGAAGATGCTGAAAGTGAGTTCATTATTGAGGAGTACAACTGGCTTGCAGGAGCAGAACTCGCCGACAGCCTGGGAGCCGATATTATTAACTCCTCCCTGGGTTATTCAACCTTTGATGATCCTTCAATGAATTATTCCTACCAGGACCTTGACGGGCGAAGCAGTGTTACGGCCCGGGCAGCCAATATGGCTTTTGAGCGGGGAATACTCGTAGTGAACAGCGCAGGAAATTCCGGGGCCCAGGCCTGGCGTTATATTGGAACTCCGGCCGACAGCTTTGGGGCCATGGCCATTGGGGCCGTTGATACTGCAGGTGTAAGGGTGCAATTCAGTTCGGTGGGCCCCTCCGCCGACGGGCGTATCAAGCCCGATGTAATGGCCCAGGGAACTACTGTGGTTGTGGAAACTCCTTCCGGGGCCCTTGCCCATGCAGCCGGAACATCCTTTTCCTCCCCCATTATTGCAGGTATGGCCGCCTGCCTGTGGGAGAAACATCCAGGCCTGCCTGCATTGCTGATCCGCCGCGCCATTCAGGAAAGTTCAAGTCGTATTCATGCTCCTGATTTTCTGATGGGCTATGGAATACCTGATTTTGCCCTGGCCGATCAGCTGATAATGAATAATTTCGTGCGCCAGGACAGACCCCTGGTGCTTTTTCCCAACCCATTCTCCCCAAACTCCGAACTGTCGTTTTACTCACCGGTTGTCCAGCTTGTAAACCTGGAGATTTTTGATGCCCTGGGGAGGCTTGTGGCCGAAATCATCAATATCCCGGCTGTTGAAGGGTTCAACCGAATCCAGCCATTCACAGGCCTTGGTGGGGCAGCCCAGGGCATCTACCTGATCAGGTTGTCCTACCTGCAGGAAGCCAGCCCTGTGGTTCTGAAGGCAATCAAAAGCTATTGATCTTTCTGCAAAGGTTCCTGCTGGGCCTTCAAGGGCTATTATCTTCATTTTATTCTAAGACTGACTGTTTCCGGAATAAACAAAAACCAGGCAACTTTTTTTTCTGGGATATCAAATATACCTGCTTGCCTGAATTCGGTTTATTTTACCTGCAGGAGTTTTTTTTCTTAAGGCGATTTTATCATTTTATTTTTAAGACTCTGGTATCACAAGCCTGGATCAATTCAGTTTTTGATTTTTCTATATGTCCTTCAGAATCGAATATTGCCAGGTAGGGGCAAGGAGGGAGAAAAATATTCATTTCTCAGAGGGATATAAAAATTGGGAAGAAAAGCAGAAGTTTTTACCATGCGGAAAACCCAAAAAGCGAACCTGCCCTGGGGCAGGATTGGAAGTTTGGCAAGTTTCTCATTTGCAATTAAAATTTGTAAACCATCCTGTTTACAAATATAAACGCAATAATAATTCACAATCGGAAAGAAACAGAGTGAACATTTGTGAAGCATTCCAAGATTACAATCGTTAATTCCGGATGGATAAACCTGATTTTAAGACTTGTTTACGATTGTTACTTAAGCAACAATGTAAACCATCTTTTCGCATTTGTAAATTACATCTGGAATTGCAAAGATTTCCCTTCTATGGTGCCCCAATTGGCTAATATCCTGCTACTTACATCATCTTGCCTGAAGTTTTACAATAAAAATTGACGGTATTCTTGTAACTTCCCTAAAATCCCGCTGGTTTTAATCATAAAGTAGTAAAAACCAACGAGGTAAACAATCCAATTGAAGTAAATCTTCAATGAATTTGCAGTTCACAAACTTAAATTCTGCCAAAATTCACTATGTTGATCTAAATGAGTAGAAGAAATTTGTAGCTTTACAAACGTAAAATCACTTTTCTAAACCTTTGGGTTATGATACAGCGAATTCAGAAGATTTTCCAGGTGAAGAAATTAACCCCTTCGGCCTTTGCCGATAAGATCGGGGTGCCTCGCTCGACAATAAGCCATGTACTTTCGGGCAGAAACAACCCCAGCCTGGAGCTGGTGCAAAAAATCCTGGATAGTTTCCCTGATATTCGAACAGAATGGCTTGTAAGAGGCCAGGGAAATATGCTCACTAATACAAACAGCTTGTTTCCCGCTGAGCTAAGCTTTGAACAGCCGGCAAAGGAACCCGCTTCAGGATCTGCTGACGATGATATTTCCATACCAGCCCCCGAAAAAGAAGAAATAATTAAGCCAGCAGGACTTATTGATCAGGACCAACCCGGGGAAAAGTCTCCTGAGAGGGTTGAAATATCTGCTACAGCCAATGAAAAAAAGGATAAAACAGCAGTAAAAACCCGGCGGGTGGTGGTGTTTTTTTCTGATGGTACCTTCAAGGAATACCTTCCTGCAGAAGAAGATTAAAAACGCTCCAGCAGGGAGAAGAAAAAATTGCTCTCCCTTTCAGCATTATCATCAGAATCCGAGCCATGCACTGCATTGGATTCGATACTTCGCCCGAAGAGTTTGCGAAGGGTTCCCTCATCAGCCTGTTTGGGATCGGTGGCCCCGATGAGCCGGCGGTAGTCGTCTACTGCCCCTGGTTTTTCAAGAATGGCTGCCACAATGGGGCCTGAGGCCATAAACTTGCATAAACGCTCGTAAAAGGGCTTTCCCCGGTGCACCTGGTAAAAGGCCTGGCTTTGTTCAAGGGACAACTGCAGGTACTTCATGGCCGAAATCCGGAAGCCTGCTCCGTTGATCCTGGCCAGAATAGGGCCTACAAATCCGTGCTGCACTGCATAGGGTTTTATCAGGGTCAGGGTATAATTACCTTTTTCCATAAGCTGTGATTTTTATTATTCAGATCATTACACATAATTATGGCAGGCTGGCCAGCGGTAGGGTATTCTGCTGAATGTGAGCCTGGAAGATGCCGGGGTTAAAAATAATTAATTTATACTATATCAAAAAATTAGCTTTCCTATTTTTTTTACCTTTGCCATTCATGTTCACCAATTAAAGCCAAGCTTTGGATTCAGCAGCCCTGCATAGCGTTAAAGAACTTCTTGACGACAAAAGCTTACCCATTGTTATTGTAACACATATGAACCCCGATGGTGATGCGGTAGGTTCAGCCCTGGGCTTATATGAATTTTTTCGTATCCGTGGGCACAAAAGCCTTCAGGTGATCACCCCGAACGATTATCCTGAATTTCTGCAATGGATGCCCAACAATGATAAGGTTTTGCGGGCTGTGGATAATTCCAGGGTTGCCAAAAAATTCATCCAAGAGGCTGCCTTGCTGTTCTGCCTTGACTTTAATTCCCCGGACCGAACCGAGTTGCTTGAAAAACCCATCCGGCAGAGCCCGGCATTCAAGGTCATGATCGATCATCATCCCCAGCCTGAGCAGGCTTTTGATCTGCTGCTCTCGGATGAGTCGGTATCAAGCACCGCCGAACTGGTCTATGAGTTCATTGCTGCCCTGGGCCAGGAGCAAAGCCTCAACCAGTGGGCCGCCGAATGTATCTTTGCAGGGATTATGACCGATACAGGTTCGTTCAGTTATTCGAACAACAATCCACGTACCTACCAGATTGTTGCGCATCTGATCTCCCTGGGAGTGAATGCTGCAGCCATCAACCAGAAGGTATACAATACCTATTCCGAGCAGCGGCTCAGGCTGCTGGGCCATTCCCTGAGCCAGAAGCTGAGGGTCTTCCCCGAATATCATGCCGCATACATCAGCCTGACTGCCAGCGAGCTAAAACGTTTTGACCACCGGGAAGGTGATACCGAAGGAGTGGTGAATTATGCACTTACCATAAAAGGCATCAAACTGGCAGCGATCTTTATCGAGAGAAAAAATCACATCAAGATTTCCTTCCGTTCAACAGGGGATGTGGATGTGAATGCCCTGGCCAGGGAGCATTTCCAGGGAGGAGGTCATAAAAATGCTGCCGGAGGAAAATGCTTTGATACCATGGAGAATACGTTATTGAAATTTGAAACGTTATTTAAGGCGCATAATAGCCTGTCAGCAAAATGATCATGTCAGCCTTTTTCCGATATTTATTATTAATATTGTTACTGGGTGGAGTTCTGGCCTGCAGCCGCAACCCGGCCGGGGAACAGCAGCCCGACAGGGCGGCAATCAGGGAGAGCCTTGCCCGGGCAAATAAGCTGATGATCAGTGCCGAGGACCAGGAAATACGTGATTTTGTAGATCGTTACGGCTGGCAGGTGCAGGAAACCGGCTCGGGCCTGCGCTACTGGATCTATCAGCAAGGGCAGGGTGAAAAAGCCAGGGCAGGGCAAATTGCCGTGATACATTTTCAGATACACCTGCTGACGGGCGATCTGGTGTATTCTTCGCATGAAAACAAACCCAGGGAGTTTCGTATCGGCCGTGGTGGGGTGGAAAGCGGGCTTGAAGAAGCCATTTTACTTATGAAACAGGGCGATCGCGCAAAATTTATCATGCCACCTCACCTTGCTCACGGGCTTCCGGGCGATGGGGTGAAGATTCCTAAAAGAGCTTCCATCGTGTATGATGTTGAATTGAAAGAACTTAATAATCATTAATAACTTCAAATCTTTATGAAAAACAAAACGCTATTGATTGTAATTCTTGCTGGTTTTCTCGCTGCTTGTTCACAGAATCCCCGCAAAGGGTTTGACAGCACCAGCTCAGGCCTAGCTTACAAGTTCCATGAAAAAACTGAAAACCCCGCTGCAGAGATTGGTAAAATCCTGAAAATGGACATGAGCTACAGCCTGAACGATTCCCTGCTTTTCAGCAGCGTGCAAATGCAGCAACCTGTATATATCCAGTTGATGGAGCCCGAGTATCCCGGGGATATTTATGAAGGGTTTGCCCTGATGGCTCCCGGCGACAGTGTAACATTTATTGTCAATGCCGCTGATTTTTTCCTGAAAACCGCTCAGAACCCTTTCCTTCCTGAATTTGCAAAGGAAAGCGACAACGTGTTCTTCCAGGTTAGGCTGCTGGCAGCCATGTCGGAGGAAGAATATGAAGAAGACATGATGATTGTTGCCCAGGAAATGATGCGTCAGAACGAGATCAGGGCCAACATGGAAGATTCTTTGCTTGAAGAATACCTGCAGGACAACAACATCAATGTGGAAGCCCTTGAAAGCGGACTTGTTTATGTTGAAAAACAAGCCGGAACGGGATCCAGGGTTCAGTCGGGCAGCCGTGTATCGGTTCATTATGAAGGACGCCTTCTGGACGGAACCGTCTTTGATTCATCTCTGGAACGCGGGCAACCCATTGAATTCGTGGTAGGTGTGGGGCAGGTGATCCCCGGTTGGGATGAAGGCATCAGCAAGATGCGCGTTGGTGGCAAAGCCCAGCTGATCATTCCCTCTTACCTGGCTTATGGTGAGCATGGCGCAGGAAATGTCATTCCTCCCTTTTCAACCCTGGTATTTGAGGTTGAACTACTGGAGGTTAATTAAAAACTCTTTCCGGGCTCCTTCCGGGATGAAGCGCTTGTTGAATTAATAATGATTCCCATGATACGAAACCTCTTTCTGCCGATGGTATGCCGGCTTGCAATGCCGGCAATGATCCTGGCAATAGCTCTGATGGTATGGGGATGCAGAACAACCCGTACACTGCCTGAGCCTGAACCTCAGCCTGTTGTCACAGAATCGGGGCTGCAATACCTGGTAACCCGCAAGGGAAATGCTGTTGTTCCGGCTGAAGGGGATATTGTAAGGGTTCATTATACAGGAAAGCTGGAAGATGGTACAATAATCGACAGTTCTTACGAGCGGCAGGAGCCCATTCATTTTCGCATTGGCAGCGGTCAGGTGATCCGTGGACTGGAAGAAGGCATTTTGCGGCTTTCCCAGGGAGGCAAGGCAACCCTGGTGATCCCTCCCGATCTGGCTTACGGGAGCAGGTCGGTTGGCCCTGTTCCGGCCAATGCTACCCTGGTATTTGAGGTGGAACTTCTTGAGGTAAGCCGCCCGGGATTGGCCCCGGCAGCAAAAAACCTTACCCGCCAATCCCTGGAAAGCGGCCTGGAATATGTTGTCCTTGAAAAAGGCAACGGACGCAGGCTTGAACCCGGAATGCGCGTAACGGTACATTATACCGGCTACCTTGAAGATGAAACAATTTTTGATTCTTCTCTTGAAAGAGGCCGGCCCATACAGTTCATTCTGGGCCAGGGCATGGTTATTGCCGGATGGGATGAAGGCCTTGGCCAGCTGCAGGTTGGGGATAAGGCCAGGCTCTTTGTACCCTCGCATCTTGCATATGGCCCCGGGGGAAGAGGACCTATCCCCCCAAATGCCGATCTGATCTTTGATGTGGAAGTATTGGATGCTTTTGCCTTTGAACCACCCAGGCCATTCGATGTAACAGGGCTCGATACCCTGTTTACTGAAACAGGCCTGCAGTATATTATTGTACAGCAGGGCGATGGCGAATTTCCCCAACCTGGTCAGGTACTACGGGTACATTATTCGGGCTACCTGATGGACGGCACCTTGTTTGATTCCTCCGTACAGCGGGGGGAGCCTTTCCGTTTTGTGCTCGGACAGGGACAGGTGATCAGGGGTTGGGACGAAGGGTTTTCGCTGCTCTCGCGGGGTGCACGCGCCCGGCTGATTCTGCCTCCACACCTGGGATATGGTGATCGGGATATGGGCGCGATACCTCCCGGATCAAGCCTTATTTTTGATGTTGAACTCATCGACTTCTAATCTTTGTAATCCTATAGTTTATGACCATTTTGCAGATTTCCTGGGACGTGAGCCCTGAGATATTCCGCATCGGAAACCTGGCCGTGCGATGGTATGGCTTATTCTGGGCCTTGTCGTTCTACATCGGGTACGAAATAATATACCGTATTTTCAAACGTGAAAAGGTTTCCCTGCAGCAGGCCGACAAGCTGTTGATCTATATGGCCATCGGTAGCGTGGTGGGCGCCCGGCTGGGCCATACCTTCTTTTACGACTTTGATTATTATATCCGCCGGCCCCTGGAGATACTGATGATCTGGCAGGGTGGGCTGGCCAGCCATGGCGGGGCCATTGGTATCATCATTGCCCTTTATTATTATCAGAAAAACGTCAGCAACAAGTCCTTTGTCTGGCTGGCCGACCGGATTTTGATCCCGGTGGCTTTGGCTGCTTTTTTCATTCGCATGGGCAACCTGATGAATTCAGAGATCTATGGCCATGCAACCGACCTCCCTTGGGGATTTATCTTTGAAAGAAGGGGAGAGCAGCTTGCCAAACATCCAACACAGATCTATGAGGGCCTGGCTTACCTTCTTTTGTTTATTACCCTGGGTGTGCTGTATATCCGAAATAAAGTCTACCCACGGCAGGGATATGCTGCGGGAATTTTCCTGATCTTTATGTTCGTGGTAAGGTTCCTGATTGAGTTTATCAAAGAACCACAATCAGAATTTGAGAGAGATATGGCATTGAATATGGGCCAGATCCTGAGCATTCCCATGATACTGCTTGGTATTTATTTCATCTGGTGGGCCAACCGGCACAAAGTACCCGCAAATCGATAGCTCTCCAGCTTGATAATAAACCTTGATACGCCCGTTTCGTTTACCCGGAACGGGCGATTTTTTTTCAGGCAACCCCTGTTTTTACTTGTTCGGGGGCATATCAGCCCCGGGTCCTCCCCGTATTAAATTCGCACCAAATTCGCACCAAACTCGGACTAAATTCGCACCAAATTCGCGTTTCTGCGAATTTGGTACGAATTTCCTGCGAATTTCCTGCGAATTTGGTGCGTCTTTAGTGAGGGGATAACCCCCGGCCTGAACCGGGAAAAATGGGATCAATATTTTAAGGACAGGGGGGAAGAGGCTGTGGTTCAGGGATGGTAAATCAGAAAGACCGTGGTTCGCTTATGAAGCACGGGTTTTTGTTTTTTCCAGGCCGCCACTGGCAGGGTGCTGATGAACTCTTCCTTTTTGGTCAGATCACAAGCTACGCATAACAGGGTTTTGGGGCTGCAGCTTTTCAGTATGGCTTCCATCAACTGGTCGTTGCGAAAGGGAGTTTCCATGAAGATCTGGGTTTGATCCTGCTGATAGGCCAGTTTTTCGAGTTGTTGCAGAGCTTTGATTCGTTCATTTTCGTGGATGGGCAGGTAGCCATGAAATGCAAACCGCTGCCCGTTGAACCCCGAAGCCATCAGTGCCAGCAAAATAGAGCTGGGGCCTACCATGGGTACCACGCGCAGGCCCAGGCTGTGGGCCCGACGTACCACCTCCTGCCCGGGATCGGCAATGCCAGGGCAGCCTGCCTCGGATAACAATCCGATACTTTTTCCCTGGTGTGCAGGCTGCAAAAAACGCTCCATTTCCTGGCTGCTGGTAAACTTATTGAGCAGAAAGAAGTTAACCTGATCAAAAGAGCCCGTAAATCCTGCACTTCGCAGAAATCGCCTGGCAGTGCGAAGGTTTTCAACGATAAAAACATCCAGGCTGTTTATTATTTTGCGGTTCCCTCCGGGGAGGATATTTTCCAGCTCCTCTCCCCCAAGAGAAGAAGGGATCATGTAAAGAACCGCTGCTGAATCGGGGTTAAGCTGCATATTTTTCAGTGTTTGCTGAATGAGCGGCTGGCAGTCCAGGGCAGGTTATTCAGGTCGGCATTTCCACCCGATAGTATCAGTCCTACCTTTTTGCCCCTGAAAAGTTCCTGGTTTTCCATCATTACGGCCAGGGGCAAGGCACCGCTGGGCTCAACAACGATCTTCATACGCTCCCAAAGCAGGAACATGGCCTGGATGATGGTTTCTTCATCCGCGGTGAGAATGTCGTGTACTCCTTCCATGATGATGGGGAAGGTTAACGAACCCAGTGAGGTGCGTAAGCCATCGGCAATTGTTTGCGGGTTTACCGAGGGTACGAATTCTTTTTTCTGAAAAGATTGCCAGGCATCATTTGCCATCAGGGGTTCTGCCCCTATTACCTTAGTAGATGCCGCGAAATACCGGCTGGAAAGGATTGTGCCACTTAATAGGCCACCTCCTCCCACAGGGGCGATCACATAATCCAGCCCGGGCTGTTGTTCATGAAGTTCAGCGGCACAGGTAGCCTGGCCGGTGATAATGCGGTAATCGTTGTAGGGGTGGATCTCCAGGGCAGCGGTTTTTGCAATCACTTCACTCAGGGTGGCTTCCCGGGCCTGGAGTGTAGGCATACAAAAAGTTACTTCACCCCCGTAATCCAAAACCGCGTTAACTTTAATGCGCGGGGCCGACTGGGGCATTACAATATGGGCCCGGATGCCTTGCATGCTCGCTGCAAGAGCCAACGCCTGTGCATGATTCCCCGAAGAATGGGTGGCCACCCCACGGGCTGATTCCTCCCGGCTAAGACCCTTGACAGCATAAGAGGCTCCGCGGAATTTAAAGGCTCCTCCTTTCTGGAAATTCTCACATTTAAAAAACAGTTCAGCCCCCAGCATTTTGTTGAATGTAGAGCTGCTAAGAAGAGGTGTCTGGTGGATCAAAGGCCGGAGCACCTCCCTGGCCTGGAGGATCTTTTCCCTTGTTGGGAGCTGTGAAGCTATGGTATTCAAAGTTGTCGGTTTATTTTTTGGGAAAATATTTCTCTATAATCTTCTGACTGGCCAAATCAAGCATGGCGTAAACCTTTTCAAATCCGTCCCTTCCTCCATAGTAGGGATCAGGCACTTTACGGTTTTCTCCCGGGTATACCTCATTCATAATCAGTTCTACCTTTCCCAGGTCATCAGCCGAGCGGGCCAGGGCTGCAACATGGGAATAATTTTCACTGTCCATGACATAAATGCGGTCGAAGCGCTCAAAATCCACTGCCTGGAACTTGCGCGCCCGTTGCCGGGAGATATCGATGCCATGCTTCAGGGCTATGTCCTGTGAGCGAACATCGGGGCTTTCCCCCACATGATAGGCAGCTGTGCCTGCTGAATCAACCTGTGCTTCAATATTATTTTTTTCGAGTTTGTGCTCCAGGATTCCATGTGCCAAAGGTGAGCGGCAGATGTTTCCCAGGCAGACCATCAAAAATCGCATCATTTTTATTTTTTTGCCAAAGTAAAAAAAATCCCGGAAACAAGCACTGTGGTTTCCGGGGCAATATAATTAAAAATCCGGGTGGGATTACATTTTAACCTTGATGAGATTTTCTATTTCATCCATGGCTTTTTTGAAATTCTTGTCGGTTTCTGACAGGTTTTTAATGGTTTTACAGGCATGTAGCACGGTGGCATGGTCTTTTTTTCCGCACTTGCTGCCTATTGCCGCCAGGCTGGATTTGGTGTAATTCTTGGCAAAGAACATAGCCAGCTGCCTGGCCTGAACAATCTCGCGTTTGCGGGTTTTCTGATGGATCTTGTCAATGGGGATCTCGAAATAATCGCAAACCATTTTCTGAATGTATTCAACAGTAATTTCGCGTGGTGAATGCTTTACGAACTTTTCAAGTACCTTTGCGGCCAGCTCCAGGGTAATTTCCTTTTTGTTCATGGAAGACTGGGCCAGAATGGAGATCAGTGCACCTTCCATTTCACGTACATTGGTTGTAATACTGCGCACAATTAATTCAATGACCTCCTGGGGCATATCTACCCCGTCGTTATAAAGTTTCTTTTGCAGAATGGCTGTCCGGGTTTCAAAATCAGGTACCTGCAGATCGGCCGCCAAACCCCACTTAAAACGGGAAAGCAGCCGGGGTTCTATGCCTTTCATTTCAACCGGGGCCATATCGCTGGTGATGATGATCTGTTTGCCGTTTTGATGCAAATGGTTAAATATGTGGAAGAAAACATCCTGTGTTTTTTCTTTTCCGGCCAGGCAGTGAATATCATCCACAATCAGCACATCAATCATTTTATAGAAATGAATGAAATCATTCTGGTTGTTGTTGCGTACCGAATCGATAAACTGGTTGGTAAATTGCTCGGAAGGCACGTAAAGAACCGTTTTATCCGGGAAATTATTTTTCACCTCAATGCCAATGGCATGAGCAAGATGGGTTTTTCCTAATCCGTTTGCGCTGTAGATCAGTAAAGGGTTAAAGCTTGTTTTTCCAGGGCTTTGTCCCACGGCCAGGCCTGCACTGCGTGCCAGGCGGTTGCAGTCGCCCTGGATAAAATTGTCGAAATTATAGGAATCAATCAGCTGTGGAGCAATGTTCAGCTTTTTCAACCCTGGAATAACAAAAGGATTGGGAATGGCATTGCCGTTGTTTTTGTTCAGGTCAATGGGCATGTTCACCGGTGGATTCTTCAGGGCCTGTTTGTTCAGGGTAGGGGCATGTACCGTATAAGGGGCACTGGGGTTGGAATTCCTGGAGCTATCCATGATAATGCTGTATTCAAGCCGCCCCTCTGGACCCAGTTCCTTCTTAATGGTTTTTTTCAAAAGCCCGATATAATGCTCCTCAAGCCACTCATAGAAGAATTGGCTGGGAACTTGTATGGTCAGCACATTGTTCACCAGTTGTACTGGTTTGATAGGTACAAACCAGGTGCTGAAGCTGCTTGGACTAATATTGTCCCTGATCACTTTCAAACAACCTGCCCAAACTGTTTCGTACTTTCTCTCCATTATGGTTCCCTTAGCTGGTGATTAAACAATATATTATCCTTTTTCTTATGATGTGATTTTCAATATCTAAGCCAATCAGTCAAGGACAAAAAAGTTTGTTAACAAATTTTGGTGAAAAAAAGTTAATAAAAAAGTTTAATATCTCTTGATTTTTAAAAAAATTCATGTATTATCCTGTGTCAAATTTATCTCATTGCGGCTGTTCATAAACACCTGCATCATGCCCAGCCTAAGCCCGCCATAACCGCTTTGGCCAATATAAACATTTTTCCCTTTTTGATTTTTGATAACCGCAGGAGGATCCAGCAATGTATGGGTGTGACCGCCAATGATGATGTGGGTGTTGCTGGTATTTTCAGCAATCACAACATCGCTTACTTCTCCCGTTTGGTAGCTGAAGCCAAGGTGTGACAGGCAAATCACCAGCTGGCAGTTATGCTTTCTTATTAAATACTGTTCCATTCTGCGGGCCACCTGAAGGGGGTCAATATATTGTGTTTGACCGTATAGCTCTTTGCTGACAAGGCCCTGCAGGCTTATTCCCAGCCCATAGATACCTATTTTTATGTTGTTGCGTTCCAGCACCAGGTGGTCTTTGATTTTTCCTGCCAGAATGGTTTGTGAGAAATCGTAATTTGACGATACAAAGGGGAATTGTGCATTTGGCAATACTTTGGCAAAGCCCTCCAGCCCATTGTCAAATTCGTGATTTCCCATGGTTGCGGCAGTATAACCCATTTTACTCATCAGGCGCAGTTCGGGCTCCCCTCCATAAAGGTTGAAATAGGGAGTACCCTGGAAAATATCGCCTGCATCCAGAAGCAGCAGGCCGGGGTCCTGGATGCGGTAAGCCTGTATCAATGCCGCCCTGCGGGCATAACCTCCCATATTGGGGTAATTGGGGTCGTTGGCAGGGTAGGCATCCAGGCGGCTATGAGTATCGTTGGTATGAAGTATGGTGATACTGGCCTTTATGTCATCCTGCCCCAAAGCAGCAAAACCTGCAAGTGCTCCTGCACCTGCAATGCCTATGGTTTTGATAAACTGCCTGCGGCTTTGGTCCATGTTGCTTATCCTTATTAGTCAACAAAATATATTCGCCCATCAAGGCTTGCCGAGATCATTTGGCCTTCCTGCTGTTTAGCCTCCATATGCCTGAGAATAGCATCCCGGACTCTCATTCCAAGTAGCTCGGAATCAATAGGATTCAGGAAAAAATCCATGTTGTCACCACCACTTGCCAAATAATCCGAGGTAATGATCCTGTAGCTGCGCGAAGCATCAAAAGGTTTTCCCTGTATCAGGATCCGGGCAGGTTCACCCCCTGCTATACCTAATGTGATGCCCGACACAGGCATTCCTACCTGGCTGCTGGCCAGGTAATTGAAAAGATCCATTGTTTTTTCAGGGCTCAGGGTCAGAACGATCATTTCATTTTCAAATGGCATCAGCTCGAACACCCTGGCGCGTGTGACAGCACCCTGGGGAATGCTACTTCGCAATCCCCCATAATTCAAAAGGCAAAAATCAATCCCCTGTCCGTTTTCTGCCCTATAGATCTCCTGGCCGATATCAAGTACCAGATCGGCCACGAAATTGTTGAGAAGGCCTTCAGGAGTTCCTCTTGGCATGGCTACAGCTGAATATACAACCACCTGATCCATCTCCTCCTTCAGGTCTTCCCGGTAGATGTTTATCATGGAGTCCACAGCCGCATAGGGCACAGGGGCATTAATGCTATCCAGAAGCAGTACCTGACCCACTACCTGGATACCCTGTTGTGTTTGCCTGCAACCTCCCCATATGATCAGAAGGGTATATAGCAAAAAAGTAAGGTATCTGGGGTAGCTTTTCATGCTTGGTCGTCCTTTTTAAAAGAGCAGGACAACAATATTAAAGTTATTTGCCATCAAATACAACAAGAATCGGCCTGAAACCCGCTATTTATAATGAATATAGCAAACAGTTCTATTTAATACCAACAGGCAGTAAATCCTGTTAAAATATGCTCTCTGTAAGATAAATATAATGATTTGTCTATCAGCAGGTTGTTATAGGGCATTAAGAGTCAGCCCTTTGAGGTTCTACCCCTCTGACAGGAATTCAATTTTCAGGGTGGAAATTTTTCTGAAATTTTCTTCAACAAGGGTGGAAAGGGAAACGGGAACAGAAAAGATCAACCTGCAGGAGAGGCCAAAATCATGTTCGATCTGGATCAGATTGAAATCTTTTATGATTTTCATTACCTGGTTCATGGAATGATAATCAAAACGAATCTCAAAAAGGTGATGGATAGCTTTAGTCACCAAATTTGCATTTTCCAGGGCATTTTGGGTTGCTGCTTTATATGCATTTATCAATCCCCGGACACCAAGTTTTGTTCCGCCAAAATACCTCACTACTACAATCAGCACAAATGAGAGGTCATTGGCCAGTATCTGGCCATAAATGGGTTTGCCTGCAGTTCCCGGGGGTTCCCCGTCATCATTGATCCGGAAGTGCTCCCGGTTGTTGTCAAGGGCCCAGGCATAACAATGATGGCGGGCATCGTGGTATTTTTTTTTGACCTCCCCCAGGATGGTCTTTATTTGCTCTTCATCGCGCACCGGATAAGCCAGTGAAATAAACTTGCTGCCCTTATCTTTATACAGGCCTTCAGCAGGCTTTTCAATACTGGTATAGGTTTGGGAGCTTTCCATCATCTTTTGCAGGGCTTTACTTGCCCATGGTGATCAGCAAAATAGAAACAAGGGCAAGCATTATTCCAAGCCAGTTAACGGCTGATAGTTTTTCCCTGAACAGAACAATACCAGCCAGGGCTGCCCCGCTCACAATACTTACATTGAAGATGGGAAAAAATACCGAACTCTCGAAAATGCCCAGGCCCTGGATGAAAAAATATGAGGAACCAAAATTTAGCAGTCCCAGCCATGCACCTGCCATCAGGTTTCGTGGCTGTATGCTGAAGGGTTGCCTAAGGGCTGTAAATACCACCATTATGATTCCGGCAATCAGCGACACCAGGAAAACATTTGCTAAAAACAGCAAAGATTCATCTCCTACATAAAACATGGTAGCATGTTTAGTAAATGTATCATTGGTGCCATTTCCCAGAAAAAGAAGTAAAGGAAGCAACAAAAACCGCCTGTCAACTTTCTGTTGGTCCTTCTGCTTAAAGGTAAGGAAAAAGGCAAATAATGAAGCCAAAATGCCGGTTATCTTTATAACATTCAGGCTTTCGCCATAGGCCATGATCCCGATGCTCACCGGGACTACAACCGACATTTTGCTGGCCACTGCCGTCAAAGCAACGCCAGCTTTCTGGGCCGACATGGCAAAAACAAAAAATACCAGGATGAAAACCACCCCGATCAGGCAGGAGATAGCAAACCAGCTCTTCTGGGGCAATTGCCCAAAGGTGTAACTGTCCGGATGCAATAAAAAGCCCATTGCAGAAGCAATCAGGTAGTTCATGGTGATCGCCTGCAGATTGTTGATGTTGAATCTGGCGAAATATTTAAATGAAATGACAATGCCTGTAGAAAAAAGGATGGCCAGTATCAGGTAAAGCATATTTAATAATTGAGGTAGTTTTTGAACCAAAAGAATTTTTCTTCGCCTATTGAAATTTGCGAAAGATTGGTAGGTTTGATCACAGGAGCTTTTATTCCAGCGCCAAAGAAAAGGGGGCCTTCGAATACCCTGGCTTCATCCCACAGGTCCTGATCAATGAAAGATTGCAGCAACTGTTGGCCTCCTTCAACAAACACCGACTGAATGCCTCTTTGGTAAAGCATATTAAGCAGGGGCCAGAGGTTGTTTCCGGTTGCCGGTGGAATTTGTGCCCATTCAGTGTTCCCATGCTTTTTCTGCAATACCTCATTAAAGATCAGGGTAGGGCAGGAGTTATCCATCAAATGCAGCCATTCAGGAAGCTTAAGGCTGCGATCCACAACAATCCTGAGAGGTTGCCTTCCATGCCAGTCGCGGATGGTGAGCATGGGGTTATCATTCAGGGCAGTTTGGGTACCAACCATGATGGCTGGTTCCTCAGTTCGCCATTTGTGGACAAGCATACGAAGCTTCTGGCTGGTGATCCAGGTGGGTCGGATTTCGGAAAGGGGATGGCGCTCAGCATCAATATAACCATCGGAGGTTTGTGCCCATTTCAGGATCACAAAGGGGCGTTTTTTTTCATGGAAAGTAAAAAACCGCTTGTTCAGCTGACGGGCCTGATCTTTCATAACATCAAGGGTGACCTCAATGGCATGATTCTGAAGAATGCTTATTCCTTTTCCAGCTACCCTGGCAAAAGGATCGGCCGTGGCAATAACAACCCTAGGAATTTTGCTGCGGATGATCAGTTCGGTGCAGGGAGGCGTCTTGCCAAAATGACAGCAAGGTTCAAGATTCACATATAATGTTGATTCGCCAAGAAGGGAAGGGTCTTTAACGGATTCAACAGCATTTACTTCGGCATGTGCCTTTCCATAAACCTGGTGATATCCTTCACCGATAACCTGATCCTGATGAACAATCACACAACCCACCATGGGGTTGGGAGCTACCATTCCCAGGCCTTTGCTGGCCAGATCCAGGCAGCGTTGCATGTATTGCTGGTGAGATTGCATGAATGAATGACCAGAAGTTTTTGGAAATTATTCACGCCAAAAGTACAACTTTATCTGCAGATAATTTTAGGTGGTATTTATTGCTTCATAAGCCGGATCATCTTTTCATTTCTTCAATTTCCAGTTCAATAAGAACCTCCTGAAGGTAACCCACAATCTTTTTTATTTCCTGTTCAAGTATCTGCATTTTACAACCTATGGCGGTTTCCTCCTGCCTGCTACGGATCATTTTCTGAAGCTTGTCAACCAGCTCAGAAACCTCGGGAAAACCCAGGTAAGAGAAGCCTGGTTTTACTTTATGAAGGTTCTGGCAGGCAGATTCAATATCCAAGACAGCAAGTGAAGCTTTAGCCTGCAAAACATTTTCAGGTACCTGTTTCAGAAAATGACGGATCATGGAACGGGTGGCCTGAATATCATCATCAAATATTCCCCATAAAGCCTGTTTGATTTGCTTTCTGATCTGTTTTCGATCCTCCTGGGCGGTTTGCAGAAGCTCCCCGGGCTTTTCCTTCAGATCGGGGCCAAACTTTCGGAGCTTGCCCACAAGCACTTGCTGTTCGCAGGGTTTGCTAAGGTAATCGTTCATTCCCGATTCGCGAACCAGTGCCCTTGTTTCATTGGTAATATCGGCCGTGAGAGCTATTACCGGAACCCTGGCGTTGACCGCACCTGCTTTTCCCTGCCTCAGCATACGGGTGGCCTCATATCCATCCATCAGCGGCATATGAACATCCATCAGCACCAGGTGATAAGGGTGTTGCTCAAGCTTTCTTAGGGCTTCCAGGCCATTATCGGCAACATCCAGGTTGATTTTCCATCGTTTTAAAACCTTTGTCATCACAAACTGGTTCATCTTATCGTCCTCAACCAGTAAAACCCGCAAGGCTGAAAGATCCTCCGTAGAGGTTGTAGATTGGTTGACCTCCTCAGAAAAAGACTGCTCACTGATCTCCATTGGGATCTCAAACCAGAAGGTGCTGCCAATGCCCTCGATGCTCTTCACCCCGATTTGTCCTCCAAGCAGTTTGGTTAGTTTTTTGCTGATGGATAAGCCCAGGCCAGTGCCTCCGTATTTTCGGAAAGTGTGGCTTTCGGCCTGCGAGAAGCTTTCAAAGAGGCTGTTTTGCTTTTCTTCAGCAATTCCAATGCCAGTGTCTGAAACGGCAAACCTGATCCTGCACTTTTTATCGGATTGTTCGATCACCTTTGCGAAAACATCAATATGGCCCTCCTCGGTGAACTTGATGGAATTGCTTAACAGGTTAAGCAATATCTGCTTCAACCTGGAAGAGTCTGACAATACAATCTGCGGAACATCGGGTTGTATACGAACTCTGAGGTTGATGTTTTTGCCCCGTATCTTAAACCTGACTGCATTTACAGAGTCGTTGATAAGCTGATGCAGGCTGAAATGAGTGTTGTCGATTCCCACCTTGTTGGCTTCCAGCTTGGAAAAATCAAGTACATCGTTGATGATCCCCAGCAGGTGGTCGGAGGAAAATTTAATAGAACGCAGGTTTTCTTCCATTCCAGCAGGAATGTCTTCTTCATTTACCATCAGATCCGCCAAACCGATGATAGCATTCAGGGGGGTACGTATTTCATGGCTTACACTGGAAATGAACAGGGATTTGGCCAACACGGCTGCCTCTGCCTGTTCCTTGGCAGCCTTTAGTTCTATCTCCATTAGCTTTCGCTGGGTGACATCATAAATGATCAAGTGGTTTAACACCCTTCCATGAAGTTCTATGCCGCTTTGAAATACTTCCACGTCGCGGATATCCCCTGATTTTAGTTTGTGGCGCAAATGCTGGGAATTTGCCGGGCTTGCGGCCAGGGCAGGCTGTTGTTCAGGTACAGAAAGACAAATATCGCTGATATTCATCCCGGTAAGATCCTCCTGGCGGTAACCATAATAAGTGCATGCTGCAGCATTTGCATCTTCAATGGCTCCCGTATCTGGGTTAGTGATCAGCATGATGGCTGAATTCTGAGAAAACAGGCTTTTATAACGAAACTCACTCTCGCGCAGGATTTCCTCGTTTTTCTTTTTCTGGTCTACATCCGAATGAGTACCCAGTACCCTTACAGGATGGGATTGGCTATCGAAAACAACCGTGAGCTTCACCTGCACCCAGCGGTAGGTTCCATCCTTGCAGCGCATGCGATACTCGGTTTCAACAGCCGGTATTTCCCCGCTTTTGATCTTTTTGAACATCTTGAGAGCCTTGTTATAATCCTCGGCATGTATCAGCTCAAGCCATGCCTCCAGGGTATTGGCAATCTCATGTTCCTTATAACCCAGCATTTCCTTCCACTGCAGGGACAGATACAAGGAATCGGAATCGATGCTGTAGTCGGAAATTCCATCATTTGTGGCGAGTACAATCAGCGAATAACGTTCTTCGGCCTCAATCAGCCTTGCCTCAAACTGCTTTTTTTCATCTATGTTCAGCGCGGTGGCCAAAAAAGCAGGTTTTTGTTCAAAGTCTATGAGTTGTGCCGAAAAATCAACCCAAACAACCTGGTTCTGGCTGGTTTTGATCTGGAACTCCAGGCGCATGCGGTTTCCATTGTTGCGCACAAGCCAGCTGTCGGAATTCAGGTCACTTAAACTCTGGGGGTGGATAAGTTGCCAGATCTCCATCGACAGAAGCTGATCGAAGCTGTACCCTGTTAGGCGTTCCATGGCAGCATTCACATACTTTAGCTTATAATCCTGGAAGATAAGCATGGCAGTAGGAGAAGCCTCGAGCAAGGACCGATAATGATTGGCCTGCTTATTTGCCCGCATTTGACGCTGCTTCTGAATAATCAATACACCCAACAGGCCCAAAATCATCAGAAAAAGAACAATACTTGCCCCACGGTAAATGTTCAGGTTGCCCTGCAGGCTGGCCAGGGGAACCAGAAAGATTTTCATTGGTAAAGGAGCCACAAAACAAGCTGGAAAACCTGCAGAAACCTTCAGTAATGGAGGTTGCAGGGCCCATCTTCCCATTGAAATGAGCAATGCGTACTTTTCAGGAGGGTGGAGGTTTGAAAAGCCTTGTTGCCTTATATTTCCTTCCGTTCCTGATATACCGGATAAGGATCCGGATACCGGGGAGGCAAAACTGAAGCTAAACAGAAGACAACAAAATGTAAATAGTAAAATTTTTTTCACGCAATGATTTTAGTTTTACATTCTTATTTTGTCGGACAAACAAAATATGAAATTTGGGTTCAAATGTAAGAAACTTAAAATCGTTTTCCAAATATTTTTACCTGATAAAGCCCAAATAAAAGTGGATAAAAAACATCAACTAGTAAAAACCCTTATTTGGCAATAGGTTTAACCCCTAGGGTTCTGCAAAAATATTTAAAAAAAGAAAACCAAGGGGTAAAATTTCGATTAAAAGTACGGGTTTTTATCCGTTAAAACGTGCCTGGAAGGGAGAACTTTTTTCCTGAAATGGAGTAAATTTGATCAGATGAACTGCATTTTGACCTCTTTTAGGTGTTTTTCCTCGAGAATACGGGCAATTTTCCGGATGACAGTTCTACGGATTTCCAGTTCCACAGGCAGATTGGGATCCTGATGCGCGACGTTGATGGCGGTTCCTACCCAGAAGTTTATCTCATCGCTTTCCAGGAACAATTTTACGATCTGGTCGGCAGGGCCTTTATTCAGATCAGTCCGTGGCCCGTAATCTTCAAGAATTCCCGCCACTTTGCTTAAGGTAAGAATACCCTCGGAAACAAGGTCAATTCCTTCCATTATGGAAAGTGGAGGAAGATCCGGATCCTCAAATTCAAGTGTATCAATAATTGGGATATTCAGTTCACGGGCAATGATATCAGCTGTTGTGCCCCCGCAGATAATCCTTTTTCCCGAAAAGGATCTGACAACGGCGGCCAGATCAGGATCATGCAATTTATCGTAAGGGGGCCCGGAGCAAAGAAGCAGTTTACGTGGGCTGCGCAGATAAATAACCGCAGTGCTGATGTCATCCTTGGCAATATAGCCATCAATGGCATGAGCACGGCTGACAATATTGGTTGCCAGGCGTGAGGCTGAGATTCCGGGGTTTTCGCCAACGGCACTTCTTGCCATATTGGCCACATTATCCCCCCAACCCAGGAGGTATTTCTCTCCTCCCAGGCCTGACTGGGTAATGCCATCCGTAAGCAGGATAATGCGGTCTTCTTTGCGGGCTTGAAAAGTGCAGACTTTTATTTCCTTTCCTTTATTTTTTTCAGAATCAAGAAGGATATTTTCCCACTCAAGGCTTAATATCTCCTGGCTTCTAAGGACAATACAATCAGGGTTATCGTAATTGAGAATTGTGGTTCTGCCGCTGCTTTCAATATCTACTATGGTAAAAGTGGAGTAACTTACTTTTCGAACGCTGCAGACCGGCAGGGTATTCATGATTATTTCCGCAATTTTGTTCGGGTCTTTGTGTTCGCGTGTAAAGTTCAGGGCCATGGTGGCGGTGAGAGTGCTCAGCATGTTGGCCTTAACCCCGTGGCCCATTCCATCAGAAAGTACAACTACGGTTCGATTTTCTTCCTTTACCCGCTGGGAAACAAAGGTATCGCCACAAATTCGCTCCCCGTGATGGTTTTTTTGAAAGGAACCCACCTCAATGTAAAAAGGATGATCTTTGGATGGTTGCATCAGGGCTTTTTGATTTTCTGATAGGTTTCAATGATTGAATTGAGCATTTTTTCCGTCTTGCTGGCTCCCTCCCCCAACAGAAAGGCAATGTTCTGAACCATCTTCAGATTCTCATCCACTACATCCGAAACCCTGTTGATGATCTCTTCCTGGCGAACTTCCGCAACATACATATCGCGGAATACAGCACCAACAATTTTGCCGGGCTTCAGAGAGTAAATACTCACGTTCAACAGGCCCTCCCCATAACTGACATCCTTTCCAGTAATATTCTGATCATTTTCAAGAACGTAAGTGAACAGGTTGTAAATATTGAAAGGAAGTAATGTTTTCAGGTCAGCACCTACCAGCCCGGGAATTACTTCGTTGATCAATTGGGCATCTTCTCCCAACACCCTGATAAAGCTGCTGTTAGATTCAATTACTTTAAGCTTGTCATCAACGATCACAGCCGCAGAAGGAAGATTATGAAGCAAGGAAGAAGTAGTTTCCAGGGCCAGTTTTATCTTCTGGTTCTCGTTGCGCAGTTCCCGGTCATTGTCCTTCAGCAGGGCCTCCTGTTTTTTGAGTTTCTCATTGTTACTCTTCAGGGTACGGATGTAATCCTCTTTGTTTTTCAGAGAATAGGTCAGGCACATATCGGCTGTTGTAAGCCCCTGATCAATGGAAACGGCAAAATCCCTGCAGCTGCGATAACCACAGGCACTGCATGAAGCTTTTTCTTCCAGATCTTTTCCCAGGCTTTTCAGTATTTCCTCAATGCGCTCAGATGAAGGCACGGCCAATCGCTGATCATCTTTTACAAAAGGTCTGGAAAGATTCAGGGTAGAATGGGATGCCATATTTTGTTCCCATTGTTGCTGATCAAAGTCCTTCAATCTTTTATTGGCATAATCAACAACAAGAGTACGGCGCACAAACTTCTCTGAAGAATCAGTGGTTCCCGGCCCCATCAGGCAACCTTCGTGATAGAATACATTAAAATGTTTTTTTATGAACTCGGTATTGCGGCTGAATTCATCCACCGAATCAATCATATTATCCTTTCCCTCGGCAGTTATCACCTTGCTTTCCAGCAGACTTTCATTGATTCCTGCCGCAAAGATGATCCCATTGCTTAAGGGATATAGTGAACCCAGGTTGCCAATGGGGGGATCAAAATCCGAATATTCTACCTTTGACTCCTTGATCTGAAACAGCTCAAACATTTTGCGCAAGTCCTGGAAGGTAAGAACAGCATCCACCTTTCCCTCGCCCTCATATAAACTGGCTTCATGCTTTGCAGAAAGACAAGGGCCAATATACACTACTTTTAGGTCCTGGCCGAATGTTCGCCGAACAACCATTGCAGTAGCGGTCATAGGAGTGACTATTGGAGAGAGGTTGTAGATCAGTTCAGGGTAAAACTTTTCAACATAGGAAACCAGCGAAGGGCAATTTGCTGTGATATAATACTTTCCTTTGAAATTGGAAAGCAGCTCCCTTAACTTGCGGGCAACCAGGTCCACCCCAAAAGAAACCTCATTGACATAATGAAACCCCAGGGTACGGATCATTTCAACAAATTTGCGATAATCAGTAATATCAGGAAATTCACCGCTGATGGTGGGATCCACTATTGCTGCGATTTTTTGCCCGGAGTTCAGCAAGGCAATGGTTTGGTCAATAGAATTCTGATAAGTTACGGCATTGGCCCCGCAAACGTTCAGGCAATTCCCGCAGCCTATGCACCGGTTGTGATTTACCACAGGCTTATTATCATGAGCACGCGGGGAAATAGCCTTGACCGGACACACCCGGATGCAGGCGTATGATTGGTTGCAAAGTGAATGATCTATTTCAATGATTTGCATGGCTACCCCGGGTTTAATTCCTAGTTATTGGATTGAAAACGCCCTTAGGTCTTTGGTTTTTTCATTGATCCTGGATTTTCTTTTCCAGAATTCCTTCCATGATGGAGGCAATATTACTGGCATCCACCTGGTGTATCAGCAGGTTGTTGATTTTCAATACAGGGCCTTTTTCGCATTGTCCAAGGCAATGCGAGCCTTTAAAAACAACCTGATCTTCCAAATTCCGCTCCCTGAGAAACTCCTTGATCTGCTGCAGGGCTTTTTTATTGCCCCTTGAAAAGCAACTGCTTCCCATACATATAACGATTTCTGCGGTTGGCGAATTCATGATGCTGCTTATCAGATAATATCCTTAGCAAAAATAATGATTAGTTTGTAAAATGCGTTAATGCTTTAACATCTTAATTTTTGAATCTTTTACTTTTAGGGTAAGGCCAAAACAGCCCCAAGAAGCTCTTTTTTAGTAAATTTGTTTAAAACTACTGATCAGGGTGCAGGTAAAATCATACAATTTAACCTGCTGATGAAAAAAAAACTTGGTTAATTGTGAAAAAAGTATCAACTTAACGCCATGAAATCTGAGCTTCAATTTATTTACAAAAAATATCCCAACCGTCAGCGTGAGGACCTGATCCCTATTTTACAATCGATTCAGGAGGCTTTTGGTTATCTCTCCGAGGAAATCATTACTCATGTAGGGGATTATCTTGACATTTCTGTAAATAAAATTTATGGTGTTGCTACTTTTTATGACAATTTCCGCTTTGAACCCCAGGGCAAATATCATGTTCGTTTGTGTCATGGAACAGCCTGTCATGTGGCAGGAGCTACCACCATTTTAACTGAACTGGAGAAAATTCTCAAACTGAAGCCCAGCCAAACCGACAAGGAAGGTTTGTTTAGCCTGGAGGTGGTTTCATGTATTGGTGCCTGTGGGCTTGCACCTTTGATACAAATCAATGAAGATTATTACCCGGCTATTACCCGGGAAAAGCTTCAGGATATTTTCTCCCAGATACGGGAACAAAACAAAAGTACCTACATCAGTTAACCGCTTTGGCAATGAAAGACTTTCTCATCAGTCAGGTATTGCTCAATCCGCGGCGCCTTGAAAGGCCCGATATACAAAAAGAGCTTTCCTACATAGGCAAACAGCGGGTTCATAAACCCATGATCTATGTTGGAATGGGAACCTGTGGGCGGGTTGCCGGGGCGGGCCGAACTTTCCTTGCCATTGAAGAATACCTTAGGGAGCATCATATTGATGCAGAGCTTGTTGAGGGAGGCTGCATGGGGTTTTGTGCAGCCGAACCCCTGGTAGACATACAGCTTCCGGGAAAAGCCAGGATTTCTTTTTCTCATGTTACTCACGAGCGCATCCAACCCCTTCTTGATGAAGTGCTTAATAACCGCCTCCCTGAGATGCAGTACCTGGGCCAGTATAAAAGCAACATCCATCAGATGTGGCCGGCTGTGCCATTTGTGGAGGATCATCCTTTTTTGTCATTTCAGCAAAGAACTCTTCTTGACCTGTGTGGAATTGTTGACCCCCTTTCGGTTGAGGAATACATCGCCAGGGGTGGGTATTGGGCTTTTGCCGACACCATTGCAAGATATACCCCGGCACAGGTGTGCGATATTATTGAAGAGAGTTCACTGGCAGGACGGGGAGGAGGGGGGTATTCTGCCGGCAAAAAGTGGAAAATAACACTTGGAAGGGTCTCCGATCAGAAATATTTTGTTTGTAATGCCGTGGAGAGCGATCCTGGAAGTTATATGAACCGGACAATCATCGAGGGTAACCCCCACAGGTTGATTGAAGCCGTTCTGATTGCTTCCTATGCTGTGGGAGCTAGTAAAGCATATATTTTCATCCGGGAAGAATTTAAGCTGGCATGCCAAAGGCTTAAGAAAGCCCTGGAGAATGCCCGTGCTTATGGGATTATCGGACATCATATTTTTGATTCTGGCGTAAATATTGATATTCATATAAAAGAAGGGGCACGTGCTTTTGTTTGTGGGGAGGAAACAGCCCTGAATAACAGCATTGAAGGCAAAAGGGCTATGCCTGCTTCAAAACCTCCCTTTCCAGCAGAAAGGGGTTTATGGAATAAGCCCACTATTGTTAATAATGTGGAGACCCTTTTCAATGTTCCCCTGATTGTGAAAAACGGGAGTCAATGGTTTCAGAAGACCGGTACAGAGAAAAGCAAAGGGACTAAGCTTTTCTCTCTTTCGGGAAAGGTAAAAAATTTTGGCACCATTGAGGTACCCATGGGAATAACTTTCCGGCAGATTTTGGAGAAAATAGGCGGGGGGTTGAACAACTCCCATGATTTTAAGGCAATTGTGCTTGGGATCAATTCAGGGAGCTATATAGTGAAGGAAACACTGGATACACGAGTTGATTTTGAGGAGTTAAGATCCATTGGTGCATCCCTGGGAAGTGGTGCTTTTGTAGTGGTTGATCAAACCACCTGCATGGTGGATCTTGCCAGGTATTTTACTGGATTTTTCAGAAACGAAAGTTGCGGCAAATGCATTCCATGCCGTGAAGGCACTGCCCGGATGCTTGAAATCATGGAAATGGTTTCCAAAAGGCCTTCTTCCACCAATTCTTTTCAGACACTTGAGAGGTTCAAGGGGGTGATGCAGCTCCGAAGTCTGGCTGATGTGATAAAAGATACATCTCTTTGTTCCCTTGGCAAATCATCGCCCAATGCAATTTTGAATACATTGAAGTTTTTCAAGGGGGAATTTGACGCCCATATTTTCGAGAGAAAATGTCCTGCCAATGTTTGTCGTGACCTTAGATTATTCACAATTGATGTGGATCAATGCACCGGATGCACTGCCTGTTATAAAAAGTGCCCGGAGAATGCTATTATCGGGGCTGCACGCCACCCCCACTTCATAATTGAGGAAAAATGTATTGGTTGCGGGGCATGTTACGAGGTTTGCAAGTTTAATGCAGTGTTGATTAAGTGAGCAATAAATGAAATTTCAGATAGAAGTCGATCATTCCAGGATTGTGGTGGAAGAGGGGCAAACCCTGCTTGCGGCGCTTCGCCAGCATGGCTTCAAAGTGCCTACTCTTTGCCACATGAACCAATTTTCCCCAACGGGTGCCTGCCGATTGTGTGTAGTGGAAGTGGAAGGTAAAAGGGACTTGATCACCAGTTGTTCCTATCCGGTTGAACCGGGAATGAAAATCAAAACCAACTCCCAAAGGGTAATGCGTGCCCGGAAATCACTGGTGGAGTTACTGATCTCAAACCATCCGGATGATTGCCTTTACTGCGAAAGAAATGGGAATTGCGAATTGCAATGGCTTGCCGAAGATATGAATGTCAAGGAAAGAAAATATTTCAGGCAGAAAAGCGCTTATTTTCCGGATAATTCAAGCAGCAGTGTGTTCCGCGACCCGGCCAAATGCGTTGTTTGCAGCCGCTGTGTTAGGGTATGTGAGGAGGTTCAGCTGGTTACGGCAATTGATTTTATTGGGAGAGGCACCCGAACAAAGGTAAATAGCGCCTTTCATAAGGGGCTGAATGTTTCAAGCTGTATAAATTGCGGTCAGTGTATTATGGTTTGTCCAACGGGAGCCCTTCTTGACATTTCCCATCTGGAAAGAGTACAGGCAGCCCTGGATAACCCGCAGAAGAAAGTAATGTTCTTTGTATCTCCATCAGTGGTATCATCTCTTGCGGATTATTATGCAACAAAGCCCTCGGTGAATATGGCAGCAGCTATTGCTTCAGTTTTAAAAAAAGCCGGCGCATATAAGGTATTTGATCTGGGACTGGGATGCGATCTTAATATACACGAGGAAGCAATTCTTTTAATGGAGCGTATTGAAAAAGGCAAACAGCTGCCCCTGATTTCTTCGGATTGTCCTTCATGGATCAAATATGTTGAAGAATTTCGTGATGATCTGATACCTTATGTCTCCCCGGTTAAATCACCCCAACAGATTTTTGGTTCTTTGCTTAAGGATCATTTTACGGAAAAAGAAAACTTAAGGGCCGACAAGGTCTTTAATGTTTCGGTGGTGCCTTGTGTGGCCAAGAAATTTGAAGCCTCCCGTGAGGAAATGACTCATAAAGGCATCTCTGAGGTAGATGCCGTGCTTACCGTAAGGGAGCTGATCAGGCTTATCCGGGCCCTGGGTCTTGACCTGCGAAATATCCAGGAGGAAAACTTCGACAGCCCTTTTGATCAATCATCAGCTGCTGCCTGGAAAATGGGATATGCCGGAGGAAAAGCCGAAGCCATTGCCCAGGAAGTTTTCACTGCACTTAACACCAATTCCCGGGAAGTATTCAAGTTCAATTTACCCAAAAACATATCTGCAAAGAAAGAAACCAGGATTCAAGTCAATGGAAAAACCATCGGCTTTGCCTGGGTAAGCGGCATTTCCGAAGCAGAAGCTTATTTAAGGCAGCTTCAGCAGGAAAATCGCAACGATATCCATTACCTGGAGGTGGCCGGATGCCCTCTGGGATGCGTCGGAGGAGGAGGCCAACCCATTTATCATAATGCCACAGCCAGAAACCGGAAGAAAATTGCCCAGGATATGGAAAAGTTGACTGTTTTAAAAAGAGCATCGGAGAACCCGGCAATTGATGAAATATATTCTTCAATAAAATCAGTTCCTGCAAAGGGAAAGTCCTGTGAGTTGTTTCATACCCAGTATCTTAGACGACATGTTCTGAAATAATGCTTTGCTGATCATAAAAACTTGTAGTCGTGGCAGTTAATCAACAGGAGCAGTTTATTTATACGGTGAAAGACCGGTGTAAAGTCTGTTACACCTGCGTCAGGGAGTGCCCTGCCAAGGCTATTAAAATTATCAATGGCCAGGCCGAGATCATCAGTGGCCGTTGTATTTCTTGTGGCAACTGCGTGAAGGTATGTAGTCGCAATGCTAAAATGTTCCTGTTTTCAATTGATAAGGTAAAAGCCTTGCTGCAATCCGATAAAAAGGTTGCAGCCATTATTGCTCCCAGTATAGCCGGAGAATTCACCGATATTCCCGATTACCAGACTTTCGTGGGGATGGTTCGTGCCCTGGGTTTTGATTTTGTCAATGAAGTAGCCTTTGGGGCTGAACTTGTGGCACATAAGTATAAGGAACTGTTGCATCAATGTTCCGACAGGACTTATATTTCCACCAGCTGTCCCTCGGTTGTGAGTTTCGTGGAAAAACACCATCCCCAGATCATCAACTCCCTGATGCCAGTAGTCTCTCCCATGATTGCCATTGCCAAAGTGCTCAAAGAGATACATGGTGAGGAGCTAAGGATCGTTTTTATCGGCCCATGTATTGCCAAAAAAGGGGAGGCTCATCGTCCGCAGTTTTTGGGCCTTGTGGATGAAGTGATCTCCTTTATTGAATTAAGAAGAATGTTTATTGAACGTGGAATCACCCAAAACCAGGTTCAACCCTCTGATTACGACCCCCCCATGGCTGGTAAAGGTTCTATTTTTCCTATCAGCGGCGGTATGCTGCAAACGGTGGATCTTGAGGAGGACTTTATAAAAGGGGAAATAGTAGTTGCCGAAGGCCGCCTGGATATTATTGAAGTTTTGCGCGAGTTTGAGGAAGGTGACCTGGAAGCAAAAATGTTTGACCTGCTTTGTTGCAATGGATGCATTAATGGGCCCGGAATGAGCCATAAACACCAGTTCTTCAACAAACGAAAGAATATCTCCAATTTTGCTAAACGCAAGTACGACCAATTGGATCAGGTTCAATGGAAAAATGATCTTGAAAGATTTCTGGAGCTGGATCTTGGCCGCAGGTTCCGCGACCAGAGCCAGCCTTTTGAAGAAACTCCAAAAGAAGAATCTATCAGGGAATTGCTTTGCAGGATGGGCAAAACTGAGCCTGAAGATGAACTGAATTGCGGAGCCTGTGGCTATGATACCTGTTATGAGCATGCTGCAGCCATTTTACTCGGAATAGCAGAAAATGAAATGTGCCTGCCATATACTATTGATAAGCTGCATGAATATATCAAGGAGCTGGATATCTCCAATAAGAAACTGGCTACTACCCAGGCAGCCCTCAAGCAGAGCGAAAAACTGGCATCCATGGGGCAGCTTGCTGCAGGAATTGCCCACGAGGTTAATAACCCCCTGGGGGTGGTGATCATGTACAGCCACATATTGCTCGATGAGATCGATCCTGGCTCACCTTATTTTAAGGATTTGCAGCTGATTGTGGAACAGGCCGACCGTTGTAAGAAAATTGTTGGAGGATTGCTTAATTTTGCCCGCAAAAGCAAGGTCACCCTTAGTGAGGTAAATGTGAACCGCCTGATCAAGGACGGGTTGAAGACTTTCGTATTGCCGCGTAATATAAAGCTCAACTTCCAGGTCAGAACTATCGACCCCATTATTGAATGCGATCATGACCAGATGGTTCAGGTATTTTCCAACCTGTTCAAAAACGCAGTGGACGCCATGCCACAGGGAGGTGAACTGGGCATTACCATTGAGGATGATCTTGCACAAAAAGAGGTGATCTTTGAAGTTTATGACACGGGAGTAGGCATTGCTAAAGAAAGCCTGGAACGTATGTTCGAACCTTTTTTCACCACAAAGGAAAATGGAAAAGGCACTGGCCTGGGGCTGCCTATCATCTATGGGATTGTTAAGATGCACCGGGGCAATATCAAGGTAGAATCAAATGCTGATCCCTCTGTTGGCCCAACGGGCACGGTGTTTAAAGTTTCCATGCCCAGAAGATCAAATACCTATCAGGGGGATGCCCCTGATGATTTTTTAGGCGGGTGAGTTTTGCCTGTTTATCCAAAAACTAAATAAAATGAAGAAACCCAAAAAGTCCATTTTGATTGCAGACGACGATTACGATTATCTCATTCAACTTAAAATGGGAATACAGGAGATGGGGTTTGAGGTGATTACCGCCGACACGCAAAAAGAGGCTGAAACCATCATTGAAAAAACCCGCCCAGACCTGGCAATCCTGGATCTGATGATGGAAAATCAGGATTCGGGTTTCATCCTTTGTCACAAAATCCGTAACAGGTATCCTGATGTACCCATCATTATTGCTTCTGCAGTGACGGCTGAAACCGGGATGATCTTTGATGTGACAAGCCAGTATGAGCAGGACTGGATAAAGGCTGATTTGTTTCTGGACAAGGGTATTCGTATGGATCAACTGCATAAGGAAATCAATAAATTGCTTAAGTTATAGCATGGGACGACTCAAACTGCTTGTTGTTGATGATGAACCCGGAATAAGAAGTGGGGTTACCAGGATATTGGAAAACTTCTCTGTCAGTTATCCTTTTATGGATGAGGATTTTGATTTTGAACTCTTTGAAGCTGCCACAGGTGAGGAAGCCATCGAAATCCTTGAAAACACAACTCCTGATATTATCCTGCTTGACAACAAACTTCCCGGCATTCAGGGAATCGATGTGCTTGAATTCATCAACAGCCGGCAAATGGATGTAGTGGTTGTGATGATCACCTCCTATGCCTCACTGGATCTGGCCGTTAAAGCTACCAAGCAGGGGGCTTACGATTTCTTGCCAAAACCTTTTACCCCCAAGGAAATCCGTGCCTCTATCGAAACAATTACCAAGCAGCTGTTCCTTAGGCGAATGACCCGAAAATTGAACATCGAAGGCAGACAGATCCGGTTTCAATTCCTCTCGGTGTTATCTCATGAACTAAAGGCTCCTATCAATGCTATCGAGGGTTATCTTAAAATCATGCAAGACCGAAAACTGGGGCCCTATATGGATGATTACTCCGACATGATCGACCGTACCATGTTCCGCATTCAGGGAATGCGCAATCTGATCCTTGATCTGCTTGATTTTACCCGTATCGAATCTGGTAAGAAAAACCGCCAGATTGAACCCCTGCTGCTTTGTGAAATTGCACAGTTAAGTATTGATGCCTTTCAACCTTTTGCCATTCAAAAGGATATCGATGTGTATCTGAACTGCAGCAGCAAGATATTACTGAATGCCGACCGTCATGAAATGGAAATAGTATTCAACAATCTGATTTCCAATGCTATAAAATATAATAAAAAAGGAGGAAGGGTAGACGTGAATATTAAACATGAGGGGAAAAACATCATTATTAGTGTGGAAGATACAGGTATTGGAATGAATCCACAGGATACGGCTAACCTTTTCAAGGATTTTGTAAGGATTAAAAGTGAACAAACAAAAAATATCAGCGGATCAGGATTGGGCTTGTCTATAGTGAAAAAGATTCTTGAGCCATATCATGCTGAAATTACCGTGCAAACCGCAACAGGGGAAGGCAGTTGTTTTTCGGTTATTTTTACGGACAATTAAAAAACAAAGGGATGAATATGACAGTAAAAAGAAATGACTTTGAATTGCCCGGAAAAACTGTTGAGCGCCTTAGCCAGTACAGGAGGATACTTTATGATTCCATCAACCAGGGAAAACTTAATATTTATTCGCATGAGCTGGCCAGCATTATGAACCTGACCCCCGTTCAGGTTAGGCGCGATCTGATGCTGATCGGGTATTCAGGAAGCCAGAGTAGGGGCTATGTAATCAAAGATCTTGTAAAACTAATTGGCAAGATCATCGACAGCGAGAATGGGCAAAATGTAGCCGTAATTGGTATGGGTAACCTGGGCAGGGCTATTACCAGTTATTTTGCAGGCAAACGCGAGAAACTCTCCATACTGGCGGTTTTTGATAACGATCCACAGAAAACTGACCGGATCATTTCAGGGGTTCCCTGTTACCATATCAACCGGCTGAAGGAGGTGATTCCCGCAGAGAATATTTCAATTGCTGTACTTACTGTTGCTCCCGAGGCTACCCATGAGGTGGCCAAAATGCTTATGGACGCCGGAATCAAGGGTATACTGAATTATACTTCTGTACCCCTTACTGTAAAGGAAGGAGTATTCCTTGAGGAATACGACATCATTACCTCCCTGGAAAAGCTGGCTTTCCTGGTTAAGAATCATTGATCAATGTATATTTATAGTTAACAAAATGAAAGTTTATCAGGGCATACAGGAAGCAGCCGGGAAAATCACCAAGCCAGTAATAACCACTGGTTCCTTTGATGGGGTTCATATCGGACACAAGGTGATCATAAACCGCCTGAACCAAATTGCCAGATCAATTCAGGGAGAATCCGTTCTGATCACCTTTCATCCCCATCCGCGTAAGGTGCTTTATCCCGAGCAGAACGACCTGAAGCTGATCAATACCCAGGAAGAAAAAATAGAACTGCTGACCAAGGCTGGCCTTCAAAACCTGATCATTATTCCCTTTTCGCTTGAATTTTCAAGGACCAGCTCCCAGGATTTCATTACCCGTATTTTGGTTGGACAATTACGGGCCAGGGTGGTGGTAGTGGGACACAATCACCATTTTGGCCATAATCGCCAGGGCGATTTTTCACACTTATACTCCCTTAGCCAGCAGTTCCAGTTTGAAGTGGAGGAGATACCCATGCAGGATATCGAAAATGAAACAGTCAGCTCCACGAAGATCCGTAAAGCACTGATGCAGGGAAATATCCAGCGGGCCAATGCATACCTTGACCACCAGTATATTATCAAAGGCCTGATCTCAAAGGGCAGGGGAGTAGGAGAGTTATCCCGGATGCATACCCTGGGCATTTGCGTTCAGGAAGAAGAAAAGCTTATCCCTCCTCCGGGCATCTATGCCTCTGCTTTGTTGGTTCAGGGAACCTGGCTTAAATCAATGACTTTTATCCTGGAAAACAACATTAACCAGGAACGCTGGACTGAGACCCTGGTTCTGGAACCCGATCACCAACTCCTTGATCAGCAGGCAACCCTGTATTTTTATAAAAAAGTATCCGGAGGCAATCTGGCTGTCGAAGGTGCACTTTCTCATCAGGATATTCTGGATGCCAGGGAAATGGTGGAGGATTTGATGTATTAATAATAAACTATGGCAGGTAGCAGCATTCAGGTAATCTTTCTGGGTACGGGTACTTCAACAGGAGTACCAGTCATTGCCTGTAATTGTCTGGTGTGCAAAAGCACCGACAGGAAAGACCACCGCCTGCGTACTTCCATCTTGCTGCAGATCCATCAGCAAAATTATGTGATTGATTGTGGACCTGATTTCCGCTACCAGATGATCCGCGAACAGGTGGATGATGTAGCTGCCATTTTATTTACCCACGGGCACAGGGATCACATCGCAGGGCTTGACGACGTCAGGGCCTTCAATTATGTCTTGAACAAAACTGTTGATATTTATGCAAGCCAGCAGGTGATCGATGCCATTAACAAGGAATATCCCTATATCCTGCACGAAAAACGTTTTTTTGGAGCTCCACAGCTCCATTTTAACATTATTGGCAATAACCCCTTCTCAATCAATGGAATTCAGATCGTTCCTATTGAAGTGATGCATCATAAACTGAAGGTTTTTGGCTTCCGTTTTCAGGACTTTACTTACATCACGGATGCAAGCTTTATTGATGAGCAGGAAAAGCAGAAAATTAAGGGAACCAAAGTTCTGGTAGTGAATGCTCTAAGAAAATCAAAACATATCTCGCACTTCTCTCTGGATGAGGCCATCGAACTGATCACAGAAATTAAACCCCGGCAGGCTTACATCACCCACCTGAGCCACTTTATGGGCCTGCATGAAAAAATTCAGGAAACCCTGCCCGACAACATTTTTCTTGCTTATGACGGGCTTAGATTCAGCATTTAGGAGAATTGGGCATTTAAATCTTTAATTGCAATATTTCCCTGCTCATGCATTCTGGCATGAAAAGAATCTGTAATTTTGCATTGTACTAACTACTGAAATCATGATTTATCACCCGGAAAAATACCGGATCAGGGATCAACGGATGCAACCATTTATTGATCCGGAAGAAATATGGGAATTTATTAAAAACACACCCTCCGATACACAAAGGGTGCGTGAGGTTATTCAGGCTTCTATGGATAAGAAGCGGCTTTCCCTGGAAGAAACCGCCGTATTGATCAATGCCAGGGATCCTGAACTGATTGAGGAGATCAAGGAGGGAGCCCGTGCCCTGAAGAAAAAAGTTTACGGTGAGCGCATCGTCTTGTTTGCACCCTTGTATGTTGGCGATCTTTGCACCAACAATTGCCAGTATTGCGGCTTTCGCTCAACCAATAAGGATGTGAATCGAATAACCCTTACAGCCGGTGAGCTCATCAACGAAACAAGGGCTTTGATCGACCAGGGACATAAAAGGCTTATTCTGGTTTATGGCGAACATCCCAAATATTCCGCAGAATTTATTGCTGAAACCGTTCGTATTGTTTATGGCGTGAAGCATGACAACGGGGAGATCCGCAGGCTGAACATCAATGCAGCCCCATTTGATATTCCAGGATTCCGCACCATTAAGGATGCCGGTATCGGCACTTACCAGATCTTCCAGGAAACTTACCATCAGCCCACGTATGAGAAAGTCCATCTGGGGGGAGTAAAACGCAATTTCGACTGGCGGCTTACCTCTCTTGACCGCGCACAGGAAGCCGGAATTGATGATGTAGGCATAGGAGCTTTGTTTGGTTTATACGACTGGCGTTTTGAAGTCCTTTCACTGGTAAGGCATGTGAATCATTTTGAAGCCGTGTACAACGTAGGCCCCCACACCATTTCTTTCCCCAGGATTCAAAATGCCCTGTCGCTGAACATCGATAAAGATCATTTGGTACAGGATGATGAGTTTGTTCGCCTGGTGGCTATTTTGCGCCTTGCTGTGCCTTATACGGGAATGATTCTTACAGCCCGCGAACCCGCTCAGATCCGCGACCAGGTATTGCGCTTCGGGGTTTCCCAGATTGACGGGGGGACCAATCTTGAGCTGGGAGGTTATTCCAAAGGGGCTAAAGCTACCCAGGATCTTAGTATGGAACAGTTTCAGATCAACGATACGCGTTCTTTGAACGAGATCATGGATGAACTGATCCAGACAGGATATATTCCTTCATTTTGCACTGCCTGCTATCGGTTGGGTCGTACCGGGGAGCATTTCATGGAGTTTTCTGTACCGGGCTTTATCAAACGCTTCTGCTCTCCAAACGCCCTGCTGACCCTTGCCGAATATCTTGAAGATTATGCTCCCGATGATACAAGGCAGGCGGGATACAAGCTCATTGATCAAAAACTGGAGGAGCTGGCCAAAACACAGAACATAGAAAGCCTCAAACAAAAAATGGAACAGGTTAAGGCTGGTAAAAGAGATCTTTATTTCTGACATTTAAAACCCTATGCCTATGCAGAAGACCATGATAATGGGAATACTGGTATTTGACCGCATTAAAGAAGCCGGCAAAACCCAGAAGGTACTTTCTTCCCACGCAGCATTGATTCGTTCGCGCCTGGGATTTCATGAACTCTCCCAGGATGTGTGCAGCCGGGTAGGCACCATTTTGCTTGTGCTTCAGGGCTTACCCCACGAATGGCAGGCTTTGGAAGAAGACCTGAGACAAATCGGGGGCATTGAAATCCAGAAAATGAAATTCGATCATTTATTTCAATAACAAATCCTATGACAGAACTAAGGATTCTGGGTGTCATGGTAGCAAATCGCAGTGAGGCTGCCATGAAAGTTCAGCAAATACTTACCAAGTATGGGTGTACTATAAAAACCCGCCTGGGGCTGCATGAGCTTGACCTGGAACAATGCCATAGCTGCGGTTTGATCCTGCTGGAACTTATGGGTGATCCCGAAGAGTGCATCAGGCTGGAAAATGAACTTTGGGCCGTGGAAGATGTCCGGGTTCAAAAAATGGTATTTTAATCAATAAGAGCTATTTATGCTCTTTATCTAAAGCGTTTGATTAATGGCTAAACTGGTTCAACTATCCGAGGCCGCCTCCCTGGCTATTCATGCCATGGTGATGATCGCCCGAAACAACAAACATGTCAACGTCAATTCTATTGCCCAGGAAATGGGAGCCTCACGCAACCACCTGGCCAAAGTGCTTCAGCAACTGGTGAAATATAATTTCCTGCGCTCGGTCAGGGGACCCAGCGGAGGGTTTGTCCTTAACCGCCCTCCCTCCCAGATTACCCTGCTGGATATTTATGAAGCCATTGAAGGAAGAATTGATATACATGAGTGTCCCCTTGACCGGCAGATATGTCCTTTCAACAAATGCCTGATGGGGGGCGTGGTAAAAGATGTCACCTTGCAAATTAAGGATTATTTCGGGGATCAAACCCTGGAAAAATTCCTTCAGGACCCTGCCCGCGATGCCCTGTAAATAGTTACTGTATCTGTTTGAAAGGAATTGCCCTCCTTTGGGAGCTATCTGTCGGGGGAATTGATTAATTTTGCAGACCTCATTTTCAAAATAAAGGCATTTTTAATGGCACTGCAGGCAGGAAACCTCCTTTCTTCTATACAATCCCCGGCCGATATCCGTAAGTTATCACCCGAGGAGCTGGTACAATTATGTCAGGAGTTAAGGAGTTTTATCATTGATTCGGTTTCACTGAATCCAGGGCATTTTGGAGCCAGCCTGGGGGTGGTGGAGCTCAGCGTGGCCATTCATTCTGTTTTTAACACCCCCTACGATAAACTTATCTGGGATGTAGGTCATCAGGCATATGCCCACAAGATACTTACCGGGCGCCGCGAGTTGTTTCACCTGAACCGGCGCTATAAGGGCATCAGTGGTTTTCCCAAAATGGCCGAAAGCCCTTATGATGCCTTTGGTACCGGGCATTCCTCAACCAGCATTTCTGCAGCTTTGGGTATGGCAGTGGCATCAGCCCTTAATGGGGAAAATCATCGCCAGCATATTGCCGTTATTGGCGACGGCAGCCTGACTGCTGGCATGGCCTTTGAAGCACTCAATCATGCAGGTGTGACCAATGCCAACTTGCTGGTGATACTGAATGATAATGGAATCGCCATCGATAAAAATGTTGGCGCCCTGAAAGATTATTTAACCGACATCACTACCTCTAAAACCTACAACCGCCTGAAGGACGACATCTGGAATATGCTGGGTGCCTTCAGCAAAATCGGACCCGATGCCCGCGGCATGATTCAAAAGCTTGAAAATGCCTTAAAAGTTATCCTTCTTAAACAAAGCAACCTTTTCGAATCCTTGAAGTTCAGATATTTCGGGCCGGTGGATGGGCATGATGTGCAACACTTATCAAGGATACTCTCCGATTTGAAGGACATAAAGGGCCCTAAACTGCTTCACGTGGTGACGACTAAGGGAAAAGGGTTTTCCTATGCCGAAAAGGAGCAGACAAAATTTCATGCCCCAGGGTTTTTTGACAAGGAAACCGGGGAACTGAAGGTAGGTCCGGGCGAAAACAGCAGATTCCCCAAATACCAGGTAGTGTTTGGGCATACTTTGCTGGAGCTTGCCCAAAACAACCCGCGAATTGTAGGAATAACTCCAGCCATGCCAACTGGCTGCTCGCTGAACATCATGATGGCCGCCATGCCCCGGAGAGCCTTTGATGTGGGAATAGCCGAACAGCATGCCGTGACTTTTTCGGCCGGACTGGCAGCACAGGGGCTGATCCCTTTCTGCAATATTTATTCATCATTTTTCCAGAGAGCCTACGATCAGTTTGTTCATGATGTGGCCCTGCAAAAACTTCCCGTGGTTTTCTGCCTTGATCGCGCTGGCCTGGTGGGGGAGGACGGGGCAACCCATCATGGGGCCTTCGATCTTTCTTTCCTAAGATGTATACCTGATACCGTGGTTGCCGCTCCTATGAATGAAGAGCAATTGCGAAACATGATGTATTCGGCCCAGCTTAATCCTTCAGGCCCATACGTCATAAGGTACCCCCGTGGAAATGGAGTGATGGAAAACTGGAAGACCCCTTTTCAGGAAATACTGCCAGGCACTGGCCGCAGGTTAACCAAAGGCAGCCACCTGGCAGTAATTGCCATCGGTACAATAGGTAATATTGCCCTGAAGGCATGTCAGCAGCTTGAAAACGAAGGCATCAACATTTCACTTTATGACCTCAGGTTCCTTAAACCCCTGGATCATCAATTACTGCATGAAGTTTTCAGAAATTTTTCCAGCATTATAACTATTGAGGATAATGCCCTGGCAGGTGGAATGGGAAGTGCCGTGATTGAATTTATGGCCGATAACGGATATCAAAGCAGGGTAAAGCGACTGGGGATTCCCGACCGCTTCATTGAACAGGGTTCCCTTGACGAACTTTATGCCGATTGCGGATATGATATTGAAGCCATAAAGCAGGCAATCCGCCATGTGCACAAGGAAATGCATGTAAAACAGACCCGGAAAAAAGATATTTGCATTGAATAATTTTGCTGAATCTTTACAAGACCATCAGGCTGTTCTGATTGCTTTTGGATTGACCTTATTTGCAGGTTTATCTACGGGGATCGGAAGTGCTATTGCTTTTTTTGCGAAAAGGACCAATACGCGTTTTCTTTCTATCTCTCTTGGGTTTTCAGCCGGGGTAATGATTTATATCTCTTTTGTGGAAATATTGGACAAAGCCCGTGAGTCACTCATGATCGAGATGGGCCCCCGCCCGGGTGCATTGATGACAATACTGGCTTTTTTTTCCGGCATGATACTCATTGCCATCATCGACAAGCTGGTCCCGGGTTTTGAAAACCCGCATGAGGTAAGAATGGTTGAGGAATTGCAGTTTGATCACCAGCGGCGCAACAAGCTCTACCGGATGGGGGTTATGTCGGCCTTTGCGATTGCCATTCACAATTTCCCTGAAGGGCTGGCTACCTTTCTGGCTGCATTGCGCGACATTAAGCTGGGGCTACCCATCGCCGTGGCTGTAGCCATTCACAACATTCCCGAGGGAATTGCCATTTCAGTTCCCCTGTACCATGCCACGGGCAGCCGCCGCAAAGCCTTCAGGTACTCCTTTCTCTCGGGCCTTGCCGAACCCGTTGGTGCTATCGTGGGTTTTTTGATCCTGCTTCCATTTATCAATGATCTGATGTTTGGCTTTTTATTTGCTGCTGTCGCAGGAATCATGATCTTTATTTCCATCGACAACCTGCTGCCCGCAGCCCGCGAATATGGCGAACCACACCTTTCCCTTTACGGGCTGATGGGGGGTATGGCTATTATGGCCATCAGCCTGATACTTTTCCTCTAAAAACTCACAATAAAGCAATCCGGGAAGCCGCTGCTGCGCAATTCATCACGTAAAGCTTCTGCCTGCCGGCGTTGGGTTGTTTGCCCAATGATGATCTTGTAAAGGTTTTGGTTGCCCTCGGCCTGTATCAGCAGGTAAACAGGTTGCTGATATTTCTGTTGGTAGGTTTTCATCAGATCCTCCAGATTCCCAGTCCCTGTAAGGGATGTTACCTGTACCCCGAAGCCCTGCATCCTGTCAATAGGCGAAAACAGATGGTTGTAATATCCGGCAGTTAATTGTCCGGGCATACGCCGTCCCTGGCTGGCAGGGGCTTTCTCAGGCTGGGGTGCAGCTTCAGGGACTGGGGGGGCAGGCTGGTAGGAGCTGGCTTTGTTTTCATTCCCCGGGATGCTGATATGCGGGTTCAACCGCAGGGCAATGTCAAAATCCTCTTTTGCAGCAGCTTCATTTTGCAAGACCCGGTTGACAAGCCCCCGGTAATAATGAACCTCTGCCGACCCACTCAGCAATATGGAGGCCTGGTTCAGGTCTTCCAGTGCCAACAGGCCCTCACCTGAATGGTAATAGGCTTTTGCCCGGTACAAAACAGCATCAGCAAATCTGGGCCGGATGCGCAGGGCGATGGAGAAGTCCTGAACGGCTGCTTCATAGCGACCTATTGCAAAACAGGATTTTCCCCTTTGGTAATATGTCAGGTAATCCGGGTTTATATTTAGAGCCTTGCTGTAATCATCGATGGCCAGCTCATGATCCCCGGCGGCCGAACGGGCCAGTCCACGAAAATAAAGCCCCTGGTCGGCAAGTTCCGGATTCAGCTCAAGGGATATGCTAAAGTCTTTTATGGCTTCAGGAAATCTTTTCAGCTCACTTAAAGCGATACCCCGGTAAAGAAAAGCCTCGGCAAACAGGGGTTTCATTTCAATGGCACGGCTGAAGTGTTCAATGGCCGCCTGAAACTCACCTTCAAGGCCTTTTTGTATCCCTTCATGAAAAATCTCCTGGGCCTGTTCGGCTTTTTCTGCATTTACCTGACCCCGGGCAATAATCCATGGGATTAGAGCCAAAAACATAAGGGGAATGCTTCTATAGATCATAATTATCCTTGTTTTCAGCCAATATTTTTTTGAACAAGGCAAAAATAATGTAATTTCACTGATACTTCAAGTCTACTCACCTGAAGTTATTAACCAAATAAAAGAAGTGAAAATTGGGAGCGACCCATGGGCCTTACAGCCTCTCCTGGCACCCTTAGGGTTCCTGGAGCGCCTGCAGCCCGCTCCAGGTAAGGTTTTCTGGCAACCCTAAGGGTCCTGTCAAGGGTCCTATCCCCAGGCATCTTCAGCGTACCCATTCAGATAATCCACAAGAAGAGGGGCTTTCCGGTTAAAATATCTTTTTGGGCCAAAGCCTGAAACCCAGCTGACCCCCTTAATGGTATTGGTAAGAAACAATTCATCGGCCCCCAGCAGATCTTCAGGGCTGAGCATTACTTCGTGGGTCTTTATTTTTAAAAGGGAAGCTATGTCAAGGATCACCGAACGCATGATGCCATTTACACAGCCCTGATCAAGGGAAGGAGTGAACAGCTCCTGATCCTTCATGATAAACAGGTTGGAACTGATGGCCTCGGCTACAAATCCTTCCTGGTTCAGCAATATGCAATCATCCCATTGCCTGGTTTCTGCATAAATACCTGCCATTACATAAACCAGGGCACTGCATGATTTAATCCCGGCCAGGAAATCCTGGTTTTTCCTTAGATCAGGGAAAACTCCTATCATCAGACCTTTCTTGTTCAACACAAACTGCTGCTGTTCCAAAGGCACCGACTCAATCAAAAAAGAAGCCTCCGGGCGGCAGGGAGTATAAAACCCACCTTCTTCCCTGAAAAAACTAAGGCGCAAGCGCGCAGCCGGGGCTCCCGGATGATTTTTCTCATAAAGATCAAGAAGTTGCTGCTCAAAATACTCCCTGTTGAATTCCCGGGGGAGAATCATTTTTAATAATGATGCAGTTTGCTGTATCCGCCCAAAGTGGCGCCCGGCCCATAGTATGCGGCCCCGGCTGGCCCGGATGGTCTCGAAAAAACCGTCCCCGTAGCGGAACGAGCGGTTGCTGCTTTGCAAAACGCCCCGGGCTGCGGGAAGAATTTTCCCGTTCATTGACACATATTCCGACATTTATCCAAACAAATATGAAATAAAACGTCTTAAAAATTCCAGGTCAATAACAACAGTGAATAGCACTCCAAAAACAGCTCCCCAGAAATGGGCATCGTGCCCTACATTATCAGTGGCTCTTTTAGCCATGTAGGCGCTGTAAACAAGATAAAGGATCCCGAAAATAAAGGCTGGGATAGGAACAGGCAGCAGGAAAAGGAAAATGGACCCCTGGGGATAAACAATGATACTTGCAAACAAAACAGAAGAAACCGCCCCGCTGGCTCCTACCGCATTGTAGTAATAATTGCCGCGATGCCTGAAATATGCCGGCACGGTACTTGCAATTAATCCAAGAATATAAAGCAGCACGAAGAAAAACCTGCCGGTTCCCCCGAAATGCATCACGAATACTGTTTCCACCAGCCGGCCAAATGAATACAATACAAACATGTTGATCAGCAGGTGCATCCAATCAACATGCAACAAGCCATAGCTCAGGAACCGGTAGTAACTATTCTGGGAGTCGATCAGCGCGGCATTGAATTTCAGGCGATCAAAGATTCCGGCATTATTAAAAGCCATTACAGAAACAAGGGCCGTTAAGATGATGATAAAAAGCGTTATACTCATAAAATAAGGGTTTATGCAAAGATACTTTTTTCCTGTATGATTTTGCCAGGCAGTTGGCTTAAGCTACTTTTGTGGAAAAATAATTAGTTATGCAAAACAAGCTGGAATCCATTATCTGGGACTGGAACGGCACCCTGCTGGATGATGTAAGTATTTGCCTGGAGGGCATTAACCGTTTGCTCACCCGACGGGGCCTGATCTGCATTGACAGGGAACGTTACCAGCAGATCTTTACTTTCCCGGTGAAAGATTATTACCTTGCAGCAGGTTTTGATTTTGCAAGCGAACCTTTCGAGATCGCCGCCGAAGAGTACATTACCGAATACCAGTCATTGCTTCCCGGGGCTGGTCTTTTTGAGGATGCAAAAACAGCCCTGGAGCATTTCAGGCAACTGGGGTTCAGGCAGTTTATCGTTTCGGCCATGGAACAGAATGCTTTGCTTGATTCGGTTGATGCTTTGGGCATTTCTTCCTATTTTGAAAGGATTTACGGCATACGCGATAACCTTGCTTTTTCAAAGGCAAACAGGGGAATGGAGCTGATTGCCGATTGCAAATTAGATGCTTCAAGGACTCTGATGATCGGCGACACCCTCCATGACCATGAAGTGGGCCAGCAAATGGGAGTCAAGGTTGTTTTGGTCAGCCGGGGCCATCAGTGCCATACACGACTGGGGGTTAATGGCAATGTTATACTGGGCGATTTTGGGCAGCTGATTGCCCACCTGGAAAAACAAAACTGAAGCAAACCCGTGTTGTACTGCAAAAAAAAACCGCCCCGGAATTTTCGGGGCGGCAAAATACCGGGGAACAACAGGCCTTTTTATTGGTAGTTTATGCGCAGCCGGTCGAAAGTATCGTCTTCAATGATCTCAAGAGCCTTCAGGTAAGCCTCATCTGTTTGCATGGTTACCCTGACATAAGTGGCAAAGTCAAACAGGTTGCGGGCAATATGGCCTTTCAACTGATTTTTCATGTATTTTTCCGAGGCATCAGGCCCGCTGCCATTGTTTGTCACACCCTGCCTGCTGGCATAATCCTTCATCTGGCTCATCAGCTGCTGGTCGACCTCGAAGTCCCTGACAAAAACATCGCTGTTGGGGTAGCGTTGCATAAGATCTTCCCGGTTCCTGTTGGTATACTCAATGCCAAAGGTGTTGATAATGCCTTGTCGCAGCAGCCTGCTATAATAAGGCGAAACCCTTGTGGTATCCAGGGGGATAAAAAAGTCGGGCATCACACCTCCACCGCCATAAACGGGCCTTTTGTTAAGCATGGTAAGGTAGCGCAGTGAATCGGGAAATACTATATTATCGGAACTCACCAGCTCGCCCGAACGCAGTCGCTCGGAAAGGTCGTCCAGGTATTTGTCGGTGCCCTCACCATAAGGCTTCTGGATATTTCTCCCCGTGGGGGTATGGTAGGCGGCCACTGTCAGGCGTATTGCCGATTCATCAGGCAATTCAAAGGGCCGCTGAACAAGGCCTTTTCCAAAAGTGCGGCGGCCAATCAGAAGGCCACGGTCCCAGTCCTGAACGGCTCCTGCCAGAATCTCACTGGCCGAGGCGCTGCCCTCATTGACCAAAACAACCAGCTTGCCTTTCTTGAAATCGCCACGCACGGTACTGGTAAAGCTTTGCCGGGGGGCAGTACGCCCCTCGGTATATACAATCAGCTGTTCGGGCTCCAGGAACTGATCGGTAAGGTCAACGGCAACATCCAGGTATCCTCCCGAATTATAATTCAGGTCAAGGATCAGATTTTGCATGCCTTGCTGCGACAGACGCTGGAAAGCCTCCCGGAATTCGCGAACCGTGGTGCGTGCAAAACGGTTGATCTTGATGTACCCGGTCTCAGGAGTGGCCATAAAGGCTGCATCCACCGAATTGATGGGAATGCGGTCGCGCGTAATGGTAAAATCCAGGATGCGCGGGTTGCCCGAGCGGTGAATCCCCACAGTAACTTTAGTGCCCCGCTCCCCGCGAAGATGGGTTTGTACCAGTTCATTGGTTACATGGCTGCCAGTAACCGCATTGCCCTCTATGCTCACGATCTTGTCGCCGGGTAATATGCCTACCTTTTCGGAGGGACCTCCCGGAACAGGACTGACAATAACTATGGTATCGTTGATGATGTTAAATTGTACCCCGATGCCTTCAAAACTCCCGGCAAGTGATTCGTTGGCCTTGCGAAGATCCTCAGCCGACAAGTAAACGCTGTGCGGGTCAAGTTCCCTGAGCATCCCGCGTATGGCATCCTCAACCAGTTTCTGATCATTCACCTGGTCAATATATGCAAATTTCACAACCTGTAAAGCAGTCTGAATCTTCTCAACCTGCTCCAGGGAAAGCTGCGCCCGGGATGTGAAAGGCAGCAGTATGAAGATGATCATCCAAATGGAGAATTTGGAAAACAAACCTTTGTTTTTCATGAGCATATTATATCTTTAAAAATCTGTAAAGTCTTTTTATTTTGATCAAAAATTAAACCATACTGACAGGGCTTTTGTTTAGCATTTGAAAAAATCAGCAGCTTCTTATTCTCCCTTGTCCGGCAGGCAGGCTTAAATTGCAGGCTGGCAAATTTAAAGAAATTATAGTGCTGGTTTTTGTTTTAGGATTATTTAGTAATTTTCCCTGGGTTTCATTTTAATTGCAGCTTATAAATGTCTACGCAAACTTCAGCAGATATTGAAAGTAGCAGCTTAGACCGCGGCAGGCTTTTGACCAGCATAATATACCCCCTGGTATTTGTGCTGATTCTTTGGGGGGTAAAGATTGGCGAGCTGGTTTTTGATGTCAGCTTCAGAAACCTGGGCATATTCCCCCTTAGCCTGCAAGGCCTTCCGGGAATCCTGCTGGCCCCCCTGGTACATGCCGATTTCTCCCACCTTATTTCCAACAGTTTTCCCTTGCTGGTGCTGGGTAGCATGCTCTTTTACTTTTACCGGCAGCTGGCACCTGCTATTTTTATTCTCTCGGTTCTGATCACCGGTTTCTGGGTCTGGATCATGGCCCGCGATGCCTGGCACATAGGGGCCAGCGGGCTGGTCTACAGCCTTGCCGCCTTCCTGTTCACCAGTGGGGTGATACGCCGGCATCCCCGGCTGATGGCCCTTTCGCTGATAGTGGTCTTCCTCTACGGGGGTATGGTGTGGGGTGTTTTTCCCCTGCGCGATCAGGTATCCTGGGAATCGCACCTGATGGGAATGATATCAGGGGTGATTCTGGCCATTTATTTCAGGCAGCGTGGCCCCCGCCGAAAGCTTTATTCCTGGGAACTGGAGGAACTGGAGCAACAACAAAAACAACAACAACAGGCTTATCCGCATGAACCCGAAAATGATCCCCCCAGGGGAAAAACCCTGGAGGAAGTGGTTTTGCGCGAACCCCTGAGCATCCATAAAGACGGGCATCCCGAGGATGATACCCTTGCCAGAATCATGAACCGTTCTTTCAGCCAAACAGGCAAGCAAGCCCCTGGTGAAGCTGAACAGGGAAAAGAAGACCAATAACCTGCCCGGATTTTATTTCCACGGCCCTGTTAAGCTTTCCCCAAATTCTGGATACCTTTTGTAATAACAATTTCATTGGCAAAATCGGATTATGATTTTTGATCCATTTCTTCTTTTTCCGGCTTTTTCTGGTTGTCCTTCAGCAATAGCTAAACCCCCTGAAGGCTTATCATCCTTTCATGCTTGTACCCTCTCCGTATTAAATTCGCACCAAACTCGCACCAAACTCGCACCAAACTCGGACCAAATTCGCGAATCCGCGAATTTGGTCCGATTTTGGTGCGAAAATACTGCGGATTTGCTGCGAATTCAGTATAAGGGAGACAGGCAGCCGGGAACGGGAAAAACTGGCCGTTATAACCCATTCAATTGCCTGGGTAGGGCAGGAGCCTGCCTGATTAATAAATGCCGTATAATTGAGGAATAAAAAAAACCAGGAAGTTTTCTTCCGGGAAGAAGGAAAAATCAATAACGGCCGCGATCCATTTCGCGCTGAACATCTTTTTGTTTCAGGGTCTCCCGCTTGTCGTAAAGCTTCTTGCCCCGGGCCAGGGCAATTTCGAGCTTGGCAAACCCACGATCATTGATAAACAAAAAGGTGGGAATCAGGGTAAGTCCTTTTTCCTCCAACTTGCTCTTAAGCTTGTTGAGGTCCCTGCGGCTTAGCAGCAACTTGCGGTCGCGCTTGGGTTCATGATTATTATATGTGCCGTATTCATATTCGGATATGTTCATATTTCGCACAAACAATTCATTCTCCACAAATGTACAATATGCCTCATTGATGCTGGCCTTCCCAGCCCTGATGGATTTTATCTCCGTGCCGGTGAGCACCATGCCGCATATGAATTTCTCAAGCAGGAAAAACTCAAAAGAAGCCTTCTTGTTCCGGATGTTGATTTTGTTAGCCATAAAAGGTTTTTACCTGCCAAAGTTACAAATTCCGGCACTTTTTTTGATTTTCTTGTTTTGCAAACATTTTGCCCCCAAAGGCAGTTATCTGTATTACCCATGATTTCGGCTGGATCTTTTTTTAAAGCTAAAGCATTGCTGTTGGGTTGCTTCAATGAACGAAAGGTTTTTTTGTATAAAAAATGTTAATGGGTCGTTCAAAATAAAAAAAAATTACTTGGATTATTTGAAAAATAGTATACTTTTGCGAAAAAATAAAACCATCGTTATATATGTACTGGACCCTAGAACTCGCATCAAAACTTGAGGATGCCCCCTGGCCTGCCACCAAGGAAGAATTGATTGATTTTGCCTTGCGCTCGGGTGCTCCCATGGAAGTTATTGAGAACCTTCAGGAAATAGAAGATGAAGGTGATGTCTATGAAAGCATCGAGGACATTTGGCCGGATTATCCCACCAAAGATGACTTCTTCTTTCATGAAGACGAATATTAACAAAATACATCACCCATAAACCGGCTTCTGGCCGGTTTTTTTTTTCAAGGGCCGGTTTTTAATTTGTGGGATAATTGGGTTAACTTTGCTATTCTTTTTCGCCTGATATGCACGTACAGCTAATCAATAAACGTTATGCTCAATCTTATAAAGAAATTATTTGGTTCAAAAGCTGAGAGAGACCACCGGGAGATCCAACCCCTTCTTGAGGAAGTTTTTAAAGCCTACCATATCATCAAAGACCTGGATAATGATCAGTTAAGGGCCAAAACCGCTGAGTTCAGGCAGCGCATTTACAAACACCTGAAGGAGGAGCAGGATCAGATCGATAGCCTTTTGGCCAAAGTGGAAGGCAACTACGATATTGACATTGAGGAGAAGGAGCAGGTTTATGTTAAGATAGACGCTCTTGAAAAAAGAAAGGATGAGAAAACCGAGGCCATACTCCTTGAGATCTTGCCCGAGGCTTTCTCGGTTGTCAAAGAAACGGGTCGTCGGTTTAAGGAAAACTCCGAGGTTATTGTCACGGCCTCGGCCAATGACCGTGACCTGGCAACGGTTCGCAACAACATACAGATAAAGGGGGATAAGGCTGTTTATGCCAACCAGTGGATGGCTGGCGGCAACATGATCACCTGGGATATGGTGCATTATGATGTGCAGCTTATTGGGGGGATTCACCTGCATAAGGGCAAGATCGCCGAAATGGCTACCGGTGAGGGAAAGACTCTTGTGGCCACCTTGCCTGTTTATCTGAATGCCTTGCCGGGCAAGGGTGTTCATGTGGTTACCGTGAACGACTACCTGGCAAAACGTGACTCGGAGTGGATGGGAATGCTCTTTGAATTTCACGGGCTGAAGGTTGACTGCATCGACAAGCATGAGCCCAATTCCGAGGAGCGCCGCCAGGCTTATCTTGCCGATATTACCTATGGCACCAACAATGAATTTGGCTTCGACTACCTACGCGACAACATGGCCCGCAACCCCGATGAGCTGGTGCAGCGCAAGCACAATTATGCCATCGTGGATGAGGTTGACTCGGTACTGATCGATGATGCCCGTACTCCCCTGATCATCTCAGGGCCTACCCCACAGGGGGAAAAGCACGAATTCCAGGAAATGAAGCCAAAGGTGGAAAAACTTGTCACCGCACAGCGCAACCTGGTCAACAACCTGCTGGCCGAGGCAAGAAAGGTGCTCCTGCCAAAAGAAGGGGAGGTGGATGAAAAACAGGGGGGAGAACTATTGCTCAGGTGTCATCGCGGGCTTCCCAAGAACAAGGCCCTGATCAAACTGCTCTCCGAACCTGGAATGAAAACCATCCTGCGTAAAACCGAGAACTTCTACATGCAGGATCAGAGTAAAAATATGCACCTGATCGATGATGAACTCTACTTTGTCATCGAGGAAAAAAACAATTCCATTGAACTGACCGATAAAGGTATCGACCTGATCACCTCCCATAGCGATGACCCCAATTTCTTTATCCTTCCAGATATTGGCTCAGAGCTTGCCGATCTTGAAAAACTAAACCTGGACCCTAAAGAAAAGCTCAGCCGTAAGAATGAGCTATTAAACGACTTTTCTGTCAAGGGCGAACGGATTCACACCATCAACCAATTGCTCAAAGCATATACCCTTTTTGAGAAGGATACCGAGTACGTGCTGATGGACAACAAGATAAAAATTGTTGATGAGCAAACCGGCCGTATCATGGAAGGGCGGCGGTATTCCGATGGTTTGCACCAGGCTATCGAGGCCAAGGAAAATGTAAAGGTGGAAGCAGCTACCCAGACCTATGCCACAATCACCCTGCAGAATTATTTCAGGATGTACACCAAGCTGGCAGGTATGACCGGTACGGCTGAAACCGAAGCAGGCGAATTGTGGAATATCTACAAGCTGGATGTGGTGGTTATTCCCACCCACCGTAAGGTGATCCGCCAGGACCGCGAGGATTTGGTATACAAGACAAAGCGCGAGAAATACAACGCCGTGATCGATGAGATCAACGAACTGGTGAATGCAGGCCGCCCGGTTCTTGTGGGTACCACCTCTGTTGAGATCTCCGAGCTTCTGAGCCGGATGCTCAAGATCCGCAACATCAAACACAACATCCTGAACGCCAAGCAGCACCAGCGGGAAGCCCAGGTTGTTGCCGAGGCAGGGAAAGCCGGTACTGTGACCATTGCCACCAACATGGCTGGCCGTGGTACGGATATCAAGCTGGGGCCAGGGGTTAAGGAAGCGGGTGGTTTGGCTATTGTGGGTACCGAACGCCATGAATCGCGCCGGGTTGACAGGCAGTTGCGCGGACGTGCAGGCAGGCAGGGTGACCCGGGATCCTCCCAGTTTTTTGTCTCCCTGGAAGATGACCTGATGCGTATTTTTGGCTCCGAACGCATCTCCAACATCATGGACCGCCTGGGCCTGAAGGAAGGGGAAGTAATCCAGCATTCGATGATCACCAAATCCATCGAACGTGCCCAGAAAAAAGTGGAAGAAAATAACTTTGGTATCCGCAAACGCCTTCTGGAGTATGACGATGTTATGAATGCCCAGCGCGAGGTGATCTACCGCAAACGAAGAAACGCCTTATTTGGCGACCGCCTTGCCCTGGATATCGCCAACATGATGTACGACACCTGTGAGCAATTCATCACCGAGGCCCGCGAACAAGGTGATTATGAAGGCTTCAGAATGGAGCTCATAAAAACCTTTGCTCTTGAACCTCCCTTTGATGAAGAAGCCTTCCAGGAAGGGAAGGTCGAAAAGCAAGCCGACGAGCTTTACGAGCTTGCCGTGTCCAGCTACCGCAACAAAACACAGGAAATTGCCCAGTCGGCAATGCCTGTTATCAGGGATGTTTACGAGAATGCTGCCCAGAAATATACCAATATTGCCATACCCATCACCGATGGTTCGCGAAACCTCAATGTGCTCACCAACCTGAAGAAGGCCTACGAGAGCGATGGCAAGGAAGTATCCCTGGCTATCGAAAAGGGCATTACCCTGGGTATAATCGATAATTCCTGGAAGGAGCACCTGCGCGAGATGGACGACCTGAAGCAGTCGGTGCAGGGGGCAGCCTATGAGCAAAAGGATCCTTTGCTGATTTACAAGTTTGAATCTTTTGGCTTGTTCAAGCGGATGATCCAAAAGGTTAACAAGGATATTATCTCCTTTTTGGTGAAAGCACGTCTTCCCATTCGCGACAGCAGCCAGGTTCAGCAGGCCACTCAGGAGCGTACCGATATGAGCCGTATGCGCACCGGAAGAAGCGATCTTCCAGGAGCCGGGGGACCAAGGAAAACAGAACCTGTAAGGGTTGAAAAAAAAGTAGGCCGTAATGAACCCTGCCCCTGTGGTAGTGGTAAAAAATACAAACAATGTCATGGCAAGGGCGTGGTTTAATGCCCTTTTGCCATCTCATTTTAATTAAGCTTCTGATCTGATGATTACTACAGAAACACAGATGCGGGTCCGGTATGGGGAAACCGACCAGATGGGTTTTGCCTATTATGGAAACTATGCCCTTTATTATGAAGTTGCCAGAGCCGATGCCATGCGCAGGCTGGGAATGTCGTACAGGCAAATGGAAGAAAAAGGCGTGGTGATGCCCATCGTGACCATGAACTGCAAATATATCAGACCAGCCACCTATGATGACCTGCTGACAGTGAAAACCATCATCAGGGAAAAACCCACTTCCAGGATGAAATTCAGCTACGAGGTCTATAATGAACAGGGTATACTGCTGAACCTGGGAGAAACGGTTCTTGCTTTTGTGCGAAAGGATACCGGGAAACCCTGTGCGGCACCACAATGGTTCCTGGAAAAACTGGAACCTCTTTTTATGAACCAATAAAAAGCTTTTCAAAAACTTTCAATATATGGACATGATTGTAAAACTTGGAGACAACCAGAAGGTAGAAGCCCATTACAAAAATTTTGTGATCCATACCGACCAGCCTGTTGGTGCAGGTGGTGATGGGGAATTTCCCTCACCTTTTGACCTGTTTCTGGGCTCCATTGCTACATGTGCTGGATTTTACGTGAAGTCGTTCTGCCAGCAACGCGGTTTGTCTGAAGAAGGAATCCATATCGTGCAAAAAATGCAGCGTGATCCCATAACGCGGATGATCCAGACAATAGAAATCGAGATCCATCTGCCTGAAGGTTTTCCCGGGAAGTATCATCAATCGGTGATCAAGGCCGCCGAGGCCTGCACGGTAAAAAAACATATTGCACAGGCTCCGGAGTTTTCCATTATCACCAAACAAGGCTGAAGCATATGAGCAAAAAGACGCTGGTGATCGGTGCCAGTTCCAACCCGATGCGTTACGGACACAAAGCCGTAAAAGCCCTGGTTGCTGCAGGCCATGAAGTAATCGCCATTGGAAAAAGAGAAACCGAGATCCGGGGAGTTCAGGTGGTAAAGGGCAAACCCGATATCAATGATCTTCATACCATTACCCTGTATCTGAATGCAGATAACCAGAAGGAATACCTTGAATACATGATCGGGTTAAAACCCCAACGGATCATTTTCAACCCGGGGACCTTTAACAGCAAACTGGTAAAACTTGCCCGGGAGGCTGGAATCCAGGTTGTTCAGGATTGCACTTTGCTGATGCTTGATTCGGACGAATATTAAGCTTCAGCGTTTGGAAATTTTTACTTTAAAAAATCATTATGGAAAGCAAAGATTCAGGATTCGATACAAAGCTTATTCACGCCGGCATGTTTGAAGACCAGTATGGAAGTGCCACCGTGCCCATATATCAAACAAGTACCTTCAAATTCAGGGATGCAGATCATGGTGCTGCCTGCTTTTCGGGAGAATCAGAAGGTTATATTTACACGCGCATCAACAATCCCACCATTGATTCATTGGAAAAACTGGTGGCAGAACTTGAAAATGGTTACCGGGCCATTGCCGTGAGTTCTGGTATGGGAGCGGTCAATACCATTTACATGGGGCTTTTGAAACAAGGTGACCATATGATTGGTACGGATGCTGTTTATGGTCCTTCCAGGGTGGTAATGGAAAAGCAATATTCACGCTTTGGGATAGAATCCACTTTTGTTGACACCACGGATGTTTCAAATATTGAGAAAGCTATCCGGCCCAATACCAGGATAATCTTTGTTGAAACCCCCAGCAATCCCACCATGGGCATTACAGACCTTGAAAAAGTTGTAGAAATTGCCCGCAGGCATCAGCTGATCACAGTGGCCGACAATACCTTCTGCAGCCCTTACCTGCAAAGGCCCCTGGAGCTTGGCATTGATGTGGTTTTCCATTCGGTGACCAAGTTTATCAACGGCCATGCTGATATAGTAGGAGGGATCATTATCAGCCGGGAGAAACAAATGGACAGTGTCCTTCGTCCCATGATGATCAACCTGGGTTGCAATATGGACCCTCACCAGGCATACCTGGTGATTCGTGGCCTGAAGACCCTTTCCCTGCGAATGGAACGCGGCCAGGAGAATGCCATGAAGGTTGCCGGCTTCCTGGAAAACCACCCCATGATCGATTGGGTTAAGTATCCCGGCCTGGAATCCCACCCTCAGTATGAACTTGCCAAAAAACAGATGCATGGCCCGGGAGCAATGATCAGCTTCGGAGTGAAAGGGGGAGTGGACAGTGGGAAAATTTTAATGAACAATGTCAGGCTTTGCCTTCTGGCAGTATCATTGGGTGGAGTAGAAACCCTTATTCAGCATCCTGCCTCAATGACCCATTCCAAAATGGATCAGAATGCCAGGCTGCAGGCTGGTATTACCGATGGGCTGGTGCGACTTTCGGTAGGAATCGAGAATGTTCAGGACATTATAAATGACCTGGATCAGGCCCTTGATAAAATATCCCGATAGAGCTGGGGCTTATTTCGGCCAGTAATCGTGCAATTATAAGCAGTTAATCATTTAAAAATGAAGTAAAAGCAAGTTTCTCAAAGAAAAAATCCTTAATTTTGAAGGCTCAACCTTTGAGAAGAAACCAAACTGACCGGCTTTCTGGTAATCTCACTTGTTTTAAGTGTTTTAGCGTAGCCATCTTCTAAACTTTAATTAGTAACTACTAAGAGTATTTTTGATGAAAAATCATGATGAACTGAACCCTGGAACAGATAAGTTAATTCAGGCTGACGAGAACCAGGCGGCCGAATCTTCAGAAAATAAGGTAAGCGTGCCTGAAACATCCGAGGAGAACCTTCAGGAGTTAAACCCATCTCAGGGAGATGGAAAGGGCATCGCCAGTGAGCTGACACAGGAAGCAGCAACTGAAGGCCAGCCCAAGGCTGAGAGCCCTCAGCAGGTGGATGAAGCCCCACAGCGGCCGTCAGTCGGGGAAGCTGAAGAAGCACCCGAACAAACAGCTGAAGTCGAAGCAAAGGATGAGAGCTCCCTGCAGGATCAGCAGGAGCCATCTGAGGAAGCTGCAGAATTAACACCTCAACAACAACCAGCAGAAAGCCAATTAAAAAACGCATTACAGGATCAGGCTGACCCTGAAAGCCAGGTTTCAGATGATTCACCCAAAACTCTTACTGATGTTAATATCCCCGGCGAGCTTCATGAAGCAGATGATCAGGATCAGGATCATGATCAGGACCATGATCATGATCATGAAGATCATGAGTCGGCCGAGGAGCTTTCAGCCCGTTATGCCAGCCTCTCCAAACAGGAGCTGGTAGATTCGGCAGAAGAACTGGTCCAGCATGAGGATGTAAACCATATCCGCAAGCATATCGGTTTTATTAAAATTGCATTCCGCAAGCTTGTCAAGGAAGAAAACCTGGCTCATTATGAAAAAAATCTGACTGCCGGTGAGCAGGAGGAAAACCAGGAAGCTCCTCTTGACCCGCTATCCGAGCGTTTTGAAACAGCCTTCAATATCTATCGCGAAAAAAAGGCTGCCTTCGATAATACACAGGAGAAACAAAAGCAGGAAAACCTTGCACAAAAAGAAGCCATCCTTGAGGAGTTGCGTCAGCTCATTGAATCGGAAGAGGAGCTGAAAAGAACTTATGATCAGTTTCACGCCCTGCAGGAGAAATGGCGTCAGATTGGGCAGGTGCCCCAGAATGCCAAAAGTACACTCTGGAATAACTATCATTTCCTTGTGGAGAAGTTCTTCGACAAGGTAAAGATCAACAAGGAGCTGAAAGACCTTGACCTGAAGCGTAACCTGGAGGCCAAAACCGAACTTTGCGAGAAGGCCGAGGAGTTATTGCTCGAGCCCTCCATCAGCAAATCATTCCAGCGACTTCAGAAGCTTCATGAAGCCTGGAAGGAGATAGGCCCAGTGCCCAATGACAAGAAAGAAGAGATCTGGGATCGTTTTAAAGCAGCCACCGAAAAACTCAATAAGCGCCGGCAGGAACATTACGACCAGATGCGGGAGGAGCAGAACCAGAACTATGCCGCAAAGCTTGTTCTGTGTGAGCAGGCCGAACAACTGGCTGCCCATACTCCCGATACCCCGCGCAAATGGCAGGATCTCACCAACCAGATCAATAAGCTGTTCTCGGCATGGAAAAACATTGGCTTTGCCCCAAAGAAAGTGAACAACGAAGTGTGGAACCGATTCCGCTCTTCACTGGATACCTTCTTTAAAAATAAAAAAGAGTTCTTCAGCAAGTATAAAGATCAGCAGACCGAGAACTATAACCAGAAGCTGAACCTCTGTGTTCAGGCAGAAATTCTTAAGGACAGCGAAGATTGGAGGCAGACTACCGACCAGCTGATTGCCCTGCAGAAGGAATGGAAGAAAATAGGTCCTGTGCCTTCTAAATACTCCGACAAGATCTGGAAAAGATTCCGCGCTGCCTGCGATGCTTTTTTTGAGAAAAAAGCAGGTCATTTCTCAAGCCTCGGGGAAAAGCAGGATGAAAACCTGAAGCAAAAGCAGGAACTCATCGAAAAAGTCAGGAATTATCCCTATACCGACAACAACAACGAGAACCTTGAGGTACTTAAGGGTTTCCAGAGAGAATGGATGGAAATCGGCCATGTTCCTATCAAGCAGAAGGATAAGATCCAGGGAGAGTTTCGTAAAGCTATCGATGAGCAGTTCGAGAAACTAAGACTTAATAAAAAGGTAAAAACCACTCTTAGCTTCCACTCCAAGATAGAGAACCTGAAAAATTCTCCCAACGCCGAGAATATCATTTACAAGGAAAGGAATATGCTGATGAACAAGATAACCAGCCTGCAAAATGATATTATGCTCTGGGAAAACAATATAGGATTCTTTGCTTCTTCTAAAAAGGCGGATGTACTGAAGGCCGAGTTCGAGGAGAAGATTGAAAATGCACGCCAGGAAATAGCTGTCATGAAAGAAAAACTCAAGATTCTTCGCGATGCCTGATGTTGAATAAACAATCTCTGGAAAAGAGCTGTTAAGAATGATGATCCCGGATCTTTGAACCAATTTCTGTAGTATGAAGCGGTAAAGGATCCGGGGTTTTTAATAATATCTAAATACACAATTCTATGAAACGAATGATCGCATTATTTGCCACAGCACTGGTTTTTTCCGGCGCGGTTCATGCCTCTGATTTCAATATCGGCTTGCGGGGAGGGTTGAATTTTTCTTCTGTTCCTACCACACAGGCTGAAACCACCGTGCACCGGTTTGTTGCTCTCTCGGAATCCTACACCGGCTGGCATCTGGGGGTGGTTTCTCAGCTTGTATTTACCGGGTTTTACCTTCAGCCCGAATTACTTTACAGCCGCTCGGGAATTGAGATGCGCCGCGAGGTAATCGATGCAGGCACCGAGCAGGATGTGTATTTTCGCCAGACTTACGATCAGATTCTGTTGCCCCTTACGGCGGGGGCCAAAATAGGACCTGTGCGCCTTGGAGCAGGCCCGGTATTCTCCTGGATGGTTGATGATTCGCATGACCTGGGGGAACAATGGCGGCAGGATTTCCGTGATTTCACCCTGGGTTTGAGGGCAGGCATCGGCCTGAACCTGGGAAACTTGTTGCTGGACCTGAAATACGAAACATCACTGACCAACATGAGCGAGAGGTTCCGCGTTAACGGCAATTTTGTTGAATTCGATACAAGGCCAAGGCAGTATGTTTTAAGCATTGGCTTTTTGTTTTGATCAGTTTCTAAAAGAACATATGCCCGGGTCTTTCCTGTTACCTGAAGGTGATGGCCTTCACTGGGGAGATCCGGCTTACTATATATGAGGGTATCAGAAGCATGCCCATACAAACAATGAAGGTGCCGGCATTCAGCAGCAGTATATGCATCAGCTCCAGGTTGATGGGTACCTCGGATACATAGTAGGAATCCTGGGGTAATTTGATCAGCCCAAACCTAGCCTGCAGCAGGCTGAAGATTATTCCGGATGCATTCCCCCAAAGAAGACCCCTGGAAATCAAAAAAGCCGCATTGTACAGAAATATTTTCCTGACAAATTTATTGGAACCACCAAGAGCCTTCAGCACACCGATCAGGTTGGTTTTTTCAAGAACCGATATCAAAAGAGTGGTGACCATGTTTATTCCGGCCACCAGCACCATCAGCACCAGGATCACGTAAACATTCATATCAAGCAGGGCGAGCCAGTCAAACAACTGGGGATAGATCTCGCGGATGCTTCTTGCCTGCAAATGAAAGGGGATCACCTCATGAAGCTCATTGGTGATCTGTTGAATATCGCGGTAATCGTCAACAAGTACCTCAATACCACCTACCTGGTTTGCCTGCCAGTCGTTCAGGCGCTGGATATGCCTGATGTCACCCAAGATGAACACCTGGTCAAGCTCTTCCAACCCGGTTTGGTAGATGCCGGCGATGGTGAAGCGCCTTAGCCTTGGAGGCTCCTGAATAAAATATACTACAATGTCATCACCGGGCTGCAGCAACAATCGATTGGCAATAAACCGGGAGATGATCACCTCATCTGAACGTTCCTGATCCGTAACATGAAGTATGCTGCCTGCCTGAATGCGATCCTGGAAGAACGACCAGTCAAAATCAGGCCCTATTCCTTTCAGGATAATGCCGTGAATGTCTTCGGCCGTTTTGATGATTCCGGGTTTTGTGGCAAAAACCTGTGCATGGCGGATGCCGGCAATATGCTGTAGCTCAGGGATAAATTCCTGGTCGCCATCTATTGGCCGGGCTTCGTAGGAGACGTTATAATCAAAATTGGTGATCTGAATATGGGCACCGAAGCCGATCACCTTGTTGCGGATCTCATTTTGGAAACCAGTAACCACAGCCATAGAAATGATCATCACGGCCAAACCAAGAGTAATACTGAGAATGGCAATGAACTTAATCAGCCCGGCAAAGCTTTTTCCTTTCAGGGTCTTGCCCATTCGCCGGGCAATGAAAAGGGGTGTATCCACGGATTCAAGTTTTTACAAAAGTATGATTTTTTACCTGAATCCCCCATCCCCCTGCTGATTGCTTAAGTTGCTGGCCCCCTTCGAAAGGGGGCCAGCAACTTATACCCTTTATTATTTAACATTAATTGCCTTTTCAGCTGCTGAATACCAGTTCCCCGTCTTTCTGATCCACCAGAATTTTGCTGTCAGGCTCAACATTTCCTGCCAGGATTTCCCTGGAGAGTCTGTTCAGTATGTTTCGCTGGATAACCCGTTTTAGCGGCCGAGCCCCGTACTGGGGATCAAAACCAGCAAGCGACAGCCAGTCGATGGCAGCAGGGGTAAGCTCTATATCCACAGCATTTTCCGAGAGCATCTCCCTAACCCTTTCCATCTGCAGAAGTACAATCTGTGATATTTCTTCCTGCAATAAAGGCTTGAACATGATGATCTCGTCCAGGCGGTTCAGGAATTCCGGGCGCATGCTGCGCCTGAGCAGTGCCATCACTTCTTCCCGGGTTTTCTCCAGTAAAGCCTCGCGGTTGGCTTCTGTCAGCGATGAAAGGTTTTCCTGGATGAGTTCCGAGCCCACGTTGGAGGTCATAATGATTATGGTGTTCCGGAAATCGGCGGTACGGCCTTTGTTGTCGGTAAGCCGGCCATCTTCAAGCACCTGAAGCAGAATGTTGAACACATCGGGGTGAGCTTTTTCTATTTCATCCAACAACACTACCGAGTAAGGTTTTCGCCTTACAGCCTCGGTAAGCTGACCGCTTTCCTCATAGCCGACATAACCGGGAGGTGCGCCAATCAGGCGGCTTACGGTATGGCGCTCCTGGTATTCCGACATATCAATTCGCACCATGGCTTCTTCATCATTAAAAAGGAAGCTGGCAAGGGTACGGGCCAGCTCGGTTTTCCCCACACCGGTAGTTCCCAGGAAGATAAAGGATCCCACGGGTCTTCGGGGATCCTGCAGCCCGGCCCGGCTTCGGCGGATAGCATCGGCAACAGCCTGAATGGCCTCCTGCTGGCCAACAACCCGCTGGTGAAGTTCCTGTTCCAGGCGAAGAAGTTTCTCACGCTCGCTTTGCAGCATCCTGCTCACGGGAATCCCCGTCCAACGCGAAACCACGTCGGCGATGTCCTCAGCGCTCACCTCTTCTTTTATCATGGCAGAGGCTGCCTGCATCTGCTGAAAAGATGCGTTCAGCTGCTCCAGGTTCCGCTCTGCTTCTTTAATGCGGCCATAGCGCAACTCAGCCACGCGGCCGAAATCACCGTTTCGTTCGGCCTGATCGGCCTCAAACTTCATGTTTTCAATGCCCTGACGGGTGGCATGTATCTTATCGACCACCTCCTTTTCACTTTTCCATTTTGCCATCAGTGCATTGCGCTGTTCCTGCAGGTTTGCCAGTTCAGCAGATATGCCTTTTAGTTTGGCCTCGTCTTTTTCGCGGATCAGGGCCTGGCGCTCGATCTCCAGCTGCCGGATACGGCGTTCAGCCTCATCCAGCTCCTCGGGCAGGGAATTCATTTCAAGCCTCAGTTTGGAGGCTGCTTCGTCAATCAGGTCTATTGCCTTGTCGGGCAGAAAACGTTCGGAAATATAGCGGTGGGAGAGGTCTACAGCGGCAACAATAGCCTCATCGCGAATGCGCACCTGGTGGTGGTTCTCGTAACGCTCCTTCAGCCCCCGAAGTATGCTCACCGCATCTGCCCGCGAAGGCTCATCTACCATCACGGTCTGGAAACGCCGCTCAAGGGCTTTGTCTTTCTCAAAATATCGCTGGTATTCTTTCAGGGTGGTAGCACCCACTGCACGCAACTCCCCCCTGGCAAGTGCAGGCTTCAGAATATTGGCGGCATCCATGGCTCCCTCGCCACTGGCCCCTGCCCCAACCAGGGTGTGGATCTCGTCAATGAACAGTACATACTCACCATCTGAATCAGTTACAGCTTTCACCACGGCCTTCAGCCGTTCCTCAAATTCACCCTTGTATTTGGCTCCTGCAATCAAAGAACCCATGTCAAGAGAAAAGATCTTTTTGCTTTTCAGATTCTCGGGAACATCGCCATTGATGATGCGGTGTGCCAGCCCTTCGGCGATGGCTGTTTTGCCAACTCCGGGTTCGCCAATGAGAATGGGGTTGTTTTTTGTTCGCCTGGAAAGGATCTGCAGCAGCCTCCTGATCTCATCATCTCGACCGATCACCGGGTCGAGCTTCCCGGCCAGGGCCATCTCGTTGAGGTTGCGGGCGTATTTGTTCAGGGCATTATAGGTTTCTTCGGCTGTCTGGCTTTTAACGCTGCCGCTTCCTTTACGCAGGCTTTTGATGGCCTCCCGAAGGTTGGTCTCGGTCAACCCGCTGTCCTTCATCATCCGGGAAACATTTCCTGAACCGGCAAGCAAGCCAAGCAGCAAATGCTCTATAGAAATAAATTCATCACCCATCTCCCGGGCATAACCCATGGATTTCTGAATGGTAGTGTTGGCTGATGTGGCTAAATATACCTCTCCACCAACAACCCGCGGATACCCCTCGATGATACGGTCCAGGGCCTGTTGCAGTCCGGCAACATGAATGTTGTTTTTTTTCAGCAGAAAAGGAGCGGCATTTTCGTCTACCGATAGGATTCCTTTCAGCAGGTGACCATTTTCAATGGCCTGCTGCTGGTAGCCTTCGGCAATCTCTTTTGCTTTATGAAGCGCTTCCTGTGATTTGATGGTAAACTGATCAAGATTCATAATCTTCCCTTCTTTTTTGCTTGTTGTAAAGCAAATCCTAAACCATCACCAGATTAGTACATAATTCGGACAAATTGGCGTTTGCAGCCCCTGCCGGATGCCAAAATTTCATCTAATTACAATACACTGATGCAATAATCCAGACATTGCTGCAGTGAAAATCAAAACCGGCCCAAAAATTATTAGATTTTTGGTATTTGTTTTTGTAATATTGCCCCTGCTTTTAATAAACAAAGGTGAACTTCAAGCTACAGGTGCTTTCAGTGCCTGGTTTTTTAATCACAGTTGCATGAAACGAATTTTACAGATCAAACTTCACTGGCAGATTTTATATGCCTTGATCCTTGGGATCTTTTTTGGGATCTTATTCCCAGCTTATGTTGAATACGTTAGCTGGATGGGGGTTGTATTTTTGCGCGCCCTGCGGATGATCATTGTACCGCTGATTTTTTCCTCTATTGTATCCGGGGTTACCGGTATTGGAAATGCTCAGAACCTGGGCCGTATGAGCCTGAAAACCATTTCCTATTATATAACAACCAGCATCTTTGCTATTGCTACAGGTCTTGTTCTTGTAAACCTGGTTCGCCCGGGAGTGGGAGCCGACCTTGGACTGAGTGCCGTGGTTGAAGGCCTGGAGGGAAGCCGCGACAGCTTCGGGCAAACCCTGATCAAGATCATCCCCACCAATATTGTAGATTCCATGGCCAGAGGCGATCTGCCTTCCATTATTTTCTTTGCCATTTTCTTTGGGTTTTTTGCAACAAGGGTTGCACCCGCCTACCGTGAACCCATCGTGAACTTCTTCAATGCCACTTTTGAGATCATGATGAAGATCACCATGTTTGTTATTAAATTTACCCCCCTGGGAGTTTTTGGTCTGGTTTCTGCTTTGATGGCTGATCATGCCGATCACCTTGGAGCCATCTTCAGCAGTATGGGGATATATATGCTCACGGTAATTCTTGCCCTTAGCATCCATGGAGCCATTACCCTTCCGCTGCTGATGAGATTCATCGGAAAGGCAAATCCCCTGAAGCATGCAAAGGCCATGTCGATACCCCTTCTGACGGCTTTTTCTACCTCGAGCAGCAGCGCCACTTTGCCCTTGACCATCGAGGCTGTTGAAACAAAAAGCGGTGTTTCAAATACTACTTCGGGATTCGTCCTGCCACTGGGAGCTACTATTAACATGGATGGGACCGCCCTTTACCAATGCATCGCTGTTCTGTTTATTGCCCAGGCATACGGGGTTGAACTTAGTATCGTGCAGCAACTTATTATCATGATCACAGCTTTGCTTGCTTCCATTGGAGCTGCCGGTATTCCAATGGCAGGCCTTGTCATCATGACGGTAATCCTTTCGGCTGTAGGCCTTCCTCTTGAAGGTATCGGGCTGATCCTGGCTGTCGACCGTCCCCTGGATATGTTCCGCACAACTGTTAACGTCTGGAGCGACTCCTGCGGGGCAGTGATCATTGCAAAATCAGAAGGAGAACAAACCCTGGTGTAGGAATTTAACCGAAAGGTTCTTTGGCAGCTGATTAAACATCAGTTCGTTTTTTTTGTTTGTCCTCAGAATGTTTTAATTTTGTAAAACAGAATTCATCTTAAAAAACAGGACAATTATGAAAAAAATACTCGTTTTAATCGCCAGTACTCTATTTTTAGGCATGATGGCCTGCGGCCCCAGGGTTGATCGCCAGAATGAACGAATGGATGACCAGCAGTATCAGAGAACTGATACCATCGAGGATCAGCGTTATCAGCAAGACACAATCCCGCAAACCGAAAATCCTGAAAGGCTTTAAATAAAATTTTCAGGGAAGCAGAAAGCAGAAGATTATGCTTCCGCTGACATCCGGAATCTGATATACTGATATTGGCAATAAGGGGTTGATAACCACCCTTATATGTCTGCAATTTGGCCGTCATCAATTAAATGACCTGGAAAAACTCCGGGTCTTTTTTTATTTACCGCGGAAATCTATTGAATCTTTTTAAAAAATATTGCGTATTTATACTTATACCGTTTGGCTGTTCTTTGATTATTTTTGGTCAGGGAAAGCAAATATTCAGGGTGCAGATGCGATTTAATACCCGGAGTCTTTTCCCGTTTGCTATTGATTCCAGGAGAAAAAAATCAACCCTAAATACACTCTATGATGATAGAAAATGAAGCCGCTGAATATCTGCTTGCTCTGGAGCATGTTGATAAGGCTACAATTGAAATGCTGCTGATGCATACCCAGGATGACAGAACTGTTCTGTTTGAAATTTTTGATGCTTTTTATCCTGATGCTGAGCAGCTGATTTCCGAGATCCAGGGGGCGGTAATCCTGGAAAAGGAGGAGTCTTTAAGAAGAGCAGCTCATTCCCTTGCCGGGATTGCAGGCTCGGTAGGAGCATTAAAGCTCAAGGAAGCTGCCCGGTATGTTGAGAACAGTATCAAAAAGGGTAGCCCCCGGGCAGCTTTTGCAATAGCCGAAAATATGGATGAGATTTACCAGGACTTTAAAGCAGATATTCAAAATTTTTTTTAAACGCAAGAAATGGGTTTATATCAAGGGGAAAGCATGCCATCATCGGGAGCTCTGAATCCCAGGATGCATGTATTGTATCTGAAAGGAGGAAATTATGCCCACGGAGGTTTTTCACAATTTCTAAGGGAGCAGGGTTATGAAGTAACTAGTTTTGCCGATGAAAAAGCCCTGCTGGATTGCTATCACGAGAGCCAGGTTAATGCCTTCAATATTTTCGGGGGTGAGAAGTACCATTGCCTGATTTTTGATGTTTTTTCAGCATCCCAAAAAAGTTTTTCTGCTGTAAGGCATCTTAGGAGCACCTACTCGGAACTCCCCCCCATCATTGCCCTTATTACCCCCGAACAATCATTCGGACCATTGAACCTGCAGCGGCAGGGATTCGATCATACAATTGCATTTCCTTTGCCGGGTAACGAGTTCATTCAGCAACTCAGGCTGTTAACAGGCAATGATCACAGGCATGGGGCCACCAGAACGAACTGCAAATTGGCTGACGACAAAATGGAAGGTTTCCCGGTGATCAGCCTGAAGACTTACCTTATCCTATCGGATCATGCCGGCAGTTGTGGCTTCTCTCTTTTGCCGCTTTACAATTCTTTCCTGGAAGAACTGAATGCAAATCTGAAATTGTTCATTGATTCTTACGAGAAACAGAATCGCAGCCAGTATGAACCCTTAATCATTTCTATCCGTGGACTTTGTGCTACAATGGGGGCCAGCCAGATATATCAGCTGGCCAACCGGATGGAATCCTTCAGCAGGCAGGGACAAACAGATCAGATGGGAATGTTGCTGCCTTACCTGATTGAAAAATACCTGATCCTTAAAGATTATATTTCTCATTGGGAAAGAAGGCAGAGGGTGTTTGCTGCATAAGCCTGTTTTATTGATCCCCGGATAGGGGAGGTCACCGGGATTTTCCGGGCTTCCGCCCTTACACTCCTGATTCAAAATCGTCATTACGATATACATTAACCGTATTTCAACCGTATTTCAACCGTAATTTTACGGTTGAAATACGGTTAAAGTACGGTTAAAGTACGGTTCAAATTCAGCCATGAATTGGGTAAGAGTCGTTAAAGGCTTGAATGAAAGTTTACAGATGAAGATAGTAATCGCCCGTCAGTTTTTTATATGCTTCCGAATATTGGTGCCGGCCGGATTGCTCAATGATGAGTGAATCCTCTGAAGGTGTTTCCCTGTTAGAGCTGAATTCCAGGATCACGCGTTTGGCTGGTTTTCTGGAAGTAGGGAATATCCACAATTTTTTGTTTGCATGCAGTCCGAAGGCCCCGGCTTTTTCCACCATTTGTCCTTCCTGTTCTGCCGGAATGATCAGCAAGAGATTTCCATCGGGGGCCAGGATGCTGGCAGCGCCTGAAAGCAGTTCATCGGCTGGAAGACTTTCTGCATGTCGGGCCTGGTTGCGCTTGTTGCAAACGCCCTTCAGGCTGTTTTGAAAAAAAGGTGGGTTGCATACCACCAGGTCGAAAAGCCGGGGTTTACGCCCGGTAAAAGATTGGAATGATTCATGCAGCACGCTGATTTGCCCGGTCCAGGGGCTTTGGGCCACATTTTGGCGGGCTTGCTCTATTGCCTGGGGATCGATATCCAGGGCAATAATCCTGGCAGGATTTTTTTGGGCGATCATCAGGGCGATCAGCCCGCAGCCTGTACCCACATCCATTACGCTGTGGGCAGGATAACTGGCAGCCACACTTCCCAAAAGTACTCCATCGGTGCCGATCTTCATGCCGCAGCCCCAATCGCTGACCGAGAACTTCTTGAATTGGAATACTGGCCGCTGAAAATGTTCCTGCCTATTCATTCAGGTAAAGGTCAATCAAACCTTCGGGAGCCTGCAGGTAAAGGATGCGTTTTTCCCTGTCCAGTTGCACGATAAACTCATCACGGGCCGGGATCAGAATCTCTTTGCCGGAAGCTTGTATCTGAAATACCGGGTTACCCGGATAATCAAGTACCTGGTCGATCAGCCCCAGGTCACCTTTTTGCTGGTCAATCACCCGGAAGCCCAGGACCTCATGGAAATAAAAACGGTTACCCTTCAGGGGGGGGAGCATGCTCAGGGGCAGGTAAACCTCCTGGCCGGTGATCTGGAGAGCTTTTTGTTCGGAATCAACATGCTGGAACTGAACGATGGCATCGTTGCTGTTGACCCGTAATTGTATCTTTTCAATAAAAAAAGGAATCAGCTTTCCTTCCATAAGAATGAAAACTGATTCCAATGACTTGTATGATTCCGGATCGTCCGTATCCAGATAAACAACTACCTCACCCTTGAAACCAAAAGTCTTGGTTACATACCCCAGATAAAAGCAATCTTCTGTTTTCATCGGATCAAATATTTATATGACCGTTAAGTTTCAGAATTCCGGGGGATACAGCCAAGGCAGTAACAGGCTATTCCTGGGTTTCTTCGGTAGCTTCTCCGGCAGGCTCCTCAGATCCCTCCTGGGTTTCTTCCTCTTCACCCTGTGCTTTTTTGGCTTCTGCTGCACGCTTTCTGGCCAATTCCGCAGCACGGGCTTCGTTTACTTTACGCTCTTCTTCCTGGCGTTTTTTGGCTTCTTCCCGCTCGGAAACTTCTTTGTCTTTCCCCATCTGGCTGAGCTTATTGCTCTTCTGGTTTTGCCATTCCTGGAATTTTTCCTCAACTTGTTGTTCGGTCAAAGCGCCTTTTTTAACGCCCCTGAGCAGGTGATCTTTCAGTAATACCCCTTGATGCGACAAGATACTGCGGGCAGTATCTGTAGGTTGAGCCCCTACCTGCAGCCAGTACAAGGCACGCTCAAAGTTGATCTCAATGGTTGCAGGGTGTGTCATGGGGTTGTAAGTGCCAAGCCTCTCGATAAATTTTCCGTCCCGGGGTGCACGACCATCCGCAACTACAAGATGAAAGAAAGGACTTCCTTTTTTTCCTTTCCGCTGTAGTCTGATTTTTGTTGGCATGAATTCAAATTTAAGTGTTAAATAAATCAGTATTTTAAGGGGTGCAAATATCGGCCTTTTTTTTTACTAAAAAAAGCCTTTTCCCAAGATTTTTATTACCCGGAAACCAACCTGTGGATTAATCCCTATGCTTTACTACCCCTGTTGATAAAAAAAAATGCAGATCAGTCGGCAAAACTCCCCGTAATACTGGCCTTGTGGGTCTGCCTGATTGATGAATTGGGAAAAGTAAGGAGGTGAATGGAAAGTTTTGTATATTTTTAGGTTCTGAAACAATTCCTGATCTTTATGACCGATTTTGTTCATTTACACGTACATACCCAGTTTTCAATCCTGGATGGGGCATCTCTCCTGGAGCCGCTTTTGCAGAAAGCCGCCGATGATGGCATGAAAGCCCTTGCAATTACCGATCATGGAAACATGTACGGGGTTCTGCAGTTTGCTTCCATGGCCCGTTCAAAAGGGATAAAACCAATCATTGGATGCGAGGTGTATGTGGCCGATGGCAGTCGTCACGAGAAAAAAGGCAGGGAGGACCGAAGTGGCTTTCACCTGATTTTGCTGGCCAAAAACCGTAAGGGTTATGAAAATCTTTCCAAACTGGTTTCCCTGGGTTTCCTGGAAGGGTTTTATTATACCCCCCGGGTTGACAAGGAGCTTCTCAAACTTTATCATGAGGGCCTTATTGCCACATCTGCCTGCCTGGGGGGAGAGATTCCGCAGGCAATTATGGAAAAGGGAAACGAAAAAGCAGAGAAGGTGTTGCAGGAATACCTGGATATTTTTGGGAAGGATTTCTACCTGGAGCTGCAGCGTCATGGTTTGCCTGAACAACAAACTGTGAATCAGGAGTTAGTAGCCCTTTCGCGGAAAACTGGGGTGAAGATTATTGCTGCCAACGATTGCCATTATGTTAATGAAGAAGATCACAAGGCCCACGACATCCTGATCTGCCTGCAAACGGGTAAGGATTTTGATGATGAGAACCGCATGCGCTATTCGGGTCAGGAATACCTGAAGACCAGGCAGCAGATGAACCAATTGTTCCATGATCTTCCCGAGGCTTTGTCCAACACCATGGAGATCATGGAAAAAGTGGAGGATTATGAGATCACTACCAAAAAGATCATGCTTCCGGTATTTCCCTTGCCCGAGGGTTTTACCTCGGAGGATGAATACCTTAAGCACCTGACTTATGAAGGGGCCAAACGACTTTACCCTGAGCTGACTCAGGAGGTTCGCGAAAGGCTGGACTTTGAGTTGCAGGTAATACAACAAATGGGATTCGCGGGTTACTTCCTTATTGTGGCCGATTTCATCCAGGCGGCCCGTGATCTGGATGTTGCCGTGGGGCCGGGCAGGGGCTCGGCTGCAGGCTCAGCCATCGCCTACTGCACAGGAATTACAGCCGTTGATCCCATAAAATATAATCTGCTGTTTGAAAGATTCCTGAACCCCGAGCGGGTGTCCATGCCTGATATCGACATTGATTTTGAGGATGAAGGCCGCGATAAGGTGCTGAATTATGTAATGGAAAAATACGGCAAGGAAAAGGTTGCACAGATTGTTACCTTCGGAACCATGGCAGCCCGTTCGTCTATTCGCGATGTAGCCCGTGTTTTGAAGCTTCCCCTTCCGGAAGCCGACCGGTTGGCCAAACTGGTTCCCGAAAAGCCTGGCACTACCCTGAAAGCGGCCTATAAAGAAGTACCCGAGCTGGCTCAGTCTTTACAGGATCCAAACCCCCTGATCCGCGAAACCCTGAAATTTGCACAGGTACTGGAGGGGTCAAACCGCCAGACAGGTGTTCATGCCTGTGGGGTGATCATCGGGCCCAGGGACCTGAAAGAATGCCTTCCACTTAGCGTACAAAAAGATTCCATACTGCCCGTAACCCAGTATGACGGGAAGTATGTTGAGTCAGTGGGTATGCTCAAGATGGACTTCCTGGGACTGAAAACCTTGTCAATTATAAAAGAAGCGATCAAAAACATAAAAAAAAGCCGGGGAATCCACATAGATATTGAAGACATTCCCCTTGATGACCAGCCAACCTTCGAGCTTTATCAGCGGGGAGATACCTCGGGAACCTTCCAGTTTGAGTCACAGGGGATGCGCGAATACCTCAAGGAACTCAAACCTACCAACATTGAGGATCTTATTGCCATGAACGCCCTGTACCGCCCGGGGCCAATGGACTTTATCCCCAACTATATCAACCGCAAACACGGGCGTGAGCCCGTTGAATATGCCCATCCCTGGCTGGAAGAGATCCTAAAACCTACTTTCGGGATCATGGTATACCAGGAACAGATCATGCAGGCAGCGCAGATCATGGCCGGTTTTACTTTGGGAAGCGCCGATATTCTGCGCCGGGCAATGGGAAAAAAGAAAAAGGAGGAGATGGACAAGCAGAAGGCCTTTTTCGTAGAGGGTGCACAAAACAAGGGGATACCCAAATCCCAGGCTGAAAAGATCTTTGACGTGATGGCCCGCTTTGCAGAATATGGCTTCAACCGATCACATTCGGCAGCCTATTCCCTGGTTGCATACCGCACAGCTTACCTGAAAGCCAATTTCATGCCTGAATACATGGCTGCAGTGCTTACCAACAATTTCAGCGATATCAAAAAGATTACCCAGTTCATGGAAGAATGCCAGCGGCAAAAAATTCCTGTCCTGGGTCCTGATATCAATGAAAGCAAATTCAATTTCGTGGTGAACAAAAAAGGGGAGATCCGCTTTGGGCTGGGTGCCATAAAGGGAGTTGGGGAAGCAGCCGTTGAAAACATTGTTGAGGAACGCGAAAACAATGGCCCTTATAAAAGTATTTTTGAATTTACCAGAAGGGTGAATTTGCGCAGCATCAACAAAAAGGTATTTGAATCACTGGCCCGTGCGGGAGCCTTTGATTGCTTTGAGAATTGCCACCGCGCCCAGTTCTTCTATTCGGAAGATAACGGCACCACCACCTTTATTGACAGGCTCATCAGGCATACCAACCAGGTGATACAGCGCGAGAGCTCCCTGCAGATGAATCTGTTTGAGGAAAGCAACGAGGGGACCCTGCCGGATCCCGACCTTCCGCAATGCTCCCCCTGGGGAAGGCTGGAGATGCTCAAACACGAGAAGGATGTTACCGGAATGTATGTATCAGGGCATCCCCTGGATGATTTTAAAATCGAGATCAACAGTTTCTGCAACGTCTCAGTGGGAGATCTGAAGGATCTGGACACGCTTAAACACCGGGACATTACCTTTGCCGGCATACTCTCCTCGGCAGTGCATAAAATTTCCCAAAAGGGAAAACCTTTTGGCTCCTTTACTGTTGAAGATTATTCAGATTCCATACAGCTGTATCTTTTTGCTGAAGATTACCTGAAGATGAAGCATTTTATTGTAGACCAAAACTTCGTAATGATAAAGGCCAGGGTACAGGAAAGGTACTTCAATTCAGGGCAGCTGGAGGTAAAGGTAAAGAGTATTAACCTGCTAAGCGATATTTCGGAAAACAATCAGTCGGATCTGGTGCTGGTGCTTCAGCTTCCGGAAATTACCCCTGATTTTATTGAAACCCTTACCGGGCTTGCTGTCGAAAATCCTGGCAATTCCCGTTTAAAGATCACCGTGGTGGATAAAGTGGAAGGCAGCTCCCTTGAATTACTGTCCCGAAAGATCAAAGTAGAACCCATTGGATTTCTGAAAAAACTAACTGAAAAACACCCGGTGGATTACCGCTTCAGTTGATCATTTAGCTGTTGAAATATTAAAAAAAATGTATATTTGCCAAATAAGAACTAACCTTAAAAAAGACATTTTACATTATGGCACTCGAATTTACAGATTCCAATTTTGAAGAGCTCGTGCTGAAGTCCGACAAACCTGTATTGGTAGACTTCTGGGCCGAGTGGTGCGGCCCCTGCCGGATGGTTGGCCCCATTGTTTCGGATATCGCTAAGGAATACGAAGGAAAAGCTGTTGTTGGAAAACTGGATGTTGACAGCAATCCTGAGGTATCCATGAAGTTTGGTATTCGCAACATACCTACCATTTTGTTTTTCAAAGACGGCCAGATAGCCGACAAACAAGTAGGAGCGGTTCCCAAATCGGTGCTGGTTACCAAGATAGAGAACTTGTTGTAGGATTTAGGTAGCGGGAGCATTGCCCGTTAACAATATTCCGGGGGTGCCTTCAGCTGGGCACCCTTTTTAATACCTGAAGCTTTGAAAAAGAAAATAGACCCCGCTGTTCCTCAGCATTTTGGTAACCTGGAGCTATTGGCCCGGCAGGTGGTGGAGGGCTTTATTACAGGGATGCACAAAAGTCCCTTTCATGGCTTCTCGGTTGAATTTGCCGAACATAGGATCTACAATCCAGGGGAAAGCACCCGCAACATCGACTGGAAAATATATGCCCGTACCGAAAAGCTGTTTGTAAAACGTTTTGAGGAGGAAACCAACCTTCGCTGCCAGCTGATTCTTGACAATTCTTCCTCTATGTATTTCCCGGGTTTTGCCCAGGCTAAGGAACAACAAACCAAGATCGGCTTCTCGGTAGAATGTGCTGCTGCTCTGGCCCTTTTGCTTAGAAAACAAAGGGATGCTGTTGGGCTATCCATTCTTTCTGATCAGCTGGAACTGCATACCCAGGCCAGGTCAAGCTTCCTGCACCATAAAATGCTGTTCACCGAAATGGAAAAGATCTATCAGCGCGAATCCCATGTGCTGAATAAAAAGACAGATACTGCTGCTCTTTTACATCAGCTGGCCGAAAATATTCATAAACGCTCCCTGGTAATTATCTTTTCCGACCTGATGGATAATACAGCAAAACCAGAGGAGATCTTCTCTGCCCTTCAACACCTGAAACACAATAAGCACGATGTGATACTGTTTCATGTTTTTGAAAAACACCTGGAAGCAGAACTGGATTATCATGACCGCCCTTACCGCTTTATTGATATGGAAACTTCTAAGGAGCTGAAGCTGAACCCGGCCGATATCCGAAAGCAATACATCAAGCGTCAGAAAGAATTCCAGGAGCAGCTTAGATTAAAATGTCTGCAGTTTCAGATTGATTTTGTTCCGGCTGATATTAACCTGGGCCATAACCAGGTGCTGCTTTCGTTTCTGATCAAACGCGCCCGTTTGTATTAAATGGCCCCTTGTTTGTAAAATGGATTTTGATTATTTTTACTGTTAAAGAAATTGATTTTAACAAGGCCTGCATGATTTCATATTTACCTGAAAATGAGCGAAAGTCAACTTCCTTGATAAAGTACTTAAAAAGTGACCTGATGATTGGCTTCAATCTACCCGTTCTGGCTCTCCCGGGGATTTCAGTCATTGTCTCCCAGGGGCAATCCGGGTTGATCTTCTCCTTTACAACCCTGATTATCGTGCTGATATCGCTGGTCATTATCTGGATGGCCACCATAATATTTTTTATGGTAAGGGGTAACTTTCAGAAAAAAAAGTACATAGGGGTACTTGAAAATCTTTTGAAAGAAAAAGCAGAAACTACTCTCGCCCTGAAGGAAAGCGAACAACGCTACCACCAGCTGATCTATGGCATGAATGAGGGGCTGATCCTGACCGATGAAAGCAACATCATTCGTTTTGCCAATCCCCGGGCTTGCAAGATGCTTAAGATCCAGGCCAGCGACTTGCTGAACCAGGCCCTGAAGCGATTCATCCTGGGTGAGCCCGAGATACTGAAAAATTCGCTCAAAGAAAGAACATCCCTAAGCCTTTCCCATTATGAAGAGGTTCAGATGGTGCAGGGTGATGGGGAAGTAATCTGGGTGAGCCTCAGCATCAATTATCCCGATCCTGATCCTGAGAAAGGAGGGGGAGCTGTGATCGTTCTATCAGATATTACTTCCAAGAAGCTGGCCGAAACCGAAAGAAATGAGCTTACGGCCGATCTGAACCAGAAAATTAAGCAGCTCAATTGCCTTTTTGATATCTCCGATATTGTTGGGGTGCCTGGAATCACCTTTGATGGCATCTTTGAAAGAAGCCTGGAGATTATTCCCAACGGGCTGAAGTATTCACATGATGTTTGTACAGAAATTTCATTTGGGGATAAACGTTATGCCTCCCCGAATTATCTGGAAACCCCCTGGAGCTTTACTGTTCCCATCCGCGTGCAGAAGAAAAAACTCGGGCACATCAAAGTAGGGTATCTTGAAGAAAAGCCCAGGATAAAAAAAGATCCTTTTCACATCAACGAAAAGATCCTTTTAAAAAATATTGCCGAAAAACTAGGCCAGATCATCGAAACACGTAACATTCAACAAACCCTTCAGGTCTCTGTGTATGGAAAATCAGTCATTAACAAGTGAGGAATTTTTGGCATTGATCTACAGGCTGCCAGTGCTGAACGAAAGCACTTTTTCCAATCTTAGGAAGCAAACCCAGACCCAGCCGGAACTTCTAAAAGAGATCTTCAGTTCATTTTTCGAGGATGTCAATGAAATGATTGCCGGGCTTAAAACTGCAGCAGAACAAAAAGATTATCAAAACTATACTTCCACCCTTCACACCCTGAAGGGACTAGCAGGCACCATCGGTGCTTCCAGGCTTCACGAGGTGACCAATCTTTTGTATTCCAAGGCCCGCAACAATGACTTTTCGGATGCAGCCAACGGGGTGCCCCTTTTGCACCAGTGTATCATTGAGCTGAAGGATGAACTGGAGGGCAAGATATGAGTTGCCTGCAATAAATGCAAGGGGATCTATTTTTTCAGGAAGATAAAAAAAAGCTGCCCGGTAACCCGGGCAGCTTTTTTAAGTAATTGGTTTTCCTCCTTTAGCTATATACATCCACGATCTCACCAGTTGAATATTTTCCGGCAACCAGGTTCTCCTTAATGGTTGAGAAGGCCTCCAGGGTATACTGGACATCTTCCAGGGTATGGACAGCAGTTGGAATGATTCGGATAATGATCACCCCTTTGGGCACTACCGGATAACCCACAACAGAGCAAAAGATGTTAAAGTTTTCCCTCAGGTCGTAGGCCAGGTTGATGCCTTCGCTGGGTCCCCCGGTCAGAAATACGGGAGTCACGGGAGATTGGGTATTTCCGATATTAAAGCCTCTCTCCTTGAGACCTTTTTGCAGGGCATTTGCGATGATCCACAGGTTATCCCTTAGCTCGGGATGGTTTCGGATCAGGTCAAGGCGTTTCAGGGCACCTTCAACCAGGGGCATGGGCAATGATTTGGCAAAGATCTGGCTGCGCATGTTGTAGGCCAGAAAGGAGATCACTTCTTTGGAGGAGGCAACAAAAGCCCCTATGGAAGCCATGGCCTTGGCAAAGGTGCCAAAGTACACATCAATACCATCCTGAACTCCCAGGTGTTCACCAACACCTGCTCCGGTGATTCCCATGGTTCCGAATCCATGGGCATCGTCAACCAGAAGCCGGAATTTGAAATCTTTCTTCAGGGCTACAATCTCATTGAGTTTCCCCAGGTCACCCGACATGCCGAACACCCCTTCGGTGATCACCAGAATGCCACCGCCTGTTTCCTGGCAAATGCGTGTGGCCCGCTCAAGCTGTTTGCGCAGATTTTCAATATTGTTATGAGGGAATACAAACCGTTTTCCCATGTGAAGCCTGACCCCGTCAATGATACATGCATGTGATTCAGAATCATACACGATCACATCCTTGCGATTCACCAGGGTATCAATGATGGAAACCATTCCCTGGTAGCCATAGTTCAGAAGGTAGGATGCTTCTTTTCCCACAAAGGCAGCCAGCTCACGTTCAAGTTGCTCATGCTGGTCGCTCTGCCCCGACATCATTCGCGCTCCCATGGGAAGAGCCAGACCATACCTGGCAGCCGATTCGGCATCTATCTTGCGGACTTCAGGATGATTGGCCAATCCCAGGTAATTGTTCAGGCTCCATACCAGCTTTTCCTTGCCGCGAAACTTCATCCGGCTGGAAATTTCCCCTTCAAGCTTCGGGAATGCAAAATACCCGTGAATCTGGTCGGCAAACTGCCCCAGGGGGCCCATGTTATTTGTTTTATCAAAAATATCCACAGTATATAGAGTTTTAGGTTCATCAGAAAGCTCTGCAAAACTATAATTTAATTGGAGTATGTGCAAATAATTTATAGGGTCCGGAAGAACTTTTGCCCCGGCCTGTTAATCCTATTTAGCACCTTGTTCAAGTCCGGGAAAGAAAACCACCGGGTCGGGGCATATTTTCGAATAGTATTCCTTTTCTGCCGAAAAGCAAACCCCCGGGAAATCACCTGAATTACCCAACAAATCGCCAATGATCTGGAAGTGCAGGTGGGGGGGCCAGTCACCATTCACCGGGGGATCACCCACACGGCACAGAACCTGCCCCGCTTTGATGCCCAAGCCTTTTTCCAGGCCCGTAAGGCTATCCAGAGATAAATGACCATACAGGGTATAGAAAGTTGTTTGCTGCAGCCTGTGTTCCATGATAATGGTTGGGCCATAGTCACCAAAGCGGTCGTTATTCTGAAAGCTGTGAACCGTTCCATCCAGGGGAAGAATAACCTCATGTCCGCCCCGGGTCCAGACGTCAATGCCCAGGTGAATGCTGCGGGCTTCTTGTTGTGAGCCCGAAAAAAGGCTGCTGCGGCGATAAACCTCGCGGTCTTCCATATAGCCACCGTATCCATATTGTTTGCCTGCGGTGCTTATCAGCCCGCCCAGGTAATCATCAAGGGAAGGGGTATGGGTTAGGTCCACTGCCGCCAGCTGGGGGTTGTTTATCGAAAGGTCCAGAAAAAAGGTATTTTCCCTGCTAAGTTCAGGTTTGAATAAGGGGTGAAAAACCTGGCTGTTCTGTTTAAGAAGGGTAAAAAGATCCATAAATTTATTTTAAAAGAATTTTTCCTGTAATACTTTTTCAAGTCCATACATCTCGTCGCGCAGGCGGGCAGCTTCAACAAAATCCAGTAATCTGGCAGCTTTTTCCATTTCCTTGCGGGTTCTAAGAATGGCTTTCTGCAATTGCTCCTTGCTCATGAACTGGATAACGGGATCGGCCGCCACATCAACCTCCTGTTTTTCCACATAGGCTTTCGACACCTGTGAGCGGGTGTCTGCCACTGATGTCTGCCCATGAATAGCTTCAACCGAACGTTTGATCTGTGCGGGGGTGATGTTATTGTCTTCGTTGAATTTCAGCTGTTTTTCCCTTTTACGGTTTGTTTCTTCAATAGTAATCTGCATGGCCTGAGTGATTTTGTCGGCATACATGATCACCCGGCTGTTGAGGTTACGGGCTGCCCGCCCTGCTGTTTGTATCAAAGAACGGGCCGAGCGCAAAAAACCTTCCTTATCGGCATCCAGTATAGCCACAAGAGATACCTCGGGAAGGTCAAGGCCCTCGCGCAGCAGGTTTACCCCGATAAGCACATCAATGGATCCAAGACGCAGCTCCCTAAGAATCTCTACACGTTCCAGGGTATCAACATCCGAATGGATGTAGCGGCAGCGGATGGCTGCCTGGGCCAGATATTTGGTGAGTTCTTCGGCCATACGCTTGGTAAGGGTAGTCACCAGCACCCTTTCATCAACCACAACCCGCTTGTTGATCTCTTCCAGCAGGTCGTCAATCTGGTTCAGGCTGGGACGAACATCTATGGGTGGTTCCAGAAGCCCCGTGGGCCTGATAACCTGTTCAACTACTATACCCTCGCTTCTCTGCAGTTCAAAATCAGCCGGGGTAGCACTCACAAAAATGGTCCGACCCAGGAATTGTTCAAATTCATCAAATTTCAAAGGTCGGTTATCCAGTGCTGCAGGCAGACGGAAACCATACTCAACAAGGTTTTTCTTTCGCGAAAAGTCACCACCATACATTGCATGAACCTGGGGAATGGTAACATGACTTTCATCAATAACCATCAGGAAATCATCCGGGAAATAATCCAGCAGGCAAAAGGGGCGGGATCCTTCAGCCCGGCCATCAAAATACCTGGAATAATTCTCAATGCCAGGGCAGTAACCCAGCTCACGTATCATTTCCATATCATAATTCACCCTGTCTTCCAGGCGTTTGGCCTCCAGTTCCCTGTTCTGGCTGCGGAAAAATTCAAGCTGCTTAACAAGGTCATCCTGAATCTGTTCAATAGCCGAAGATATCCTGTCCTGGGAAGTAACAAAAATATTGGCAGGGTAAATGGCAATGGTATCAAAAACCTCTAATCGATGGCCTGTTACAGGATGGAAAGATTCCAGTGAATCAATTTCATCATCCCAGAACTGTATGCGGTATGCTATATCAGCATAGGCAGGAAAAACATCTACCGTATCGCCCTTAACCCGGAAGGTGCCCCGGGTAAATTCCATCTGGGTGCGGCTGTAAAGGCTTCCAACCAGGCGGTGCAACAACTTGTTGCGGCTGATGACTTCACCTTTTTTAAGCCAGATCACGTTTTTCTGGAAATCATCCGGGTTGCCAATGCCGTAGATACATGAAACAGAGCTGACAACAATCACATCCCTTCTGCCTGAAAGCAATGCGCTTGAGGCACTAAGACGAAGTTTCTCAATCTCGTCGTTTATAGAAAGATCCTTCTCAATATAAGTATTTGAGGAGGGAATGTAAGCTTCCGGCTGGTAATAATCATAATAGGAAACAAAGTATTCAACTGCATTTTGCGGGAAGAATTGTTTGAACTCCCCGTAAAGTTGTGCAGCCAGTGTTTTGTTATGGCTTAAAACCAGGGTAGGGCATTGCACCTGCTCAATGACATTGGCGATTGTAAACGTTTTGCCCGATCCTGTAACCCCCAGCAGGGTCTGGAAGGGAATCCCTTCATTCAGCCCCTTAACCAGCTGTGAGATGGCCTCGGGTTGATCGCCCGTTGGCAGAAAATCGGATATCAGCTTAAATGGCATAAGAAAAAGGTGTTATACAAAAATAGTAATACTTTTCGGGCTGCAGAAAACAAAAAAAGTTGTCCCGGCAGCGAGCCAGAACAACTCATTGTGCCCGGGAAGTTTTGGTTTTCCCGGAATTAAAACACGTATCTTACGGTAATTCCAGCCCCCATTGTAAAATGAGTAAATTCCAGCAAATGCAGGGCAGGGGTAACATCCACACCTATTGTGATGGGAATTTCATCAATCTTATATTCCAGGCCAACCACCCCATTCACCCCAAGAATGGTATAAGTACGGTCAGGCTGGTCAAACCAGGAACCCCGGTAGCGTCCTTCCACGAATCCAATGTAAGCACCAGGACCGTAATACCATGCAAGCCCTGGCACATCGAAAGCATTGGCATGGATTTGATACATACCGGCAACAAAAGGACCCCGGTAACGAAGGGCAGCAACGATCTCGAATGCATTATCAGGATTGACAAAATGCTTGAACGAGATGCCGTTAAACATTCCGCCACGCAGACCGATGCCACTTCTGTATTCCTGTGCATTGCCCGTGAAGGCCATACATGTGAGCATCATTACCACAAAAACCGTTTTTTTGATCATAATCATTAAGTTTAGTTAAAATTGAAAAACGTACAAATATCTGAGCCTCAGAAGCAATCTTTCTATTTAAACTTTCGGGGGATGAGACAGCAAAAATAACAAAAATGTTTTCTCTTGATGTTTTGTCCGTTTTTATTTATTACTCATTTAATATAACGTTTTTTTTTAACCTGCTATCATGTTTTTTGATTATTTAATAGGGTTAAACATGATTTTTTCATAAAATTAAGTATTATCTTTAAAGAAGTACATTACAAGAACTTTATCATGAGTGGTTTTTCCGAAAAGGCAGGTCGGTATAAAAAATTCTTTGGCTTTATATTCAAATACTGGAACAGCAGCCTGCTCAACCAAACCCGGGCACATGCCCTTGAACTACCGGCAGAAGAGGAGGAACAGGAAGAAGACTCCGGATATTCTCCCCAGGATCTTGTAGAGGATCTGCAGAATATGGGGCCCACGTTTATCAAGCTTGGGCAATTACTCTCCACCCGCCCTGACCTTTTGCCCGATGCTTACCTGAAGGCCCTGTCCACGCTTCAGGATCAGGTGGCCCCGATCCCTTATGAGCAATTGGTTCAGCTAATTGAAGAAGAGATCGGTACCCGGATATCCAAGGGTTTTTTGAATTTTGAAGAAAAACCCCTGGCAAGTGCTTCCATCGGGCAGGTACACAGGGCTACTCTGCGTTCGGGCAAGCAGGTGGTGGTTAAGGTTCAGCGCCCGGGTATCCGCAGGGAATTCCTGGAGGACCTTGAGATGCTGAAGGAAATAACTGATTTTGGTGTAAAATATAGTGAAGCTGCCCGTAAATATGCCCTGGATAACATTCTGGAGGAGCTTCGCCACATCGTTCTGCAGGAGCTGGATTATACACGTGAGGCGGCAAACCTGGTTACCCTTGCAGGAAACCTGCAAAAATTCCCCCGGCTGATCATCCCCCAGCCCGTTCTGGATTACTGCAGCTCAAAGGTGCTCACCATGGAGTATGTACATGGCATAAAAGCAACTTCGGTTTCTCCACTGACACTGATGGAGAACGATCTCAGCCCCCTGGTTGATGAGCTGGTTGAAGCCTATCTTCAGCAAATCGTGGTGGATGGTTTTGTTCATGCCGATCCTCACCCAGGCAACATCCAGCTTACCCCGGAAAATAACCTGGTATTGATCGACCTGGGAATGGTTGCCAAATTCACCCCCCGAATGCAGGAAAAATTGTTGCAACTCCTGCTGGGCATCAGTAAAAAAGACGGGGACAGTGTTATCGATGTGCTGCTGTCAATAAGCGAAATTACAGAAAATTCTGATCTTGACACCTTCCGCCGGGGCATTAACCGCCAGATCATGGATACACAGGATCACACAGCCCGTGAAATGCAGGCAGGCAGGCAATTGATACAGATGAACCGTATTGCCGCAGAAAACGGCATACACATTGCTGTAGAGCTTAATATCCTGGGAAAAGTGCTGCTCAACCTGGACCAGATAGTGGCTGTGCTGGCTCCCGATTTTGATCTTCAGGCTTCCCTGAAAAAGCATATTCAGGAAATGATGCAATCAAGGCTTATCAGTGAACTAAAACCTGAGAACTTTCTTAACCTGCTGCTGGAAATCAAAAAATTTACCGAAAAGTTCCCCGCTAGAATGAATAAGTTGTTTTCCAATCTGGCAAACAACGAGTTCCGCATAAAAGTGGATGCCATTGATGAAAAACAGCTTGCCGAGGATTTTCAAAAGGTTGCCAACCGCATAGCCCTGGGACTGATCATCGCTGCTGCAATCGTGGGGGCTGCCATGCTCATGCAGGTACCTTCGGATTACACCATTTTGGGATACCCGGCCATCGCAATGCTCTTTTTTCTGATTGCCGCTGCCGGGGGGATTCTGTTAAGTTATTTTATCATTTTCAAGGATGAGAAAAACAGCAGGAAAAAAAGATAATGATCTTACTGCGCTGATTTCTCTTGCAGTTGCAGGCGGGCATATATGGGATAATGATCTGAATATTTTTGCTTTCCTGTTGTAAATCCACTGGAAACAAAATGCCGGGAGTGCATAATGTAGTCGATGCGAAAAACTGGGAAAAAGCCAATGTAGGTTTGCCCGAAGCCGTGGCCACTTTTAAAAGCATCTTCCAGTTGGAGTGATACCTTGCGGTAAACGTATGAAACCGGGGTATCATTAAAATCTCCTGCAAGGATCACAGGGTAAGGACTTTGGGCGACAAAATCAGCCAGGATCCTTGCCTGTTCTGAACGAACGATATAGGCATTTCGCATTCTCCTAAGAATTCTCCTCCCCTCCGAACGGTAATCGGGGTTTTCCGAACGGTTAAAGATGCCTTCCATAAAAATATAATCTTCCTCACTTAACCCGATGGATTCAAGATGCACGTTGATAATGCGGATGGTATCCTGGTTCATCTTAATATCGGTGTAAATTCCTGAATTGCCACCATTGGAGGGAAACTCTATACTTCCTTTGCTGACGATGGGCCAGGCACTGAAAGTGGCCAGCCCGAAGTAGTTCAGGTTCTTCGACTGCCGCACATATTCAAAGTGAGCATGTCGGGCACGCATAAGTCCTGGTATGGTATCCAGGGTCTTAAAAATCCGGCTGCGGTCATGGACAAATTCCTGCAGGCAGAGGATATCAAAATCTTTTTCCTGAAAGAATTTGAAAATATTGTTGCGATTGGTGAAATCGGGTTTCCACCCGGGCTGGTAGTTATAAAGGTCAAACACCCTGACATTGTAACTCAAAATATTCAGAGTATTTTCCTGATGTGGGCTGATGGGCTGGCGGGGGTTCCACCGCCAAATGTTTCCTACATGCCAGTAACCTGAAATTACCACCAGCAATGAGATCAGAAAATAAAATCTTCGGCGCAAAAGCCAGAGCATCACAAATCCCAGGTTAATGACCAGAAGAAAAGGAAAAGCCAGCCCCAGAAAGGCCAGGGGCCAGAAGTCCTGGGGGGCAACATGAACACAAAGGTATGCCCCGAGCAAAAAAGCTGCAAAGAACAGGTTGATCAGCAGGGTGATCTTACCCAGCCAGGAAGTTTTCCACCACTTGTTGCTCATAGTTGCCAGGGGAGAAAAAGAGGTTTAGTTTTTGCCTTCCCGGAACAGCAACTCTTTTTCTTCCCGGGTGAGGCTGTCATAGCCTTTTTCAGATATCTTTTCAAGGATCCGGTCAATCTTTTTCTGATGGCTTGCCCTTTCCCTGTTGAATTCCTCATCCGTTTTAGGTCTTTCGGAGCGATAATCGACCTTCATCCTGGGCTGGGGTTTGAACAAGCCTGCAAATGCCTTTATCCACAGCCCCGTTGCCAGGCCTGGGTCCTTGCCCTGGCGAAGCATCCTTGCATACACAAATCCCCACATGGCTCCCCCAAGGTGGGCCAGATGTCCTCCGGGATTACCCTGGTCAATGGAAATAAGATCAATCACCACAAAGAACAAGGCAATGTATTTCAGGCGGATACGGCCCAAAAGGATCAATGGCAGCTGATAATTTGGCATATAGGTTGCAATGGCCACAAATATTGCCAACACCGATGCTGAAGCCCCGATGGCAACCGCCCGGTCTACTACGGTTGCAAAAACCGGGAAGATATTGAATGAAATGATGTAGATAATGGCACCCACCAGCCCTCCTATAAGGTAAGTGCCCGTTAGCCGGCTGGGCCCGATGAACTGCGTGAAAAGCCTTCCTCCAACATACAAAACAATCATGTTGAATAAAATGTGGAAGAACTCCAAATGAAGAAACATGTAGGTAATCAGGGTCCAGGGCCGCCACAGTACCACTTCAACATTTGATGAGACACCCAGCCACAGGGGGATGGAAGCACCAATGACCGGCATATCCACCAGGTAAAAGAAAACCCTTACCAGGCTTACCAGCAGGAATACCAGGATATTGAGCCCGATCAGCCTGGCCAGTACAGATCCATTCAAAAAGAACCTTTTTATTTCATCAAAAACAGAGGATTGCATGTTTGTTTTCTTTCACATAAAATAGCAAACTGTATTAATAAAAGGTTTTACCTCTTTTGTTCCAGTAACGGATCAGAAAATACCCAAATACCATCCCTCCCAGGTGGGCAAAATGGGCCACATTATCACCCGGACGGTTGGCTATGCCAAAATATAGCTCCAGGGCACCATAGATCATAACGAAATATTTTGCCTTGATGGGTATTGCGAAAAACAGGTAAATAAGCGAATTGGGGAACAACATACCAAAAGCCAGCAAAATGCCGAAAACTGCCCCTGAAGCCCCGACAACCACTGGGGCGTTCAGCAGGTCTACCCTGTACTGGTGCATAAAGTTAATGGCCGCAACCAGGGCTCCTTCCGGGTCGTTGTTGATCAGGTAATTGTATTCGTTGATGAACATCCGGTAGCTGCTCTGTATCTGACGGGAGGCAATCCTGAAAAGATCTGATCCCAGGAAATTCCTTAGGGCATCATGGCCCGGGTCGGCAAGAAAAGCATCAACTTCCCGCAAGGTGGGCAACAATTGCCAGTATACCACGGCATAATGGATAACAGCAGCCCCAAAACCGGTGACAAAGTAATAGATCAGAAAGCGCCTGGGCCCCCAGACATTCTCCAGCACATTGCCGAACATCCAAAGGGCAAACATGTTAAAAAACAGATGGGTAAACCCACCATGCATAAACATGTATGTAACCAACTGATAGGGCGCAAAATCAGTGGCCCCGAAAAAATGCAGGCCGAAAACCCGGTACAGATCTATTCCAAATGCATTTCCAACGGCAATGGTTGCCAGGAAAAATAAACCATTGATGATCAGCAGGTTTTTTACAACTGTAGGTAATAAAGTAAATCCACCAGGCCTGAAATGTCTCATTTATTTATAATTTCTATTTATAAAAACGCATCCGTTTAAAAAAAGTTCTGCAAGCGGAGTGCCACAAGCATTCACTTATGCTGGCACTATTATTTGAATTTTTCTGAAATATCCTCCATCTTCATGATGCTGATAACTGGTTTACCAGAAGGCGAATGATAAGGCATCTGGCAGGCAAAAAGTGAATTGGTCAGCAATTGCATTTCATGCTCGTCCAGGGCCTTGCCCTGTTTGATGCTAAACCTTCTGGCCAGCGACCTGGCCAGGTTAGTTCGGGCATCCAGCTGGGTATTGATCCGGTTGGTTTTGAAATTTTCCAGCACCGACTCCAGCACCTCGCACAGGTTTTCATTTCCGGGCAGGTCCATGGGGCTGCCGGTTATCACAAAGGTATTGCGCGGGCTCTCTGTAAGTTGAAAACCTAAAGTCTTGACCTCGGGCAATATTTCGCGAAGCAACTCCGCGTCGTATTCCATCAGGTTTAGGGTTTCCGGGAAAAGCAATTGCTGTGAAGCATTCTGCATATTCTCAAAGCTTGCCACATACCTCTCGAACAGGATTCTTTCATGTGCCCTTTGCTGGTCAATAATCATAAGACCCGATTTCACAGGCACCAGTATGTATTTATTTTGAAGCTGTAAGAACTTTCTGGAAATTCTTTCATCCTCATGGGTTTCCCAGGCTGAACTGATCACTGTTTGAACCCTTTTGTCAGGTATTTCTTCAAGGCCATCTTCTCTTTTAGGATAGAGGCTCTCCCAGCCCTTATGGTCAATACGTTCAAACAGATCTGCCGATCTTCCCTGGCCCCTTGTGGGGCTCCCAAAGGGGTTGTAATCAGGGTTTATGGTAATTACCGGAGGGGTTATTTCCTTGTCGGCCGAAGGAAGCAGGTGATCAAAAGCCGTTTCCCTCTCAAAATCCAGGGTTGGAGCAATGTTGTATTTTCCCAGGGAGCGCTTGACAGTGGTCATCAGTATCTGGAAGATAATATTCTCATCCTGGAACTTGATCTCTGTTTTGGTGGGATGTACATTTACATCTATTTGCTGTGGATCAATCTCCAGGTATATGAAAAAGGAAGGATACATGTCGGAGGGTATCAGCTCCTGAAAGCCCAGTTCTATGGCTGTAGCCAGGTAAGCTGAGCGGATAAAGCGGTTGTTGACAAAGAAATATTGGTCGTTGCGTTTTTTGCGGGCAAATTCGGGCTTCAGCAGAAAACCTTCAATAGAAACAATTTCGGTGTTCTCATGAACAGGCACCAGGCGCTGGTTGTAGTTGTTTCCAAACAGGCTGACAATGCGCTGTTTCAGATTGCCGGCTTCAATCTGGTGTGTGAGCTGCCCGTTCTGGTAGTACATAAACCCTACGTTGGGATTTGCCAAAGCAATACGCAGCAGTTCATTAAAGATATGGGTTTTTTCTACCGGGTCGGATTTGAGGAAGTTGCGCCTGGCCGGGGTATTGAAAAAAAGGTTCTTTACAGCAATGGAAGTTCCCCTGGGGCATTGGCAGGGCTGCTGTATTTCAACTACCGAGCCCTCAATGATCACTTCGCTGCCAACCTGGGCTTCAGCCGTGCGTGTTCTTAATTCCACCCGGGAAATAGCGGCTATGGAAGCCAGGGCCTCACCGCGAAATCCCATTGTTCGTATGGCAAACAAGTCGGAAGCCTGGGTTATTTTTGAAGTGGCATGCCGCTCAAAACACATGCGTGCATCCGTTTCGCTCATTCCCCGGCCATTGTCGGTAACTTGTATCAGGGTTCGGCCAGCATCCTTTACAATTAATTTTACCTGAGTGGCCCCCGCGTCAATGGCATTCTCCAGCAATTCCTTGACGGCCGAGGCCGGACGCTGAACAACCTCACCCGCGGCAATCTGGTTTGCTACCGAATCGGGAAGAAGCCTGATAACATCTGACATGGATGGGTGATTCTTAAGGTGAGCTTACAGGAAAAAGGCCAGATAAAACAACATTGCAATGACCAGAACTATGATTATCAACCGTTGATTGGAGGCTTTGCGCTCTTTGGAGCCTACATTCCTTTTCCAGCGATTCTGAATACGATCGCGCAGGGCTTGTTCATAATTTTCTTCCCCTTCCTCAAGGGCAGTCTTCATACGCTTTTCACGCTCCTCTTTCTTTTGATCGTAATAAAGGGGCCGGTAGTTGAATTTCTTATTCTTGGGAGTCTTATTGAATACTATAGCCATAATTTCTTCGGGAATTCGTGAGATTTCAGGAATACTACAAAAATACTCAAAATCAACCGAAAATCAAACCGTTTGATTCTCACTCACTTTTAAAAGAAAAACCTTTTCCCGCCGGGGAAAAAGTTCTTCTTATTAAAGAGTATGATGTATTGGTTATCAGGCAGTTTGCAATAAAGGAAAGCGTAGTTTCACCAGGTAAAAGCCTCCAAAGAAAACAGCACTGTAAAATAGATCTCCAAGCATTGAGGTGTGGAAAAAAGGAAGGGCGGCTGTATAGCAGGCCATCAAACCATTAAAACCAGGCCCGTAATAAGGGGTGGTTAGCCAGACAGCAAAATTCGTTACCAGGAAAAACACGGTGGCTGAAGCAACGGCAGCACCAGCAACCGGAACAATACGGACATTGTTTTTCATCAGCTGCCCAAGCAGAACAACCAGCATGAAGCTGATGTAAACTGGCAGCATAAACCCATGGAATCCAAGGATTAAGTCACTTATAAACAAGGCAAACAGGGGAATAAAGAATGCCAGAAAACGCTTGCCAAGGTGTGCTCCGCCAAACAAAGCAATAGCTGCAATGGGCGTGAAGTTTGGATAATGGGGTAATAATCGCATTATAGCGGCAAACAAAATGATGCCTGCAACTACCATTACTTTGGGGGTAAAAATTTTCCAGTTCATTGCTAGGTATTTATGGGGTTTAGTTTTTTTTAGGAAGCAGTGGCAAAAATATGAAATCATTTGCATTAAAAACAACATACCTGCACTTTTGTTTTTAATTGATTTTTTCTGGTATTCTATCCCGGTTTTTTCCCCAGGACAAGGATTCTTTTTTACTTCATTATCAGAGTAAATATTTGCAAAGTTCCGGTTAAAATAAATCCAGACTTCATTAAACTTTTTTCCCATAAATCAATCAAAAGGTAAACGCGTTTGAATCAAATTCCTGACAAATATGCAGGTCCTTTTTAAAAAAAAGGTCATTTACAGAGAAATCGAATCATTCATCAAATTACTAAAAAAATGAAACGCAATATTTTGATTACCCTTTCGCTGGTTATGCTGATGCTGGCAAACAGTGTGGCATATGGGCAGCGGGGCAGGGGCATTCGCGAGGAGCGCCCTCAGCCGCAACAGCGCCAGGTATGCCTGGCCCTTGAGAACCTGACTCCCCAGCAGGAGGAACAGATCAGGCAATTGCGCACCGCCCAATTGGAAAAAAGGCTGCAGTTCCGAAATCAAATGGACGAACTGCGGGTGCGCAAGCGCAGTCTGCAAACTCAGGCCAATCCCGACATGAACGCCATTGACCGCGTAATTGATCAGATGGCTGAGCTACGCACCACCATGATGAAAGATGCAGCTGCTCATCACCAGCAGATCCGAAGCTTGCTTACCGATGAGCAAAGAATTATTTTCGATAGCCGCACAGCAGGTCCTATGGCCGGATATGGCCGCCAGAACCAGCCAATGGGCAGGGGCCGGGGAAGATGGTAATTTCTTAATGCTTTAAAGAAAGGCTGTCTCCTCCCGGGGTGGCCTTTCTTTTTTTGGGACCTCCTTTTGATTTTTCCCTGGATCTTCTCCGATACAAGGCTGATACAAGTCCGATACAAGGCTTACTGCATCCGATCATGAGAAAATGGATTTCTGGAGATGAACCAATCCTTTGCCCGCCGATTATCAACCTCCCCTGCCAGATTTAATTCAACCCCGGATTGGTACCTGGATTTGATGTTCAAACGAACTGCGAATAACCGATCCCTGGTAATCCGGGGAAAAAATTGAAAGCCGTTCGGAAATTCCTTCTGAACGGCTTTTCATTATGCTTTGGGTAAATGATTATACAGGAGTTCGAAACAATTCCTGAAGTTTTTGTTCCAGTTCGGCTCCGCGGATATTGCGGGCAATAATAACTCCCTGCGGATCTACCAGCACGTTGGCCGGTATGCTGGAAACCCCGTAGCGGGTGGATGCAGCATTTTGCCAGCCCTGCAGGTCGCTGATCTGCGGCCATTCAATATCATCTTCTGCAATGCCCTTCAGCCAGGCTTCCCGGCTTCGGTCAAGAGAAACGCCCAGGATCTCGAAACCGGGCCCGCGATACTTACTGTACATACTGACAAGGTGTGGATTTCCCACCCTGCAATACGAGCACCAGGAAGCCCAGAAGCTAACCAGCACATACTTCCCGCGGAAATCCGACAATGCAAGGGGCTCTCCATCAACTCCCGGCAGGGAAAAATCAGGCGCTATCTTTCCAACTCCCACCGATACCAGTTTTTCGGCCCGTTCCCTCAAATGGTTCACATACAAAGTTTGGCTGATTGAAGGCTCAAAAACATTCACCAGGGCGGTCAGATCTTCCCCATCCATGCTGTGTGCCAGAAAGCGGGTTGCAATAAAGGCGGCCACGGTCTTATCGCTGTGGCGGGTAACATAATCCTTCACCAGAGAGGGAGTAGCCTGCTGGGTATCCTCATATTTTTGCCTTAGTTGCAGGGCAAGCTCCTGCTGGCCGGTGATCTCTGCCTCAAGGATTTCCTGTTGTATCTCGTTTACCGTTGCTTCATGCTTGGCCAGCAGCAGGTTAAAATCATGGAATATATCATGTGATGCAGATCCTTTGACAAAATACCTCTGTGGAGCATGGGCATCAATTTGAATGCTGATCTCCGAATTCTCCAAAAACAAAGAGAAGCGAAAATCAATACCTTCAATGCTCAGGTAACGCATCTGTGGATAGTGGAGCGATCCATTCAGAACAAAGGAACTGTTCTCAACTTTAGTTGAGTCGATGTTCACAAAAAGGCCGTTTACGCGGTCCTGCAGGTAAACCATTCCCTCCTCAAGGCCCAGGATGTTTCCCGTTAGCTCGTATTGCTGGGGTTGCTGAGGGCCACAGGAGGCAAGTAAGGCTGCCAGGATGGGAATCAGAACTTTTTTCATGTTATGTTATTTTGATTGAGAAAAAGATTCAAACATTTCGTTTGTTTTGGGAACCTTCGTCGTAAACCGGCTGACCAAAATGGTGACCAACAAAGCCAGCAAAAAGGCAGGCACCAACTCATACATTGCTTGCCTTAGCAAAGGTATACGATTCCAGATAATAACGGTTGCTGCCCCGGTAATAATGCCTGCGATGACTCCCGGACGGGTTGTACCTTTCCAGTACAGGGCAAGAATACTGGTGGGGCCGAAAGCAGCTCCCAGCCCTGCCCATGCAAACAATACCAGCCAGAACACCAGCTGCTGGGCAAGAAAGCCAAGCAGCAGGGAGAGAGCCACCAGAAGCAGAACGATCCATCGGCTTAATGTTACCAGCTTTTTCTGTGATAATGGCTTTCCGGGATGCAGTAGTTTTTCGTACACATCGCGTACCACAGCCGAGGCCGCCACCAGTAGTTGTGAGTCGGCTGTAGACATGATGGCTGCAAAAATAGAGGCAATTACCACTCCAAAAAGAACCGGGTGCAGATGCATGCTGGCAATCGTTGGATATAGATTTTCGGGGTCCTGTCCGGGCAAAAGGGCAACATCAGGAAAGTACATCCTGCCTGCCATTCCTGTTAATAATGCACCCAGAGCCATGATCACATTTGACAATGTACCTATTATGGCAACAGTTTTCAATCGCCCGGGGTCTTTGATCGACATATACCGGGCAATAATATGCGGGTTGCCGGGGGAGCCAAGGCCAATACCCAGGAAGCCTATCAAAGCACCTCCACCAAGGGCAAAGGCATTGAAAAAATTCCCGTCGCCAAATGCTGCTGCCTGCTTGTAAAAAGCAAGCGGTCCTCCCAGGTGCAAAATGACCAGAATGGGAAGCACCACAAGGGCCACCAGCATAAACAAACCCTGTATGGTATCGGTAAGGCTTACAGCAAGAAATCCCCCCACCATGGTATAAAACAGGATGATCAGGGTGGTGAGTATCAAGCCCTGGGTTTGGGATATGTTGAAACTGGCAGCAAAGGCTTTGCCTCCTGCAACAAATTGGGCCGAGACGTAGGCAATCATGAAAAGTATTATGATGATGACTGTCACCCAGCGCAGGGTGCCTGTTCGGTCATTGAATCGTTCGGCAAAAAAGTCAGGAATCGTGATACAATCATACTTTTCGCTGAATCGCCTGATGCGGGGTGCATAATAAAAGAAAAGGAAAAATTCCACCAGAGTATATCCTAGGGCAGCCCATAATGCAGAAACCCCCATGGTAAATGCCATTCCTGTGAACCCCAGCAGCAACCAGGCGCTACGCCCGCTGACCACTGCAGAAAGGGCAACTACCAGAACACCCATTTTACGCCCGCCTATAAAAAAGTTGGCGAGCCCCCGGGACGAAAACCTTGCTGCATAAATGCCAATTAGGATGATCATCAGCAGGTAGCCTGCAAATGCCCCAAATGCATAGGGATCAATCTGAAGAATAACAGCCTGAAATTCTTCCATCAGCAACGGCATCTTAATTCTGCAGCAAACCTAAATGTTTTTGATCAGAATTGCAAAATGCACTGAAAAAAACCTCATCAGAAAATCTCTTCTATCCATCGTCTTAGGCGTCCGCGCCGCTGTTGCTGGGGCTGGTTACCACGGGGGGTGACTTGCTGGGATTCGGATTGTTTGCCCGGGATTCCGAGGAGTTTCTCCAGGAAGGAAGGCTGATAGAGTTCTTCCAGGTAATGGGGGCAATGCAGCAAATCTTCCAGTTCAGGGCTTAATGTGGGGAAAGAACCCCTGGTGTAAGATCTTGTTTTTGCGTTTTGCCCCGCCCGGCTCATAAAACTTCCCCAAAGGGGTACTGCCGTTCGCGAGGCACCAAAAGGCGGGGGATATGAATCGGCAAAAACAGGGTTCTCAAGCCCTGTCCACACGGCAGTGACCAGGCCCGGGGTATAACCGATAAACCAACCATCTGCATTGCTGGTGGTAGTACCTGTTTTGCCCGCTATATCATAGCCCAGGCCATACACGCTTCTAAGGGAGGCGGCAGTACCCTGGTTTACAACCCCCCGAAGCAGCTCGGTCATGATGTGGCTGGTTTCCTGCAGGATCACAGGTTCTCTGGGCACTGCATCAGCTGCCTGATACAATACCCTTCCGCCCGAATCTTCAATGCGCTGGAGGAATACGGGTTCAACAGGTATTCCCTGATTTGCAAACATACCATATGCAGCGGCAAGTTCCAGCATGCTTACCTCTCCCGAACCAAGCCCCAGGGAAGGCACGGCAGGCAAAGCTGAACGGATACCTGCTGCCCTGGCCAGCTGCAGGACCTCCTCAAATCCAGTACGCAGAAAATATCGTGTAGAAACTGTATTCACCGACTGGGCCATGGCCCCTTTCATGCTGTAATATCCCTCGTAATGATGGTCATGGTTGGAAGGGCCCCAGTTGTTGTAATCCTCAAGGGTGAAAGCCTCATTGGATACAAATTCGCAGGGCGAAATACCCGATTCCAGTGCTGCAGCATATACCAGAGGCTTGAAGGAAGAGCCTGCTTGCCGGCGGGCTGTAACGTTGTCAAACTGGAAATACCTGAAATGATTTCCACCCACCCAAACCTTGATATGGCCCGTAGAAGGCTCCAGAGATAGGATGCCGCAGTGCAGGATGGTTTGCGACCGAAAAATGGAATCCAGGGGAGACATTTCCACTTCTTTTTCACCTTCCCAGCTGAAAACTTTCATGGTCCGGGGAGTGGAAAATTCCTTGCGGATGTCTGCCTCTTTCATCCCGCTTTTCATCAATGAAAGATATCGTGAGGAGCGATGCATCTCACGATTGATAAGGGTTTGAACTCCCTGGGGTTTTGCATTGCGGTAATGGTTGTCAAGGGCATTCTGCAGGCGGGCCATTTCTTCGCGAACGGCCTGTTCGGCCATCAGCTGCAGATGAAAATCAAGGGTGGTGAATATTTTTAGCCCATCTGTATAAAGGTTGTAATGTGTCTGATGCTGGCGGTTGTAATCTTCCAGCCATCTTCCAAGACTTACCCTTAGCATCTCCCTGAAATAGGGTGCTGGCCCATGAATATGGGTAAGGGGGCTATAATCAAGGTCCAGGGGTAAGCGCGATAGGGAGTCAACAAGGGCTTTGGGAAGGTAATCATATTTTTGCATTTGCCCAAGCACTATATTTCGTCTTAACAGGGCTCTTTCAGGATTCAACCTGGGATTGTAGCTGGTGGTGGCCTTGAGCATGCCCACCAGACAGGCAGCTTCATGGGGTGCAAGCATTCGCGGATGCTTATTGAAAAATCTTTGGGAGGCAGCTGATATGCCAAATACATTCTCTCCAAATGGAACGGTGTTCAGATACAGGGTAAGTATTTCATCCTTGGTGTAGGCCTTTTCCAGACGACGGGCAATGATCCCTTCCTTTATTTTTTCAATAACCAGGCCTTTTATCCCTTTTTGTTGCCTGGGGAAAAGGTTTTTTGCCAGTTGCCGGTTGATGGTGCTTCCACCACCGGCGCTGCGGTCGCCCAGCAGCAAGTTCTTTACCAGCACCCGGCCCATGCTTCTCCAATCTGTTCCCTGGTGCTGGTAAAACCGGGCGTCCTCGGTTGCAATCAAGGCATTGATCACGTCAGGTGATATCTCTGGCAGACCAATACTGCTGCGATCATAAATGTAAAATTTCCCCAGCAGCTCACCCGAGGCAGCATATATCTCCGAGGAATTATGATTTTGAATGCCCTTCAGGGAAGCCACATCGGGAAGCTTCCCGAAGCGCCCGCTCCAGACAAGAAAATGAAGACTACCCAATGAGATGGCACTGAATGCCAGCAGCAGCATAAAGGAATAAATGACCTTTCTGCGAAGCCTGGTTTTTCTAAAAGAGGATTTTGGAGTAACAGATTTTCCATTCATACCTATTGGGGTGACAAATAAAGATGATCCAAAAATAATAATCTTCAACAGAACGAAAAGCTAATGGATCGTATTGCCCCAACCTGAAGTGGAAATTTTGGTATTCAGATAAAGAACAGCGCAACTCCGCAAACACTGATCACTGCTCCGGCCAGCTCCTTCCAGCTCACCTTTTGCTTAAAAAAGATAAGGGTGGGAGGGATGATCAGAATGGGAGTTATTGCCATGATGGTCGAGGCAATCCCAGTTGCAGTGTTTTGAACGGCAAGCAGGGACATGGAAACCCCAAGGAAGGGCCCGAAAGTAGCTCCCACCAGCATCAGCAACAATGCCTTGTGATCGGATGTGGCCTTTTGTACCGAGAGCCAGCGTCGAAAAAAGGAAATGATGATGGAAAACCCTGCTACTCCAGCAATTACCCTGATTTGGGTGGCAGCAAAAGGATCGAAATCCCCCATTCCAAATTTGCTAAGCACCAGGCCAACAGCTTGCCCGGCCGCTCCTCCCAGGGCAAGCAGCAGCCCTTTTAAGGGGATGGTCTCCAGGGTGGTTTTGCTTGCCCTGTGTTTATGCAGTATTACCAGGGCAATTCCCGACAGGGTCAGCATCATACCCCCGAGATTGAGCAGCGAAAGGGTTTCCCCCATCAAAAGCCATCCGGTAAAAGCAGCAATGGGTGGAACCAGGGTCATTACCAGCATTGACATGCGTGAACCAATGACTGTGAATGCTTTGAACAGGAAAAGATCGCCAATGACAAAACCAACAAGACCGGAGGCCATCAGCCATATCCAGGAGTGAGCCGAGGCATCCAGGGGTAGAAACATTCCCCGGCGTAAATAGCCCAGTATGGACAAAAGAACAAGGGCCATTACCAGGCGAAGAATATTCACAGCCACACTTCCCACGCGCCGGCTGGCAGTTTCAAAAGCAAGGGCTGTCACCGTCCAGCAAATGGCTGTAGCCAGGGCTGCCAACTCCCCAATCCGCATTTCCATATTAATCTTTATTTAGCGCCGCAAAGATAGAATTATATTTGCTTTGCTGCACCAACGCAAAATTTTACCACACCCAGGATAAAAGGGGTGAAAATCATCAGCGTCTTAAGACAAGAATTGGGCAAAGAGGAACAAGAAAAAGGTTTCCGGCAACTGAGGATTTAGCTTCCTTTTTCGCGGGTTATGTACTGACGGATGACATACAAAAAATCGCGGGCGTAAAGATCCATGAACTGGGGTGCCAGTTGGTTGATTTTCTCAAGCTCCTTGTTTTCCATGGGCTTTTTAATGCAAATATCAGCCAGTACATCATCGCTGCATACCATAAATGCAGGAATATCATATTCTTCGGCAAGCTGCCTGCGTGTCAGCTTGAGCTTATAGTAGAGGTCCTGATCATCCGCGGGAATTGTCGTGGCATCCTTATCCATCAGGATGTCGGTCAGCCCGGGTCTTTTTGTTCCGGGTTCCTGCAGATACTGCAGCCCATCAGAAGTTATCTTTAACACGGCATATTCTTCATCTTC
>OBJA01000065.1_pt1 | contig 106185 bp, 94 predicted proteins | sample 1519751 | NCBI WGS metagenome assembly OBJA01 (sample SAMEA3881238, study PRJEB22517) | soil metagenome | biome: lake sediment; feature: soda lake sediment; material: sediment, water from around vicinity | place: India | collected 2013-12-23 | depth 3 m | reverse complement strand
CCGTCAGGGAGTTGCCATCGCCCACCACGCTGTTGCCCACACTCGGGTTCAGGTAATTCTTGCTGCCACCCACCACATTGTCGTCTGCGCCTTCCAGCAGGACGTTATTACTACCGGTCACCGAGTTGTTGTCGCTCTCCACATAGTTTTCGGTACCAGATACGGTGTTGTTATTGGCGGTTTGCAGGATATTACTGGTACCTGCAATCTGGTTCTCGTCGGAATCGAAGAGGCTGTTGCCTTCACCAGCCACTGTATTGCCCCAGGATGCATTCACCTCATTCTGGCTGCCCGCCACCTGGTTCTCTTCACTGTCGATCAGGGTGTTTTCCCAGCCAGATACCGTATTGTCGTACGAGTTATTCAGCTCGTTATCCAGCCCGGTCACCTGGTTGCGATCACTGCCTTCCAGTTCATTGCCCTCGCCGCTGACGACGTTGTTATCAGAATCATCCAGCTCATTGCTTAAACCGGATACCGAGTTGTTGGCCGAAGTGTCCAACGTGTTGAACCAACCCGACACCGTGTTGTGCCAGCTGGTATCCAACACATTTTCCCGGCCAGCCACCTGATTCTGATTGCTGTTGTCAGTAAGCAAGTTACCATTGCCCGCCAGCGTGTTGTCGCGGGAGTTGACCAACTCATTATTCCGGCCCGTCACCTGATTGAAGCTGGCATTGGCGGTTAATGTATTGTTGACGCCAGTCACCGAGTTGTTGCTTGAGTTCGCGCTTGTGTGATTTTCATCCCCAAACACTGAATTATTTGACCCATTGTTATAATTGGCCGCCTGGACACTGTCCGGCATCGCCATCAACATAAAGGCGCCAAAGAAAAACGCTGCAGCGACAACGCGCCCCTGATACTTGATGACCCTGAAGGATGCTTTTTTTACTTTTTCCCACCAGGCGCGTTGTTGGTCTTGATTGAGGTTGGCTGACTGGTTGCCCTTGCTTTTCATGGTTCGTCTCCGTTAAAACGTTGTTCTTTTTGACCCGGACGGCAAAACCGCCGTCCTGGCGTGCTTCGTTGTTACAAATCTGTTGGTTAAAGTGATTGATACTGACCCGGGCGGGACAAAGGCGGCAGGGCTTGCCGGAGGGGGGGCAGCAGAAACTTATACAACCTGTTGATTTTGTTGAATCTTCAGATTGGTCGCTCTCCCTTCGACAGACTTTTCTCGCCATGTTTCAATCTGTTACAAAGCTAGAGTAGTACCATGACAGCGCCAAGACAAGGCGCTGCACAGGAATTTTTCATTAAATCCTGAGAATTTTTGACCTTCTGTCCTGTAAATGTCTCCACTTGTCGCCCCAAGCGACAATTGAGTAGACAAAAGGCCAACTGTTTGATCAATGCAACCGCTTCAATATGAGGAAACACAGATGCTTTACAGCTTGGGCGAGAGAAAGGTGATCACAAGGGGAGAAAACTATATCGCTCCCGGAGCAGCGGTTATCGGTTCCGTAGACATTGGGGAGCGGGTCAGTATCTGGTTTAACGTGGTCATTCGCGCTGACAACGATTCAGTCATTATCGGCGACGAGTCCAACATCCAGGATGGCTCTGTACTCCACGTAGACGATGGCTACCCCATCGTGATTGGCCGCCGGGTAGTTGTCGGCCACAAGGTGATGCTCCACAGTTGCACCATTGGCGATGGCAGCCTGATCGGCATGAACGCTGTCATCCTCAATGGCGCCAGAATCGGCAAGGGCTGCCTGATAGGTGCCAACACCCTGATTCCGGAGAACATGGAAGTGCCCGATGGCGCCATGGTGCTGGGCTCTCCAGGCAAGGTGAGGCGGATGCTGACAGACAGGGAGCAGCAGGCTATTCTTGACGGCGCCGACCACTATGTCCGCAAGGCCACACTGTACCGCCAGAGTTTGAAGCCCTTGTAGGAACGAGCCTTGCTCGCGATTACTTGCTACCGGCATGATCCAGCCGTCGCCTGCAGCAGCCTCCTACGGGAGGTTTTGTTCCTGAAACAAAAGATCTCCACAACTTGAGGACAAGGATTTTGCGGATTCATTATCTCCAGCATGTCCCATTCGAGGATCTTGGCAGCCTGGAGCCAGCCCTGCTTGCTATGGGCCACTCTGTTGCCTGTACCCGGCTCCATAGCGATCACTCATTGCCGGGTGTGGAAGATTTTGACGCCTTGATCGTTATGGGTGGCCCTATGGGTGTCCATGATGAGGACATCTACCCCTGGCTTGTTGATGAAAAGTCACTTATTCGCAACGTTATCGACAAAAGCAGGAAGCCCCTACTGGGTATCTGCCTCGGTGCACAACTGATCGCCGACGTACTGGGTGCTCCCGTAACCCGCAACCCCTATACTGAAATCGGCTGGTTTCCCCTGCACCTGGATCCGGCTTTTATGGCCAGCCCCTGGGCTGCGACACTCGTCAATGGCGATCCCGTATTCCACTGGCATGGGGACACCTTTGCCCTGCCCCAGGGTGCGCTGCCGGTAGGCAGCAGTGCGGCCTGTGAAGCCCAGGGCTACATTATCGATGATCGCATTGTCGGCCTGCAGTTCCACCTGGAAACCACCCTCGAGTCTGCCGCCTCCTTGATCCGCGAATGCGGGAATGAACTTGCGGTTGGCGCCTTTGTTCAATCCGCCGAAACCATCATGGCTGAACCCGAACGCTTCACCCGCATCAACGCCGCCGCCGCAGCGCTGGCCCATCACTGGCTGAAGGGACCTTTATCTCCATGAATGGAATGACTGCCAAAAGCAATACGAATTCAGAGCAGACCCTGAAGCAGGCGCTCGCCGCCAGCGCCAAAGGCGATGTTGATAACGCCTTGAGACTTTTCGCGGAGGCCATCCGTCTGTCACCGGATAATGCGGTCCTCCATAACGAGCTGGGGGTTCACTACTACCACCGCAGTATGATCCCGGAAGCCCGGGATGCCTTTATGGAAGCGGTGCGCCTGAATCCGAATTTCAGCCGGGCGCTCACCAATCTCGGCGCCTGCCACAACGAACTGGGTGACAATACCGCAGCCATTAGCTGTCACGAAAAGGCCATAGCCGTAGAACCGCAGATGGTTGATGCCTGGGCCAACGCAGGCAAGGCATGGAATGAACTGGAAGAGTTCGAAATGGCCATCGCCTGTTATCGCCGCGCCATTGGCATCAAACCCCGCCCGGACGTACTGCGCGGCCTTGCCAAGGCCTACCGCAAATCCGGTCGCTATGACCGTTCGCGCCAACTGTTGCTTGATGCTGTGCAGCAAAATCCGGCGGATGCGGATGCCCACTTCGGCCTGGCGCTGACCCACTTTCACCTGGAGGAATATCCCGAAGCCATCAGGGAGTTTGAATGGCGCATGCAGGTCAAGGAAATGATCCAGCACCGCAAGGACCTTTACCCCATATTCGACCGTCCCGCCTGGAGCGGGCAGGATCTGTCGGACAAAACCCTGCTGGTACACACAGAACAGGGCTTTGGCGACAACCTGCAATTTGCCCGTTTTATTGCACTGTTGCGCCTCCATGTTGGCAAGTTGGTGATGTGGTGTCGGCCCGGGCTTGGCCAGTTGTTCCAGCACTGCTTTGACATAGCCGATATTTCAGAAAATGTCTTCAAACTGCCTGCCTTTGACTACCAGCTGCCCCTGCTGAGCCTCCCCTTCCACTTTGACCCGGCACTGGCGACCCTGGACAATTTCGCACCCTATATTTCCGCCCCTGCCAGGGAAAAGCCACTCTTTACACCCGATCCTGCTACGGTGAATATCGGCCTGGTATGGGGCGCCAGCGACAGCGGCTTCGATCACCAGAATAAAAAAGTGCCACTCAACCAGCTCAGGCCGCTGCTCGATATTCCCGGTACCCGCTGGTATTCCCTGCAGGTTGGCTCCGACAAAACCGACATCACCAATGCCGACGTTTCAGACAGGCTGATTGACCTCGCCCCGTTGCTGGGCAACTTTGCCGATACTGCCCATGCGGTGGAGCAACTCGACCTGGTCATCAGCTGCGATACCTCCGTGGCCCACCTTGTCGGCGCCATGGGCAAACCTTTATGGGTGATGCTAAAAAAGAACCCTGACTGGCGCTGGCACAGCGATGGCGAGACCACAACCTGGTATCCATCAGCGCGACTTTACCGGCAGGATACCTGTGGCGACTGGTCCCGGGTGGTGCGACGTATTGCCCGCGACCTGAATCAAAAAGTCATCCAGCACGGGTTATCTGGCCAGCCCTGAGGGAACAAGGAAATTCTTATGCCCACCACTGCTGACAACAGCACACTGCAAGGTCTTTATATCAACCTTGCCAGATCCACCGAACGCCGGGCGCTGTGTGAACAACAATTGGCCCAGGCCAATCTCGGCGATCGCTATCGTCGACTTGAGGCCGTGGATGGCGCACAACTCCAGGGGCAGCGACCCGGCACAACACTCAGCCCGGCAAAAACAGGCTGCTGGCTGAGCCATATAGCCGCACTGGAACAGGCCCGGGATTATCCCGGGCACACCCATATACTGGAAGATGACTTCCAGCTGACAGAAGCCTTTGCCGGGTTTATTGATAACTTCGCGGAACACACCAGGGCACTGGGGGACTGGGACATTATTTTTACCGATGTAGATCTGGCTGGCATGTTCGACGTTAACGCCATGAGAAAACTTATCGATACCGTCAATGCACTGACAGCCAAAAACAGCATTGAACTCAGAAATGCAAAGCCCCTCTACGCTGCCGCGAACAGCTCCTATATCGTCAATGGAAATAACCGCCGAAAGGTGTATGACCTGATGAAGGAGGGCCTCACAAGCAGCCTGCCCAACGATTTGTGGCTGCGAAAACTGATCCGTGAAGACCAGATCAAGGCCTACGTAACCCTGCCCTTCGTCACCACCGTCAATGCCGCATTCAATGACAGCACCATTCTTGGCAATATTGGCAACACCCATCCGTCCATTCGCTTTGCCACCCTGTTCAGGCAATCCCTTGCCGCCGGAGCTGATACGGCAGCTCTTCTGACAGCCTTCAAGCAGCAGCTGGGAGCGATGCAACCCATCAACAACAGGAGTATGATCTACGCTCACCTGGTTGCCCACTTTATGAGCGACGACTTCAAGTCCTATTGAGCCTATGACTGACCCAGCTGAACAAGCAGAACCGATAACGCCACCGGGGGCACAATGGCGGTCGAAGAAATATATAAAACTCACTGATGATGAGGTGCTGGAGCTGTCACTAAAAAAGCTCCCCGACAAGGATCGCTATTTTCTGATTCAGGAGCTGGAGTATCGCAATTTAAGCAAGACTGCAGCGGAGGCGAAATCCAGGGCTACCAAGAAGGAGATGCGGAGTAAATCCTGGTGGAAATATATACCTATACTGTTTGCTTTGAGTTTTTTGGTTAAGCGGATTTTTGAATCGTTCAATGTGTAATTCAGTATTGAGCAATAGGTCAACCATCACTGCAAGCAAACAGGATCAAGAATTTGTTGATAGTGGCTAACCCCATATGCCCTTACAGATGATATTCCAAGTGAGATGTCTTATGCTCGACGAAATTTTAATTGAAGCTGAGAAAGCACAGCCTCTAAAAAGCCAAAAAGTAATCTATGAAAACTTCTTCGACTTATTTTGCACAGAATTAAAGGTGCTGAGTGGCGACGTACTTGAAATTGGTGCTTATATGGGAAAAACATCAATTTTCCTGTCATTACTATGCCAAAAGCTATGCAACGGAAAGAAAGTCTATAGCATTGACCCCTTCACGGAAGAAACTATGGCTAAAGGTCATGACCAGTGGAACAGCACTATATACAACCACTTTTTTGAGCATACCCGACGCCTTGAAAACCATCTTCATATAAGAAAACCCTCATCAGAAGCTGCAATTTTCTTTCCTGATAATTCTATCTGCTTCGCATTCATTGACGGCGATCATAGTTACGAAGGAGTTATAAATGATTTCCAGAATTACCTCCCAAAAATGGTTCTCGGGGGTATTATGTGTTTTGACGATTATCGAAATTCTCGTTGGCCCGGTGTTGGTAAAGCAGTAAATGCTATCTCAAAGCATAAGAATGTTGACTTTTTCAAAGGCGAGATAAAAGAAATATATTTCAGGGTTTTGCCGTGAAAGACGTCACCGCAATAATAAAGACTTTTGAGAGGCCCCATATTGCCCAGAGACTCATAGACAGTATCCGAGTCAAATATCCGACTCTGCCTGTTTTAATTGCAGATGATAGCAAGGAACCAACATGCTTCAAGGGTGCGACCACTTACCACTTGCCTTTTGATTCAGGATTATCCGCTGGCAGAAATTTATTAGTAAAGCACGTTAACACTAAATACTCTCTGTTGCTTGATGACGACTGGATATTCGACTCTGACACAAATATAGGAAATCTTGTACAGATCCTGGACTTTGGCGACCTGGATATTATCGCCGGAATAATAAAAAATGCGCAGCATTTTTATGGCACTCTCTCTCGAGAAAATGACATTCTCTATATGAAAACAAAACCTCTTGAGAAAGACAGCCTGTATACGCTATGTGACTATACACACAACTTCTTTTTAGCCTTAACAGAAACCTTGCTTTTTAATCCCTGGGATAATGAACTAAAGCTATCCGAGCATCTTGATTTTTTCCTGCGTTTGAAAAATAAGGCCAAAGTTGCATTTACAGACAAAGCTATGATTTCAGAAAAGCAGTTTAAGGAAGGGGTTTATTCAGAGTATAGAAATCGTAACTTCTTTAGACTTGCTATGAAGAAAAATGGCATACGCGAATTTCATAACTTCAAAGGCGAAATATATTATTTTGATTAAGAAATCAGCATGAATACAACTCGATTGCGTTATTCTCCAAATCGCTAGCCATCATTGCTGCCCAACCTACTGAACTTCTTTCAGTGCAGTTTTGAAATTGCTTTCTGCTATTTTCTTGAACTCGTCCTTTCTATTATAAACTGATAAGTGATTTAATAAATGGCTATAACTTCTGTATTTATAATTCTCACACACCACCAGATTTTTCATTTTGAACTGGACTATATTTTCACCACTTTCCTTGATCAGTTTTTCTGCCGCCCACATGATAAATGTATCTTCATAGCCATATTGACCAAGAGACTCAGGTATGCCTGCTCTTTTCAGTAATTTATTAGAAAAACAGGTAAAAAATCCTCCCCCAAATTTCATTCTTGGTTGTCCCTGAACAGTATTCAACACTTGCTCGAGTGTTATCTCCCCTTTTTTTCCACAATCGAGATAGGGATCGTTAATCGCTTGGTAGCCTATTGGCTTGTCAATATATTCATCATTTACCAAGCAGTCCCATGTTGTATCCCACATACGTACAATTTCAGGTGAGATGACAAAATAGTCGAAATCTTCTGATAACCTTCTTGCTGCCGTCTCGATTGATGACAAAGTCATATCGCCAAATATAATATCGGCGTCTGCCCAGATAAAACAATCTGCATCTGGATAGTTGTATAGAGTGAATCGCCTTTGCGCGACACATCCCTTGATATCACTTGAGATCCGGAATGTCTTTTTACACCAGTCTGTTTGAAGAGCAATGCGTTGCAGTTTTTCAATAAAATAGCTTCTGGCAATTGACGATTTTCTCCAGTCAATCATGTCTTCTGCGACACACATTGTGACATCGACAACCCATTCGTTAACAGGGTCAATTTGATAAGCAGCCTTTTTAAGTTGATGAAAGATTATTTCGAGATCATCGATTTCATATGGCAGAATAAATATTGTTAGGACTATTTTCATTGAATCCACTCGATGGTGACTTATAGAAAACATGCTACTAGCATTTACCGTATAACATCCCCGTAATTTCATCTACTGCAAAGGCCTTACTATCATTCATTTTCCCGGTGATCATTTTTTTTAGTACAGCCTCAGAAATGACTTTTTGGTCACGGAATATATAGTAGTGATTTTTCAATGAGTACACTAAACGCATAACGCGGGAAAAATCTACTGTATTTTCATCAGGCTGCTCCAGCAACTGAGACAATTTTTCTCTAAGCTCTTTCGGGGGCGTAACATTTACCAATCCAGAAAGGCTTATCACGCCATCACCCAACACGATAATGGGTTTTTTTCGCAATAGGGCTTCAAAGGCAACTGTAGAGTTTATCGTCACAATCACATCTGATATTTCAATTGCATCCCAAATATTAGCTTCTCCCAGAATAATCAGATTTGGATGCTGTTTTGCAAGTTCTTGTAATTTTAAACGACTATGCGCTGAGCACAAAGGGTGTGGTTTTATAACGAGCATATCTCCATTTGGTATTGCTCCTGCGGTAAGCTCTACTGCTTGACTCACATTATCAAATGGCGAAAAATCGGTAACGTTTGTATCACTATCAACCTGGCCTGCAAATAGTATAATCCTAGTATTTTCTTTAAGCCCCAATTGATCTCGCAATAAAACAGCACTTTCCCTGGCCGGTTGTCGCCACGCACTATTACCAGAGTCTATTATTTTACTAATATACTCTGCTGTCTGATTTATAGATTCGTCCGACATATCCACATTGCACATTTTCTTGTCAATTGAACTCAGTGCATTTATTCCGTTTTGGTCAACATACCAGCTTTCCGGAAGCATGCCTTTTTCTGCATAAAGGATGCGCATACCCTTTCCTGCAACCAGAGTTCGTGTGGCATAACGTACATCTGCCATTCCATTCCAGATTATTACAAGATCGGGTTCCAGGATATGCAGAACAAACTTGTATATTGCTGCCCTAATGATAATGCTGTCTTTTGTTGACCAAAGCGCTTTTTTTGCCAACTGATCCTTTGACGCATTAGACATCAACGATACAAACTGCTGTCCGAGCATGCCAAGTGGGCTCATTGCTATTCGATCATAATCAATCGCTTTGTATTGTCTGATAATCTGATCCGTTTCATTTGGTGCCACACAGGTGCAAAAAACTTCTACTCCTGTATCTGACATTTGCTCATGAAACAGTTTATATGTTTCAAATATCCATGGGTCGACTGTATCGTATGAGAAGAGAATTCGCATCACTTTTACTTATCCTGCTCCGTTCATTATCGACCAAATAAAAATTTGCAAATTGCGAATGCGCGTTTAGGCCTTCCAGTTATGTAATTCGATAACACCATTAAATCCCTGCTCTATCGCAAGTCCTGTCGGGAAGTAATGCACAAGCCTGTCAATATCATGGCGACAATAGCAAAGTGAAGGTAGTTGAATAGTTTGTTTTTTTAACACTACTGAACAATTATATCCGTAGGTTGAAACACTGGCATCGCTACAATCAAAGCCTGCCAATACCAGATGGTATAGTAATAGCCCAGCATTCCATAAAGTAACATGACCCCCTACAATATTATCCTTTCTGGGCGGGACAGTAATTGACAAAATCCCCCCTTCTTGCAAATCGCCGTGCACTTTGTCCAGAAAATGCCCTGGGTTACGTTGATGCTCGAGAACATGCGAGCACCATATCCCGTCAAACATACCGATATTAGTCAGACCCAGGTAATCCCCAGTATGATTCGGGGCTAGGTTTTCGGGGCGGTTATCTTCGCTGAAATCGCTGGTTTCTACGTTTAACTTTGCTTGACGCATTAAATGGGTATGCGCCTGATCCCCTGCACCAATGTCTAGTATCCGAGAAATACCACCCGCCTGACATTTTTCAATAAAAAGTATAAGTGCTTTTTGCGCCAGCATAGTCACTCTACTACCCTTGTTATCATAACAATCGATCTCAATTCTTGATCATGAGAATCGATAATTTTCTAACAGATATTGGTTGAAGTTGCCTTTCATTTCCTTTCTATAGTTATCTAAAAAATTAGATGACTCGAGTTTTTTACAGGTTTCAATCCATTTCCTTTTACGCTGCCACATTTCACATTTTATCTTTTCTATTGTATCCAGTTCCAGCAGACTATCCTCAGGTATTGCAAGGTTACTATTCATTTTTTCTGGTTTCTCGTAATCGAAAAGCAAAAAGTCTGTTTCGTAATATCGAAAAAGTGCGCCAACAGATGCATCTGAAACCGAAAATTCCTGATTTTTTTCTGTGCTGTTACGAGGATACTGTAAATCAAAATTTGCCAAGGATAGCTTTGCAATATATTTCCACTCGTCTTGAATGGTTTCAAATTTACCTACATAGTCAGCTAGCAATTTTCCATGCCTGACTAATATTCTTGATTGGGGTTGTGCATGATGCTCCATCTTTCCAACAGGAATGGTCATCATATGCGCTACAGCTTCATCAACAGACATTTGTGGATCAAAACCGAGTTTTGGCAAATCTACCAGATCAAAACCTGTATTTCTGACGCGATAAAATTTGTCTCGATAATATGAAATAAATTTATCAATCGGGTGGCGTACAAATGTGAACACTGGCAGCTTTGGATATGGTTGGGTGATTGCTCTTCTGTTTGTCAGGGTCTTTCCCAGAGCGCTATGTTCAGCTATTAGTGGATCCCCTGTAGCTGCATGTAGCATCATGGTGTAGCTGATACTACTGCTTGCCACTTTTGGAACAGAAAGATAGACCACATACAATCCTGGGACGAACTTGATGTAGCTATGCTCTCCAACCATCTCGAATATCCTTAATCAAGGGAACTTTTGCATAATCCGACTTCTAATTTTCGCTTTGGAAATCTTGCCTCTTTTACCTGAGTCAGTGTTTTCATCTGCCTCATCTATCTCTGGAACAGATCCTCAATCGACAAATACCGCTCCCCTGTATCATAACCAAACACCAGCACCTCACTCACCGCAGCAATCTCTACCAATCTGTTATTGCTGCATTGCGAAAACGTGGTATTTCGACGTTTTCGCATTTATTTCATCACCCGTTGCAATAATTCGAGCCGCTGACGCATTTTGTTTTCGATACTCATAGCAGCTTGCCTTCCTTGAGGGCAACCTCATGGATCGGGAGATGCATGAGATTGGGGGCGCTGATCAGAACATCCACCTTGCGCCCGTGAAAAATTCGGGGCACTTTTGTCGATAATTCAGCAGCAAGCAGTGCGGGGTTCTCAACCGCATCTTGGCATTCGACCAGTAGATCGAGATCGCCGCCACGGGCATTGTCATCCAGTCTCGAACCAAAAACACGCACTCGACAATCTTCACCAATCACCTGGCGTGCCAGGCGGATGAGGCCTTTTTTCTGTTCGTCGTCAAGGCGCATCTGCTCTTACCTTACCCGTGGAAGCGGTAACCTCGCTGAATTCTAGCATAAGCAGCTGCTCTCACTTGCGGTTTGCCTCCTCTTACCTTTCAGGCAGTAAACAGGTCGTCGATGGAGAAGTAGCGCTCACCGGTATCATAACTGAACACCAGCACCTTGCTCCCAGCCGGATTCTCCGCCAGCTTTTTGTTAACTGCTGCAAGACTTGCGCCGGATGAGATCCCGACAAATATCCCTTCCTCCTTTGCACAGCGACGGGTCATCTCGAAGCTGTCGGCTTCGCTGACCTGGATGGTGCCGTCGAGTATCGCGGTGTTGAGGACTTCCGGGATAAAGCCTGCGCCTATTCCCTGCAGGCGGTGCAATCCTTTCTGGCCGCCACTGATAACGGGGGATTTTTCCGGTTCTACAGCGTATACCTTCAATGCCGGGAATTTGGCCTTTAATACTTCAGCACAGCCGGTGATATGGCCTCCAGTGCCGACGCCGGTGATCAGGTAGTCGATGCCTTCCGGAAAGTCGTCGAGGATTTCCTGTGCCGTGGTATCGCGGTGTACCTGCACATTGGCAGGGTTGGAGAACTGCATGGGCATCCAGCTGTTGGCGTGTTCTGTGATCAATTCTTTTGCCTTTTCGATACAGCCACCCATGCCCAGTTCTTTGGGTGTCAGTACCAGTTCGGCGCCCAGGGCTGCCATGTATTTGCGGCGCTCGATGGACATGGATTCGGGCATGGTGAGGATGAGGCGGTAACCCTTGACGGCGCACACCATGGCGAGGGCTATGCCGGTGTTGCCGGAGGTTGGTTCGATAATCACTGTTTGCTGGTTGATCAATCCACGATTTTCAGCATCTTCGATCATGGCCAGGCCAATGCGGTCCTTGATGCTGGCGCCGGGGTTGGAGCGCTCGGCTTTCATCCACACTTCAACATTGGTGGGAAACAGGCGGTTGAGGCGAATGCAGGGTGTGTTGCCGATGGTGTCGAGGATGCTGTTGTATTTCATCTTCACTCCGTGGTTGATTTTTAATCACATGGTTTTGTCGCCTGCGGGCAGCCTCCTACGTGCCATCCCCGCTCTTTCTGCTCGGTTCCCTGTTGTACCGCCGGGTTCTGCCCTCCGGCCCGGTTTTGAAGCGCTTATATTCCCACTGGTATTGCTCCGGCGCAATCAGCACGCTGCGTTCTACCAGTTGGTTGAGGGCGGTTACGGAAATTTCCGCATCCTGGTGGTACAGGTCGGCATCCGGCTCCAGTATCTCAATGGTGAAACCCTCCGGGGTTCGGCGGGCAAAGGCCAGCAACAACCCGGCTCCTGAACGCTGCTGCAGATTGTGGATCAGGGTCATGGTCAGGGCCGGTATGCCAAAGAAGGGTGCGAAGATGCCGCTGTGCTCATCCGGTTCCATATCCGGGAGGATGCCGGTTATCTCCCCGTTTTTCAGCGCCTTGATCAGGGCTGACACGCCGCGCAGGCTGGTGGGTACCAGGGTGGCTCCCCCCTGACTGCGCCCGGTGCTGACGATGTCTTCCAGCCCGGCCTGCCGTGGTGGTTGGTAGAGGATGGTAGTTGGCCCCATATTGGACACCCACAGTCCGGCTATCTCCCAGTTCCCCAGATGTGGACTGATGATAATGGTGCCTTTACCGCTGGCCAGCTGTTGGCGAACCTTTTCCTCGCCATTGACCATGGTTATCAGGTCGAGCGCTTTTTTGCCCTGTCGCCAGATTACCGGCACTTCAAAGATGGTCATGCCCCAGTTTTGCAAACTGCTGCGAACCAGGGTTTCCCGCTGCAACCTGTCCATATCGGGGAAACAGAGCTCCAGGTTGGTACGGGTAACATAGGCTGCCTGGGAGTTTGTTTTCCAGGTTATATAGCCCAGGCTTCTGCCCACGGCCCGGGCCATTGACAGGGGCATAAGGGATACCAGCTTGATAAATAGTCTGAATACTGTTGTGAGCATGGTGACTTTTCTCCTGGCTGAAGGATACCCGATTCAGCCTTGTTTGTCGGGAATGGCCACTGACACGCCCAATGACTTCACAGCCCTATGTCAATATAATTGCCGCCTTTGCATTCAACAGGTGAAATCTGTGGCTGAACAATCAGCGGACGTGTCGACATTCCAGGGCCTGATCCTCGCCCTCCAGCAATATTGGGCCAACCAGGGTTGTGTGATTTTGCAACCGCTGGATATGGAAGTGGGGGCTGGCACTTTTCACCCCGCCACTTTTCTGCGTGCAGTTGGCCCTGAAGTGTGGAACAGCGCCTATGTGCAGCCCTGCCGCCGCCCCAAGGATGGCCGTTACGGTGAAAACCCCAACCGGTTGCAACATTACTACCAGTTTCAGGTTGTGTTGAAGCCTTCCCCCGACAATATCCAGGATCTGTACCTGGATTCCCTGCGCCTGCTGGGCATCGACACCCTGGTGCACGATATCCGATTTGTGGAAGACAACTGGGAATCCCCCACCCTCGGTGCCTGGGGACTGGGTTGGGAGGTTTGGCTCAATGGCATGGAGGTGACACAGTTCACCTATTTCCAGCAGGTGGGCGGCATCGAGTGCTTCCCGGTCACCGGTGAGATCACCTACGGGCTTGAGCGTATCGCCATGTACCTGCAAGGGGTGGACAGCATCTACGACCTCACCTGGACCCTCGACCCTGCGGGCAACAAGGTCACCTACGGCGATGTGTTCCACCAGAACGAAGTGGAAATGTCCCGTTACAATTTTGAAGAGGCGGATGTGGATTTTCTGTTCCAGAGTTTTGAGGTGTACGAGAGCGAAAGCCAGCGCCTGATCGCCAAGGGCCTGCCGCTGCCCGCCTACGAATTGGTGATGAAAGCCTCCCACGCCTTTAACCTGCTCGACGCCCGCCATGCCATTTCGGTCACCGAGCGCCAGCGCTTTATCCTGCGGGTGCGCACCCTCGCCCGCGCCGTTGCCCAGGCCTATTTTGATTCGCGTCTGGCGCGGGGTTTTCCCCTGGCTGACCCGCTGCTTGCCAAAGCCGTGATTGATCAACACCGGGAGGCCGCACAATGAGCGTGGATTTTCTGGTAGAGATCGGTACCGAAGAACTGCCCCCCAAGGCGCTGCTGTCACTTTCCGAGGCTTTCCAAAACGAGATCTTGCGCAGTTTCAAGCAAGCAGGGCTGAACCACGGCGAGGTCAAACTGTTTGCTGCACCACGTCGCCTGGGTCTGTTGGTGGCAGCTCTGGACGAACACACCCCCAGCAAGGAAATTATCAATTGGGGCCCCCCCGCCAAGGTCGCCTTTGATAGCAGCCAATTACCAACCCGCGCTGCGGAGGCCTTTGCCAGCAAAAACGGCATCCCTCTGGCTGACCTTGCAAACCATATCGAGAATGATGGCAGCCAGGACAAGCTGTGTTACCGCGCCCAAAGCGAAGGCCAGCCCGCCAGTGCTCTCTTGGGGGATTTTGTCAATTCCGCCCTTGCCGCTCTGCCCATCCCCAAGCGCATGCGCTGGGGCGCCAAACGCGACGAATTTGTGCGTCCTGTGCACTGGGTGGTCATGCTGCTGGGGGATGTTGTTATTGATACTCCAGTGCTGTCCCTTACCCCTGGCCGAGTCAGCCGTGGCCACCGTTTCCACAGTACCGGCACTATCACCATCCAGTCACCCGCCAGCTACAGTGAAGATTTGCGCAAGGGTTTTGTGATTGCCGATTTTGCCGAACGCCGCGAGTTGATACGACAGGGTGTCGGCCAAGCTGCCCAGCAGGCCGGTGGCAATGCCGTGATCAGTGACAATCTGCTGGACGAAGTCACCGCCCTCAACGAATGGCCAGTACCTTTGGTGGGCAGCTTTGAGGAGCGCTTTTTGACGGTGCCCGCAGAAGCACTGGTCTCTTCCATGAAGGAGCACCAAAAGTATTTCCACGTGGTGGATGACAGCGGCAAGCTATTGCCCCTCTTCGTCACAGTCGCCAATATTGAGAGCCGCGAACCGCAGCGGGTGATTGCCGGCAACGAGAAAGTCATCCGCCCGCGCCTGTCAGACGCAGCGTTCTTTTACGACACCGACAACAAGCGCAGCCAGACTGAACGCCGCGAGCAGCTGCGCACCATCGTATTCCAGGAAAAGCTCGGAACCATCTACGACAAAACCACCCGTATCGTTGCCCTCGCCGAGTATCTGGCCCCGGCCCTCAACGCCAACCCCGAGTGGGTCCGGCGCGCAGGGGAGCTGTGCAAATCGGATCTGGTCAGTGAAATGGTTATGGAGTTTGATGACCTGCAAGGGATTATGGGCCGCTACTACGCTCTCAATGACAACGAGCCACAGGAAGTGGCCGATGCCATGCTGGAGCAGTATTACCCGGCCTTTGCAGGTGACCGCCTGCCCAGCACAGCCACCGGCACAGCCATTGCCCTGGCGGACAGGATTGATACTCTGGTGGGAATTTTTGGTATTGGCCAGCCGCCCTCAGGCTCCCGGGATCCCTTTGCCCTGCGCCGCGCCAGCCTGGGTGTGCTGCGCATCCTGGTGGAGAAAGAGATCGACCTCGACCTGCTCGATACCCTGGCCTTTGCCGCCAATCTTCATGGCGGCCTCAGCGTCCGGGAGGGGCTTGAACGGCAAGTGCTCAGTTACTTGCTTGAACGCTTCAAGGCGTGGTTTGAGGAAGAATCCATCCCCACCGAAGTGTTTATGGCGGTGCACGCAAAGGATCTCAGCAACCCTCTGGAATTCCAGTTGCGCGCCCAGGCTGTACACCGTTTTTACCTGCTGCCGGAAGCGGCTGCCCTGGCCGCAGCCAACAAGCGCGTTTCCAATATCCTTAACAAGGCAGAAGATGCGCTGCCCGCATCGGTGGATAGCACCCTCTTTGAAAGTGAGGAAGAACGTGCCCTTTTCTCTACCCTTCAGTCGGTATCGGCCACTGTGAAACCCCTTATCGCGGCCCGCGACTACAACCGCGCCATGCAGGCAATGGCCCGACTCAAGGAGCCGGTTGACAGCTTCTTTGACCGGGTCATGGTGATGGCCGATAACCCGCAGGTGCGCGCCAACAGGCTGTGTCTGCTGTGTGAATTGCGCGATCTTTTTGTGGATATCGCCGATATCTCCCTGCTGGCACCCGCCAGGTAGGGCCGACATGCCACTGGTTATCCTGGATCGGGATGGGGTTATCAACGAGGACTCGGCTGACTTTATCAAGTCTGTGGACGAGTGGATCCCCATCCCCGGCAGCATCGATGCCATTGCCCGTCTTTGTCAGGCCGGGTTTACCGTGGTGGTGGCTACCAACCAGTCTGGCCTGGGGCGGGGGCTCTTTACTCTGGAAGACCTGGACGCCATGCATCAGCATCTCAACACTCTGGTGGAGCAAGCGGGCGGCAAACTGGCTGGCATTTACTACTGCCCCCACACACCGGATGCAGGCTGTGACTGCCGCAAACCCCTGCCCGGTCTGCTGGATACCATAGCCACTGACTTGAAGGTTGAACTGCAAGGCGCCGCCATGGTGGGGGACAGCCTGCGTGATCTGCAGGCGGGTATGGCGCGCGGTTGTCGGCCTTTCCTGGTGCGCACTGGCAAAGGTCTGGCCACGGAGGCCAGCCTTATCAGGGATCTGCCGGATGAACTGAATGATCCCCTGCTGAAAAGTCTCATGTTGTTTGATGACCTCGCCCACTGTGCTGACTATCTTATTATCCAGGATCAGATTGCCAACGACATTCACTGACCAGGCCCTTAGCACCATGCACAAAGCTATCCTTATACTGCGCACTTTGCTGTTCTACTCGGGCTATATGGTTTTTGTCACGGTTTTCAGCCTGCTGAGCTGTACCGTTGGCCTGCTATTGCCCTACCAAAAGCGTCAAACCCTGGCCACCACCGGCAATTTTCTGATTCTCCACTGGCTTAACCTGGCATGCGGTATCCGTGTCAACGTCAGCGGCTGGGAGAACCTGCCAGCCAGACCTTTTGTTGTCCTCAGCAACCACCAATCCCCTTGGGAAACCTATTACCTGCAGCGCAACCTGCGCCCGGTGAGTACCATCCTCAAAAGGGAACTGCTGAAAATTCCGGTATTTGGCTGGGGGTTGGCGTCAGTCAAGCCTATCGCCATTGACCGCGACAACCCCCGCCAGGCCATCAAGGATGTGATGGAGCGGGGGAAGGACCGGCTGGCAGGGGGGAGTAACGTGATTGTCTATCCAGAGGGTACCCGCATGGACCATGGCCAGTACGGCAACTATGCCCGCAGTGGCGCCGCCCTCGCGGTGGCAGCAGGTGTACCCATAGTGCCCATCGCCCACAATGCCGGCAAATGCTGGCCTGCGCGGCAGTTTATAAAATACCCGGGCACAATCCGCGTGGTGATTGGTACAGCATTGGACACCAGCGGTGGAGACAGCAAAGGGTTAACCAGTGCAGCCCAGCAGTGGATTACCTCCCAACAGGAGCAAATCCGGTAGGAGGCTGCCTGCAGGCGATTAACCACCGACCTCATCTGCGCCACCGGACAGAGTCGCCAGCGGGCTGCCTCCTGCAAAACCGATCCCCTACGGTTTTACAAATAGCGGGTCCACAGCACCTGCACGGTAATGCCTTCCCCTGCGCCCTCACCATCACCGGTACCCGTGCCAGTACCCGAACCACCACCCTGGGGGGTATAGGTGGCCGGTAGCTGGGTGACCACTATGGTGGTGCTGTTGCCCAGTCTGTTGCCGTCGATGGATTCTACGGCGCGCCCCAGAGCAGTGATATAGCCATAGATGGTGGTACTGCCGCTGCTGCCAAACTCGTTGCCCGCCAGGGCGCTGCCAAAGGCCAGGGTTGAACTGCCCAGATCAATATCCCCACCCACATAGTTGCCATTGACGACACTGCCCGCCATATAGGCGTAGTTGGCCAATACTACCGGTGCATTATTGGTAAAGCCCGTACAGATCTGCGTGGGGTAATGGGGGAAAAACGCATTGGAACAGATGCCCTTCAGTGTCAGGCCACTGTAAGTGCCACCACCGTTGGGGCCAGCAAAATTGGGGGCCACAGTTCTGTGGTTACCGGAGGTAAGAATATGACCAGTGGCAATAAAGGTGTTGTAGAAAGTGCCGGACCTGATTTCCAGGTTGCCCTCGAACCAGGCAATACCCTGGGCAAGACTGGGGTCGGTACCGGAGCCGCCCACTGTCCACTTGCCCGCTGAATAGAGGATGCAGATATTGCCATTGGCATAGCGACCAGCCACGCCGCCAATCAGGGCGGTGGTGGTTTTACAGATGGTTTTTCTGCTTTCGGGGGCATCAAGGCAAGTTGTTCCGCTGACCTCCTTGCACAGGTAGTCATAATAGGTAGTGCTGGCCGGCCTGAAGGTCATCAGGCGATAGGTACCATTATCGATGCCTTCCACATTTTTCACTGTGACCTCGATATTGCCTCCCACGTACTTGAATACATAGTTTGCTGAACCCTCATGCTCATAGGCATCAAAGCTGGTACTTTCAATGGTGATGGGCTGGAGTTCGCTGAGGGGCACTGTGGTTCCGGCTACCGTTGAAACCACCACAGTGCCAGGGATGGAGCCAGAACAGTTATTCAAGTTGGAGGCATTACATCTTTTCATTACACCACCGATGATGCCTGAGGTTACCCGGCTCCCGCCATTGGTAATATGAAGATCCTTTTGTGCCAGAAGAGAGGAAATAATGCCGGAATTGTGGGCCACACTGGCGGATGTTTTGACGGTACCCGCAACATTATTACCCGCCAGCCAGACACCAAATGTGCTGCCGCTACCGTCAACCCGGGCATAGCTGTTGCATTTCGGGTTCGAGCCGGTGTAGGTACTTGCACCTCGCGCTTCAATTTGGCCAAAACCTGCGCTTCCCGTTCCATACACAAACCCGTTGGCTTTCGATACCCCGGAGGCTGTGCCCCCTGTGAGGCAGATATTGCCCAGCGCCTGCATACTGGTGCTGACCGTCACACTGCCAGTGATGGCGATATCCCCATTGGAAAAGAGGTTTTTGTAGGTGGAACCGCTGCCAATCTGGATGGAGTCCGTGGCCCTGATGGTATCCACGCCATTGATACTGTTGCCGCCGGTTTCCACAACGCCGTTGACGTTCACTTCATAGCTATCACCCGCCGTTACATTGACGGTGATACTGCCGCTCATGCGCAAATTGCGGTCGAAGTTGATTACTGAGGGGGGGACTGTAACTACCTCTCCGTCACCGCCACCACCACCCCCGGCAGTGCTGCCAATATGGTAAACAACCTCGATGCTGGAGGTGGACTGGGCACGGGTATTGGCGGCGGATGTGCCGGTAATGGTGACAAAGACCCTCTGTTCATCTTCATCTATCTTGCTGATCAGCGCTGTGGGGTTGCCCGTCAGGAGGGGGGTTCCGTTGGTCCTGGCTGCGTCAAGCACTGGCTGGAGATCTCCCCAGGTCACATCACCTTCCGTACTTAGTGTTTCAAAGTACTGATAGAGCATATCTACCCCCGACCAGGCTTTCATTTGTGCCTGGGTCTGGGCGTGGAGGGCGGTGCCCTGGTCCTGGGCACCCTGGATATAACGCAGGGAGCCGAATACCGCTGCAGATATGGCAATTCCCACCAGCACCAGTATCAGCAGGGTAGCTATGCCGCGCTGTTGCCGGACAGTGGAGAAGCTATACGTTTTCATGACCTCAACCTCATTACGGGGGCGGGAAGTTTGCCAGGCAGGTGGTGCTGGTTATGTTCTCAGCAGCGCCACCTACATTCACAGGATAGGACATTTCTACGGTGATATTGCCAAGGATGCCATCTACACCTACTCCGAAGGGAGAACATTCACTGTTCACTGTGAGAGTAAAGGTTATTGCCCTGACAATATCCCCCTGCTCGGCCCGCAGGCGCGAGTCACGGATCAAAGGGGTCGATGTCCAGTTGATGGTATTCCAGTTGGTATCGGCACTGGCGCAGTTGGCGGTGGATGAGAGCCTGAACAAGCCGCCATCAGTATCTGCGAAAAGCCCCTCGCAGCGGAATACATCAATGGTGCCATCTTCAGGTGAGCTGGTATCGACACCTTTGCGCCACACAATGGCGTTACCGGTCCGTGAATTGCCTGTTTGCTTTGTACCGCTGAGGGTACCCGACAGGGTCGCGCTACTGGCAACAGCCAGGTCAACAGCGGGATCAGGGAATGTCGTTACGCCATCGCCAATCCCGAAACCGGCATCGGTAAGCATGATATGGGCCGCCAGCACCCCGGACGCCCGCTCGCCATCGCTGCGTGCGCTTTCTGAGGTGGGCGCCACGGTTTGAATGGTATTGCGGAACACCATCATCATACCGATTACCACCACCATGGAGACCAGCAGGCCGATCATCAAACTGATTAGGGATATGCCTTGTTGCCTGCTCATAACAGCGCCTACTGGTCGGACAGAGTGATAACGCCATTGCCGCCAAACAACCCTTCAGATGTGGCGTTGGCGGGAGTGGAGAGGGTGACGGAGCGCTGGGTAACCGTTCGGTCGTAGCCGGACAGGGTGACATTGGCGTTGTTGACGGTTGTGCAGCTGCCGGTAACCGCCAGGCCACCCACCTTGTTGCTAAGGGTCGGTGGCGTATCGCCATCACAAATGGCGGTAACACCCACTTGCTGCAAGCCGTTGCGCATCTCCAGCAAGGCAATGCTCTGGGTATTCATATAGCGCTGGCTGACCAGCCCGCGGGAGAGTACATAAGCCATACCCAGAAACAAAATACTGAGCAACAGCGCGGCGACCATCGCCTCGATCAGGGAGACACCGCGCTGCCTGTGCCTGATATCCTTTCTAGCGCAGCTGGTTGTAACCGCTGTCATCGGTGACACCTCCCTTGCTCAAGGTAAAGGTCAACCCGGTATTGATGGGGTTGCCATTGCTGAGGACTTGCCCCCGGTTGTTGATACTGATCTGGGCAATATTGGCGGTAACACCGTTGGGCCAGGTACTCTGAGAAACCACAGCAGCTCCACCCGCCACACAGCCAGCGCCATTGGCGGGGCCTTCGCATACCAGCAGCACACCGCCGCTCAGACTTACACTGGCAGCCACGGCTGAATCGCTGGTGGCTCCTGTGGGGTTGCGCATGGAAACTGCCTTGGCCTGACCAAAGGCCCGGCTTAACTGGGATTTTGCATCAGTGATGGCGGCTTCATCGGTCCAGGAGTTGGAAAAGGACACCCCCACAACGGCCAGAATACCGATAATCACAATGGTCACCATCAGCTCAACCAGTGTAAACCCTGACTGCCTGGCTACCATGCGGTCAGGCCTCCACAGGCGCTGCCACCGGTAATTGAGCGCACATTGGTATGGGTGAGGCTGAGATTGCAACCCCCCATAGTGCCCTGCCCTGTTGCGTTCAGGGTATAGGTGTTGGCGGAGAGGTTGGTAATACTGAAGGTAAAATGGGCGGGGGCCGAGGCCGGCGTCCAGTTCACGTTGGCGGTGGTGGCACCGGTGTAGTTCAGTTGCCGCTGGAAGCGGTTCTCCATGGCGGCACTGAGGGCTGCCAGATCAGCACTGGCTGTCCTGGCGCGGCTGCGTTCAGTATAGGAGTTGTAGGATGGCAGGGCGATGGCGGCAATAATCACGATGATTGCCAATGCAACCATCAATTCCACCAAGGTAAAACCCTTATGCCGGGCCAACCTGCCTGCTTTGCTGAACTTGCCTGTCGTGATGTTCACAGCCTGCCCTTCTCCATTGTTACTGCTATTAATCCTAACTGATCAATCGTAAACCTAACCATAGGTAAAATATAGCGCTCCTCCGCAAAGGCGGGGCCACTCCCAATGAAATTGAAGTTTTTATTGATCTGACTGACCTTTTTAGCCCGGATTCAAAACCCCTGAAAATCAATGGAGGGGTCATGGTTGATCAATAATCGACCAATGGCATTCCTGCTGTCAATGACATGGCGCCGGACGGCCGCTGGACGGGGCGAAAGGGGACCTTACTGCCCGGTTGGCGCGCTGGATCACAGAGGCAATAAACACGCCACATCTTCTGCAACCGCCTGCAGGCAGCTTCCTGCAGGTGGTAGCGGGTTTTGTAGGAGGCAGCCCGCGGGCGACTCTATCCGCTGGCACAAACCAGGCCGGTGGTATAGGTATATAGCCTCCTACACATCCAGATTGGCCACGGACAGGGCATTTGTTTCAATAAACTCGCGGCGCGGCTCCACATGGTCACCCATGAGGGTGTTGAACATCTGGTCGGCACCGATGGCATCTTCCACCGTCACCCGCAGCATGCGGCGGGTTTCGGGGTTCATGGTGGTATCCCACAGCTGGCCTGGGTTCATCTCGCCGAGACCTTTGTAGCGCTGGATGGAGTAGCCCTTGCGGGATTCCGCCATCAGCCAGTCGAGGGCCTCACTGAAGCTGGTGACATCCTGCTTTTTGTCGCCGCGCTGAACATAGGCGCCGGATTCAACCAGATCCTTGATCTGGTCACCCAACTGCAGGATCGCCCGGTATTCGCCGGAGGCAAAAAAGTCCCTGGTAAACGTATAGCTGTTGGCCATACCGTGGGCAATCACTTCCAGAGTGGGTTGGTAGATATGGCGTTCTGTATCTTCTACACCCATCACTGCATAGCGATGGCTACCGGAGCGGGTATCCACACCCAGGGATCCTTCCAGTTGCTGGCACCACTGGTCCACCGCTGTCTGGTCGTCCAGGGTTTCCACGGCCAGAGGCGGCATATGGATCATGCTTTCGAGGGCAAAGGTGGGATAGACCCGGGACATGCGGTCGATCATGGCCATGACCCGGCGGTAGTTCAGCACCAGGCTTTCGAGAGCGTTGCCACTGATGCCTGGTGCTTCGGCGTTAACGTGCAGGCTGGCGCCATCGAGGGCTGTCTGGGTCAGAAACTCCGTCAGGGCAGCATCATCCTTCAGGTATTGCTCCTGTTTACCCTTGCTAATCTTGTAGAGGGGGGGCTGGGCAATAAAAATATGGCCGCGGTCAATGATTTCGCGCATTTGCCTGAAAAAGAATGTGAGCAGCAGGGTTCGGATATGTGAACCATCCACATCGGCGTCGGTCATGATGACCACGGTGTGGTAACGGAGTTTGTCCGCATTGAATTCATCAGGGCCAATACCGCAACCCAGGGCGGTAATCAGTGTGCCCACTTCGGCGCTGGAGAGCATCTTGTCAAACCGGGCTTTCTCGACATTGAGGATCTTGCCCTTGAGGGGCAGGATGGCCTGGGTTTTGCGGTCCCTGCCCTGCTTGGCGGAACCCCCTGCCGAGTCCCCTTCCACGAGGTAAAGCTCTGATAATGCTGGATCTTTTTCCTGACAGTCCGCCAGCTTTCCGGGCAGTCCGGCGATATCCAAGGCGCCCTTGCGGCGGGTCATTTCCCGGGCTTTGCGAGCTGCTTCACGGGCGCGGGCAGCATCGATCATCTTGCCGACCAGGCTTTTGGCGTCCTGGGGATTTTCGAGAAGGTAATCGCCGAACTTGGCAGCCATTTCCTGCTCAACGGCGGTCTTTACCTCGGAGCTGACCAGTTTGTCCTTGGTCTGGGAGGAGAATTTCGGATCTGGCACCTTGACGGAAATAATCGCCGTGAGACCTTCCCGTGCATCGTCACCGGTGGTGGCGACTTTTTCCTTCTTCGCCAGACCTTCCTTTTCAATATAGGTGTTGAGGGTACGGGTGAGACCGGCGCGGAATCCAGCCAGGTGAGCACCACCGTCCCGCTGGGGGATATTGTTGGTATAGCAGAAGATATTTTCCTGGTAGCCGTCATTCCACTGCAACGCCACTTCAACGCCAATACCGTCATCGCGCTGGTAAGAAAAGTGCATTACCTTGTTGATGGTGGTTTTGTTGTTATTCAGATATTCCACAAAGGCTCTCAGACCGCCTTCGTACTGGTAAACCTCTTCCTTACCGGAGCGCTCATCCTTGAGAACAATACGCACGCCGGAATTGAGAAACGACAACTCCCGCAGGCGCTTGGCGAGAATGTCGAAGTGAAAATTGATATTGGCGAAAGTTTGGGTTGAGGGAATAAAGTGCACAGATGTCCCTGTTTCACTGGTATCACCCACTACCGCCAGAGGCGCCTGGGGTACCCCGTGGCGGTATTCCTGTTCGTAGACTTTGCCACTGCGGCGCACGGTCAGCTGCAGTTTTTCTGACAGGGCATTTACCACCGAGACACCCACACCATGGAGACCGCCGGAAACCTTGTAGCTGTTGTCATCAAACTTACCGCCCGCATGGAGCACGGTCATGATCACTTCCGCTGCGGACACCCCTTCTTCGTGAAGATCGACGGGGATTCCGCGGCCATTGTCCGCTACAGAAACAGATTCATCCGGATGAATAACGACCCGTATCTGGGAACAATGACCAGCGAGGGCTTCATCAATGGAGTTATCCACCAACTCGAACACCATGTGGTGCAGTCCGGTACCATCATCCGTATCCCCGATATACATACCAGGACGTTTACGCACCGCATCCAGGCCTTTTAGTACCTTGATGCTGGATGAATCATATTCGTGAATGGTTTCAGAACTCATACTTAAACCCTGCTTGATTACTCTATAACCTGAATACAGCCTTGTTCCACGTGGAACACTTTCAACAATTTTTCGGTCCTGTCACCCATATCTGGCCAGCTATAACGAAGATCATCTGCATCGACCCCTGTTATCAATACCTGCACCCCTAGATCAGCAAGCAGATGACCAACCAGCTGGCGATGCTTGAGATCCAGCTCAGCAGGCAGATCATCCAGCAAGTAAATGCACTGCCTGCCGGTAATACTGCGCAACAGATACCCTTGGGCAATCTTGAGGGCTGTGATCAAAATCTTGGTCTGGCCTCTGGAGAGAACCTCTGAAGCCATCCTTCCGCCCAGCTGGATTTTGAGATCTCCCCGATGCGGTCCTGCCTGGGTATGGCCTGACTTCTGATCACGCTCCAATCCAGCCTGTAGTAAGCGCTCCAGGCCAACATCCAGATCCCAGCCAGCAACATAGGTCAGTTTTAACCCGCCACTAACACCCAGACGCAGGCAAACATCTTCGAACACCGGCAACAAAGTAGACAGATATTTGCTGCGAAATTCGGATATCTGATTGGAAACCAGCACGAACTCCCGATCCCAGACGGCAAGCTGCAAGGGGTCTATTCTACCATGGCGCAGGAGGGAATTGCGGTGTTTGAGGCAGCGCTGGAAGCGGCTCCATAAATGGCGGTAATTGTGTTCCACGTGGAACACCCCCCAATCAAGAAAACTGCGTCGGTGAGAGGGTGACCCCTCAAGGAGTTGAAAGCTGTCACTGTTGAGCAGCTGAACAGGCAGGGCTTCCGTGAGCTCTGCTGCCGATCTGACCTGCTCGCCACCCACCTTGAAAATAAACTCTCCATCCTGCCCGCGACTTACGCCTATACCCAGGGATGGCTTTACCCCAAGGTCATCTTCAAGGCCACCAAAGCAGGTGCAATCGCGACGCTGATGATTGATAACGGAACGCAGACTGCGCGTGCGAAACGAGCGCCCCCGAGATAACAGGTATACAGCTTCGAGAACACTGGTTTTACCGCTGCCATTGGCCCCATGGAAAAGGTTTGCACCGGGTCCGAGAGCGATATCGACGCTGTCAAGGTTTCTCAGCCCTGTAATAGCCAACCGTTGAAGATACATGGGATCAAGGAGAGCTAGAGGGGTGGAGTGACAGGGGCAAAGCCCCCATGTGGGCCGAAATCAAAGGCGCATGGGCATAATGACGTAGACTGCCCCATCTGCTTCCGGCGACTCGAGCAGTGCACTACTATTGGAATCCGACAACACCATGCGGAAATTGGCTCCCTTGAGCACCCCGAGGACATCCAGCAGGTAATTCACGTTGAAGCCGATTTCCAGCTCACCCTCGCCTTCATACTCTACGGTCACTTCCTCTTCCGCTTCTTCCTGTTCGGGATTGTTTGCAGTGATCTTCAATAACCCGCTGGTCAACTGCAAACGCACACCCCGATACTTTTCATTGGAGAGGATGGCTGTGCGGGCAAAGGCGTGGCGCAACAGCTCGCGGTCGCCGATAACGTATTTGGTGCCTCCCTTGGGCAGCACCCGCTCATAGTCCGGATAGGCACCGTCAACCAGCTTGGAGGTAAAGCGAAAATCGCCCCTCTGGATGCGTACATGGTTGCTCCCCAGGATAACCATGATATCCCCCTCATCAGCAAGGATACGAGAAAGCTCAACAATACCCTTGCGGGGCACGATTGCCTGGATGCGCTCAGGGAGCGTAAACGGCATTTCAAGAGTTGACATGGCCAGACGGTGACCATCGGTGGCAACTGCCCGCAACAACCCGCTGGATGCCTCCCAGAGCATACCATTGAGGTAGTAGCGCACATCCTGCTGAGCCATGGCAAAGGCTGTGTCGTCGATAAGTTTTTTGAGAGCGCCAGCGGCGATGGTGAACTCCACCTGACCGGTACCTTCGTCAACAGAAGGAAAATCGCTGGCGGGCAGCGTGGAAAGAGTAAAGCGGCTCTTGCCACTGGTGATCACCATGCGGCCACCGTCTTCACTGAAATTGATGACGGCCTTGTCTGGAAGGGATTTACAAATATCCACCAGTTTGCGGGCGGGAACGGTTATCTCCCCGCCAATACCTGCCTGTTCCAGCTCTATGCGACCGACAATTTCTACTTCCAGGTCAGTGCCGGTCAGGGACAGGAGATTGTTATCCAAAGTAATAAGCACATTGGACAACACGGGTAATGTCTGACGGCGCTCAACAACACTGACAACGAGTTGGAGTGGCTTGAGAAAGGCTTCCCGCGAAATACTGAATTTCATAGTCTGAGATCATCCGGCTTTGTCTATGGATTCTGGTTCAACAGGCTGCTACCTTGCAGCGCTTGTCATCCCACTCCGTTTCACCAAGGCGGACCGGCAACATGCACGGAACCACCAAAACAAGCTATTTATCAACAAGTTGCAAATAGCGAGGTAAAGAATTGATTGTTCAGGTTGTCAGCAAGCGCAACAGATTTTTCATATCTTCCCTGATATCGTTGTCGGTTTCAGCCAGCTCCTTGATCTTGCGGCAGGCATGGAGGACGGTGGTGTGGTCCTTGCCGCCAAAGGCTTCGCCGATTTCCGGCAGACTGTGGTTGGTCAGCTCTTTGGACAGTGCCATGGCCACCTGTCGGGGTCGAGCTATGGAGCGACTGCGACGCCGTGACAACAGATCTGACAACTTGATTTTGTAATACTCTGCGACAGTTCTCTGAATGTTGTCTATGGTAACCAGCTTGTCCTGGAGCGCCAACAGATCTTTGAGAGATTCGCGGATTAGTTCGATATCAATGGGCCGCCCGGTAAAATGGGAGTTGGCGATTACACGCTTGAGGGCGCCTTCGAGTTCGCGCACATTGGAGCGTATGCGCTGGGCAATAAAGAAGGCCGCATCGTGGGGCAAATCCGTATTTGCCTGGCGAGCTTTTTTCATCAGGATTGCAGCACGGGTTTCGAGATCCGGCGGCTCCACTGCCACGGTGAGGCCCCAGCCAAAGCGGGATTTTAGCCGCTCTTCCAGGCCATTGATCTCCTTGGGATAACGGTCACAGGTGAGAATCATCTGCTTGCCACCTTCAAGCAGGGCATTAAATGTGTGAAAAAACTCTTCCTGGGAGCGGTCTTTGCCGGCAAAAAATTGGATATCGTCAATCAACAGCGCATCCACTGAGCGGTAATAGCGTTTGAAATCGTTGATGGCCGATAACTGCAAGGCTTTGACCATATCTGCTACGAAGCGCTCTGAATGAAGATACAACACCTTGGCGTTGGGGTTATTGACGCGCAAGGCGTTGCCCACAGCGTGCATCAAATGGGTTTTACCCAAACCCACTGCGCCATAGATAAACAGGGGGTTGTAGGAGCCACCGGGATTCTCTGCTACCTGTTGGGCGGCAGCATGGGCAAGCTGGTTGGATTTGCCTTCAACAAAAGACTCGAAAGTGAAGGTTCCATTGAGATTGCCCTCATGGCGCAACCCCCCCTCTACAGCAGGGGGATCATTGCTGGTGGTTTTTATGGCGGGGCGGGGCGTGCGCCCAGCTGGAGTGGGGGCTGTCTCAGATAACTCAGGGGCAACGTCTGGTCCGGTGGCTGTTGCTAACTCATTGTGTGGTGCTATAAAACCCGGGGATTGGCCGTTGCTACCGGACTCAACAACAACATGGTAGTGGTGGCCTGCGATCTCTGAATACAGCTCGCGGATGCGCACCAGAAACTTCTGTGATACCCAGTCCTGAACAAACCGGTTGGGTGCCAGCAGACGCAGTGTTTGCTGGGTGTCGACACCCCCTTCCGGGGTTGCCTGAAGGGGGCGAATCCAAGTATTGAACTGCTGTGTTGGAAGTTCGTCCTGAAGATAACCAAGACATTGTTCCCAATACGCTTCCGTCAAAACCGTGCTCCGTTGCATTTGTTGTTGTCATTTTGTTTTTGTGAAGAGCGAGGGAGTCTACCCCGAATTTTCATGGTTATCCACACCTTGGACAGATATTTTTTTCCCCCGTTTAAAAATAAAAAATCCATATAAAACAACGCATTAAAAATAAAACAGGGACATCATTTCGAGCCATGTTGACAAACTCGAGGAGGTTAATTTTTAACCATTTATTGTGGATAACTTGTGGGTATATTGTTAGCTAGCGGGGGATTTGCCGTGCGCTTGTCCGGGAATAAGCTCACGGCCATTATTTATTGGCTGCCCGATGATCTGGCGATTACCTCATTTGCCAATACAAAATGATGAAAAAATTCTTCCCAGCAAATCATCGGATGTAAATTCACCGGTGATTTCTCCCAGGTGCTCCTGGGCATAACGCAAATCCTCAGCCGCCAACTCACCGGCAGCGGAAACCATCAACTGCACACGGGCATCAGCAATCCGTTGCCGCGCCCTGTGAAGGGCATCAAGGTGACGGCGCCGGGCGACGAATGAACTCTCCAGGATACCCTCATAACCCATGCAAGCTTTTAGATGATCTTTCAGTTGCTGCAGCCCGGTGCCGGTTGTAGCTGACAGGGCAATAACAGGAAATGACGATTCACTAAGACCTGCTGTGGCATCCACGCTCTCACACAGGTCAGTTTTGTTGAGGATGACGGTGACGTTGCTCTTGCCCGGCAGTCGCTCGAAAAAGGCGGGCCAGAGATCTTCAGGGTGGTGATATTGATGCTCGCTGATATCCACCACGAAAAGGATACGGTCCGCCTGCTCTATTTCAATCCAGGCGCGGCGAATACCCTCCAGTTCCACCGCATCATCGCTTTCTCGCAATCCCGCCGTATCGACAATGTGCAGTGGCATGCCGTCGATATGGATACTCTCCCGCAGCACATCGCGGGTGGTGCCGGCAATGTCGGTAACAATGGCGCTGTCCCGTCCGGACAGGGCGTTGAGGAGGCTGGACTTTCCGGCGTTGGGTTTGCCGGCAATCACCACTGTCATGCCCTCGCGAATAAGGGCGCCCTGAGCTGCATCGGCGATTATCCCGTCAAGGGTGGCAACAAGGCTGTCGAGAGTGGCGATGATTCCGCTCTCCGCAAGGAAATCGATTTCCTCCTCGGGAAAATCTATTGCTGCTTCGACAAACACCCGCATATTTATCAGCTCTTCCACCACGGAATGAATGAGTCTTGAAAACGCTCCCTGCAGGGAGCGGACAGCACAGCGAGCCGCTTCCCGGGAAGAAGCATCAATCAGGTCGGCAATGGCCTCTGCCTGGGTGAGATCAATTTTGTCATTGAGAAATGCCCTCTGGGAAAACTCCCCAGGTCGTGCCGGGCGAGCACCCAGTTCTAACATGCGACTGAGCAGGGCATCCATCACCACAGGTCCACCGTGGCCCTGCAGCTCAATGACATCCTCTCCGGTAAATGAGTGTGGAGCGGGGAAATAAAGCAAAAGCCCCTGATCGATTACACCACCTTCTGCATCGTGGAAATCAGTGTAGACAGCACTACGGGGTGCAATGGCCGATGGATGCAGCTGTTTGAGCATAGAGGCCAGGCTGCGACCGGAGACCCGCACAATACCTACACCACCGCGACCCGGAGGGGTAGCCACTGCCGCTATGGTGTCCCACTCAGGATCGGTAATCGCTGTGGTCATGGTTGTCGCGTCAACAGAATTCCGCAGTGTCCCATGCCGTCATCACCCTTTGCCAGCATCGATGCGACGGGTGATATACCACTGCTGCAGGATCGACAGTACCGAGTTGACGGTCCAGTACAGCACCAGGCCAGCGGGAAAGAAAGCAAACATGAATGAAAATGCCACCGGCATGATCTTCATAATTTTTGCCTGCGTCGGATCCGGTGGTTCCGGCTGCAACAGGGTGGTGATATACATGCTGATGCCGTTCAATACCGGCAGCACATAGAAGGGATCTTTCACTGACAGATCGGTAATCCACAGTATCCAGGGTGCGTGACGCAACTCAACACTTTCAAAGAGCACCCAGTAAAGGGCAATAAAAACCGGCATTTGGATCAGGATCGGCAAACAGCCCCCCATGGGGTTGACCTTCTCCTTCTTGTAAAAACTCATCATCTCCTGGGAGAGCTTTTGGCGATCATCCCCATAAAGGTCTTTGAGTCGGGCCATTTCCGGCTGCAGCTTGCGCATTTTAGCCATGGAGCGATAGCTGGTGGCGGATAGCTTGTAGAAAATCAGCTTGATAAAAACGGTGAGCAGAATAATGGTCCAACCCCAGTTGCCCACCAGGCCGTGGATAAAGGTCATCACAATAAAAATGGGCTTGGCTATCCACCACAGCCAGCCATAATCCACTGTAAGGTCGAGGTATGGAGCAATTGACTCAAGACGGGGCTGATCCTTGGGTCCAACATAGAACCCGGCTTTGAATTCTCCCCTGCCCCCCGCGACCACGGTAAGGGCGGGGGAGGTAAAGCCAAGAGTGTAGAGATCCTGGGTACCGAGCTTCTTCAGGGTATAGTTGTTTTCCAGGTTATGGTCCGGTATCCAGGCGCTGATGAAATAATGTTGCACCATGGCGACCCAGCCACCGGTCTTGGTGACATTGACAGGTTTGTCAGCCAGGTCACCAAACGTCACTTTGCTGTAGTTCTTGTCCGGGGTTGTGATGGCAGCCCCCAGAAAGGGCTTCATTCCGAAACCGTCACCCGCCGGGGGTTGCCAGGTATCGCGCTGAATCTGTCCAAACAGGTGAGCCTGCCAGTTGTTCGGGCTGTGATTGTCAATGGCGTAGACCACATCCAGCAGGTAATCACCGCGACGCATGACAAACTGCTTGGTGACGACGACATCCCCCTGGCGGAATGTCAGGGGGACTACCAGCTCCGTCTGTCCTGGTTGCAGCGCAAAATGATCACCACTCACGTGAAACTGGGGTCGGCCAGAACTGTTGTCGGTGCCATCAGGTCCTATCAGACCGCTCTGGGCGATATAGGTGTGCTTGGCTGTGCGGTTCAGAATGACAAAAGGATCTGAGCCAGCCTTTTGTGTCTCTGGATATTCAAGCAGGGCTGATCGGACAATATCACCACCATAAGTATCAATGGTTATTTCCAATACATCAGTTGTCAGTGTTATAAGGCGACTGCCCACTGGGGAGGGGGCTTCCTCAACAGGATCGGCACCGGCCATGGAAGGTATGGCAGAAAGCTCTGATTGATTCGAGTGCACGGCTGGCGTTGCCCCGTTGGCGATTTCCGGCACCACCACCGCTTCCTTGACAAAGCTTTCCTGGGGAGGTGACCGCTCTGCCTGAAATTCATTCCAGCGAATAAACAGAAGCGCCAGCACCAGCACAATGGCGCTTATCAGCAGGTTACGTTGCCAATCCATAATCAGTACTTCTCAATATCCGCTTGTTGTTTTGGGGGAACAGGGTCAAAACCACCGGGATGGAACGGGTGGCAACAGGCAATCCGCTTGATGGCCAACACGGAGCCTTTGGTGGCGCCGTGACATTCAATGGCTTCCTGGGCGTATGCTGAACACGTGGGGTAAAAGCGACAATTCTGGCCCAGAAAGGGACTCAGAAAATACTGGTAGGCCTTGATACCCGTCTTGAGCACACTTTTTATACCCTGTGCCATAACTCTTGGCATTGCCGTATCACCCCTTGTCGATTTTTCTGGCAAGACGCTCCCAAGTATCGCGCATGATAGCGGTTTGCTGAGTGGGTGACAGGGCGTCAAAACCTTTTCTGGCAAGAAAAATTATATCCAGGGAATCCAAGGCGGGGTTGCAAAGACGGAATGTGTCTCGCACCACCCGTTTGACACGGTTGCGCTTGACTGCCCTGCGTATATTCTTTTTGCCAATAACCAAACCCAGACGGGCATGACCCAGGGGGTTGCGGCTGGCCAGGACAAGAAAGTGTTGATGACCAACCTTGTATTGGGTGTTGTCAAACACCGACTGGAAATCAGCTGCTTTCAGTAGACGCCTACTCTTGTCAAAGGTTGCCGACGGCACAGGCAATGCCCCGCTCGACGGGGCACATTCCATCTGCCTGTCAGGCAACGAGGCGCAGACGGCCTTTGGCGCGGCGGCGTTTCAGGACCAGACGGCCGTTGGCTGTAGCCATGCGGGCGCGAAAGCCGTGGGTGCGTTTGCGCTTCAGTACGCTCGGTTGGAAGGTTCTTTTCATGACTGGATCTCTGTTGGGCGGGCTTAATGTGGAAGGTGCTGAATAAGGGGCGGGGATTCTAATAAAAAAAGGGGGCTGTGGCAATCTCAAGTTATTCACAGGATTCAACCTCTCATCAACAGGAAAGTCACAAAATTCTCAGCACTTACAAACAAAAGTGGATAAACCTGTGAATAGCTGTGGACAACCACTGCGTTTCCCGGTGGATAACTTTCCCTTTCATGGAGCCCCTTTTTGGCCCCTGTTGATAAAGCCCGATTTACCCACAGGTGGAAGGTACCTGCGCTGACAGCCTGCAAAGAGGTTAACATCAGGGTTATAAATTAAAATAATTCTATCAATTCAATAAGTTAATATGGTTACCCACAGACAGGTGCAACCCCTATAACAGCTTTAGCTTTAAACAGTCTTTATATAAAGGAAATAAATAAAACAGTAATTAATAAGATCTTAAAAACATGAAAAGTCCAAAAATATGCGTGGTTAAATTTTCGGCAACTTGCCGTATAATGCCGTCCCCGTGACGAGGTACCCCAGATGCAGCACCCCGACCAGTTCGACGTGATCGTGATAGGCGGAGGCCATGCAGGCACTGAAGCCTGTCTGGCGGCGGCGCGCATGGGCTGCAACACCCTTCTGCTCACCCACAATGTCGAAACCCTGGGGCAAATGTCATGCAACCCGGCCATTGGCGGTATTGGCAAGAGTCATCTGGTAAAGGAAATCGACGCCTTGGGTGGCGCCATGGCCAGGGCAACGGATCGCGGCGGTATCCAGTTCCGTGTCCTCAATGCACGCAAGGGTCCGGCTGTGCGGGCCACCCGCGCCCAGGCCGATCGTGTCTTGTACAAGACAGCTGTGCGATCCATTTTGGAAAACCAGCCGAATCTGTGGATTTTCCAGCAGGCAGTGGATGATCTGATTCTGGAGGGGGGCCGGGTAGCCGGTGTGGTCACCCAGATGGGGTTGCGCTTTCATGCCCGCGCTGTGGTGCTGACAGCGGGCACCTTTCTTGGCGGTTTGATCCATATCGGCCTGGAAAATCACTCCGGCGGTCGCGCCGGTGACCCCCCCTCGATTGCCCTGGCCCGTCGCCTCAGGGAGATGCCCTTCAGGGTAGATCGCCTGAAAACCGGCACACCCCCGCGGATCGACGCCAAAACGGTGGATTTCACCGGGCTTCAGGAACAGTGGGGGGATGACCCCATAGCGGTGATGTCGTTTATCGGCTCCGCCGCTGAACATCCCCGTCAGGTGTGCTGCTGGGTTACCCACACCAACGAGCAGACCCACGACATTATTCGTGGCGGCATGGATCGTTCCCCCATGTACACCGGTGTAATTGAAGGGGTGGGCCCGCGCTATTGCCCCTCCATCGAGGACAAGGTGGTGCGTTTTGCTGACAAGAACAGCCACCAGATTTTTATCGAGCCGGAAGGGCTCGATACCCATGAGTTGTATCCCAACGGTATCTCTACCAGCCTGCCCTTCGATGTGCAGCTCGATCTGGTGAGGTCTATCAAGGGATTCGAAAACGCCCATATCACCCGCCCCGGCTACGCCATCGAGTACGATTTTTTCAATCCCCAGGATCTGCGCTATTCCCTCGAAACAAAATTTATTGATGGACTGTTTTTTGCCGGTCAAATCAACGGCACCACCGGCTACGAGGAAGCTGCAGCCCAAGGTTTGTTGGCCGGCATCAATGCCGGATTGAAAGTGCAGGGCCGTGACCCCTGGTGCCCGCGCCGGGATGAGGCCTACATCGGGGTGCTGGTGGATGACCTGATTACCATGGGCACCCGCGAACCCTATCGCATGTTCACCAGCCGCGCCGAATACCGTCTGGTGCTGCGGGAAGACAACGCCGATCTGCGCCTGACGGAACAGGGCCGCATTCTGGGCGTGGTGGATGATCACCGCTGGCAGCTGTTCAGCGCCAAGCGGGAAGCCATCGACAGTGAGCGCCAACGTCTGAAAACCACTTGGGTTCAGCCGGACTCGGAGGCAGCACGCAGGGTCAACGCCATCAGCGCCAATCCCTTGAGCCGTGAATACAGCCTGCTGGATCTGCTGCGGCGACCGGAATTTGACTACAGCCTGGTGGGCAATCTGCTGGGTGAGCCGGTGGCTGATCCTCGCGTCGCGGAGCAGCTTGAAATTGAAGCAAAGTACGCGGGCTATATCGACCGCCAGCAGGAGGATATCGATCGCCTGCGGCGCAACGAAAACACGCCGATTCCAACGGATTTTAATTACGATCAGGTCAAGGGTTTGTCCAACGAAGTACGGCAGAAACTGGCGCTCGCCAAGCCGGAAACCCTGGCGCGGGCATCCCGTATACAGGGCGTTACCCCTGCTGCCGTGTCCCTGTTACTGATCTATCTGAAGAAGAAATCCCTGGCCTTCAGCGCCAGTGAACGCAGTGCCTGATTACCGTGGTCACAGACAGGGGTAATACTGGCAAGGCGGAGATGGCGGCCACTGAGCAAGAATTGCGGCAAGGCTTGTCATTGCTGGGCATGCCACTCAACGACCATCAGATCAAACAGTTGTTGAGCTATCTCGAACTTCTTCACAAGTGGAACAGGGCCTACAACCTCACCGCAGTGGAAAACTCTCTGGATATGGTTTCCCTCCATTTGCTCGACAGCCTGGCCATTGCACCCTACCTCGCGGGAAACCGTTTTATCGATGTGGGCACGGGCCCTGGGCTACCTGGCATCCCCCTGGCTATCGCCCTGCCCGACCGCCATTTCACCCTGCTCGACAGCAATGGCAAGCGGATACGCTTCCTGTTTCAGGTGCGAACCCAGCTGGCGCTTGGCAATGTGGAGGAAATTCAGGCAAGAGCAGAAAGCTTCAAGCCAGAGGCCCTGTTCGACGGTGTCATCAGTCGCGCCTACAGCTCCCTTCGCACCATGGTGCAAAGTACCGCCAATTTGCTGGACCCAAACGGAATTTTCTATGCCATGAAGGGCCGCTTTCCCGACAGGGAGTTGAGCGAGTTGGTAAAACCCTATACTGTCACGGCCACACACAGGCTGCGGGTTCCCGCCATAGACGGGGAGCGCCACTTGATCGAGATCGGGATTGCACCTTGAGTAGCACCATGAGCCAGATTTACACGGTCGCCAACCAGAAGGGAGGTGTTGGCAAAACCACCACCAGCGTGAATCTGGCGGCATCCCTAGCCAGCTCCGGCAAGCGGGTGCTGATGGTGGATATGGATCCCCAAGGCAATGCCACCATGGGTGTGGGTGTCGACAAAAACAATCTCGAACATTCCATTTACGAAGTGATCATGGGAGAAACGCCGGTTGAGCATGCACTGATCCCGGTAGAATCATCAGGGTTCGATATTCTCCCCGCCAACCGCAATCTGACTGCCGCCGAAGTGGAGTTGATCAACCTGCCCGGCAAGGAAAGCCGTCTGCGTCACGCCCTACTGCGGGTGACCGCTCGCTATGACTACATCATCATTGATTGCCCACCATCCCTGAGTATGCTGACCGTCAACTCATTGGTGGCCTGTAGCGGGGTGATTATCCCCATGCAGTGCGAATATTATGCCCTGGAGGGACTCAGCGATCTGGTGGGCACTATCCAGCGTATAGGCAAACAGCTGAATCCGGCTTTACGCATTGAGGGTATTCTGCGCACCATGTACGACCCGCGCAGCTCACTCACCAATGAGGTCAATGCCCAATTGCACAAATATTTCGGCGATAAGGTTTACCGCATCGCCATACCGCGCAATATCCGTTTGGCGGAAGCACCCAGCTACGGACAGCCAGTGCTGGTCTACGACCGTCAGTCAAAAGGTGCCATTGCCTATCTGGGGTTGGCGGGGGAGGTGATCCGGCGCAGCAAAGAGCACCGCGTTGCAGAACAGCAAGGCACAGGAAACTAACCATGTCAGGAAAACGTAAAGGCCTTGGCCGCGGTCTGGATGCCCTGCTGGGGTTGTCCCCGGCTGAATCCGCGGATGATGGCGGCGAGGCGGCTAAAAACGATGGCACCCCTGTCAGTGAGGACGGTACTCTCAAGCATCTTCCCATAGAATTTTTGCAGCGGGGCAAATACCAGCCGCGCCGGGACATGCACCCGGAAACCCTTCAGGAACTGGCTGCGTCCATCAGTACCCAGGGCATCATGCAGCCCATCGTGGTGCGACCACTGGGGCCGGACAGCTACGAAATCATTGCCGGTGAGCGGCGCTGGCGCGCTGCCCAGATGGCAGGATTGGACAAGGTTCCCACCCTTGTGCGGGATGTCCCTGATCAGGCGGCCATTGCCATGGCGTTGATCGAGAATATCCAGCGGGAGGATCTCAACCCCATAGAAGAAGCCTATGCCCTCACCCGCCTGCAGCAGGAGTTTCACCTCACCCAGCAGCAGGTGGCGGAAGCCGTGGGCAAATCCCGCGCCGCCGTAGCCAACCTGATGCGTCTGTTGGGGCTTGAAAACGAAGTGCGCATCATGCTCGAGCGTGGCGATATTGAGATGGGCCACGCCCGGGCCCTGTTGGGTATCACGGGAGATCAGCAAACCCAGGCGGCGCGCACAGTGGTGGACAAGGGATTCACGGTGCGCCAGACGGAAGCGCTGGTGCGGCGCTTGCTGCAAGAAAAAACCGAGTCAGAAAAAAAACCGGTAGCAGTAGATGTCGATATCCGCAGTCTCGAACAACGGGTGGGCGAGCATGTTGGTTTGCCCGTATCCATCCAGCATGGCGCCGGAGGCAAAGGCAAGGTGGTGTTCAGCTACAGTCGCCTGGAAGAATTGGACGGATTGCTGGAGCGCCTCAAGGTGGGTGAGTAATCAAAGTGGGGTTAATTATCTATAACTGATCCTGTTTTGTTGAATAACCCTACCGAACTCCCTATAATTGCGCCCCGCTCACAGGCGCACATTTAGCGACAGAATCAGTTACACAGTATTCATGGCATTTTGCCTTTTTTGCAGAATGCACTGGCGAGAAATTGGGGTGGCGATGGGCACCATAGCAAAACCACCGCTGTTGCGAATGGTTGCCATGGAGCTGCTGGCGCTGGCGCTGTTCACCATTGCAGCCCTGCCCGCGGGATTGATACAGGCCTATTCCCTGTTTGCTGGGGGGCTGATCCATATTATCGGCAGTACCTACTTCGCCCGGCTGACGTTCCGCCATCGCGGAGCCAGGCAGCTGGGTAGCGCAGTGCAGACTATGTACCGGGGTGAAACGGGCAAGATTGTGATATCGGCAGTACTGTTTGTTGCAACTTTTTTACTTGTCAGACCGTTAGGGGTGATAGCGTTTTTCAGCGGTTACGGTGCGATGGTCATAGTCCATCTGTGGGTAACGGCAAAGATACTGAAACAGCACAAGCCCTAAACGAGTTAATCAACAGGCCTTCAAGAGAGACCAGGATCAATGGCATCAGGAACCCAGACACCCACTGAGTATATCCAGCACCATCTTCAGAACCTGGTCTATGGAAAACACCCTGACGGTACCTGGGGTTTTGCACACTCATCCCAGGAAGCTGCGGATATGGGGTTTTGGGCATTTCATGTGGACTCCCTCGGTTGGTCGATCGGGTTGGGTATTCTCTTTTGCTGGATGTTCCGGCTAGCCGCCAGGAAAGCCACCACTGGGGTACCCGGCGGATTCCAGAATTTTATTGAATATGTCATTGAGTTTGTCAGCGGCACCGTCAAGGACAGCTTCCACGGACACAGCAAGCTGATTGGCCCCCTCGCCCTCAGTATTTTTGTCTGGGTGTTCCTGATGAACCTGATGGATCTGATACCGGTTGACCTGATTCCCTATGCGGCACAGCTGTTCGGCCAGCATTTCCTCGGCATGGACCCGCACCACGTCTACTTCAAGATTGTTCCCACCACCGACGTCAACGTCACAGCCGGTTTGGCCCTCGGCGTATTTGCCCTGATGATTTTCTACGGTTTCAAGGTCAAGGGTCCAGCCTATATCAAGGAATTCGTACTCCACCCCTTCAACCACTGGGCGTTTATTCCCGTCAACCTGTTCATGGAAGTGGTGGGTCTGCTGGCCAAGCCGTTCTCCCTGGCGCTGCGGTTGTTCGGCAATATGTTTGCCGGTGAAATGATCTTTATTCTGATCGCCACCATGTATAGTGCCGGTCTGTTACTGGGTATATTTGGCGGCTTCCTCCAGGTTGGCTGGGCGATCTTCCATATTCTGATCATCACATTGCAGGCCTTTATCTTTATGGTACTGACGGTGGTGTACCTGAGTATGTCTTGCGAAGACCACTGATTTTTTTATCTTTTTCACTTTCAACTTAACAACCTTAAACGCTAGGAGAAACACATGGAACTCGTCATTATCGCTGCTGCCATCATGCTGAGCTCAGCTGCTATCGGTGCTGCCCTGGGTATGGGTCTGCTCGGTGGCAAACTCATCGAAGGCACTGCCCGTCAGCCCGAACTTGGCCCCATGCTGCAGGGCAAAATGTTCCTGCTCGCCGGTCTGATCGATGCTATCCCCATTATCGGTGTTGGTATCGCCATGTACCTCATCTTCGTTGTTGCCCCTGGCGTTGGTGCTTAATCCGTAGCCGTCACAAGATAGCTGATCAACCGAAACTGATATTGTGAGGTTAAAGGCGTGAATATCAACATGACGCTGTTTGGCCAGATGGCGGCTTTTGCCGTATTCGTGTGGTTCTGCATGAAGTTTGTCTGGCCAGCACTTACACACGCTATGGAAGAGCGTAAGAACAAAATCGCGGACGGCCTGGATGCCGCTGATCGCGCCATGCGGGATCTTGAACTGGCCCAGAACAAGGCGTCAGAACAACTCAAGGACGCCAAACAGGAAGCTGCGGCACTTCTCGAGCAAGCCAACAAGCGCGCCAATCTGATCGTTGAAGAAGCGAAAGAGAAGGCCCGTGGAGAAGGCGATCGCCTCAAGGCAGCCGCCCAGGCGGAAATCGAGCAGGAAGTGAACCGTGTGCGCGAGGAACTGCGCGCCAAGGTGGCCACCCTGGCTATTGTCGGCGCCGAGAAAATTCTCGAAGCTTCCATTGACGAAAACGCTAATCGTGAGCTGGTCGACAAACTGGCGGCGCAGCTTTAACGAGGTTTGATATGGCGGAATTGAGTACTCTGGCACGGCCCTACGCCAAGGCAGCCTACGAGTATGCTGTGGAGGGCGATGCCCTCGACAGCTGGTCGGCCATGCTGAAAACCCTGACAGCGGTGGTTCAGCAAGACACAGTCAAGGCGCTGCTCGACTCACCGGAACGCAGCATCCAGCAACAGGGCGAAAGCCTCGTTGAACTCTGTGGTGATGCTCTCGACGACAGCGGCCGCAACTTCGTCAGGCTGCTGGCGCAAAACCGGCGCCTGCCACTGATTCCCTTTATCGGTGATCAGTTTGAGGTGCTGAAAGCGCAGCGTGAAAAGACCGTGGATGTGCAGGTTGTGGCTGCCAGCGAACTGGATACAGCCCAACAGGAAAAACTGAGCCAGGCCCTGAGCCGACGTCTGGACCGGCGCGTCAACATAACTGTCTCCATTGACAAGTCCCTGCTCGGAGGGGTTTTGATCCGCGCAGGTGATACCGTGATCGACGGCAGCATCCGTGGCCGCCTGACAAAACTCGCTGAAGCATTACATTCCTAGTATTTTGAACATACGGGATCGAGGAATCGACCATGCAGCAACTGAATCCATCTGAAATTAGTGAAATCATCAAGCAGCGCATTGAAAGCCTTGATGTGAAAACAGAAGTAAAGAACGAAGGCACCATCGTATCCGTCTCCGACGGTATCGTTCGCATCCACGGCCTTGGCAATGTGATGTACGGGGAAATGATAGAGTTCGACGGCGGCCTCTACGGTCTCGCCCTCAACCTTGAGCGCGACTCTGTCGGCGCTGTGGTCCTGGGTGACTACCAGGGTCTGGTTGAAGGCAAAAAAGCCCGCTGTACTGGTCGCATTCTTGAAGTCCCTGTCGGACCCGAGCTGGAAGGCCGTGTGGTGGATGCCCTCGGCAACGCCATCGACGGCAAAGGCCCCATCGACGCCAAGCTCACCGACGCTATCGAAAAAGTGGCCCCCGGCGTTATCGAGCGGCAGGGTGTAGACCAACCGGTCCAGACCGGACTCAAGGCCATTGATGCCATGGTGCCCATCGGTCGCGGCCAGCGCGAGCTGATCATCGGCGACCGCCAGATCGGTAAAACTGCCATTGCCATCGACACCATCATCAACCAGAAAACCACCGGCATAAAATGTGTCTACGTGGCTATTGGTCAAAAGAACTCCACCGTAGCCAACATTGTGCGCAAGCTCGAAGAGCACGGCGCCATGGGTCACACCGTAGTGGTGGCAGCCACCGCTTCCGACCCCGCCTCCATGCAGTATCTGGCGGCCTACACAGGTTGCACCATCGGCGAGTACTACCGCGACCGCGGCCAGGATGCCCTGATCATCTATGATGACCTCACCAAACAGGCCTGGGCCTACCGCCAGATCTCCCTGTTGCTGAAGCGCCCCCCGGGCCGTGAAGCCTACCCCGGCGACGTGTTCTATTTGCACTCCCGTCTGCTGGAACGCGCCGCCCGTGTGAACGTCGACTATGTCGAAAAATTCACCAATGGCGAAGTGAAAGGCAAGACAGGCTCCCTGACCGCCCTGCCCATTATTGAAACCCAGGCCGGTGACGTATCAGCGTTCGTACCCACCAACGTAATCTCCATCACCGATGGCCAGATCTTCGTTGAATCCAGCCTCTTCAATGCCGGTGTTCGTCCGGCGATGAACGCCGGTCTGTCTGTATCCCGGGTAGGTGGTGCAGCCCAAACCAAAATTATCAAGAAGCTCGGCGGTGGTATCCGTCTGGCCCTGGCCCAGTATCGCGAGCTGGCGGCATTCTCCCAGTTTGCGTCTGACCTTGATGAAGCCACCCGCTCACAGCTGGAGCACGGTCAACGTGTGACCGAGTTGATGAAGCAGGCGCAATACTCTCCCCAGAGTGTCGCGCAAATGGGTGTGGTGCTGTATGCAGCCAACGAAGGCTATTTGAAAGCCGTGGCGATCAACAAGATCGGCGATTTCGAAAAAGCCCTGCTCGACTACATGGCATCAGAGCACGGCGACCTGATGAATCAAGTCAATGCCAATGGCGACTGGAACAGCGATATCGAGGCAAGCTTCAAGGCTGCCCTCGACAAGTTCGTTGCTACCCAGAGCTGGTAAGGCCAGGCTTTTAAGGATGGTATTGCACAGTCCTTGATTCATTGGAACCAAAGGTAAAGCAGGCAGACAGCTTATGGCAGTCGGAAAAGAGATCAAAACCAAGATCACCAGCGTCAAGAGCACGCAGAAGATCACCAGCGCCATGGAACTGGTGGCGGCGAGCAAAATGCGCCGCGCCCAGGAGCGCATGTCCCTGGGTAAACCCTATGCGCAGCGTATCCGGGCGGTTATCGGCCATATTGCCAACGCCCAGTCCGAGTACCGCCACCAGTACCTGGAGCAGCGCCCGGTCAAGCGCGTTGCCTATATCGTAGTCTCCACAGACCGGGGTTTGTGCGGCGGCCTCAACATCAACCTCTTCAAGGCCACCGTCAAGGCCATGAAAGAGTGGCACGACCAGGGGGTGGATATTGATATCTGCGCCGTTGGCGCAAAATCTGCGAGCTTTTTTGGCAGTCTCGGCGCCAATATCGTTGCCTCCGTGCGCGGATTGGGGGATGCCCCCTCGGCCGCCGACCTGATCGGCAGCGTCAAGGTGATGCTGGATGCCTATGACGAGGGCCGTATCGATCGCCTTTTTGTGGTGAGCAACCTGTTCGTCAACACCATGACCCAAAAGCCGCAGATCCATCAGCTGTTGCCCCTGGAACCGGAACAGGATGAAAAACTGGGACATCACTGGGACTATATCTATGAGCCTGAGGCCCAGGAGCTCCTGGATGGCCTGCTGACCCGTTACATCGAATCCCAGGTTTACCAGGCGGTGGTAGAAAACAACGCCTGCGAACAGGCGGCGCGGATGATTGCCATGAAAAACGCCACCGACAATGCCGGTGACCTGATTGGCGAGTTGCAATTGATCTACAACAAGGCCCGCCAGGCAGCCATTACCCAGGAGCTGTCCGAGATCGTCGGCGGCGCGGCGGCAGTGTAATTTTGAGTCGTCAGTTATCAGTGGTCAGTGGTCAGTAAACAACACTCTGACAGAAAACTGATAGCTGAGAACTGACAGCTTTTAACATTTGAGGAACCGGAAATGAGTAGCGGACGTATTATCCAAATCATCGGCGCCGTGATCGACGTGGAGTTTCCCCGCGATCAGGTACCCAACATTTATGATGCCCTGATTGTTGACAGCAAGGGTCTGACTCTTGAAGTTCAGCAGCAGCTGGGTGACGGCGTGGTGCGCAGTATTGCCATGGGTGCCTCCGAAGGTCTGAGCCGTGGACTGACTGTTGCCAACACCGGCGCACCTATTGCGGTGCCGGTCGGTCAGGGCACCCTGGGCCGCATTATGGATGTGCTCGGCAACCCCGTAGACGAAGCAGGTCCCATCGAGCATGACACCCGCATGCCTATCCACCGCAAGGCCCCCGCCTATGCGGACCAGTCCTCCACTGTGGATATCCTCGAAACCGGTATCAAGGTGATCGATCTGATCATGCCCATTTCCAAGGGTGGTAAAGTCGGCCTGTTCGGTGGCGCCGGTGTGGGCAAGACCGTCACCCTGATGGAGCTCATCAACAACATCGCCAAGGCGCACTCCGGTCTGTCCGTGTTTGCCGGAGTCGGTGAGCGCACCCGGGAAGGTAACGACTTCTATCACGAAATGAAGGAATCCGGCGTACTCGACAAAGTGGCCATGCTCTACGGCCAGATGAACGAGCCCCCGGGCAACCGTCTGCGTGTTGCACTTTCCGGTCTCACCATGGCGGAGCACTTCCGCGATGAAGGCCGCGACGTACTGATGTTTATCGACAACATCTACCGTTACACCCTTGCCGGTACCGAAGTATCCGCACTGCTGGGCCGTATGCCTTCAGCAGTGGGCTACCAGCCCACCCTGGCGGAAGAAATGGGTGTTCTTCAGGAGCGCATCACCTCCACCAAGACCGGCTCCATTACCTCCTTCCAGGCGGTATACGTACCAGCGGATGACCTGACTGACCCTTCACCGGCAACCACCTTTGCCCACCTTGATGCCACTCTGGTACTGTCCCGCCAGATCGCCGAACTGGGTATCTACCCCGCTGTGGATCCCCTCGACTCCACTTCGCGCCTGCTCGATCCCCTGGTGATCGGCAGCGAGCACTACGACACCGCCCGCGGTGTACAGTCAGTGCTGCAGCGCTATAAAGAGCTGAAGGATATCATCGCGATTCTCGGTATGGACGAACTCTCCGAAGAAGACAAAATGGTGGTGGCCCGCGCCCGCAAGATCCAGCGCTTCCTGTCCCAACCTTTCTTTGTGGCAGAAGTGTTTACCGGCAGCCCCGGCAAGTACGTCTCCCTGAAGGACACCATTGCCGGCTTCCAGGGTATCCTCAACGGTGATTATGATCATCTGCCCGAGCAGGCGTTCTACATGGTCGGTTCAATCGAAGAAGCCGTTGAAAAAGCGGGCAAGAAGTAATCCCGCTGAAAAGAGGCTAGACTGATGGCTATGACATTTCACTGCAATATAGTAAGTACCGAGGAGTCCCTGTTTTCAGGGCTGGTGGAGTTGCTGGTAGCCAGCGGTTCCCAGGGCGATCTTGGCATAAACTACGGCCACGCTCCCCTGCTCACCGATCTGAAACCGGGTCCGGTACGCATCATCAAGCAAAACGGCGAAGAGGAGATTTATTATCTTTCCGGTGGCTACCTTGAGGTGCAGCCCCACGTCACCACGATTCTGGCGGATACCGCCCAGCGCGCCGACGATATCGACGAAGCCGCTGCACTGGAAGCCCAGAAGCACGCGGTGCAGGCCATGCTCAACCAGGGTGGTGAGTTCGATTACTCCCGTGCTGCATCCCAGCTGGCAGAGGCCTCGGCCCAACTGCGCACCATTGAGGAGCTGCGCCGCAAGGCTCGCTCTCTCAAGTAGCTCAAGGGCACCACAAAAAAGGGCAGCTTTGGCTGCCCTTTTTTGTGGTGGTTTTTCACGGCATGCATGGTTAACGGATCATCTATGTACGTTATGGCACGGATTGCCGTGGTAGCGAGAGACAAAAATATCGATGCTTTCAGCCGCAGTCAGACGCGGCGGATCTGATAGGCTGCTACCAGATTAATGTCTAGAATGAACCATTCTTTACGGGGATGAAGTTGACGGAGATAAAAATGGCAGTGGATATTGTCATCCTGGCGGCGGGCAAGGGCACGCGCATGCGCTCCGCCCTGCCCAAGGTGCTGCACGAACTGGCGGGTAAACCGTTGCTCGGCCATGTGATCGACACAGCCCGGTCGCTGTCGGACACCAGCCTCTGTGTGGTGATCGGTCACGGCGCCGAGGCCGTGCAGCAGCGATTCAGTCACCCCGACCTGCAATGGGTGGAGCAAACCGAACAGCTGGGTACCGGCCATGCCGTCATGCAGGCCCTGCCCTGCCTGCGCAGGGATGCCATCACCCTGGTGTTGTACGGCGATGTGCCCCTGATCAGCGCCGCCACCCTTGAAGCCCTGGTTGCCCACGTCAATGACCACACCCTGGCCCTGCTCACCGTAAACCTTGAAGACCCAGGCGGCTACGGTCGCATACTGCGTGACGATGCCGGCAATGTGATGGGTATTGTTGAAGAGAAGGATGCCAGCACCCTGCAAAGGATGATCACAGAGGTGAATACCGGGGTCATGGCGGTGCCGCCGGGCAGGATGGCGCAGTGGCTGGCGAAAATCGGCAACAGCAATGCTCAGGGTGAATATTACCTGACCGATCTGATTGCCATCGCCCGCGATGCCGGTATCACCATCCACACCCACCAGCCAGCAACCCCCCGCGAGACAGAGGGGGTTAACAGCCGCCAGCAACTCAACCAGCTTGAGCGTTACTGCCAGCGCCAGTGCGCACTGGATCTGATGGCGACAGGAGTCACTCTGGCGGATGCAGAGCGCTTTGATTGCCGCGGCGAACTGGTCAGCGGGGAGGACACCTGGATCGATATCAACTGTGTGTTCGAGGGTCAGGTCACCTTGGGCAGTAATGTCCGTATTGGCCCCAACTGCCTGATCAGCGATGCCACCATTGGCGACGGCGTAGTGATCAAGGCAAATTCTGTGATAGAAGGGCCGGTCAGCATCGCCGCCGGGGCACAGATTGGCCCCTTTGCCCGGCTGCGTCCAGGCACTGAGCTGGGGGAGAATGCCCGTATTGGCAATTTTGTCGAGACCAAAAAATCCCGTATCGGTCAGGGCAGCAAGATCAACCACCTCAGCTATATCGGCGACGCCACTATCGGTGTCGATGTCAATGTGGGGGCAGGCACCATTACCTGCAATTACGATGGTGTGAACAAATTTGTCACCACCCTGAAAGACGGCGCCTTTATCGGTTCCAATACCTCCCTGGTAGCGCCGGTGACGGTGGGGACCAATGCCACAGTGGGTGCTGGCTCCACCATTACTGGCAATGTGGCGGACGGTGAATTGGCAGTGGCCAGAGGCAAACAGAAAAATATCGAGGGTTGGCAGCGACCCGTGAAGACCAACAAGGACTAGCTTATGTGTGGCATCGTCGGAGCCATTGCCCAGCGCAATGTAATTGAAATTCTGGTGGAAGGGTTGCGGCGTCTGGAATACCGCGGCTATGACTCTGCCGGGGTTGCCGTGGTGGACAATCACGCCCACATGGTTGTGCAGAAAACCCCCGGCAAGGTGGCAGCCCTCGAAGAGCTACTGGCGGCCAATCCGGTGCAGGGCAAGCTCGGCATAGCCCATACCCGCTGGGCTACGCACGGCGTTCCCAGCGAGGCGAACGCGCATCCCCATGTGTCCGGTAACATTGCGGTGGTACATAACGGGATTATCGAAAACCACAACGAGCTGCGCGGATTTTTGCAGGCAGAGGGTTACGTTTTCCAGTCGGAAACCGACACGGAAGTCATCGGTCACTTGATTCATCATCTCAAGCAACAGACCGGCAGCCTGGTGGATGCGGTGGCCATGGCGGTCTCCCGCTTTGAAGGCGCTTATGCCCTGGCGGTGATCAGCAGCGATGCCCCCGATGTGATGGTGGGTGTGCGCCACGGCAGTCCCCTGGTGCTGGGTGTGGGCATTGAAGAAAATTTCCTGGCCTCCGACCAGATGGCCCTGCGCCAGGTTACTGACCGCTTTGTGTTCCTGGAGGAAGACGATCTGGTGGAAATCCGCCGCGACGGATTCGTGATTCGCAACAGCCAGGGGGAAATCGCCCATAGAACAGTTAACCGTCTGACGGATAACAGCGATGTGGTAGGCAAAGGGCGCTACCGCCACTACATGATCAAGGAAATCTACGAACAGCCCGCTGCATTACAGGCCACCTTTCAGGGACGCATTTCCGACAGACGGGTGATCCCCGAAGCCTTGGGTCTGGGCGCCACGGATCTTTTGCAGCGGGCTGAACATATCCATATCGTCGCCTGTGGCACCAGTTACCATGCCGGCCTGGTGGCGCGCTACTGGATCGAAGCCTGGGCGGGTATTCCCTGTCAGGTGGAGGTGGCCAGTGAATACCGCTACCGCAAGGTGGTGGTGCCACCCAATACCCTGTTTGTTTCCATCTCCCAGTCCGGTGAAACAGCAGATACTTTGGCGGCGTTGCGCTCGGGCTCAGGTGACGGCTATCTTGGCTCCCTGACCATCTGCAATGTGCCCAACAGCTCCCTGGTGCGGGAGTCGGATCTGGCCCTGATGACAGCCGCCGGGACAGAAATCGGTGTCGCCTCCACAAAAGCCTTCACCACCCAGCTGGTGGCACTGCAGATTTTTGCCATAGCCCTGGCCCGATATCGCGGCCTATCTCCAACCGATGAAGAATCACTGGTGCAAGCACTGCATCTGCTGCCGGATCTGTGCCGCCAGGTACTGGAGCTGGACTCCCTGATCGAGGCCACTTTTGAATCCTTTGTGGAAAAGCAGCACGCCCTTTTTCTCGGGCGCGGAGAGCAATATCCCATTGCCCTGGAGGGAGCACTCAAACTCAAGGAGGTTTCCTATATCCACGCCGAGGCCTACCCTGCGGGTGAGCTGAAGCACGGCCCCCTGGCCCTGGTGGATGATCATATGCCGGTGGTGGCGGTGGCACCCACCAACGAGCTGCTGGAAAAACTCAAATCCAATCTCCATGAAGTGCAGGCACGGGGGGGCAAACTGTATGTGTTTGCAGATTCCAAGGCTGGCTTCAAAAGCGAAGAGGGTTTCACCCTGATCAAACTGCCCCATATGCCAAAAAGCCTGGAGCCCATCCTCTACACCATTCCCCTGCAACTACTGGCCTACCATGTGGCTGTGATGAAGGGCACCGATGTGGATCAGCCGCGCAATCTTGCCAAATCCGTCACAGTGGAATAGATCAGGACAATCACAGCCCACAATTTTGTGATATCAACCGCTTTGATGAATATATGAAAAAAGCTGGAGAGGGATTGTGCCCGGAATAAATCTTATCGGTTTTTTCACTGCCAATATGGGACTTGGTGTCTATGCCAGGACCATAGGTGAGTTGCTTCTGGCAAAAAACATCAAATTCTGTATTCTCAACGTGTCAACATCTCCAGGCAAGGTGGCAAAGGAGGATGATTGGAGCAAGTTTAAACCCTATTTTTCCTCAACCCCTTTATACGACATAAATCTGTATATATTCGGAGCAGATTTTGCGCAACTGATCTATCCAAAAATCAAGGATACCGTACAGTCAAAAAATAAATACAACGTTTACATTCCGTTTTGGGAGCTGTATGAATATTCCGATACTTTCATAGCGCTGAAAAACGAGATGCATATGTTTTTGGCGCCATCGAGATTTATTCAGTACAGCCTGATGAGAGTCATCGATAATGCCTATATAGATTATATTCCTCCAGGGCTGGTGATGGGCAAGGTGAAGCTGGAAGAAAAAGCAGGGAAATTTCGTTTTTTCTATAATTTCGATATAACCAGTTCCATGCCAAGGAAAAACCCCAGGGTTTTAATCAGCGCGTTTAACCAACTGTTTTCCACAGATGATTCTGTTGAGCTTGTTCTCAAGGTGAATGGCACAGCCAATCCGGCATTCAAGCCGGTTGCCGATTACCTTTACCAAATAACCAGAGCGAAAAATATCAAAGTGATTGATGAGAGTCTGACCTATCAGCAGATGGTCGAATTGATAGCCAGTGCAGATTGCTATGTGTCATGCCACCGCTCAGAAGGTATTGGTCTTGGCCTTTTTGAGGCAATGTCCCTGGGTGTTCCCTGTATAGCCACCGGATATGGAGGGAATACTGAATTCATGAACAATGGCAACTCCGTTCTGCTTCGTTATGACCTTGAGGAGACTCAGTGTAAACAGTATCAGTCATTGTCAAATAAACCTGATACCTGGGCCGGGGTAAGGAAAACCGAGCTTTTAAACGCGATGCTGAAAATGCGTCGTGATGAGAATTTCAGGAAAATGGTCGGGGAAAACGCCAAAAAGGATATTCAGCAGCGAATGAATGAATTCTGGAATACCCGCGCACTCGAGTCAGTAATCAATACCTATACCCTATTCAGGGGGAGAAACCATTTATCTTCATCAGCCAGCATGTAATGGTAAAGCTGCACAACAGGGAGGTGATTATGGTGTATTGGGATTTTCCATTTTTTGGATATTCAGATCGTTGATTTTGATTTGTGAAATAGCCAAACGGTACTGAACCAGCTCACCCGCAGTTAACTGTCGCAGAAAATCACGGTATTGTTGCAAGGCGTCGGCCTTTGGATATCCGCGCAATCTTGGGTGTTTCACAAAAACCGATCTGTCCACCACGGCAAGCAACCCGTTAGCGTAAGCGTTTGCCACTGCCAGTGTATCAATCCCCCAGCCATAAAGGTTATCCCTGTAGTCCAGGGTTGCCATTCGCCTGCGCACGGGAGAAGAGATGCCAAATACAATGCCGTCAGTTTGCGCGACTATACACAGCGATGTTGAATCAATGGAGGCAATGTGCGTTCTGGCGAGATTCCAGGGAGTCCAGTCAATCAGTGGTGCCCATACACCAATGGCGGGAATCCTGTCTGGTGCAGTCATGTACTTTTGTACCAATTCTGGCCAATTGTCACAGTGGCAGTCGGCCTGGATTACCAGCATCAAATCGGAATCGCAAGCATCGAGGCATGCCTTGAACTTATCACCCCAGAATAATTCATTGGGTCGCCTGAGCAACTGGCATTGCATGTCCAGTGTGAAAGCGGGATCGCTATCCGAATAAACAACACTCACCCGGTTTGTCACGGTCAGGATGCTCCGGGCGATTGACCTGGCATTAGCATGCTGGCCAGGCCAGGAAATTATAAATACATGAATGCTGGACAAATCTGACAATTCCCGTTGAGAAGTGTTTCCGCAGACAAACGGATTAATGGCTCAAACAAGCTTGCGGATCATATCTGAATATTTTCAGAAAAGTGGTCTGTTTCTGAAAAGTTTCCGCATGGGCAGGATGCAGTTACAGGTACCGAAACTGTCATCCCTGTATGGCCCGGATATTATTCTGGCCTGCCATCTGATATGGTCCCGGTCTGTTTCAGAGCGGCGGTGCAATGGAGACAGGTTGTGCCGACTATCAGTGATGATACCAGTGCTGATGTGCCGAGCTTCACAAGTCCCTGCTGGCCCTAGCGGCAGGACCTGTAAACCGTAAATTGAAGGAGTCACCGTGGAAGAAATGCTGCAAGGCGCCCTCAGCCAGCTGGATGAGGCGGCCAAATACACCGATGTTCACCCCGAAGTGCTGGAAAAGCTGCGCTACCCGAAAGAGGTGCTGACCACGCGCCTGATGATTCGCATGGACAATGGCTCGCGGCGCTCTTTTGTGGCCTGGCGCTGTCGCTATGACGATACTCGCGGACCCACCAAGGGCGGGATTCGCTACCATCCTGAGGCCTCCCTTGATGAAGTGGTCACCCTCGCCTTCTGGATGACCTTCAAATGCGCGGTGGCGGGTTTGCCCTACGGTGGAGGCAAGGGCGCCATCAAGGTGGACCCCCGGGAGCTCTCCAAAGCCGAACTGGAAAAATTGTCCCGTGCCTATGTCCACGCCTTTGCCAACATGATCGGCCCGGACAAGGATATTCCCGCCCCGGATGTTTACACCAACGCCATGATCATGGGCTGGATGGCCGATGAGTACAGCTCCTTGATGGGTTATCCCTGCCCCGGTGTGATTACCGGCAAACCCATTGCCCTGGGCGGTTCACTGGGGCGCGAAGACGCCACGGCGCGGGGCGGGTTTTATGTGCTCAAACATCTCGAAAAGCAGCTGGATTTCAATGGTGAGCGTCGCGCTGTGATTCAGGGTTTCGGCAATGCCGGGTATTTCATTGCCCGCATGCTCCATGAGGATGGTTGGAAAGTGATCGGTATCTCGGATTCATCCGGCGCGGTTTACTGTGCGGCGGGCCTGGACCCCCACGCGGTGCATAAGACCAAATTGAAAACCGGAGGGGTGACGGATTACAGCGCCGAGCATCCGAATGTGGAAGCCATCGATAACCAGGCTTTACTGGCGCTGCAATGTGAACTGCTGGTGCCCGCCGCCCTCGAAAACCAGATCCACGAAGGCAATGCCCACACCATTAACGCGCGCCTGATTCTTGAACTTGCCAACGGGCCGGTGACTGCTGCAGCCGATCAGGTGCTCAATAAAAAGGGTGTTGTGGTGGTGCCGGATATTCTCGCCAATGCTGGCGGTGTGACGGTGTCCTATTTCGAATGGGTACAAAATCGCCAGGGTTTTTACTGGACGGCGGAGGAAGTGCAGCAGCGCCTCAAGCCCATCATGGAGAAAGAGAGCATGCTGGTGTGGACCATAGCCCAGCGCAAGAAAATCCCCCTGCGCACGGCCGCCTATGTGCATGCCCTGGAACGGTTGTCGGCGGCCATTGAGGCCCATGGCACCCAGTCGTACTTCTGTGCCTGATCACGCTGCGGGGCAACGGGAGATGCCCTGCTATCGAATATCCAGCCGCTTCAACAGCCGCGAAAAATTGCCGCGATCGATATCCAGTGACTCGGCAGCCGCAGCCTTGTTGCCGTGATGCTCCTGCAGGCGCGCTGTCACCAAAACCCGCTTGAAGTCATCCACAGCCTCTTTCAGGGGTTTGTCGGTGGCGGGAAGCGGGTGATTGGTGACGGTTTGTTCACTGCCAGCCAGGGTTTCAGTACCCAGATGACGGATATCCACCTCGACAATATGATCCCGCGACTGGCCGCCGCTTATGGCCCGGATAATACCCCGTGACAGGGCGTGCTCCAGCTCCCGCACATTGCCGGGCCAGTCAAAGGCGGTCAGCCAGGCGCGGGCTTTGCGGCTCAGTCTCACACCTCTTATGCCGAGACGGCGCTGGTCGCGCTCCAGGAAGTAGCCCGCCAGGGTAAGGATGTCCTCCCGGTGTTCGCGCAGGGGCGGCACCACCAAGGGGTAGACACTGAGGCGGTGATACAGGTCTGGGCGAAAGCGCCCCTCCGCCACCTCCCTTTTCAGGTCGCGATTGGTGGCGGCAATCAGGCGCACATCCACCCGGTGGTGCTGGTCGCTGCCGATACGCTGGACCTCGCCGTTTTGCAGTGCCCGCAGCAGCTTGGCCTGAATCGCGAGGGGCAACTCCCCCACTTCATCGAGAAACAAGGTTCCCTCATTGGCCAGCTCGAACTTGCCCATGCGGTTGTCCGTGGCGCCAGAGAAGGCACCCTTAATATGACCAAACAGTTCGCTTTCGGCAATGGCTTCCGGCAGGGCGGCGCAGTTCACATACACCATGGGCTGGCTGGCGCGGGCCGAATGGCGGTGGATATGGCGGGTGATCAACTCCTTGCCGACGCCGGTCTCGCCGAGGATCAGCACCGTCAGGTCCGAGGCTGCGACGGTTTCGGCTTCGCGCTTGAGCTGCTGCATGGCTTCGCTGTCGCCAATCAAGTCATCGGGAACGCCGTGCGGCTCCCGGGACAGCTCGATGCGCTGGCGTCGTTCCAGCTGTTCCTCCAGGCGGTGAATCCAGTCGGCGGCGCGCACAGTGGCGGCGGCTACCGCTACAAAGGCTTCAAAGGCATTGATGTCGAAGCTTTCGAAGGCGTTGGAACTGAGGGCGTCGAGGGTAATAACGCCCCAGGGCTGGTTGTCCACATAGAGGGCTGCGCCCATGCAGTCATGCACATAGAGGTGATCCCCGACATTTTCCACCAGCCCGTCATAGGGGTCCGGCAGGGCCGAGTCGGCGGCAAAGCGCACCGGCTCCCGGCTGTCGAGAATCAGCGCCAGGCGCGGGTGCTGCCGGATGGCAAAGCGTCGCCCGAGTGTATCCGGGCTCAGTCCCTGCACGGCGCGGGGTATCAGGAAGCCGCCCTCACGCTCCAGCAGGGCGATGGCATCGCAGGGAAAGTTGCGGCGAAACACATCGAGCAGGCGCTCAAAGCGCTGGTGGCGGGGCATGGCACGGGGCAGGTCGGCGACCAGTTCGGCAAGGTTGGCAAAGGCGGTTGATGTTGTCATAAATACACCTTGAATTGTTATAACTGTTATTCAGATCTGTGTCTCAAATACATCGTAATCGATCAAACCATTAAAAAACATCAGAAAATTATATGGAACGAAATTTGAGAGTAAGCTCTCAGAGTTATCAGCAGTGATCGCAACAAGGGCGTACAGTGTGTAGAGAAAGAGGCAATGACTGAGGTTGCGGCGATGCCAGATTGCACTAATGAATGATTGCTCCCATGAATGACAATGCGGGAAACAAGCCCGGCAACAGGTTATACCTGCTGCTTGCCTGGTTGTGTATCGCAGCGGGGACGCTGGGCGTTGTCCTCCCCCTGCTGCCGACAACACCTTTTCTGCTGCTGGCGGTCTGGTTTGCTTCCAGGGGATCACCACGGCTTCATGACTGGCTATGGGAGCACGCCCATTTCGGCCCATTACTGGTAGCCTGGCGTGACGAGCGGGCCATACCGCTATCTGCCAAATGGACCGGGACGGCCATGCTTGGCGTTAGCTGGTTGGTCATGGCCTGGCATCAAATCCCGGCGATCGGGCTGCTGGCAGCGGGCGTCATGTTTGCAGTTATCGGGTGCTTCCTGTGGACGCGTCCATCGCCCGGCAGCCTCCAGAAGGATTCAGAAAATGAATGATGCGCGTAACACCAGCGGCTCCAGCGATTTCAAACTCTATGCTGTCTTGTTGTCCCATCCGTTTCGTTGCTTCTTTTTGCTGACGGCAATATACGGTGTCCTGCTCGCCCCGGTTTGGCTCGGCGTGTGGTTCGGCGCTCTGCCGCTGGTACAGGGTATCAACCCGCTGCACTGGCACGCCCACGAGATGCTGTTTGGCCTGGTGAGTGCAGCTATCGCAGGATTTATGCTGACCGCCATGAGCAACTGGACCGGTACGGCACCGCTGCGGGGTTGGGGCTTGGCGGGGCTGGTTTTTCTGTGGCTGGTCGGTCGGCTGGCGATGTGGCAAACGGAGGTTTTCAGTCCGGCACTGGCTGCGTTGGCAGACCTGTCCTTTCTGTTGGTGATGAGTTTTTATGTAGCTGTGGTGATAGTCGGTTCCCACAATCACCGCAACCTGGTGATGGTGGCAGTACTGGCTCTGCTGTTCGTGGCCAATCTGCTGATGCACCTGGATTTTACCGGCCTGGTCCCCGGCCTGGCCCCCAGCGGGGAGCGTCTCGCCATCAATCTCATTATGCTCCTGATCGCGGTGGTGGCCGGGCGCATAACGCCAGCCTTCACCACTAACTGGCTTAAGAGTCATGGTGGCACTGGCAGGGAAGTGCGCAGCAGGCCATTGCTGGATCGCGCGGCCCTGGCCGCCATGGCACTGATTATTGTTGTCGACCTGGTGGCCGTGGACAGCTTGCCAGCCGCAGCGCTGGCGCTGCTGGCCGCCCTGCTCAACGGCGCACGGCTGGCGGGTTGGGGCGCATGGCATTGCCGCCGTGAACCTCTGTTGTGGATTCTGCACCTGGGTTATGGCTGGCTGGTGGTTGCCCTGCTGCTCAAGGGGCTGTCGCCCTTTGTGGCAGGTTTGCCCACCTCCGTATGGCTGCACGCCGCCGGTATTGGCGTTATGGGCACCATGATTCTCGGGGTTATGACCAGGGTTTCACTGGGGCATACGGGCCGCCACCTGACTCTGCCGCCGGGAGCAGTGGTGATCTACGGGCTGATTACTCTCGCGGTACTGATGCGGCTGCTATCGGCGCTGGGCTGGGTTGCAGACCGCTGGCCGCTGATGGTGTCGGGGGTGGCGTTCAGCGCGGCTTTTGCGGTGTTCCTGATCTGCTATGGGTGGATACTGGTCAGCCCCAGGGTTGACGGCAAACCAGGTTAAGCGGTCTTCTCAGCATTGAGCGCCGCCGCCAGCGCCTGACACAGAGAGACCGTCACATACTCCTCAAAGTGCTCAGCTGGATCAAAGCAGCGCTGGAAGCATTCATCAATTGCGGACAGCTGCGCCAACAACTGCTCCCGCGCGTCCGCCGCGCGGGGATCAATGGCAGTGATGACATCCCTGCGCAGCAGCAGATGATTCCAGAAGTCCACCTTATTCATTGCTGGCCTCCGCATGCTCTGTCACGGCAATAACCTTGAGGCGTCGCTGTTTGCCCCCCGGCAATGGCCAGTCTATGGTGCCGCCGATACGCAGGCCAATCAGGGCGCTGCCAACGGGTGAAAGGATGGAGATTCTCATGCGGTCGACATCGGCCTGGCCGGGGTACACCAGGGTGACGGTGCTGTGCTTGCCGCTATCCAGATCTTCAAAAGTGGCTGTGGATCCCATCGCGACGGTATCAGCTGGCAGCTGGTCATCGGCGACGATATCCGCCCTGGACAGTTCTTTGTCGAGGGCCGCTGTGGCGGGAGTGTTGGCGGAATCGATCAGGCCTGCCAGTTTCTGATAGTCACTGTCTTTTACGGTAATCTTGCTGGGCTTAACAATTTTGCTTTTCATGATTTTTCCTTGGCACGATCACCATGCTCGGGTTTGAGAATCGGCTCGGGTCGCGATTAAACGTTGGGTAGAGATAAGAATGTGTGAAAACTGTTGTGCCGGAACGGACTGGGCGATTAAGGTTGGCGGACGCTTAATCGCCCACAGAAACAAAGGCGCTGTCAGGCCAGTGGGGCTGAGCGGGTGCGGGGCAATAAAAAAGAGGGCGGTCAATCGTCATGGGGCTACCATAGCACCTTCAGGATTTTACTGACAACTCTCCTTGATCAATACACCCCATGGTCATTACACCCCAAGTTCAGCACAGGTCGCCTGGCGTCTGTCCATTAAGGCAGAACAGCCGCAACCTTCTTGCTACAATCCGGCAATACCCGCCTGTAGTTGTTAACGTTGCAAGGTACCCCTATGAGTCCCAACACCCTCCCAAGTTTCAGCGATATCAATATTCCCGACCTGCCCCAACAGCTCGAAGCGCTGCTCAACGAATGCCGACAGAATGTGGAGAGGGTGGTTCAGCAGCCGCAGCCCCTGCACTGGGATACCCTGATGTTGCCGTTGGAGGAAATTGACGATCGGCTGGAAAAATTCTGGTCGCCGGTCAGCCATATCAACGGCGTGCTCACCAGCGACGAACTGCGTCAGGCCTACGAGGCCTGCCTGCCGCTATTGACCGCCTATCGCAGCGAAATGGGCCAGAACCGACCGCTATACCAGGCAGTGAAAAGTCTGGCCGAGAGCGTGGATTACCCGCAACTCAACCGTGCCCAGCAGCAGGCCATCCAGCATATGCTGCGGGATTTCACCCTCTCCGGCGTGGCCCTGGAAGAACCCCAACGCCAGCGCTTCAGCGCTATCCAGCAACGCCTGAGCGAATTGGCTACGGCGTTTTCCAACAATATTCTCGATGCCACCGAGGGTTGGGAACAATTCATTGCTGACGAAGCCGACCTTGCGGGCGTACCGCCAACGGCGCTGCAACATTTTCGCCAACAGGCCCAGGCCAAGGAACAGCCGGGCTATCGCCTGACCCTCGATATCCCCTCCTACCTGCCGGTCATCCAGTACGCCGACAACCGCGAGCTGCGCCGGGAATTGTACGAAGCCTTCACCACCCGTGCCTCAGACCAGGGACCGCAAGCCGGGCGCTGGGACAACAGCGCCGCTATGGTGGAAACCCTGCAACTGCGGGAAGAAATGGCCCAGTTGCTGGGCTTTGCCCATTACGCCGAGCTGTCCCTGCAACCCAAAATGGCGGAATCCCCCCAACAGGTGATTACCTTTCTTGAAGACCTGGCCCGCGCCGGCCGCGCCCAGGCTGAAACCGAACTGGCCGAAGTGCGGCAATTTGCGGCGTCCCTGGGTTGCGACGATCTGCAAGCCTGGGATATCCCCTACTACAGCGAAAAGCTGCGGGAACAGCACTATGCGGTGTCCCAGGAACAGCTGCGCCCCTATTTTCCCGCCGAGAGGGTCGTAGAAGGTCTGTTTGCCATCACCGGCAAACTCTTTGATATCCGCTTTGCGGCCCAGCCCGATGCGGATCTGTGGCACCCCGACGCGCGCTGCTATCAGGTGCTGCGGGCAGGGGAACCCATCGCCACCTTTTACCTCGACCTCTACGCCCGCGCCAAAAAGCGCGGCGGCGCCTGGATGGATCATTACTGCGGCCGCCGTCGCCGTGGCGATCAACTGCAACTGCCGGTGGCGTACCTCACCTGCAATTTTTCACCGCCCACCAGCGAGCGGCCCGCCCTGCTCACCCACAACGAGGTCACGACCCTGTTCCACGAATTCGGTCACGGCCTGCACCATATGCTCACCGATATCGACGTGCTGAATGTCTCCGGTATCAACGGTGTGGCCTGGGATGCGGTGGAGCTGCCCAGCCAGTTCCTCGAAAACTGGTGCTGGCAGCGCGAGGCCATCCCGCTGATTTCCGGCCACTACCAAACGGGCGAGCCGCTGCCTGATGAGCTGCTCAACAAACTGCTCGCCGCCCGCAACTTTCAGGCCGGGATGCAGATGCTGCGCCAGCTGGAGTTCTCACTGTTCGACCTGCGCCTGCATATGGCGCCCGCGCCGCACAGTGCCGGTGATATCCAGCAACTGCTCAATCAGGTGCGGGCGCAAGTCGCCGTGGTAAGCCCGCCGTCATTCAACCGCTTCCAGCACAGCTTTTCCCATATTTTTGCGGGCGGCTACGCGGCGGGCTATTACAGCTACAAATGGGCGGAGGTGCTGTCCGCCGATGCCTTCTCGCTGTTTGAAGATGAGGGGGTGATGAACGAGCAGACAGGCCGCAAGTTCCGCGATGACATTCTCAGCAAGGGTGGCTCCGAAGAGGCCATGACGCTGTTTGTCAATTTCCGGGGCCGCGAACCGTCACAGGAAGCGTTGCTGCGCCACAGCGGAATAAAAAGTGAAGGAAAAGCGGCCTGAGGATAAATAGACGTTACCCGGCGACAACATTTACCAACACAATCAGGCCGATAATCACCAGCACAAAATACATGACAGCCACCGCAAACACATGCACACCGTTTGCCCGCTGGAAATCCTCCACACGCTTGTGGGCAGGCCTGACCCCCAGATGGCCGCAAAGCACAATGACAAAAGTGCGCCAGAAACCATAGGGCGCTGGTTTGGTGTCGGATTGTTTATGGTCGGGGGTGTTGGTACTGGGCAAGGAGAAATCCTGTGAATTGAAAGGCAGCCAATAAATACTGGCAATACTACAGTGAATAAACACAGGAAACCTTAACGCGGGCCTCTATCCATTCTATCCATTGGCAGTGTTGTTGCGTTTTGGCTCCAACCCACGGAGGCAATCTTCGGCAACTCGATCCTGACGGCGAGTCCATCCAATACAGAGGTATCCAGCTGGAGTTTGCCGCCATAGGCGGCAACCGTATCGGCAACAATGGCAAGTCCCAGCCCCTGCCCCGCCACCGATTCATCAAGACGGTAACCGCGCTGCAGCGCCTGCTCGCGATCGCTGGGGTTGCTGATGCCGGGGCCATCATCTTCCACTGTCAGCTGCCAGTGTGTGGGGGATTCGTTGATGGCAATGGCCACCTTGCTGTCGGCCCATTTCCAGGCGTTGTCGAGCAGGTTGCCAAACACTTCGATCAGGTCGGCACGGTCAAAGGGCAGTATCAGGTCGCCATCGTACTGGTGGTCCAGTGCGAGGTGGCGGCGGTGGGCCTTTTCCAGGGCATCGATCAGGGGCGGCAGGTCGCGTCCGGCAATAAAGGGTTCAAAGGCGCCGCTGCCCGCAGCGTTTTGCGCGAGGTTGAGTTCGCGGTGGACGCGGTCATTGATCTGGTCGAGCTGTGTGCGCAGGGGCTGGTGCAGTTCGGGGCGGCTGCGGATGGCCTCTCTTTCGATCAGGCTGGAAAGCACCGCCAGGGGTGTTTTCAGGGCATGGCCGAGATTGTCGAGAGCGTTGCGGGAGCGCTGCAGGGATTGGCGGGTCTGGGCGAGCAGCTGGTTGATCTGGCGAATCAGTGGCAGCAGTTCTTGCGGAACCTGTTCATCCAGCAATTGTTCTTCACCCGCCTGGATCGCTGCCAGCTGGTGGCGGGTATTTTCCAGCGGTCGCAGGGCGCGGCGCATCCAGCTGTTGAGCAGGATCAGGGCAAGCAGCAGGGCAACTGACCACAGCACAATAAAATGCCACAGGGCGCGGTGAAATTCATGCAATAGCGGGCTGTAATCACTGGCCACGGTAATATCGAAATGCTGCCCGAAGCGCTCGAATCCCTTTGTCAACACCAGCAACTGCTGGCTACCGGGGCCATCGATACTGTGAAAAACCCGGTTGGATGAATCTTCAGGCAACAACAGGTCGGTGTCCCACAGGGAGCGCGAACGCCACTGCTGATCGCCAAAGCGGATCAAAAAATACTGGCCTGATAAGGGCCGGTTCCAGGCGGGATCGAGCCTTGTCTGGTCGATAAAAGGGCTGTTGGGACCGTTGCGGATGGCGGTCAGCAGGCGCTCGGTGCTGGCCTTGACTCCCTGCTCCGTCAGGCGTGTCTGGAACTGGTCAAAAAGCACATAGGCGCCAGCGGCAATACCGGCGCCCAGTAGGGCCAGCACCAGCAGAATGGCAATACCCAGCTGTTGCACAATGGACAGGGGGGCCGTGTTGAATGTCACGGCAGCAGACCGCGGAAAACATAGCCCTGGCCGCGGCGGGTTTCGATAATGCCCTTGCCGAGTTTGTCGCGCAGGTGGCTGATATGCACTTCAATGACGTTGCTGTTGCGCTCAACGTCAAGGCTGTAGAGATGTTCCGCCAGCTGCCATTTCGACAACAGGCGTCGGGGATTGAGCATAAAGTAGCGCAACAGGCTGAACTCCCCGCCGGTGAGGCTGATGTCGTCGCCATCGCGGCGCACGCACTGGCGCGCTTCGTCGAGGGCAATGCCGTTAACGGTTAACAGCGGGGTTGAGTCGGCCCCGTGGCTGCGGCGCAATAAAGTCCGCAGGCGCAGCACCAGTTCATCGGGGTGGAAAGGTTTGCCCAGATAGTCGTCAGCGCCGGCGCCCAGTCCCGCAATGCGGTCACTCCAGGTATTGCGGGCGGTGAGCACCAGCACGGGCATACCCAGACCAGCATCGCGCCATTCCTGCAATATATCCAGACCGTTTTTGCCGGGCAGGCCAAGATCGAGAACCACAGCATCGTAACTGTCATCAAAGGCAGCGCGGGCGGCGTCGCGGCCATCCACCAGCCAGTCGCAGGCATAGCCCTCGCTGCGCAGTCGCGGCAACAATTCGTCGGCCAGTGCCACGCTGTCCTCCACCAGCAACAGTCGCATCAGTCTTCCAGTTCGTCCTCGATTATTTCCCCGCTGCGGGCGTTCAGCTCCAGTTCGCGAATCTGGTTGTTGTGGGTGAGAATTTCGATCTCATAGACATAGATACCGGCATTTTCCTCCAGCTCCACCTCGATAATCTGTGCATCGGGATAGCGTTCAAATACGTTGGCGATGATCTGTTCAAAGGGCAGCAGTTCCCCCTTGCGGCGCAACTCAAGCACCTCGTTGTGGCCAATATCACGGGCCACGGCACTGGTGTTGAACACCAGCGCCGTGGCGAGCAGAATCATTAATTTTGAGAGGTTAGTCATCACTGTCGCGACGGTTTTTAACCACTTCGCCACTGACTGCATCGATATCCACATCCCACTCGGCGTTGTCGGTATCTCGTAGTTCAATCTTGTAGATGTATTTACCATAGACATTCTCCAGTTCGGTATCAACGATGCTGGCGCCGGGGTGCAGGTCAAGTGCGACCTTGTTCAGTTCCCTGAAATGTTTGATGGTGCCCTGCTCCACCAGTTCGATGGCCTTGTCGGGGCCAATATCATCGGCCAAGGCGGGCGCGCCAAGGGCAACAGCGGTGGTGAAAATGGCGGAAAGGATAACAGAGCTTAAAGGTTGCATGGTGAATCTCCAGTGTGGTTTCAAAAGGCTCAGCCAGATTAACGGCAGCCACTTAATTCAACCTTAATCTTGACGGTGACAAGCCCCGGGTCTTTACTGCAAATGCTTGACCCTTGTCCATAAGCTGCTAACGTGGCAACAAACAATACATCAATACGGAGAATTGCAGATGGATTTCAGTCTCGGCAAAACCCTGTCACTGTTGATAAAAACAGCCCCTTTTATTGGTTTGCGACTGGTGATCTTTTTCGCCATCACCCTGGCCTATGTCATCGGAACCGGCGGCGGCGCCGGTATCGGCTACCTGCTGGGCAAGGCTGGCGGCAATCCCGGAGGCATTGCCTTCTGGGGTGCCTTTGGCGGTTTTGGTCTGGTGTCCGGGATTCTCTATTTTCTGCGGGAATATCTGCTCTACCTGGTCAAGGCGGGGCATATCGCTGTCCTGGTGCAGCTGATTGACGATAAGCCGATTCCCGGCGGTCGCGGGCAAATCGATTACGCTGCGGCGGAAGTGAAGGCGCGCTTTGTGGAATCCTCCACATTGTTTGCCATCGATCAGTTGATCAAGGGTGTGCTGAAGGCCATTAACAGTCTGCTGCTCACCATTGGCCGGTTCCTGCCCATCCCCGGTCTTGAGCCGCTGCTGCGTTTTGTCAATACGGTGCTCAATCTGTCCCTCACCTATGTTGATGAAGTGATCCTCGCCCACAATATCCGCACCCGCTCCGACAACCCCTGGGAATCGAGCCGCAATGCCCTGGTGCTGTACGCGCAGAACTACGGCAAGATGGTGAAGAATGCGCTGTTTCTGGCACTGATTGTCTGGATCATTACCTTTGTGATTTTCCTGCTGGTGCTCGCGCCAGTGGCGGCCCTGGTGGCGCTTTTCCCCGGTATTGCCGGATTCTGGACCATGGTGATTGCCATCGTGGTGGCAGTATCCCTCAAGGCGGCCATTGTCGATCCCCTCGCCATGGCGGCGCTGTTGCAGGCGTACTTCCGGGTAACGGAAGGACAGCAACCCAATCCGGAGTGGGTGCAAAAACTGGAGGGAGTGAGTGACAAGTTCAAGGAGCTGGGAGTAAAGGCCCGCAATTTTGTGCCCATCAAAAGTGCTCCGGTTGAGCAGCCCAAGCCAGCGCCAAACGATCCCGCCACACCAACCAACTGAGTCTGTTTTCTACCCCAGGCATTCTGTATGCCTGGGGTGAACCTTACTGGCTAACCGCCCCCGCACCCACAGCCTCGCCACTGGGCCATATCGGCGAGCGCTGTCAGTTCATCTTCGGGAGTCAGTCCTTTCGAGTAGGCATCGTGATGGGCATCTGTCGCGGAAGACACCAGCCACAGCAGGTCTCGCTCAGTGGCCAGCGCCTGCAATTGTGCGAGCCATGCACCATAGGGGATTTCAGGGTCTCTACTCATGGGGTTATGTCTGCACGATGTGATGATTAAGCGCCGGGTTAAACCCGCGCAGCCAGCAGCATTGTTTCAATCCCGTCAAAATCCGCTGCCGTTTCTGCAATGATTTCAACGCGGCTGTCGCTCGCCTCATCCAGCTCCATAATGGACAGCACCTGCTCCGACAGGTTAAAGCCGAATACCCCGTTGTTGGTGATCATCACCGCCTTCAGGCGCTCGGCAATCACACCGCTGAACAGGGCGAACAGGCGGAAGTGGTCAAACACCGCAGCGGGTTCAAAAATCCACCCGGCGCTGACAAAACCGGCACCGCTGCTGTCCTTGCGCACATAGCCGCTGGGAGGGAATTGCAACACCAGCGCCAGATCAATGCTGTTTGTGCTTGCCGATCCGGCAGGGTGCTGGGTTTTGGCTTGCGCTTGCAATGACAGGCGTTCCAAATCCAGCCATGTCGGGTCAACGGCGCCATGGGACACGCTGTAGAGTGGGCGATCACCCAGCTGCCGGGCAGCGATAAAGCTGTCCAGCAGATCCATATCCCCCGCCTCGTACAGATCTGTCTTGGCAGCCACGATCACATCGGCAATGGCCAGCTGATCGCTAAAAATATCGTGTTCTGTATAGCGCGGGTCGGCCAGCTTGCGGGCATCCACCAGGGTCAGTGTGGCGCCAACCTGCAACAGATCCCCATACATGGGCTGGTCCAGGGTGGCGAGCATTTCCCGTGGGTGACCAAGGCCGGTGGGTTCAATCAGCAGGCGGTCGGGATTGGCGCGGCGGATCAGCTGGTTGAGGGCCACCTGCATGGGCAGGCCGGAGCTGCAACACATGCAGCCGCCGGGCACCTCGCGGATAACCACCTCGCCCCCGCCGCCCTGGCCGGAGGTCCCGTTCAGCAGGCTGCCATCAATGCCCACCTCGCCGAATTCATTGACCAGCACCGCCCAGGTTTCCCCGGCGGGTTTGCTGGCCAGCATGTGGCGGATGGCGGTGGTTTTGCCAACACCGAGAAAGCCGGTGATGATATTCACGGGTACAGGTTTGGGCATGGTCAGTGGTGGCTGGGTTGAGGGGGGACTGGAATTTAACAGGAATTTGCGTAAGGGGTACAACAGGAGGGCAAAAAAACACACCAGGCCTGCCCGCCCTTACCGGCGTTAACATACCTTACGATAGCAACAACTTATGGCCCAGCGGATTCACCTCCTCCGGCAGACGTACCACAAAGGCCGCCCCTCCCAGGGGGGAGTCTTCAATCAGTAACTGCCCATGCATTTCCGCCAGCATTTCAACCACCAGGCTCAGGCCTATGCCCTGCCCCTCGTGCTGGGTGTCGGCGCGACCACCCCGTTCCAGCACCCGCTGGCGCAGGAAATCGGGCACCCCCGGACCGTCATCTTCAACCCGGATGATGATGCTGTCGCCATGCCTGGCTGCCACCACCAGCACCTCTGAAACGCACAGGCGAAAGGCGTTTTCCAGCAGGTTGCCAAAAATCTCGAGGGCCTCGGGCTCTGTAATCAGCACTTCCTCCGCGCCCACTTTGATGTCCCAGGACACCGCTTTTTCGTGGTAAACCTTGTTCAGTGAAAAGCAGATCTTTTGCAATACTGGCGCCAGGGGCAAGGGGGAAATAACCCAGGCGGGGCGCACCGGCATGGCCCGCTGCAGATGAAAATTAACCAGCTGGTTCATACCTTGAACCTGATCCTCGAGAATTTTCCGTTCATCCAGCGGCAGGTTGCGGCAGGCCTGGCTGATCACCGCCAGGGGGGTTTTGAGGCCGTGGGCAAGGTCTGTCAGGGTGGTTTTGTAGCGGGTCTGGCGCGAGCGTTCAGCGGCAAGCAGGCTGTTCAAGCCGTGGGCGAGGCGGGCCAGCTCCGCGGGGAATTCCCCTTCCAGCTTTTCCATCTGGCCCTGTTCAACGGCAATCAGCTGGCGGTAGATGCGGCGCAGGGGGCGCAGTGCCCAGGTGAGGCCGGTGGCCAGCAGTAACAGCAGGCTGCCCAGGCCCAGCGCCATCCACAGACGCAACTGTTGCTGGTAGGTGCGCAGATTGCTGTCAAAGGCCGTGGTCCGGTCGCCGGTGAGAATGGAGTAGTTGCGCTCTCCCACAGCCACATCCCAGTCGTGGAGAAAGTAGTCGCCCCTGTCCCCCATCTGCATGCGGGTGAAGACGACCTCGTCCCGAGTGTAATGTGGGCTGTAGTCGGGCATGAAATCCCGTGCCGAACTGGAGCGCCACACCACATTGCCATGTTCATCGTAAATCAGCGCAATAAGATCGGATTCAACCTGGTTGAAGCGCTGGTTCTCCATGGCGTCGGGCATGATCAGTCTGCTGTTTTCCACCCGCGCTGCCGCCAGCACAGTGCGGGCATCGGAAGCCAACCGCTTGCGTTCTGATTCCTCCAGGGTGCTGGAGAAAGTGGCGATCTGGGCGAGGGGAAAGAGGATGGCGAACCCTCCCAGAATCAGGCCTGCGGTAAGCAGCAGGCGAAGGCGGATCGAGAGGTTCAGGGACACGGTGTTTCAAACAGATAACCGCGACCCCGCACGGTTTCGATGGGGTTGATGCCACTGGCCGCTTCCAGCTTGCGGCGCAGGCGACCCACCAGCACCTCGATGATGTTGCCGTCCCGTTCGTCATCGGGGCCATAGAGTAATACCAGCAGCTTTTCCTTGCTCACCGTCTGGCGGTGATGAAGCATCAGGTATTCCAGCAAACGGTATTCAAAGGCCGTTAGGGCCAGCACTTCGTCGCCCACAAAGGCCTGGCGGCGGTTGAGGTCCAGGGCAAAGACACCCGCTTCTATGCGCGGCTGTGATACCCCTACAGCCCGTCGCAACAGGGCATTGAGGCGTGCTTCCAGCTCTTCAAACTGGAACGGCTTGACCACATAGTCATCGGCCCCCATTTGCAGGGCTTCCACTTTATCCTGCCAGTTGCCCCGGGCGGTCAGTACCAGGATCGGGAAGGCTTGGCCATCGTTGCGGAAGTTGCGAATCAGCTCGAAACCGTCAATACCCGGCAAGCCGAGATCCACAATGGCCACATCCACTGCGTACTCCCGGGCCAGGTGCAGGGCTTCGCGGCCCTCAGGAGCGGAAAGCACATGGAAGCCTGCACTGGAAAGCCGTTCCCCGAGATGATGCCGCAACAGACTGTTGTCTTCGACAATCAGGATATTCATGCCACCATCGTACCCGTGTTAATTGAAAAGGCCAGGAAACCCTGGCCTTGTACTACGTTGGCAGACTGCAACGCAACCCTTTAAAAGCGCCAGTTGAGGCCGAGATACCATTGCTCGTTGCTGCGCAGGCGGGCAGTGCCTGAAGTGCCACCACCAGCGCGGGGCTTGAAGTCAACCGCAGAATTGTTATGTCGCGCATAGCGATAACCCGCTTCCAGCTCGACGCTCTCACCCAGCAGTTGCAATACGCCAGCCTGCAGCCCGGCATTCAAACCCCAGTCGTTGTCATTGCGGTAACCGGAGGTTTTCTGGGACAGGTAATCAAGCCCCGCTGTGGCGCCACCGAACAGCCGTGTGGTATCACCCACCGGGAACAACAGATCGTAGGAGGCTGACAGGCCCTGTTCACGGATTTTCGCCGCGCGGTGGTAGCTGTCCGACACATAGTCGTAGTTGACATAGTAGCGCGAACTGCTCTGGTCAACACCGACACGCAGTCCCCAGCTGGTGGAGTCGTCGATGATGCGGTCAAAATTCACCCCTGGCATCTGCACAGCGGCGCGGCTGGATTCGTTGTAGTTGGAGCTGGATTTACCCAGCACGCCACCCACAAAGCGGGTTTCCTGGGCGGCAACGCCACTGGCTACCAGGCTGGCCACGGCAAGGGGGATCAGTTTTTTGGCGATGTGCATGGTCATTTCCTCGGGTAGGTTTCCTGTAAGTACAGCGCCATGGTAACGAGCAGGGGCTGAATGCCCCCTGTCCTGCACCTGAACCACCCCTGAATAAACGGAAAAATGCGTATTGACGGGGTTTTACCTCTCTCAGCCCCCTTTAAGGAATTGTTAAGTCTGGCCCGGTTGCCTGGTGCGCCAGTCTTGCCAAGAGCTATCCATGACGTCAACAACCCCATCCGAGCCAGGGCCCCGAGCACTGCACACGGCTTCTCAACTCCCGGCTTCCTGACAAGACGGCGAGCCACAGCAAGAACTCAAGTAATGCTGCCGTGACCGGTCAGTCTCCGGCAAGAATGCCAAAGGGGCAGCCATCGAGACTTTTTGTCTGCTTTCGTTGGTAAAAGGCCTGGACATTCCTTAATCTTGCTCATTTGCTACAGTTATCGGCAGGCACCATGGCCCATCCAGTGTTCGACAGAAAAAAGCGTTTCGTGGCGATACTGGCCGCGCTGCTGGTCATGGGCTTTCTCGCCACCACCCTGATCAGTTACTACGTGGCACGGGACTCCCTGGCAAGGCATATCTCCGACGAAATGCTGCCCCTCACCAGTGACAATATCTATTCCGAGATCCAGCGCGACCTGCTGCGCCCCATCCTGATCTCCTCGCTGATGGCCAACGATACCTTTGTGCGCGACTGGGCGCTGTCCGGCGAACAGGGCAGCGAGCAGATCAGCAACTACTTGCGGGAAATCCAGAAAAAATACGGCACCATCACGGCATTTTTCATTTCCGACAAAACCCTGAACTATTACCACCCCGACGGAATTATCAAGGTGCTGGACAAGCAGAATCCGGAGGATGGCTGGTATTTTCCCCTGCGCAACCACCCCGGTGACTACGACATCAATGTCGACGAAGACACAGCAGATCGTTCCCGTATCAGTATTTTTATCAACTACCGGGTGAAGGATTACACAGGTCAGTTTATCGGAGCCACCGGCGTCGGCCTTTCGGTCAACTCCGTTGTGGCGCTGATCGAGAATTACCAGCGCCGCTATGGGCGCCAGATCTATTTCGTCAACCGCGAAGGCGAGGTGATGCTGCACGGCGAGGATTATGACCTCGGGCCTCACCTTCGCGATCGCCCGGGTCTGGCGCCCCTTGCCACGCAAATCCTGACCGCACCAAGTTCCACCCTGACTTACCAGCGCAGTAAGGACGGCGCTGAAATCTATCTCAACAGTCGCCTGGTGCCGGAGTTTGACTGGTACCTGATGGTGGAACAACAAAACGACACCGGCAAGGAGCGCATCGACCGCACCCTGATCATCAATATCCTGCTGTCATTGCTTGTGACCGTCGCGGTGCTGCTGGTGGCCAACTTTACCTTGCGGGGATACCAGCAGCGCTTGGTTGAAATGGCCACCACCGACAAGCTCACCGGGGCGGCCAGCCGCCATGCCTTCGACAGTATCTTTGACCACGATGTGAAGCTGGCAAAGCGCCGCCAGCAGCCCCTGTCCCTGCTGGCCATCGATCTCGACCATTTCAAATTGGTCAACGACAGCTTCGGTCATCAGGGCGGGGATCTAGTGATTCAGGCGGTGGCCGCCATGATCCGTGAACAGATACGGGACAGCGATACACTGTGTCGCTGGGGCGGTGAGGAATTTCTGGTATTGCTGGCAAACTGCGCACTTGATGGCGCGCTGCAGCGGGCTGAAACGATTCGCCAGTTGATCAGTGCCAGAACCGTGCGCTTTGGCCGCGACGATATTGCCGTCACCATCAGCATTGGTGTGGCCCAGTATTATCCGGGGGAAGCGCTGGATACCCTTATCAACCGTGCCGACGGCGCCCTCTATGCCGCCAAGAGTGAGGGGCGCAACAAGGTAAAGTCCGCCTGAAAAGGCAGCCAAAAAATACCTCTCCCTTACACGCAAAACGCCGTATCAAACGATACGGCGCCAGGCAAACTTGAACTGTGAACTGTGAACTGTGAACTGTGAACTGTGAACTGCCTACTGCGTAATCACCAGCTGGCCATCCACCACGGGAATGCGATTGCCCGGATCGTGATCCATGCGCACCTTCCCTTCAGTGTCGCCAATGCGGTAGGTGACATCGTAGCCCCTCACTTCTTCCCGGGAATCCGTCACGGTTTCACACCGCCTTTCTGTGGTCACATAGGTGCTGTTGGACTGGATGCGCTCCTGGGTTTTGTTGCCGGCATAACCGCCCGCGGCCGCCCCAGCCACAGTGGCGACTTTTTTGCCGCTGCCGCCGCCAACCTGATTGCCCAGTACGCCACCGATTACAGCGCCTGCCACAGTGCCTATCACCTGATGTTCGTCCTGAACCGGTTTTTGTCGGGTAACCTGTACATCCCGGCACACTTCTCTGGGGGTGTTGATGGTTTCACGCACCTCGCTGACATCGACAACCTCGGCGTGGGTGGGTTGCTTATCCCCGCCCAGCAAGTTGTAACCGGCAATAACACCCCCGGCGGTGGCAATCACCACGCCCACCACAATTCCAGCAACCATTGATCTGTTCATAACGATTCTCCATGACAAATGCTGATACTACACCCAACGGCCAGTTAAGTCTGTTTTGCAAACAATGAGTGAATAAAGTTCTGGCCTCGGGGTTACGCATGAGACGTCAGCGCTGAAGAGGAAGTTCCATGACAGGCGGATTGCGCGCAAGGACTTTATCCATTGTGTGACCACTGTCTCAATCCGAAGGTAAAGCATACAGGCAGAGATAAGTACAGTACTGACCCTGGCTGCAACGGGGCTGTAGCCAAACAGCTTCCGCCTGGGAGTTTGCACGGCGTGGTTTTGTAAACTACATTAACAAAAATGAATAACAGCAAGACTAGGAGGAAGCATGCCGACAATAAGAATAATATTGTTGCTGTCTTTAGTTTTTGTCCATTCCAGTGGAGTATCTGCAGATCCTGATGACGTCTACCACCATATGGTCAAGCAGGCGTTAATTGCCGCTCACGGTATTTTGGATGACGATCTGCGTGACACTAGTCTGGCTGTCATTGCAAAGGGACAGACTGAAACGGGGCGGCCTGCTGAGGCCGCGAGAACAGCTCATCAGATCGAATCAGCAGCCGTGCGTGGTCGGGTGCTTGGCATTATTGCTGAAATGTACCTTGAAAATGACGATGTTACCTCAGCCCTGGCAACAGCCAACAGTATTGCTGACCCAACGTCGAGAGATCAGGCGCTCAGGGATCTGTCCGAATGGCGTGCCAGGGAGGGTGCCTGGGAAGACGCTCATGCAATGATGGAGCTGATCGGGAATAGCGCAGATCGGGCTATTGCTCTCAGTGATATTGCTGAGATTCGGGCGCGGCGGGGTTCAGAAGTGCAAGCAGCAGCTTTGATGGAGGACGCACTGGCCTTGACATCAGCGATCAGCACGCCAGCCCTGCGGGCTACCGCTCTTGCCGAGCTTGCCCAGGCGCAGGCCGGTATAGCAGGGTCCGATGCTGCAGCCAGGCTTTTCGAGCTTGCCATGGAGGCTGCCAGGCAGATCGACAATGAGGGAGAGCGCGACAGGGTTGTGTACATGACGGCGAAAACACGCTCTCTGGTTGATATCGACAGAACCTCGGAGACACTGGAAAATCTTGTCGACCCGCTGTGGCGTGCCATGGTTTACCGCGAAATGGGCAAGGAATATGGCCTTGCCGAGCGACAGGAAGACTCCCGGAAGGCCCTTGAAGCGGGGGTGAATAATGCCGTGAAAATCCCCGATGATCCCGCCCGAGCTCGAGCCCTTGGCAAGCTTGCCGAGTTTTTTGTTGAACAGCATGATGATATCAATAGAGCTGTGGAGATCGTCCGGCTTGCCGCCACGGCGGATAGCCGCGATATTATACTTGTCAAGATAGTGGGCGCCCTCAGCGAGAGTGAAAATCTTGAGGCAGCTGAAACCCTAACCGACCTGATGCAGGCAACTTCTGTCAAGGTGCTGTCCTTGCTTGATATTGCCAAGTCTCACACTGACCGGGGCGATATTGCCAGTGCCGAACGCCTGGTGATCAAGGCAGTTGAAATGGAAAAGGCCAACCCTGTGCGCGGCTCATGGCCGGAGATTCAAAGATCCCTGGCGGAAACCTATGCCAAGCAGGGTAAAATTGATAAAGCTGTAGCGACAGCGGCGTCAATTGACTCGCTCCACTACAGGGCGACCGCTTTCAGTGGGATTGCAGAGGTGCTTGGAAATACCGGCCGCCGGGGACCACCCCATAAGCGGTAGCATTTTACCCTTGGGCTCCGCTGTGCGTGAATCCCCGGCACAGTTTGTAGATTTGTCAGCTTAGAGAAATTGAATCCTCTATTTGAACCCCCGGAGGTGTCGTTCCCGGACTATCTCACCATCGGTCTTGCCGTCAGTACGGATGCGCAACTCAACAATCTCACCTTGTGGATTGCGCGCGAACAATTCGATATGGTCGAAACGCTGTCGGGCATCGCCGAGAAATTCATAGCCGGCTGCTTCCACGATTTGCCTGAGAGCGGCATCGGCAATGGTGGGGGCGTTTTCATTATTTCCCTGCACAGAAAGATTCCCTGACCGTGCACTGCTACCTCCAGCAAAGGGTCGCCAGGAGCGGTGGAACCCATCTCTGCCACCTTGCCGACCTTGGCCAGCCCAGGGGGGGATTCTTTCTGTAGCCCAGGCTGGCGGTGAGTCTGTTGGCCGGATTTCGGTCATGGTTCCATCGCTGCGGACGATCCTGAAGGCATCCAGCCCCTCTTCATCCCGCTGTCCCTCCACAATCACGTTCTCACCAACGGGCACCGTCAATCGATGGTACCAGTCCGGACCTGTGGTCACGAGCAGGCGCTCGCTTCCAGTATCGAGCAGGAACTTGTTGCCGATGACTTCGCTGACCTTGCCCTCCACTGATGTCCAGTTCTTCACGCCTGGTGACGTTGCGGGGGATTGGATGCCGGTGCCAGCCGCTGACTCTTCAGTATGGGCATCCATAACCCCGGCAAATGGCAGGAACAGCAAGATGGCAAGCAGGATGCTCAGGCGAAGGGATAGGTGCCGGGCTGACTTTGGTTGATTCTTGAACGGCCAGTCGGGGCGGATAATTTTTGCGCTGACAGGTGCACTTGTCGGGTGTCTGTTGCCGCTATTCAAAGGTTTCATGTCGAGTCTCTTTACTGGATTTGCTTGTGAATTATATGCAAAGGCAATTGAACCTGCGCCAAATCGCTCGGTTCAGGCTGTGTTCAGATAACAATCCCAGGTGTCGGCAAGGACCCGGAATTAGCGAAACTGTTTCGGGGAAAAGGCGTTGTAAAATCCACGTTTCAGAGTCAATGATATTGACAAACACGGCATTATCCAGCCAATCTCATCCCATGAAGCGCTGGGGTTTAATCTGGCTGTCGATGTTATTTATGACAAGCCTGCACGGAAATGTTATCGCTGAGCCTTTCCGGGAGAAGGGGCTTCGACATGGCAATGATAACCACAAGCTGGCCCCTCTGCCCCGGGTGATTGCCCTCACCAAAAAGCGCTTTACAGGAGACGTTATTGACGCTCAAATCAGAGCCGGGCAGCCTCACGAGGAGACGCCGTTGGTCTACGAGCTGCGCCTGCTGACCGAGGCCGGCCATATCCTGAAAATCAGGGTGGATGCATTGAATGCGGATTTTCTTGAAGCAGAAGGTCAGGGGCTCAATAAGGCAAGGCGGGCGCGATGAGAGTCCTTCTGGTTGAGGATGACCTACATCTCTCCCGGCAGCTTCTGCAAGCCTTCCAGAAGGAGGGTTTTGTCACCGACCAGGCCTACGATGGCGAAGAAGCGCAATTTCTTGGTGAGTCAGAAAATTACGATGCCATTGTGCTCGATCTGGCGTTGCCGAAATGTGACGGTATGACCGTTCTCAAACACTGGCGAGCGGCAGGTTGCTCGGTACCCGTCATCATTCTCACCGCCCACGATGAGTGGTCGAACAAGGTCGCCGGGTTTCGCGCCGGGGCGGATGACTACGTGACCAAGCCATTCCGGATTGAAGAGGTGATCATGCGTGTCCGGGCGCTGATCCGACGAGCCACGGGCCATTCCGAAGCTGTGCTGCGCTGTGGCCCCCTGGAGTTTGATACCCAGCTTGCAAGCTTTACCCTCGATGGCCTGCCCTTGCGGCTGACTGCTTTCGAAGCCCAGGTGCTCACCTACCTGATTCACAACGCCGGAAGGCCGGTGTCCCGGACTGAACTCAGTGAACATGTTTATGACCTGCATGCCGACCGCGATTTCAACTCCATTGAGGTCATTATTGCCAGGTTGCGGCGCAAGGTTGGCCGAGAGCTCATCGAGACCCTTCGCGGTCAGGGGTATATGCTGACCGCGAAGCAAAGTGATGGCTAGCTCCCTGTATGTGCGGTTTATCGCAGCTGCGGCAGTTTGGATAGCAGTTGCACTTGTGGTGACGGGTATCGTCATCTCCAGGCTGCTGCATGACTTTGTTGAACAGAATTTTGAATCGCGCCTTGCCGCCAAAATGGTGGCAGTGATGGCGGCCATTAGCTACGACACTGATGGTCATCTGCTGCTGACCCGCTCAGTTGCGGAGCCGGAATTTGACCGGATCCTGTCGGGCTGGTATTGGCAGATTGCGGACGGGGAGCAAGTGCTGATTGGTTCGCGTTCCCTGTGGAACCATAATCTGGGGGTAGAAGCAGGGACCACGACGGGAGTACTCGAAAAGTCGTTGCTGACAGGTCCAAGCGGTGAAATCCTGCATGGGGTTTGGCGGGATTTCACTCTGCCGGGAGCGGAAATCACACTGAGGGTAACGGTGGCGGCTCCGCGATCAGAGATAGAGGTTGCGTTGAATGCCATTGTTCCCCCTTTGATGTGGTCCCTTGGGATTCTAGGTTTTGGCCTTGTCGCCGCCGTGCTGGCACAGGTTCACTTCGGATTGCGGCCCCTCAATCAGGTGCGCCGAAATCTTGCCGCTATTCGCCAGGGGCAGCTCGAGCAATTGCCCTTGGAGCCACAGGTTGAAATTTCACCACTGGTCAATGAAATCAATGCCCTGATCATCCAGAACAGGGAGGTCGTGCAGCGCACCCGCACCCATGTCCGCAATTTGGCCCATCGCATGAAAACCCCCCTGGCGGTGCTTGGCAACGAGATCAGGGAGCCGGGACGGGACCCGGAGGGGGTGATGGCCGATTGTATCAGGGTGATGGAGCGGCAGATTCAATATCACCTGCGCCGGGCACGCACGGCTGCCAGTCGTAATCTTGCCCATGCGCGCACGTTAGTAGAACCGGTGGTGGGAGATGTGATGGTGGCGATGCAGACCCTGCACCGGGCCCGCAAGCTCGAAATCGTTCTGTTGGTGGAAGGGCAGCCAGTGTTTGCCGGGGAGCAGCAGGATCTCGAGGAGATGCTTGGCAATATTGTCGACAATGCTTGCAAATGGGCAGCCTCCAGAGTTGTCATTTCCTGCCTGGGTGACAACGCCTCCGTGATTATCCTGATCGCCGACGACGGACCGGGAATGCTTTCGGCTCCCCGGACAGGGGATGGTACAGATTCAAAAACCGATATTGCCGGGCCGTCAACCGCTGGATTCGGTATTGCTATTGTCGAGGATATCGTCGGTCTTTATGGCGGTTCTGTTGATTACAGCAAGGCCGGCATTGGGGGCCTGCAAGTCAGGCTGGTTCTTCCGGGGGTAACAACATTGGTCAGAGAGGGGGCATAGTCCGGGGTCAAAAGCGGAACGTCCAGCCGAGCTTGGCGACAAGCTCGCCGCGGTGCAGGCCCAGTTTGCCATCCTCCTCATCCTCTTCAAAGGAGGAGTTCACGACCACAAAGAAGTCTTTGCCGTCCTCAATGGTCCAGTGAAGACGACCAAACAGTCCCAGTTCCTTGGACAGGGTGTCGTATTGAACAATGGCCGTTAAACTGAGATCCGGGGTGATCATGATTCCGGTTCGGACGCTGGTCAGGTGCGCGTCCAACTCCTGGTCGGGCATCTCTATCAGGCTCGCTTCATGGGCGACGTTCAAAAAGAAATGGTGGGAAGGTTGCCACAGAACCTGGGGTTTGATGGTCCAGCGTGTTCCCTGGTAAAAATCACCATGGTTTACCTCCAGCGAGCCGCTTAGCGGACGCGCTGAGGAGGTTTCAACACCCAGTGATACTTGATGATCCCTGTAAGTGCCAGCCGGCACATTGAGACGCCCGGCTATGCGTTCGTCCTCCTCCAGCCTTTCTTCGGAAAGTCGATAGGATAGCTTGATAGAGTCGTCATTGCGGCTGGAGATATTAAACAGGTCGATTCTGCTGGATGCACTTTGGAGCCGATTGTCGACGTCATCGGTCACCACTTCGAAACTGGCCCCGGTCATGATCTGGCGGACAAACTGACGCGGGTGGTAGCGTTTGCGATAGCGAGTGCTCGCCTCGTACTGGCGAATGCCGCGGCGATTGACAAAACCCAGCGCCGGTCTGAAGTTCTGCTGTATCTCGGTGAAGGCGAGGGAAAAATCGATGGGTTCATTGGGGAATTCAACGCGGCCACCATAGGACCAGTCGCGGCCATCGCTGTCGCCGGTGAAACTGCGCAATAACCAGGCGCCGCCATTGAGGGTCTTGTCACCAAACAGGGAGTCAGTGCGCAGGAACAGGTCGGTGCCGACAACCGAGTTTGACTCGTCGCCAGTGGGATTGCCATTGGTGACAATGACACCCACCCGGGATTGGTCAAGGATGTCGTAGGTTGCCCTGCCAGCGAAAAGGTTGCGGGATGACAGATCCCCCTTGCTGTCTGTCTGGACGTCGAGAAGTCCGATACTGACTGGGCCGACACGGCCTGTAATCTTGCCTCCCGCGAGAATATCCACCGTCTCGCCCTCGTCATCCAGGCCGATGCGACGGGAGAAGAAAGGGCGGCCATTGCGCTGTAATTCACCAAATTCGAAGATGCCAGCATCCTGAAGGAAGAAATCCCTTTTTTCGGGAAAAAACTGACTAAAACGGTCGAAGTTGATTTCCCGTTCATCAACTTCGGTTTCGGCGAAATCCGTATTGACGGTCAAGGCGGCTGTCAGTGAGGGTGTCACCCGGTAAAACGCATCGAAGGATGGTATGAATTCAACAGGTTCTTGCCATTCACCAAAGCGGTAACGGGCAACCCCGGTCGGTTTGATATCAAGCCCCCTTCCCTGTCTTAGGCCTGTAAGTCCTTCGAGAGTCCCTGCCTGAGCCAGATCATCAAGGTCGCGGTCCTGGCGCGCGGCTGTCCAGCGCAGCGACTGGTTGTCGCGGCGGATCACCCGCTCGATATTGAAGCCCCAGTCAGGGTTCCTGGGGTCGAATGAGAGGGTTTTGAAGGGTATGGCGATTTCCGCAACCCAGCCGTTGTGATTTACAGAGGTTCGTCCAAGCCAGATGCCGTCCCAGTCATCACCGAGGTTGCGCCCGCCTTCAACCAACCCGTCACCGCGGGCGCCAAGGGGATTGATACGGAAACGATAGGCGTTACGCCGGTCGTGGAATGAATCAATGACCAGTTCGAGGCGGTCATCGGATTTCATGTCTCCATCGCGGCGCATCTCCCAGGCGAGGATCTTGTCAGGCTCGTCGAAGGCCCGCACACCAATATAGAGGAAATTGTCGTCGTATAGCAGCAGCACCTCGGTGCGAGGCAGCTCCCGATCATCGCGAGGATCGACATTGGTCAGCGGTGGAAGAACAGCGGCAGAGCTCCAGACGGATTCATCCAGGTGACCATCAACTAATGGAGGTGAGAGGGCGCGTACCATTCTGACTCTTGAAGGCATTGTGCTTTCCGTGCCTTCAGGTTCTGTAGACAGCACTCGCGCATGGGCCGGGGGGTCGCCCTGGGGATGGGGTTCAGCGACTATTTGTGACCCGAATGCTGATCCGGTGAGCAGTACCAAACCCAACAACAATCCTGCATGCGCCAGCATTTCATTCCTCGCCACGAGTCCCGGGGAAACGGACTGACGTCAGGATGTCAATTCGTTTCATCAATGGGTCACACCATCATCTCTCAGAAAATGGCCCCCTGCTGGCAGTGGCTGCCAGCAGGGGGGAGCATGTCATCATTCAAGGACAGGTGCGTTGTGGGCGATTGGCAGGTTTTCGCCCTGATGGCGTCGAGCTTTTTCAATGGCGCCCTCAAGCGCCTCAGCCAGTGTGGCGCCCTGCTGGACATAGCCGCGGAAAACAACGATCACTCTTTTAAGCTGGGATACCGGATTTTGCCGTGAACGAATGAACAAGGGTTCAACAAACAATACCTCACGGCCCATGACTAGAGTGGAGGTATGTCCGCGAATAACCTCTGCACCCCGGCGGTTCCACCAACCGATTTGTTCCGAAACGTCCGGATCCTGGTCGATGAGGGCATCGGCCTGCTCGGGGCCGTGACTGAAATGCCCCTTCGGCACCTGCAGAACAATCTTGCGGCCATAATCATCCCCATCCTGATAAACCAGCGGGATGGCGCGCAGATTCAGTGCCTGCTCATTGGTAAATACCTTGGAAACGATGAACTGGGTAGCCTCCGAGGATGCGGGCAGAACGTTGCCGGTTTCACCTATCCAGTGCCTCGGTTCGATTGAGAAAGTGATAGCCTTTCCTTCATCGAGAATGGCTCCCTTCACTTCATCAGCATCGTCCCACATGTCTTCCATATTGTAGAAGGTCAGTGGGTCCGTCATGTGGTATTTGTAGTAGATGTTGTCAAACTGGATGTGGAACATCTGCTGTGGAAATGTCAGCTGGTTGCGGATATCAGCAGGCATTTCTTGTGCTGTAGTGAAAAGTGAAGGGTAGATATTGGCCCAGGTATTAGCCACAGGTTCATCGGCGTACTGATAGAGGGTTACCTCACCGGTGTAGGCATCCACCACAATTTTGACTGAGTCGCGCACATAATTGACCCTGCGATCCCTGCGTGGCTCCAGCGACTGCTCGTTGGATTTGTCCCCAAGATCCTGGAAATGGCTGTAGGGATAGCGGTCGCTGGTTGTCATGGCGTTGATGATCCACTTGATGCGTCCCCCTTCAACCACAGCATAAGGGTTTGAATCAAGGAAGAGGAAAGGCGCGATGCGATCAATTCGGCTTAAAGGCCGACGGTGGTAGTGCGCCCGTGTTTCCGATCCTAGCAGTCCGCTGAACCAGATGTCGAAGGAAACACCACTGCGCCAGCCGACCACCAGTCGTTTGAGCAGGGAATCCATCTGCACACCGGTGGCGATGTCGGGTGGATAAATCACCTCTTCGCGGCCTTCGTCGGTTGGGTAGGAAAATTCGGAAATATTACGGGCATTACTGAAGCCAATGACTTCGTTTTTGCCACTGCCGGCCCCTTCGCCGTAGTAGATACTGGGATTATCGGGAAGCAGTTCCGGCGCGCTGGCCTGCATGGGGATTCCGCTGGCAGCAAAAACCGGCTCACCTTCTCCACGGATACCCGCAGTGGAGGCCATCACCAGGCCATGGCCGTGGGTATAGAGCAGCATGCGTTGTCCCCACCAGGCTACCCAGGGTTGCGGATTGGCGAGGGGGAGTTCACGCACCGTGCTGACGAACATCTGTTTCTCGCCATCGACGGTATAGCGCACAGTGTCAATACCGAGGAAATCATAATAGGTGCGCAGCTTTTGTTCCTGGCGAAATATATCCAGAACCGGGCCGTAGACAGTGGGGTCGCCACCGGTGAGCATCACCCTCTGGGCGTGTTGAGGATCCAGCACACGTTCCAGGTAGCTAACCCAGCCAGGCCACAGGGGGGCGTTTTTAAGTGTCGCAGTGCGCAGCAATTCCCCGGCGTCTGGGATACGATCATGTTCACCGTAGGGAACAAAATTGACAGTTTCGAGATTGTCGAGATCAAAGCCCCGCAAGGTGTAATCAATATGGCGTTTGATATAGGGGAGCTGAATTACCGGCTCATTGGGGGAAACCCGTGTCACATCCCTCAGTCCAACGCCGCTGGCGAAACCAAAATCCAGAGCAATGATCACCGCCAGGCCGTAGCCGACAGTGCGTAGTCGACGGCTGCGGTCATCCCCCTCGTTAGAGGGGTCATCGCCAAGCAGCTTCAACCCGTATACGGCCAGCCCGGTAAAGACAAGAATGAGGATTGCCGTAACGTGGTAATAGTTCAGATAGGAAAAGAAACCGGTGACATCGACATATTCTGCGCCGTAATAAACAGCTGAACTGTAGTTATCCTTCCACAGAAGATCGTAGCGCGCCAGCCAGATACCGATAGCTGCGAGGATACCCAATACAGTGAGGCTGCCCAGATTATAGGGCGTTGCCACTGTCCTTGCCCACAGGGAGAATTTACCGATACCGTCGGTCTGCGCTGATTGCCCCTTGTCGACACACAATAACCGACAGAGCACGCTCGCCATTATTCCCAGCACCAGGGGAATGATCAGGGCAGTCCAGATCACCCACAGGGCGGGCAGGCTGAACATGTAAAAGCCAAGGTCGTTGCCGAACACCGGATCACTTTCACCGACAGGTACCCCACCCCCCAATTGCAGGAACAGTAGATACTGCTTTGCCAGCAGATAGCCGCCGATCAAGCCAGCCACCACGGCTGTGGTGGTAAGGATGCGGCGCCAGCCGGAGGAAACAGGATTGAGATAGGCGGGGATGGCTATGCCGAGTGCTGGACCGGCAAAGCCCCAGAGAAACAACAGGGCGCCGGTTTTAAAATTGGTCCAGAATACGGATTCCAGACCGAGAGTGTCCAACAGCCAGAGATCGAGCAGGACATAGGTCAATCGATCAAGCATAAACAGCCCTGTCACCAGAGCGACCACAAAGAGCGCGCGCATCCAGATGGTCAAGGAGTCAGGCGCCCGTGGCATGGCCAGCGAGGGCAGATCGATCCGGTTTGTTCCCGGTGGAGTCATTGTTGTGTTGCTATTGTCCATGGTTGTTCCCCGTAAGTGATATTCCACTGCGACGGCAAAAGCGTTATTGGAGTATGCGGGTGATCAGGCAGTTGCCCGCTCTTGCCCTGCCTCTATAACTTGAGGTGATGATGAAGATGGTGAAGAAGTAAGTGTCGCACCGGTAAATGTGCGCACAACTTCCCCGAGATCTGTCTTCATGTCATAGCGCATGGTGACAATCCCCGAGACCAGTAGGGAGCTGACGATTCGGAGGACATTTGTCAGAAAGGCGATACCGACAAGCGCAAGGGAGACGTCGGACCCCCCTAGGTAGAGACCAGTGGCAAAGCCGAGTTCCCATACACCTATGCCGCCCGGTGTTACGGGGACAATACGGGCAGCGATATACCCGCCAATGATGCCCATCAGAAGTACAGAGGGGGGAACGTTGATCAGCACGATCGCTGAATCAAAGGCATTCATGACAAAGTACACAGCGATATCCAGGGAACCAAAGGCCAGAAGCGACAGTGCGCACAGTTGCACGAACTGAATCGGTTGCTGCCGGAACAGTGCGCCAAAGGCATTACGGGCGACATGAATGCTGTCGCGAAGAGGTGGCACCACAGACATTTCCGCCTTGTGGACCACCAGATAATAGGCCACGGCAAGAAAGGTCAAGGCCCAGAATATCTGCCCGAACCAGCCGGTCCAGCCGAGCAGTACCAGCCCAAGAAGAGCGAATGCGGCCACTTCAAAAATTGTAAACACCTGGGAGATGAACACCGCTCCTGCTGCACGATCCGGTGCTAAACCGATTTTTGAGAGCGCCAGTGTTGTACCTACCCGACCGAGATTGAAAGGCAGGAATCGGTCCAGGCCATCACCATAGTAGTAGCTGCGCATGTGTTGGCCGAGGCTGCCCGGCGATCCGTAGAGGCGCGCTATCCGGTCGAACTGGACCGCTTTCAGGGTGGGGTAGAGGGTCATAAAGACTGCTGCCAGCACTACCAGTCGCCAGGCGATGGGATCCTGGGACATGTAATAATATTTGACATCAGGAATGCCGGCGATAAATCCAGGGTTGCGATCGTGGTACTGGATCAGGCCGCCTTCGATAAACAGATCCAACAGCCGTGTAACGGCCAGCAAGTCCCAGGGACCAGCGATGGCAAACAATACCCAGAGAATTCCGATACCGATTGCCGAGGAGAGAATGAAAATCCCGATAAGCCCTTTGTTGTGCGAGGAGGATGCTGAAGCCTGATACAGGTCGGTGCTACTGCTCTTAGCCAGTTGAGCGCCATGGCGCTCACTATCTGTAGGGGTCGTCACGTGGTTAGTCTCCGCATTTATTAATAGTATTTTTATAGCTGCCCAGTAACCTATAGAAGTCGTCATCAGAAAAGTCAAAAATTATTTTCCAGACACTTGGTCATGCGATGCAGTGAATTGCAGGTGCATTGATATTCAGGGTCTGTTAACACCAATGAATTTATCGGGAGCACAACAGTTGTGGATGGTCAGGCTTCAAGGTCTGTAGTGGGGGTGGGTGAGTAAATTGAGGACAATCTCAGGCAGGGCGTGATGGAGCGGTTTGGCAGGAGAGATTGTCCGATGAGTGCCGTCAGTTCAGGCTGATTCCGGTCAGTAACATTTCCATGTGCAATATGGTGACGGCAAGCACAATGGCAGTGAGGGTAACCGGGACACCGATCTTGATATACAGCCAGTAGGATACTTCAACATTTCGCGCGCGCAGGATGCGAAACCACATCAGCGCGGCCAGCGACCCCACCGGTAACATTTTCGGACCCAGATCGCCGCCGATAAGGGCGGCATAGGCCATCAGGGTGGTTTGCAGGCGGGGCAACTCAAAATCCTGCACCACCCAGATCATCAAGCCTGCTGTGGGATGGTTATTGATCAATGACGAACAAATCCCGCTGATCAGAGCAGTAGCATAAAGCAGGCTACCGTCGATGGTGCCCGATGCAATTTGAATCAGATCGCCGAGTAGATGTGTTAGTCCAGCATTGCGCGCACCCACAGCAACCAGAAAGATGCCAATGACAAAGATAATTACATCCCAGCCCACCTCCCTCACAATCGGCACCACCTCACCGCCACGGGCACGATGTAGAGCGATCAGGATCAGCGCGCTGGCCGCGGCAACCGTGGCGATGGGGACACCGGTAACACTTTGAGCAAAAAAGCCTGCCAGAGTCAGCACCAGCACGCCGGCGCTGGCCCAGGTCATAGCCGACGGGCGCCAGCCATTTTCTCCCTGCTGGGGCATGGTGTAGCGACGGGGTATACATCCACGGAAGGCAATGCGCAAGCCGAGATAACTCACCACTACGCTTGCCATGGAGGGGAGTAACATCCAGGAGGCGTATTCCACAAAGCTGATATCAAAAAAGCTGGCGACAATAATATTGATCGGATTACTGATCACGAATGCACCGGTCAGGTTGCCGATATAGAGCACGGCGAAATAGAACGGCATTTTTTCCTTTAGCGTCCAATCCTCATCAGCAATCTGTTCAACCAGGGCAAAAACCAGTGGAGTAAATACGAGAATGGCGGCGTCATTGGTAAATACCATGCCAACGGCAGCACCTGAGAAAAAGATCAAGGTAAAGAGGCGAACGCCGTTGCCCTTGCCTGCCCGCACTACCCCCTGGGTGATCCAGTTCAGCAAACCGGCTTTTTCAGCGACAGCCGTTATGATCATCAGGCTGATAATGGTCAACAGGGGTGAGACCAGCATACGCAGAGTGTGGATCGCAACATCAGTCGGCAGCAGTCCGGTCAGAAGGGTCAGCCCTGCCCCCAGGGTAGCGGCGCTGGCGTGTTCAAAGCGAAATATACCTATGCGAGGCCGGGCCAGGGCCAGAGCCAGGGTCAGGCCAAAAATCAAGAGTGCCAGCACAGCCTGGGAATTCAGGGTCAATCCTGCCTGTATTCTACAGTGGCGGGTCGGCTGGAAGGCTGCGCAAAAGGATCGGTTTAGCCATTGGTCTCGGACCTTCGTGGGAGGTTATATACGCCTTGCCAGCTTTCTGTTAGGCGGCCTTTATTGTTAAGGAACAAGGTGTCACACCGGTCAGCGATCTTGAAGGCAGCAAGTTCAATATGATATTCCACTATTCACTGTACCGGTATTCAAAGACTAGAAGTCCTTTTTCTACAAGTCAATGATTGTGGTGTCAGGAATTTGCACTGTCCTTTGCCCTGATTTATATCGGGAGTTTTCGAAGACGGAATTTCATTTGCGGATATTGCGGAAAAATCAGTGGGGCAGGTTGAAGCTGTCAATTTGACTGTGCAGCGGCGTGGATGATGGCCTGTTGCAAGGTGTCCCGGTAGCTTGCATTATGTTGGCCACCAATGGCAACTGCCCGGCGGGCAGCGGTCAGGGCCTCCTGAACCCTGCCTGTTGCCATCAGAATATGGGCCAGATTGTTGTAAGCAGGGGCATAATCCGGTTGTTGTTCAACAGCTGAACGATAATGATCTGCCGCCCGTGACAGATCGCCCTGGTTATAGAGAAAGTTCCCGTACCCCATCAGCAATTCAATCTGTTGTGGCCAACGCTCAACTCCGGTGCGCCAGGCCAGATCAGCCAGGTCTGGCGGCGCATTGTGTTCGAAAGCCGCTGCGCTGAGAAAATACTGTTGCACCCTGCCGTCCGTCGGCAGTTCACCGGGTTTGAGCGCCACCATGCCCCAGTAATCACCCCGCTTCCAGGTGCGTTCAAACAGTTTCATCGCCATCACATAGCGTTCATCGAGGCCAGAGCGGAGGATGATCCGGCGCTTGTCCAGATCGTAGCCCACCACCACGGCGTAGTGCCATTGGGGGTGCCAGCTGATGCCCTGGTTCTGGAATACCAGCACCGGTTGCCCAGCGCTGACGGATGCCAGCAAGGCCTGTAGTGAAGGTTCAAGGGTGTAAGCAAGGCGCTGGTGGTGGCGGGTGGCTGCCAGTACTTCCACCTGAAAGGAACCTTGGCGTCCGGGCACATAGATGCGAGGTACCAGCTCATCGGGTGTGACGTCTACACCGCTGTATTGCAGTACAGTGGCCAGGGCTGCGGGGCCGCACTGGTAAAGCTCCTGGGCATGAAACGGCACAGCCGTCAATTCATGGCTGGTGGGGAGGTTATCGGGGCGGTCTTGCAGCAGTCGGTTGGTATGGGGGGTGGCGCTGCACCCGACCAGCATCAACCATGCCCAAACCAACAGTGCCAGTGGCAGCAGGCGCGGGGCATTGAAGGGGTCGGTTGAGGCGGCTGTCAATGGCACAGGGGGAAGTGGCCCGTAGCGGGACGGCTGGCTCCGCCACGGGCGCTTGGGCATCAAATTCCGGGGAATATGTCGATAGCACCGACGATTTCAAGCAGGATCAGGATGAGTAATACCACCAGGACGGTGCCCAAGGCACCGCTGCCCGCCGGAATGCTGGCCAGTTGGCCCTGTACCTTGCTGATTTCACCGGGGGTCATGCTGTTGACCCTGTCGGCGACGTCGGCCGGATTAACGCCCAGAGCGAGCAGCTCCTTTCTCACATCGTCCCGTAACAATTGCTCCGCAAGAGCAGTCCGCTGTGCGTCAAGTTCCACACTCGATACCAGTGTGTCGGTACCAATCATGGCGGCGTGAACGGGAGCCTGAATACAGGTGAAGGAAAAAAATACGGCAACAAGATAGGCAAAAAGACGGGGTTTGAAGGTGGATACAGTCATGGGCAGTGCTCCTTGGTTGTGATTTTGTGTGCGATGAAAACCGAGTATAGACAAATAATGGGCAGAAAAAGGAATAAATTTTCAAGCGGCATTGACTGCGCCGGGCTGTTCCTGTGACAACAGGCGGATACATTTATTCAATGGCAAAAGATAGTTTCCGGGCCAGCCTGTTGCGGATTAACAGAATTATCCACAGCATCTCCCACTCCCACCCCGGCGAAAATCAGACATTTGTCATATTGGCCAGTAACGGCAGATTAACTTTCTCCCTGATGAGTCAAACCTGAAAAACCCAAGGGTTCATTGCCCCATGCAAACAGGGTAGTATCCATGGCAGGGGCAAAATGGATAAAAAAACGGGAGAAAACGTGAAGAATACCTGGATCGCCCATATTTTCCTGTGGATTCTGGCACTGGCGCCTACCCTCGCGGCCATTATTGCACTCCCTGCGGGCAGCTTTGACGGCCATTCATCCAGCCTCAACAGCCTGGGACGTCTGGCGGGAATTGCCGGTCTAGGGTTGTTTCTGCTGGGAGCCATTGTCAGTTTCCGCATACCCGGTTTTGATCGTCCCTTTGGTGGCCTCACCAAGTTGTGGCAGACCCACCACAGCATGGGGGCCGGAGCCTTTTTGCTGTTGCTCGCCCATCCCCTGCTGTTGGCTTTTGCCGGGCTGGAGATCTCTCCCGCCATTGCGGTGGCGGTGCTCTTCCCGCCGTCATCGAGCCTGGCCACCTGGCTCGGTTGGGGCGCGTTGTTGCTGATGATGGTATTCCTGGCACCCAGTTTTGCCTTTTTCGGCCCACCCCAATACCAGCGCTGGAAAAAGATCCACCGCCTTGCAGCGGTTGCCGCCGTGCTCGCTCTGGCCCATACCCTGTGGCTGGAGCGCACCATCCCCGAACCCTGGAGCAGCCTGATCTGGTTTGCCCTTGCCGCCGCCACAGTGGGCGCCCTGGTCTATGGCCTGGTGTTTGGCCGCCGCGCCAGCCAGTACCGTTACACCGTGGCGGGTGTGGCGACACCCGCCAACAACGTGGTGGAACTCAGTCTCGAGCCGGTGGGCAAGCCGCTGCGATATGAGGCAGGGCAATTCGTCTACCTCACCCATTACGACGGCAAGCTGCCGGTCGGCTACGGCGAGGAGCACCCCTACACCCTGTCGTCATCCCCCACTGAGGCCCGCTTGCGCATCGCCATCAAGGATCTGGGGGATGCCAGCCGCGCCATTCAGGCCATTCACCGGGGCACCGAGGTGCGGGTGGTTGGCCCTTACGGCGCCTTTTTCCCGCCGACCAACAGCGATCGTGAGTTGTGGATCGCCGGCGGCATTGGCATCACCCCCTTTCTGGCCCGCGCCAGGGATCTTGCCAGCCGCGCCGAGCGGGTGGATATCCACATGATCTACTGTGTGCAGGATGAAGCACGGGCGCTATTTGCCGAGGAGTTGCGCCAGCTCATGTCCCGCATCCCCGGTTTCTGCTTGACTCTCCATTACTTTTACAGGGACGGGCCGCTATCTGCGGAGTTTGTGCGCTACCACTGCCGGGATTGCCCTGAGCGCCAGGTCTATGTGTGCGGCCCCGGCCCCCTGCTCGATTTGGCAAAAAATGTGGCCCTGAGTGTCGGGGTCGCCCGCAAGAATTTTCACAGTGAGGAGTTCAACCTGTTATGAAAAAGCTCTGTTATTCCGCGTTTATCGCCTTCTGGTCCAGCATCGCCACCCTGGTTGCAGTGCAGGTTATGGCCACTGACAGTCCTGAACCCAGGCCGACCGCCGCTGTATACAGCCTCGAGGATATCGCAGCCCACAACAGTGACGGGGATTGCTGGATGGCTATCGAGGGTGTGGTCTACGATATCAGCGCCTATATCCCCAGCCACCCCACGCCACCCTCTGTATTGCTGCCCTGGTGCGGCAAGGATGCCACTGAGGGCATGCGCACCAAGGGTTATGGCCGCGACCACAGCCCCGTTGCCTGGGGCATGCTGGATGAGTATCAGATTGGCACTTTGTCGGAATAAGGTTTCAGACACACCATCAAGGATCAATATCATGGGGTTATGGAAGCGCACGATTCTGGTGATAGTGACCCTGGCAGGTTTGACGGCGGCGGGATTTTCGACCCTGCTCCATGCCGACAGCGCCAACTGTCTGATGTGCCACCAGAAAGAAGCAAAGGGCGGTATCACCCACCGCGCCCATGGGTTGGGCCCCGACCCCCGCAGCCAACAGGCCGCCATTGATTGCGTTTCCTGCCACGGCCCATCCGCCGAACACGCCAGCAGCCCCCGCACGGCTCCCTCGATTCTGTTTGGCAAGGGGGATGACGGCAAAAACGACGCCACTTGCCTTGCCTGCCACAGCGGCAGTGCCATGAGCCACTGGGCCTTCAGCGAACACCGCAATGCCGAGGTGGGTTGCAGCGATTGCCACAGTATCCACACCGCCACAGATCCGGTGCAGGAGCGGGGCGGTCAGTTTCAGGTCTGCACTGACTGCCACCAGCGGGAGAAGATGGACCAGCTCAAATTCTCCCGCCACCCCATGGCGGAGGGCCTGGTGCAGTGCACCGATTGCCACGCCCCCCATGGCGGCAGCGCCATGAATGGCCTCACGGCGCCCACCGTCAACGACACCTGTTACCAGTGCCACGTCGAGAAGCGTGGGCCATTTTTGTTTGAACACGAACCGGTGCAGGACAATTGCACCCACTGCCATCTGCCCCACGCCTCGGTCAATGACAACCTGCTCAAGGCCCGGGAACCGTTCCTGTGCCAGCAGTGCCATATCGCCTCCCGGCACCCCGGAACCCTTTACGATTCCGGCAGCCTGGCCCGGCGCGATATCAATATCGTCGGCCAGTCCTGCACCAACTGCCACAGCCAGGTGCATGGCGGCAACCAGCCCGCCAGTTCCACATTCCGGCGTTGAGGTGAAGCACGGATGACCAGTAATCACCGAAAATCTTGCCGAAAAAGACTATTTGCCGGTTTGCCCCTGCTGGCAATCAGCGTCGCCTGGGGTGCCACGGCAACGGAAAAAGCCACAGATATCCAATCCTGGCTGGAGCTGGGTGGCGGTGTGGTCCACAACGGCAATGGCCGCTTTGGTGAATACAGCAATCTCTACCAGAGCGACCGGCTGTTTGGTCTTGCCGCCTTCGGCATTGACTGGCGGGATAGCGCGGACCCCTATCGCTACGGCAATCTCAGCGCCATCTCGGGGGTGGATCAGCTGGGCCTTGAAGCTGCCCTGGCGCGCCAAGGGGACTACCGCATAGGGTTTGACTATCGCCGTTTCGAGGCCGTTTCCCGGGAGGATGTGAACACGGTCTTTGCCACCCGCGGCAGCGACCACCGCTTGCCGCCGGGCTACACCGGTGTCAGCAGTGCGCAGCGTTTCAACACCCATGCCGGTGTGTCCAGGGAAGGGGTTGCCCTTGACCTGATGCGCCAGCTGGGGCAATGGCAACTCAGCGCCAGGCTCAACAGCGAACTGAAGGAGGGCAGCAAGGTCACCGGCGCCAGCGAGCGCTTCGGGGACGCAACCCTGCTGCTGGCCCCGGTGGATTATCGCCACGACACTATTACCCTGGGCAGCGCCTATGAGGCGCAGCAGTGGCGGGTGAATACCGCCTGGTACCACTCCCGCTTTCGCAATGACCAGCGCGCCCTCAGTTACCAGAACCCCATCAACCTCAATGCGCCCCTGCGTACCCTCGATACCGGGCCTGATAACGAATTCACCCGTATCAGTGCCGATGGGCTGTACCGGCTCTCGACCACCAGCCAGGTATCGTTTTATGCCGCCCATGGCGATGGCCGACAGAACGATGACTGGCTGCAGCCGGTGCTGGTGGCGGGCCAGCCCCTGCTGGATTCCCTCGATGCCCGCCGGGTGGACACCGATCTGCGCATTGGTTTCAGGGCGCAGCCGTCAGCCCGCCTTGGCTATCGCCTGCAATGGGATTACCGCGAGCGGGACAACCGCACCGATGTGATCCAGCTATCCCCCACCGGCTACTCGCACCTGTACGACAGCACCCGTCAGCGCCTGGCGCTGGATGGCAGTTACCGCCTGCCAAAAAGGATGCGCCTGCGGGGCGGGGTGGAATTGATCGATATCGAGCGCACCAGCAAAAGCCTGACGCGATTCAGCGACGATGTTGACGATACCCGCCTGTGGGCAGAGCTGCGCCTCCCGGCTATCGGCCAGTTGAACTGGTCCTTGGGGGTGGAAACCACAGACCGCGACAGCGATCTTTCGGCCCAGCGCACAGCGGCACTCAATGTCGGCGCCCCCTCCCAGGCCCTGCCCGACTACCTGCTGGCCGGGCGCAACTGGCAGTATCGGCTGCAGGGGGATTTGCCCCTGTCCGATACGGTCATGGCGACCGCCAGCTACCGCTATGTGAAGGATGATTTTGATAACGACTACTACGGCCTGCGCCGCCGCACCAGCGACGAGCTATCCGCCAACCTGTCGTGGCAGGCCCGTCAGAATCTGGCCTTGAGCCTTTGGGGTCTCTACCAGGATTTCCACCTCTCCCAGGATGGCCGTGAATTCAACCCCACCTCTGCCCCAAGCCACGCCAACGCCCCCTGGCGCCAGCAGGCGGACGACAGCAGCCGTAGCGCCGGGGTGAATCTGCGCTGGCGCATCAAGCCCGCACTGGAAGCGACAATGGATTACAGCCTCAGCGACAACGACAGCAGCTACCGCAGCCGCTGGCTGGAGGATGCCGATACCGGCGAGGCGGCCGGCACCCGCGATCGCCTGCCCGGCGTCGGGGTGGATGTGCAGCGCCTGCAAGCTGCCCTTGACTGGGACCGCAGCCCCCGCACCCGCTACCAGCTGCGCTACCTCTACCAGCGCATGCGCAGCAGCGACTGGGCTTGGGGTGACGATAAATTCAATGCCCTGGCGTTTGGCTGGAACTCCCCGAATTACGATGCCCATGCATTGATGGTGACGGTGAAGTACCAGTGGGATAAAGCGCGCTGACGGCAGCGATTGACAAAAAACCATGCAATGCCGGGTTGTGGCTGGGACTCTGCCACTGTGGGCGAGGTGGACAAGAATCAGCAGCTGGCCCTGCTTCGCCACAATATTTTCCACCCAATCCCGAATGATCAACTACAGTCATTCTCAAGCCGGTTCACAGCCCTGATATCTGCCGCCGGACCATGCCCGGCCAAAGGGTTGACTGGTCACCTGTTGATCACCGTCAAACTCAAGGAGTACAACAATGAAAAAATATCTCGCGGAGTTGTTTGGCACCTTCTGGCTGGTACTGGGAGGCTGCGGCAGCGCTGTGCTGGCGGCGGCATTTCCTGATGTGGGGATCGGCTTGCTCGGCGTTTCACTGGCATTTGGCTTGACGGTGGTGACCATGGCCTACGCCATCGGGCATATCTCCGGCTGCCATCTCAATCCGGCGGTGTCCGTCGGCCTCTGGGCAGGGGGGCGGTTTCCGGCCAGCCAGTTATTCCCCTATATCGTCGCCCAGGTGGTTGGCGGCATCATCGCCGGGGCAGTTCTGTATGTCATAGCCACCGGACAGGCGGGGTTTGATGTGTCGGCAGGGTTTGCCTCAAACGGCTACGGGGAGCACTCGCCGGGGCAGTATTCCCTGCTGGCGGCACTGGTGGCTGAAGTGGTGATGACCATGATGTTCCTGATCGTGATCCTCGGTGCCACCGACAAGCGGGCGCCCCCAGGTATGGCACCGCTCGCCATCGGCCTGTGCCTGACTCTGATCCACCTGATCACCATCCCTGTCACCAACACTTCGGTCAACCCGGCGCGCAGCACCGGGGTGGCGGTGTTTGTCGGCGATTGGGCGGTAGCGCAACTGTGGCTGTTCTGGGTGGCCCCCATCGTGGGTGCAGTCATTGGTGCGGTGATATACCGGTTTGTCGGCAGCGATGAGCGTTAACCCAGTCTGATTGAACTACGCGGTGGCCCATAAGGCTCCTGTGACACGGGAGTCTTATGGGGGTACTGCCTCGCTGGCAAGGCCAGGGATTTCCTGCCCTGCTCCGGCAATTTTGGCCTCAACCCAGTTGCAGACGGAACCTGGCTTCACGGAATGAGCCGTCGGCGTGATAGACCCTGAGCCTGAGAATCCAGACGGTGGCTCCGGCAAATTCCGCTGCGGGTACTACCCCCACAACGCCATCAATGACAGCAGATTCCAGCGCTTGTGAACCCTGCCTGAACGTTGTCGGTTCCTCGCCGGCACCCAGTTCAACTGAAAAGCTTTTTATCCGATCGGCATTGGCTGTGCCTGTGACCTGCACCTGGTGCTGGCCGTCGGCGCCCTGAACCACTGCTACACCACTGATGACCGCTTCAACGAAGTACTCGGGATCTGCGGCCAATGCCGCTTTGGCATCAACAAGTCCCCAGCCGCTGAGGTTATCCCTGCCCGGTGTTTCGATATCCCGGGCGGAATTGACCAGCATGCGCTTGACCTGGGCAGCGCTGAGAGAGGGGTCACGGGACAGCAACAGGGAGGCGACGCCGCTGACAATGGGCGCAGAAAAGCTGGTACCGCCGGCAATGTAATAGCGCTTGTCTTCCCCCACAAAGGCACTGCCGCTCTGATAGGTGGCGCCGGGGATATCCCTGAGGGTATCCGTGTAGCGGGCGCGGAGGGAAACGATATCGATACCGGGCGCCATGATGTCCACTTGTGGTCCGAAGTTGGAAAAGGCGGCGCGCCTGTCGTTGCGGTCTGTGGCGCCCACCGTTAGCACCTCCGGCAACGCAGCGATTCCGAACCCCTCCAGTTCCCGGCCCTCGTTGCCAGCGGCGACGACGATCAGCACATTGCGGGAGACGGCGTATTCAACCGCTTTGCGTTGTATGGTGGTCAGCTCCGGGCCACCCAGGGACAGATTGATGATCCTGGCACCATTGTCCACGGCATAGACGATGGCCTCAGCCACATAGGATGCACGGCTGTGGCCGAAACTGTTGAGGGCCTTGAGCACCATGATTTTTGCCTGGGGGTTGATACCCGCAATCCCCGCGCCGTTATTCCAGGTGCCAGCAATCACCCCGGCCACAAAGGTGCCGTGGCCATCGTGATCCCAGGGCTTGTTGTTGCCGCCAATAAAGTTATAACCGATGACATCATCGACATAGCCATTGCCGTCATCGTCTATGCCGTTGTCGGGTATTTCACCCTCGTTGCGCCACAGATTTTCCCAGGCAATATCCAGATGGTTCCAGTCCAGCCCGGAATCCACCACCGCCACGGTCACCGGTTGCAGCTTGTCCAGATCGCGCCAGGCACTGTCATCACCTTCACCCAGGCCGATGTGATGCAGATACCACTGGTTGTTCGCAGCCCCGGCGCTGAACAGGGGATCCCTGGGGGGTTCCAGGGCTTGCAGCGGCAATGTGGCAAGCACCAGAGCCCATGTCAGGGTCAGTACAGAACACAGTCTCATGGTCGAACTCCCGGAAAATCCCCCAGAGCCAATCTCGCGCCAGGGAGGGGTGCTGCGGGCAGAGGGGGGGCAAGCTCATAGGTTCCAGGACCGACGGGTTCCTTGATCAGGCAGATATTGGTCTCAATCGGGCCGCTGACCAGGTTGATCGCGTCGGCTTCAGGCAGGTAGTAGACCAGAAAGATATCGTTCCCCACCTTGACCTGTTTGTCCGGTTCGCTGAGTTGGCCAACCGGGGTGCCCAGGGGGGCGATCACACTGGTGGCGGTAGGGTCTGACTCGATCTCCACAACAATATTGCCGGCAGGTGGTGTGGCGCCGGGGATCGGGAAGACAGGGATCTGAGCGTTGCCCTCATCATCGGTGACTGCCTGTGCCGGCTCCTGGTCGGCGCCTGTGTCGGTATCCCGACCAGCGACATCGGAGCCTGGCAGCGGAGGATCAGCCACATCGGGAAACACCAGCTTGATCTGCATGCCGGGAATATTGTCAGCAGCCTTTCCCGCTGACACGGCGGAGGATGTGGCCTTGATATTCACATAGGCCGGTGTCGGGGTTCCGGTTTCACTGGCCAGCCTGACGCTGCTGTCCGGTGCGTCGCCGGTCTCAGAAACGGCAACCCGGATCTCGCCAGGCCGGGGTTCTTCCTGTGCCGGAGGCTGGGAGGCGTCTTCATCACTGCTGCTGACGGCGGTTGAGGTATCAGGCAGCGGGGAATCGCCGGCGTCCAGGGATTGGCCGATGGCTGCCATGGCCCGTCGCCAGTAGTTGGGTGACCGCACAACATCGGCCGATGCGGCGGTAAGGGGTGGCCTTGAGGCCGTCGCTGGCGCCACCGCCACCGCTGGCGCCGGTGAAGCTACCCGCCCAATCAAGGCCGGATCGTCCAGTGCCGCCTTGGGGTTGTAGGGGAAAATGAACGGTATCTGTCCCACACCCAGGGATCTGAAATCTTCACCACCAGTGACGGCTGCCAGCCGCTCCCAGTCGATAATGTCATCGAACTCCCCCGCCAAATGAGCCATGAACGCACGCCGTGCATCCATGCCATTGACCGGTGTGCCGGCGCGCCAGGCTTCCAGAATCTCGGTGGGCGGGTTGTCCAGTGCCCGCTGCAGCCGGGCCGCATCCGCAGCATTGCCGCCCTTGACCGGGATAATGCCTCCCGAGTCCATGAATTTGATGATCCATTCATCCTCGGTGCCGAGCTTTTTGACAAACCCGAAGTTGTCAGTCTTGATATCCATCATCACATAACCGGCATCGTTCAATACGCGCAAACCCTGTTCCCGAGCCGCCAGTTGCCCCGCTGACATCTGGGCGCCCCCTGTTGCGCCCTTGAAGTCCTGAAAGCGCTCCACCAGGATCATTTCGCCGCCATCAAAACGGGCGGCAGTCGACAGATCTTCCGCAACGCCCAGCCTTCCGTACTCATTGGTTACCTGGATATGGTTGCCGGTTGGGTCAAGTTTGCGGATCACTTCCGCGCCGAAGGCATCGAGATGCCGTTCCGGACCGTCCACGGTCACCTTCAGGATCATATCCGTGCGTTCCACACCGTTGGAGTCGAACAATCTGTAAGCGGTGGAGCTGGAACCTGATCCCAATTCCTGGGTGGGCCGCAGGTACAAAACGCCGCCATCGGAGCGAACGGCCACAATGCTTCCGTCCACTGCCGTTTCCAGCCGGACAGTGAGGGAGGATCTGATGGGTGGCGGCAGGTTGACGGAAGGGCCGATGACGGCACCCGCTGCCTCCGTGACGGTGCCAGCGACACGGCTGGCACCTGTGGCATCCGTTGCGGCGCCGGCAACACGTCCGGCGTCAGTGGTGATGCCTGCCAGACGTGCCCCCCGCACCACATGGCAGGCGTGAGCGACACCCTGAATGGCGAGCTCTTCAACACCCAGCACACTACCGGTGACGAAACCGGTGTCCCCAAGGAATGCGCCAACATCACCGGCCGCCGCCTGCGCCGACAGACGCCGGTCGGCGAAGACGTAAATGTTGTAGCCAAAGCCGTAGAAGGTGTCGATGGCCGCCTGCTGTTCAGCCGGGTTGCGGAAGTCAAAAGCCGCGATGGAGGTGGTGGCAAAGTTATCCAGGAACAGCAGGTTTTCGCGGCCAAAATACTGCAGGTCAGTGCCAGCGATGCAGTTGATGGCGCCCTCGGTGATCTCCCCGGTGGTGTCGATGGCCTCCACCAGCAGTTCGCCAATTCCGACCAGCCCGTCGAGCCCGGCATGAACGACACCGCCCCCGTAATCGAGGAACAGGCGACGGGCAAAAAGGCCCGGGTCTTCATAGTACTCGTGCAAAGTGCCCAGGTAATCCTGAGACAAACCCAGCAGGGATTCGCTGTTTATCCCGTCAAAAATACTGAAAAACCGTGTATTCAACGGCTGGCCTTCAGCGTAATTTCGGGCATTGCGACCGGCAAGGTCGACCAGCTCCGCATCGGGCTCGATGGCGTAGGTGCCGACAGCAACACCCTCTTTCTGCTCCCGCTCGCTTAACGCCTGCTCCAGTTCATCCCGGTTGGTGGGGCCAATCCCGTCCGCCTGGTTGGCGTCGTAGGCGGCAAACAGGTCCTGCCACAGGCTGAGCAGCACGGTTCGGGCGGCTTGCCGCCACTGCTCCCGGGCGTCGCGCAGATCCTTGATTTCCGTGCTGGCAAGATGATCTGCCGCATCTGCCAGACCGTCATCCCGCAGTGACTTTTCCAGGGTTTGCAAGCGTTCCAATTGCTCGGTGAAAGCGGCCTCGGCCACGGCCATCTGTGCGGCCTGGGTGTAGTAGCGGATATTCAGGGCGCGCAGATCGTCCTCGCGCTCGCGCTGTTCAGTGGCCAGCGCCGCCGCATCGCTCTTGAGAAGCTCCAGGTGGAGGGGTGCCAGCCTGCGCGCGCACTCCTGCTGCTTGGCCTTGAGGGCCTCGGCAATATGGGCCGCCTGTCCCGCCAGATCCTGGATTTCGGCTTCGAGAGTTTTCAGTTGCTCGCGCAGTGTGGAGCGGCGTTGCGCCAGTTCGTTGCCCCAGGCGGACTTGACATAATCTGCCCAGCTTTGCAGGGTGCTGCCGTCGTCCTGGGCTGCACTCAGCTCCTGTTGCAGCTGTGTCTGCCGGTCATTCAGAGCCTGGAGTCGTTTCTGAATGGCGGCAAGCTCGGCTTCCATCGCCTCGATCTGCTTCTCGCAAGAATCCTTGAGCTCGTTGTAACTGGCCAGCAGGGCCGCCCGTTTGCCGGTTTCCGGCGCTGTGGTTTGGCGGTCCCGTTCAAGGGTGGCGGGCAGGATGATCGGAGTCATCAGCTCCGGGGTGAAATGACACCACTCGGTCTGGTCGGTGGTGATCAACCAGGGGTTTGCCAATACCCCATGGCTCAGGCAGACGAGGGCCAATGCGGTGAGCAGGGATTTACAGGATTTTATGGCCATCATGGCTGGACTCCGATGTGCTACGGATGGGTAACCACGCCCGGTGAACCATAACAAGCATCCAGCCTGCCAACAGCCTTGAAACTCAACAAGCAGCTACCATGTCAGGGTAGATTCCCGGAAGGAGCAGGGTGGACCATTTATCGACTTTTTTATACCGTCTGTCTGAAATGAGGTTGCGAGAGCATCCCTGTCAAAGCATTAGCCGGGTTCCCCGGATATTCCGCCTTGAAGAGGTGGTATTTGTCTGCTAGAACTTTCTCTAGAACGTTGTACAGGCGTCGCCGTCCAGCGCCATATGCTGTCCCGCCTTTCACTTCAGACCTCACGACCAAGCCGGACAAATAACTGACAGCCGGAAGGTTTATTCTTTCATGACACGGATGGAGGCAACTATGGGTATTGCGACACGGTGGCGCTGGATCATGGTCATCGGGGTTGTGGCCTTCGCTCTTGGCTGTTCCGACACCCTGATGGCCCAGCGCTCAACGACTGTGCCGACGGACTTCACCATCAAACTGCAATCTGCGCCCTTGCACCAGGTGAATCCGCTCCAGCAGGAGAGCATTGTCATCCGTGCGGATGGTGTTGCAGTGTTGTCAGCGCGCAGAGGCGACGACGGGGAGCTGCCCGAACGCCAGATCAGTCTCAGTGCTGTTGATGTTGAAGCCATTTTTGACGCCGTTGAGCGAGTTGGCTTTTTTACTCTCGAAGGGCAGTACAAAGACCCTGACATCATCGATGGCGACTACGCCCTGATCGAGGTCACCGCCAATGGCAAAACCCATACGGTCAGGACCGAAAATATCCGCGTGGTGGATTTTGATATCCTCGCCCTCACCGTCAATGCCAGGGTTCCCTTCGAGCGCCAGGTTATCTACAACGCGCTGCTGGATAATGACTACAAAAAGGTGGAGCGATGAAAACATCCATCGCCCTCAACCGACGATTTTTACCCTGTCTTTTTGTCTGTTTTTTCGCGCTCTCCCTGAGTTCTGCCCACGGCACCACCAGCGTGGTGAAAACCGCTGAATGTGAGCGTGAGATAAGCATAAAAATCGAAATATTCTCTGATACCGATCCGCTGAAATGGACTGATGAAGCACTGGAAAAAATGGATCAGAAAACCCGGGACCGGCTCAAGGAGCTGATGAACAGCCACACCAGCTACAGCCCGGCGGAATTGCAGAAAATTGCCGCTGAATGGCAGGCGGAAATTGACGCCGTATGGAATGGCCCCACCGATGAGCAGGTGAAAAATGCCGCCGAAGACCTGGGAGTGAGTGAGGCCGACAGGAAAGACGCAGCGCTTGGGGGTGATAATGAGTTGCGAAAGAAACTCGATGAGCGCGCCCGCGAAATGCTGGATGCCGCCGGTGGCGATGCCGCCTGCACCGAAGTGAACTGCTGCAAGATCTACTTCAAGCCCGATGTCAGGGTACGCACCAAAGAACAGCCGCCCACCCCCGGTTACCATCAGGTGACGGTGATGATCAAAGGGTATCGCTCCAACGTCAGAAGCAAGGATGGCAAGGTCGAGCACAATCACGGCGGCACCAGCGGGAGCTGGGGCTACGATCCCCACAGTGCCTGGGATGCCTCCTGTGCCCATGAAACCGGACACCTGATGGGTCTTGACGACGAATACCATGAAGGCGGCGGCAATAACGACGGCCACGATCACGATGTCATGAACGGCAGTTACGGCTGGCCCCAAAGTGATTCCATCCAGAAAATTCTCCGCCTGGGGGGCGCCGAGTGTGACTGTTGCCCCAAGGACAGGGCTGTTACCGGGATGCATTTCGAGCGATTTGGCAGCACTGTCAGAACGGCGGGCGATGCCGTTCTCACCAACAATTGTCCGATTCTGAGACAGTTATTAGCGGATTACGAGACGCAACTTGCCAATGTCATGGCCACCAATATGCTGATGACTGACAAGGCCGATCTGGTTAACCGCCTCAATAAAAGTATCGCCGATGTCAGGAAGGCGCTGGATAACTGCGATCCTCCCGAGGAAACCTTAGGACTTTACGGTGATGGAACCCTTTTTCTGGGTACTGATTTGATCGAGTGGTGCCGATTTACCCCCGAGACCATGACCCCCATTCCTGTGCCCAACCCCGGCGATGACCCCAACGACATACCTGTTGGAGGGCCTGTGACAACACCCCCCGGTGGGCCTGCCACTACCCCGCCCGGTGGACCTGTCGATACCCCGAAAACTGCGGATCCCGGCGACAAGCCGGGGGTTGTACAACCTCCGGACGGTGGCGGTAAACCTCCTGGGGGGATAGTGGTACCGCCATTTGGGGGGAGCATCACCGTCACCCCTGATGATTCTGAGGGCGATCCAACCGGGACTGCGCCACCTGAGCAGGAGGAGCCAGGCATTGCGCCGCCCACGTATTTCAACGTAAAAGCCACCTCGACAGCGGTTGCCGAAGGGGCTGCTGCCAGCCCCATTTCGGGACTGCAAATCAAGCTGTATCCCAGTGATGTGGCTGATCCTGCATTGCCCGGGTCGGATGTTGCCAGGGATGCAGAGACCGGATCGGACCAAGGGCCGGTGCAGGGTGTCACCGGCGATAACGGTGAAGTGAAGATTGCTGCAATCCCCTCTGTGCTGGGACTGGGGGGTGGAAAAATCAGTGATATGACCATCGAAATCAATCTTGATCCGACAGTCACCGGTGTAGTGGCCCCGGAGGGCACCCCGGTGCCCGGCACCAGCGAACCGGACGAGACCCTGAAAATCGGCGGCGACAGATTCGGGGTTTATTATTTGCCCGCCGATACCGCCAACAGCCTTGTCGGTAACCTGATCGAAATCAATATCTGTGGCGAGAAAAAACCCATCGGCAGGGGTTCCTATTCACTGGCGGAACTCCCCGCCAGTGCAGCGTTTTCCGGTGCAACCATCTCACTCCAGGGAATTGGGGGAGAGCTGCCATGAAAAGCACCAGAGCACTGGCAGGCATTATCCCCTTGATGGCTTTTTCCCTTGCTGTTGCAGGGATGGAACCACCAAAGGACCCGTTATTTACCAAAAAGGGTGCTGATCATCAGTGGTATCTCGACGCCGTAGGCCTGGATTCAGGCCGGGACAGTGCCTGGGGAAAAATCACCCATCTCGAGCCGGTAACCGTGGCCGTTATCGATTCGGGACTCGACTGGAACCATCTTGATTTTTCCTGGGACAATATCTGGAAAAATGAAAAGGAGATTCCCGGCAATGGCATTGACGATGATGGTAACGGCTACATCGATGATGTGATCGGTTACAACTTTATTGGCCACAACAACAAGCCCTGGGACCACGACGGTCACGGCACCTTTGTTGCGGGCATTATTGCTGCCAGCTGGAATGGGCAGGGCATGGCCGGTATCAATCCCGCCGCCAGAATCATGGTGCTCAAGGCCCTCAACAGCTTCGGCCATACCCGGGCCACCTATATCGCCGAGGCCATTACCTACGCCGTGGATAACGGCGCCCGTATCATCAATATCTCGGTGGGTGGCGAAGGATTGATAACGGTGCAGAGGAAGGCGGTGGAGTACGCCGCGTCCAAAGGTGTCCTGATCATCATTGCCGCTGGCAATGAGGGCGCCGAGCTTGAGGGTATGGGTATTGCGGCCCTGCCCCAGGTGATTACCGTTGGCGCCAGCGACCGGGACAACAAGCGGCTGGCATTCTCCAATTACGGTCCTGAGATTGATCTGCTGGCTCCGGGTGTTGATATTGTCTCATTGCGCGCCAGATACACCGATACCCTGCGGGATATCCCCGATACCCCCTACCAACAAAGCAGCGCCTTTGTCGGCGATGACAAGCGCTATTACATGGCGGGGGGAACCAGTTTTTCTGCCCCCATTGTCACTGGCATCGCCTCCCTCTTGCTGTCCGGTAACCCCGCCCTGACGGCCACAGAAGTCAAGAGAATGCTGCTCAATTCCGCCACGGATATCGAAACGCCGGGCAGGGATAATCTCAGTGGCATGGGCTTGGTCAATGCCAGGGCCGCCCTGGTGGCATCGCCGGCATTCTTTGCCGATGCGGTGATTACCGGGGTTGCTGTTGAGCCGGGCGCCGATGGGCAACCGCTGGTCAATGTGCTCGGCACAGCCACGGCGGATCAGCTTGCGGGCTACCGGGTGGAAATAGGTGCAGGGGAGAAGCCAACTTCCTTCAAAAAAGTCTCGGGTCCAGCACAACAGGACATTATTGATGGTGTTGTCGGGAGCATCCCCGCCGGGCATTTTGCCGGTTCCACAGTCTGGATACTGAGGCTGGTGGTGGAACACAAAAACGGTACTGTGAGGGAAACACGTTTTCGTTTGCAGCTGGGATGACCGGGTTTTGGGCAACATGGTTTTAGACAGCATGGTTTGAAGCTGAAACTTCCAGGAAAAAGGAGTCAGAGATGAAAGCGTTGAATACCCGTTGCAGGCTCATGACGGCAATGTGTTGTGCCGCCTTGCTGATCAGTCGCCCGGCATTGGCTGTTATCACGTCGGTGCCCCTGGAAGACAAGGGCGTCCCCCTCACCAGCCAGACCGTCACCATTGTGTTTCCCGACGGCACAACCGTTGAGGAAGAAACCGATGATGAAGGAATACTGATTTTCGATTTTCCCGGCAGCGGAAAATACCAGATCTTGCATGGCGGCAAGACCATCAAGACGGTCAGTATCGGTGGCGGCGCCACGGGGTTATCCACCGGCAAGTTGCTGACCGGCGGGTTGTTGCTGGTGGGTGGTGGAATTGCCCTGAGCAACAGTGGTGGCGGGTCGTCCTCTTCCCCCTCCAGCAACCCTGGTAGTGGCCCCGGTACAACCCCAGATCCAACTCCAGATCCAACTCCAGATCCAACTCCAGATCCCGATCCAGGTACTGATCCCGATCCCGACCCAGGCACAGATCCAGATCCCGATCCCGGCACAGACCCTGATCCCGATCCAGATCCCGACCCGGGCACAGACCCGGATCCCGATCCTGGCACTGATCCCGGCCCAGGTCCCGCTGTACTGAGTGTGCCCAACACCGAGTTTGCCCTGGTTCACCAGCAGGGTGTCGACCCTTGCCCTCAACCCTTTGCCAGCAACCTGCAAATCGCCAATACAGGCGAGAGTGCCATGGACTACAGCTTCGCAGATCCTGGGCCACTGGTGGTGGTCAATGGAGCCATGTCCGGCACCCTCTCACCGGGGGGGATGGTGAGCCTGGCCACCGCTTTCAGCTGTGAAAGTTTCAGTGTTGGCAGCAACGCAACGGCCACTTCTGTAGAGGGGGAAGATGTGCCCACCAGTCTGAGCGTGGGTTCGGTGGCGGTGAGCTGGGACATCAACGTGCTGGCGCCCATCCCCGATCCGGGTCAATTTGCCTTCAGCCCGGCGGGAAACCCGACCCGTACCAAAACCCATACCGTCGGGTCCAGCCCCTGTCCCGACCCCTTTTCAGCCTTCGTCATCACCAATGTGGGAGGAAGCCCCATCAATTATATGTTCACATCGGTACCGTCATTCCTGGTCCCTCCCATGCAACCCAGTGGCACACTCGCGCCCGGTCAGACAAGGTCCGTCAATACATCCTTCAGCTGTGACAATTTCAACATGGGGATGAACAACGCCGCCCTGGTGATTGAAACCGTTGATTCTGAAACCTCGGATCCCACCGGCAGTGGCCAGGTGAATTATCAATTGAATGTAGTCAACTGAAGCATTTGTGCCAACGCCCAGTCGGCCACAACGGCTGGCGGGTGTTGGCAAATTTAAGGGGGAGCGGCGCGGGGTGAGTTGTAACAGCGGTAATGGTTGGGGTCGGTTGCGACCTGTGCAAGGAATGTTGCCGTTGATCATGCTGCTGATGTGGAGCACTGCACCGGGCGCCGGTGAATCCGCTGCTGTGCGCGTGATAACGCTACCGGAGGCCATCGAGCTGGCCCTGGTGAATAATCCCGAGTTTCTCAACAGCCTCGATTACGCGGAAATGGCGGAAATCGACTACGAAAGCGCGCGGGCCATCTATAAAACCAAATTCCAGTCAGTCACCGCCACGGACGCACGCTCCGGGGCCGATGTGGGCAGCACCTACAGCCTTGCCGCCAGCAAGAAATACCAGACCGGTTCAGCCCTGTCCGCAGGGGTGTACAACTACAACTTCAGCGACCGCAATCTGTCGGAATTCCGCCTCAGCTATACCCTGCCCATCTTCCAGGACCCCTTGAAAGATGGCCGCTTCAATGTCGACCAAAAGCGCATGAGCCGCGATCGCCAGCAACTGATGGCCAGCATCAGCCAGCAGGAACTGATCAACAAGGTGGTGGCAGCCTATTACCAGTTGGCGCTGGCCAGCGAATACCAACACTTGAGCGGGTTGCAATTGGGCATATCCCGGCGCATCCACCAGGCCGCTCTGGTTCGTCAGGGTGTGGACAGCCTGGGTACAGTGGAGCTTGCCAATATTGAACTCAGTCTGACCAGGGCGGAGCAGAACCTGCAACAGGCCCTGTTCAACCAGGCACGGTCAGGCAAAAACCTGAAGATTCTCACCGGTCTGGATATGGCGGATGAGGTGGTTACAGGCCCCGCTGCCCTGTCCGTCATCGATATGAAACTGCTGGCCATGCCAGTGGCGGATCTCGAAACACTGGCGCTGGAAAAGCGTGTTGAAGTGGTGGGTACCCGGGACGAATTGCAAATGGCGCGGCGGCGCCTGGTGGCCGCCAGCGGCGAGGGGCTGAGCGGAATTGATGTCAGCCTGCAATACGCCTGGGTGCGGGAGAGCAACAGCTTTTCTGACAGCCTTAATCTCGACGACCACCGATTTGGCATTGGTTTCAATATGGACACGGATTTTGGCTTCGGCGATCAGCAGCGGCGCAAACGCCTGCTGGAGCTGCAATACCAGACCAAAAAGCGGGATTATGAGCGGTTGCTCGCCACCATCCGCATGGAGGTCAGCCAGGCCTATTTCGATGTGCAGCGTCACCAGGGGCTGATGGATATCAGCGCCAGGGCGCTCGCCATCGTCGAACAGGAATACACCCGCGCCAGCATCCGCCACGACCAGGGCTTGCTGGACCGCATCGACCTGCTCGACGTTGAGTACCGGCTGGAGGATGCACGCTTCCAGGCCTTCAACGCCAGGGTCAACTACCTGATGGCGGGACAGGGGCTGGTGATGGCCAGCGGCTATTTCGACAACCACTAAGGGCAGAAACCAGCAGTGACCAGTGATCCCTGGCAACAGCTCAAGCGTTCCAGCAGCCCCCTGAAAGAGGGGTTGCGACGACGTATTCCCGCTTCAGGGCCGGGCATTGCCGCCATGGCTGTCATCCTGGTGCTGGTGAGCCTGTGGCTCAGCGGCGATGGCGTAGTCGGCTCGGGGGCAGGGGAGGGTGCGGTTCCCCTGGCGCGGGTGGAATCCGGCCCTTTTGTGATCACTGTCACCGAACCTGCGGTGCTGGATGCCAGGCAATCGGTGACCATTTCCTCCGACCTGCCGAGCAACCGCGCCAAGTTGCTTTACCTGGCTACCGAAGGCTCCCTGCTGTCCGCAGGGGATGTAATCGCCCGGATCGACCCTGCTCCCTTTGAGGAGGACCGGGAAAAACTGCAAAGCGAAATCCAGGAAGCGCAAGCCGTGCTGATGCAGGCGCGGGCGGAGCTTGAATTGCAGCGGGTCGAGAATGAAGAAAAGCTCAACAAACTCGACCAGCAGCGGGGTGCGGCCCGGCTCAGGGTGGGCAATCTGGAAGGGGCGGACCTCGCCACCCGGGAAGCGCAGGCAGCCAGGGCGTTACAGCAAGCCAGGGCCGACCACCAGCAGGCGGTTCAGCAGTTGGCTGCAGAGGAACAGCTCCACTCCCGGGAGTTGTCCCCGCGGCGGGATCTGGAAAAAGCCCGGGACAGGGTGCAGCAAAAACGCATTGAGCTGGATATTGCCGAACGCAATTTCAACACACTGAAGAACACCGCATTGCCAGCGGAACTGCAACAGGCCCGCATGGCCCTCGAACACAGCAGCCGGGAGTTTGACAATTACCGGGATGTGGTCCTCACCCAGAAATTCAACAAACAGCAGGCAGAAGTCCTGCGTCACCAGACCAGGCTCGACAACCACCGCCAGGCCCTCGCCCGCACGGAAAGCTATCTGGCCATGACCACGGTGACAGCACCTGTGCCCGGCCAGCTGCTGTACCGGGAGCTGTCCATTGGCAACGAAAAGCGCAAGTTGCAGGTGGGGGATTCCCTCTGGCAGAACCAGGGATTTGCGGTGATTCCCGATCTCTCGGCCATGGTGGCCTACACGGACATCCGGGAACAGGATATAGGCAAACTGCAGGAGGGGTTGTCCGTAACCCTCTATCCCCAGGCCTATCCCGACCTGGCGCTAAAAGGGGTTGTGGAGTCCATCGGCACCCTGGCGGCGCGGCCCGAAGCCGTTGGCGACAATCACTTCCGGGTACGGATTGCCCTGGTGGACAACGACCCCAGGCTGCGCCCCGGCATGGGCGCCAAGGCGGTGATTATCGCCAGGGCGTTCGATTCGGTTCTGCGTACCCCGGTGGAGGCAGTGTTTTACCGCGACAACAAAACCTGGAGCGTGCTGTGGCGCAACGGCAATCCCCGCGAGGTGGCGGTTAAGCTGGGTGACAGCGATGGCGAGTTTGTCATCGTCGAATCCGGCCTTGAGGCGGGTCAGCAGGTGATGCTGGTGTACCCCGATAACCTCAAACCCTGAGGGCGGACCCGGCCATGATTCGCACCCAGGCGCTGACCCGTGTTTACCGGCAAGGGGACGACCGGGTGGCGGCTCTGGCAGGGCTGACGCTGGAAATACAGGCCGGTGAGTTTGTCGCCCTGATGGGGCCGTCCGGATGTGGCAAATCCACATTGCTGCAAATTCTCGGCTGTCTGGACAACCCCACCAGCGGGCACTACTGGTTCGATGGCGAGGATGTTTCCACCCTGGGGGAATCGGGGCTGGCGGCCATTCGCAACCGCCGCATCGGCTTTGTGTTCCAGGCCAGTCACTTTATCGATTACCTGGATCTCACCGACAACATCGCCCTGCCCGGGGTCTACACCAATCCGGCCCTGATGGCAGGCTACCGGGCCAGGGCGAACCAGTTGCTGGCTCAGGTGGGGCTTGGCAGCCGTCTCAACCATTTGCCCGCAGCCCTGTCCGGCGGCGAGCGACAGCGGGCGGCCATCGCCCGGGCATTGCTCAACGAACCGGCCCTGATCCTTGCCGACGAACCCACCGGCAACCTCGATGCCGCCAACAGTGCCCAGGTGCTGGAGTTACTCCTGGGGCTTAACCGCAGCGGTCTCACCATTGTGCTGGTCACCCATGACCCGGATGTCGCCGCCAGAGCCCACCGCACCCTGCACCTGGCGGCGGGGGCCATTTTGCCGTGAAGATAACAGTCTTCAACCGGCATTTTCTCGGTTCTGCCCTGCAGCTGTGGCGCAAGCGCCCCCTGCAGGCCCTGCTCAGTACCCTGGGGATAATTGCCGGAGTAACAGGCCTGGTGCTGGTGATTGCCCTCGGGCAGGGAGCCGGAAGGGAGCTGCAGGCTACCCTCGGCAGTCTCGGCGCCGGATCGGTGATTATCCGCGCCAAGACCGGGGATGGAGCCCCGACCCTGACCATCGCCCAGGCGGAGAGGATCAGCGCCTTGCTCCAACCCCTTGCGCCGCAACTGGTACCGGTGCGGTTTGACACTGCAGAGGTGGTCAGCAGTGAACAGCGGGAGTCCGGGATCAGGGTGATTGCCACCGACCGCCATTACCCCTCTCTCTACCCTCTGCACCTCCACAGCGGTCGCTTTCTGGCGGACTACGACCGGGTGAATGGCCAGCCGGTGGCGGTATTGGGCTGGGAATTGGGGCGGCTGTTATTTCCCCGTGGCCAGGTGGTGGGCCAGTCGGTGCGTATCGGCCAGCGCTGGTACCGGGTGGTGGGGTGGCTGAAACCCGCCACCCTCGATGTGCCAGCCCTGGGGCTCAGCAACCTGGATCGCAACGCTTATATTCCCCTCAGCATTCCCTTCAGAGCTGGGGCGGGCAGCGGCACTGGCGATAGTCTTGATGAGATCACCCTGCGTTTTGCCGGGGAGCAACAGCTGGGTCAGGGGCTCAGGGTGATCAAGCGCATTGTCAGTACAGCCAGTGGCTCCGCCGGGGTGGAATATGTCATCCCCATCGAGGTGTTGCGGCAAAAGCAAAAGGTACAGCAACTGGTGCGCTACGCCCTGCTGGGGGCGACGGGGCTGATGCTGGTGGTGGGCGGCATTGGCATTATGAATGTGATGATGGTCAGCGTGCTGTCCCGGCGCAGCGAAATCGGTCTGCGCCGGGCCGTAGGCGCCACACGCCGGCATATCCTTGTGCAGTTTGTCACCGAATCCCTGGTGGTGGCCGTGGCCGGTGGCGTGCTGGGGGTGATGGCGGGATTCTTGCTGTCGGCAGCCGTTGATGCGTTCACTGACTGGCCCGTAGATTTCAGCCCCCTGGCTGCCGGGGCGGGCTTTCTGGTATCCATTGGTATCGGTATCGTGTTCGGCACTTACCCCGCTTTGCAGGCGGCGTCTGTTTCACCCATCGAGGCGCTCAATGATCTCTGACGGCATCTCAGGCTTTGCTGTCACATGTCAACGCAATTCAGAAATGTCCCCTTTTGTCCCAAGCAGAAATGTCCCCTTTG
>OBJA01000064.1_pt1 | contig 107511 bp, 104 predicted proteins | sample 1519751 | NCBI WGS metagenome assembly OBJA01 (sample SAMEA3881238, study PRJEB22517) | soil metagenome | biome: lake sediment; feature: soda lake sediment; material: sediment, water from around vicinity | place: India | collected 2013-12-23 | depth 3 m | reverse complement strand
CGCTGCTTTTCAGTGACGAACACATGAAAAATTGACGTGGAACAGAGTATCTACGGGTGGCGGCGGGGCTGTTTAAAGGTGAACTGTTCAGAGGTGAATTGTTCCGGGGTGAGCAACCATGAGCGCGATCTATCCCGACAGCGGTCTGGAACTGGTCCTCGGCGGCGCCCGCTCCGGCAAAAGCCGCCTCGCCGAACAGCGCGCGTTGGAGGGTGGCCATCAGTTGTTTTATATCGCCACTGCCACAGCCGACGACAGCGAAATGGCCACCCGCATCCGCCACCACCAGAGCCGTCGCGGCAACCACTGGCAGCTCATCGAGGCGCCCCTGCATCTGGCCGACACCCTGCGCGCACTGCAAGGCCCCGACCGCTGCCTGCTGGTGGATTGCCTCACCCTGTGGCTGAGCAACTGCCTGCACCACCAGTGCTGGCCCGCCGAGCGCGATGCCCTGCTCAAGACCGTGGGCCAACTGCAAGGCAGGGTGATCCTGGTGAGCAACGAAGTGGGTTCCGGCATCGTGCCCATGGGTGAACTGAGTCGCCAGTTTGTCGACGAGAGCGGCTGGCTGCACCAACAACTGGCCCAGGTGGCGCGGCGGGTGACGCTGGTGGTGGCGGGGTTGCCGCTTGAGTTTAAGGATTTGGGTCTGACGTCAGACCCCATGCCACCCTGGCTCAACCAGCCTGTGGCTCCCCCCTCACAAACAGCCAGAGACGCCGCCGTCACCCGCCAAACCCAGCTGACCAAACCCCCCGGCTCCCTCGGCAGGCTGGAAGATATCGCCATCGCCTTTGCCGGCTGGCAGGGTACGGCACTGCCAACCCTCGACCACTGCCGGGTGCGGGTGTTTGCCGCTGATCACGGTATTGCCGCTGAAGGAGTTTCGGCCTTTCCCCAGGCGGTGACGGTGGAGATGATCCGCAATTTTGCCCAGGGCGGCGCCGCCATCTCGGTGCTGTCGCGGCTGCATGGCGCTGACTTTGCGGTGGTCAATCTGGGCACCGCCCACCCCCTGTCGGAAGCCGACCGCACCCATCCGGCTATCCGCCATCGGCACCTGGCGCCCGGCTCGGCGAATATCTGCACAGAACCGGCCATGGATTGCGAGCTGCTGGCCGCCGCCCTGCAAGCCGGGGCCAATGAGATCCGGCAGCCAGAACAGGACGGCGCAAAGCCCCAGCTCTTTATCGGCGGCGAAATGGGCATCGGCAACACCGCCGCCACCGCCGCGCTGACCAGCGCCCTGCTGGATCTGCCCGTTGCAATCAGCGTGGGCACTGGCACCGGCATTGATGACCAGGGCCTGGTGCGCAAGCGCGATGCCGTGTCACGCGCCCTCGCCCTGCATCTGCCTTTTTGCACATCGCCCCTGGAAACCCTGCGCCGTCTGGGTGGGCTGGAAATCGCCGCCCTTACCGGCGCCTATATCGCCGCTGCTCAAGCGGGCATTCCATCCCTGGTGGACGGCTATATCTGCACCGCCGCCGCGCTGCTTGCCTGCCGTATCAATCCGGGCGTGCGCGACTGGCTGCTGTTTGCCCACCTTTCACAAGAGCCGGGTCACCTGCACCTGCTTGATGCCCTTGACGCCCAGCCGCTGCTGGACCTGGGGCTGCGTTTGGGGGAGGGCAGCGGTGCCGCTGCGGCACTGCCGCTGCTCACCATGGCCTGCGCCCTGCACAGCGGCATGGCCACCTTTGCCGAGGCGGGTGTGAGTGGCAATGAGTAAATTGCCAGGCAACGACACCCCCACCACCATCGACCTGCTGCGCCACGGCGCCTGCGAGGGGGGTGAGATTTTCCGTGGCGCCACGGATTCGGTCCTCACGCCAGAGGGTTGGCAACAGATGGCTGCGGCCCTGGCGCCACACAGTGGCTGGCAGCGGGTAGTCAGTTCGCCTTTGCAGCGCTGCGCGGGTTTTGCCGAGCGCTTTGCCAGTGACCGTCAGCTGCCCTTCAGCCTTGAAGCAGACCTGCGGGAAATCCATTTTGGCATCTGGGAAGGTCGCCAGATCAGCGCTGTGTGGCGCGAAGACAGCGCCACCCTCGAACACTATTACCGTTTTCCCGGCGCGGTGACGCCCGCTGGTGGCGAATCTGCGAGCGACGCCCGCGACCGGCTGGCCCGCGCCTGGAACAGTCTGCTCAGCCGCCATCGCGGCGAGCACCTGCTGCTGGTGCTGCACGGCGGCGCCATCCGCCTGCTGCTGTGCCACCTGCTGGGCGCGCCCCTTACCAGCAGCCAGCATTTCAGTATTCCCCATGGCTGTCTCACCCGGTTGCGGGTGTATCACCTCGATGACGGTGATTTCCCCCAGATCGTGCTGCATCAAGGGGGAGCCAGTTGATGTTCAGGCTGGCAAAGCAGGAAGCCCAGGCGCTGGCCATTGCCCTCGGTTTGCTGACCCGTATTCCAGTGAAGATCAAGGCTGAAGTGGGCGCCGCAACCCTGGGCCGCTCACTGCACTGGTACCCGGCGACGGGGCTGGCTATCGGGCTGCTACTGGCCGCGCTGGCGCTGCTGTTGCCAAGTGATCACCTTCTCAATGCCGTGCTGATAACACTGGCCTGGCTGACCCTCACCGGCGCCCTGCACCTCGACGGCCTGGCAGATTGCGCCGATGCCTGGGTGGGCGGCATGGGCGACCGGGCGCGCACCCTCGCCATCATGAAAGACCCGGCCTGCGGCCCCATCGGGGTTGCTGCCATTGTCGTTGTACTACTGCTGAAAGTGGCGGCGCTGGATAGCCTGCTGGCCGGTGCCTCCGGTATTTTTTGGTGGCTGATCCCCGTGCTGGCCCGCACGGCTCTGCCCCTGGCCTTTGTCAGCCTGCCCTATGTGCGGGAGGGCGGCATGGGCGATGGGCTGGCTCGCAATGCTTCGAAGCCGGGGCTGGCGCTGGCAGCGCTGCTGGTGCTGGGCACACTTGCCCTGTGCCTGCCGCTGTTGCTGCTGTGCCTGTGGCTGGCTGTTGCCTTGGCGGTATTTGCCCTGTGGCGGCGGGCCATGATCCGGCGCCTCGGCGGCTTTACCGGCGATGGCGCCGGTGCGCTGGTAGAACTGTTGGAAGTTGCCCTGCTGGTTGCCACCGCGCTGTTTTTCCAGGGTATGGCGCCATGACCAGCCTGACCATCCTGCTGGCCCTGCTGCTCGACGTCCTGCTGGGCGAACCGCGCCGCTGGCACCCCCTGGTGGGTTTTGGCCACATGGTGACGAGGCTGGAGTGCCTGTTGCGCCGTGAAACCCACAGCGCCAGCCGCCTGCAACTGGCGGGGCTTGTCGGGTGGCTGGTACTGGCGCTGTGCCCCGCCCTGTTGCTGTGGCAGCTACTTTCCTCACTCGACGGCCCACTTCTGATCGCTGTTGAAGTACTGGTTCTCTACCTCTGTATCGGCAACCGCAGCCTGGCTGAACACGCCCGAGCTGTGGCGCGGCCCTTGCTGGCCGGTGACCTGGATGCCGCCAGACAGGCGGTAGCCATGATTGTCAGCCGCGATACCGCCGCCCTCGATGCCAGCGGCGCAACCCGCGCCACGGTGGAATCGGTGCTCGAAAACGGCAGCGATGCGGTGCTGGCGCCGCTGTTCTGGTTTGCCCTTGCCGGTGCGCCGGGGGTGCTGCTCTATCGCCTCGCCAACACCCTCGACGCCCGCTGGGGTTACCGCTCGGCGCGCTATCTGCATTTTGGCCGCGCTGCTGCGCGCCTCGACGATGCCCTCAACTGGCTGCCCGCCCGCCTCTGCGCTCTGGCCTACGGCCTTGCGGGCAACCTGCGCGCTGCTCTCCGCTGCTGGCAGCAGCAGGCCCCCCAGGCAGCCAGCCCCAATGCTGGGCCGGTGATGGCCGCTGGCGCCGGGGCGCTGGGCATTGTTCTCGGCGGCCCGGCTGTTTATCACGGCAAGGAGGAGTGGCGGCCTCAGCTGGGTTGTGGCCGCGCCGCGCAAGCAGAGGATATTGAGCGGGCGCTGGGATTGCTGTGGCGCGCCATTGCCCTGTGGGTTGTGGCGCTGGCGGTTATTGAATGGCTGGGAAGATTTCCCCTGTGGAGAGCCATCCCATGACCCTGATCCACGGCGGCAATCTCGGACTCGCCAGCCGCGAATTCGGCATCCCGCTGCCTGACTGGGTTGACCTGTCCACCGGCATCAGCCCCTGCAGCTGGCCTGTGCCTGCACTGCCGCAGGCCGTATGGCAGCGGCTGCCGGAAGAGGACGATGACCTGCTCGCCAGCGCTGCGGATTATTACCGCTGCCCTCCCGACACCCTGCTCGCCGTACCCGGTTCCCAGTACGCCATCCGCCAGCTGCCCGGCCTCTTGGCGGCGACAAACGTGGCCTTGCCCCTGTGGGGCTATCGGGAACACCACCACGCCTGGCAACTGGCTGGCCACAGCGCCGTGAGCTATCGGGATATCGGACATCTGCACCAACTGGTGAATGCCGGAACTGTCACCCACGCCGTGGTCATCAACCCCAACAATCCCACCACTGAATTGATCGACAGGCCGGTGCTTGAAAACCTCGCCGGATTACTGACCCGCCATGGCGGCCTGCTGGTGGTGGACGAAGCCTTTATGGACCCGCACCCGCAGCACAGCCTGATCCCGCAGCGCCCCTCGGCTGTGGTAGTGCTGCGCTCTATTGGCAAGTTTTTCGGCCTTGCCGGGGTGCGGCTGGGTTTTGTGGTGGCGGACCCGGCCCTGATCCAGCAGCTTGGCAGCGCCATGAACCCCTGGAGCGTCAGCCACCCGGCGCGCTGGATCGGCAGCCGCGCCCTGGCGGACCACACTTGGCAGCAGCTTCAGCGCCAGCGCCTGGAGCTTTACTCCCGGCAGTGGCTGGCGGCCGTGCAGGCACTGTTGCCCGACTTGCCCTGGCAGTGCGCAGCTCACTTTATCAGCGCCGAACTGGACTGGCAGCTGGCGCAACGCCTGTATCGGGCAGCGGCACAGCGCGGCCTGTTGCTGCGTTTGATAGGACCGCACGCCCGGCGCGGCCTGCTGCGGCTGGGACTGCCCGGCGCCCCTCAGCACCAGCGCGCGCTGGATATTCTTCAATCCCTGAAGGACGACCTGGAATGAAAACCTGCTCCCTGACACGGCTGGCAATTCTAATGGTGCTTTTCAGCCTCGCCGCCCCGGCCCTCTCCGCTGCTGCAGAAGAGGGGGAAATCCGCCTGGTGGACAATCTCGGTGACACCCTGGTGCTCGACAAGCCCGCCCGCCGCATCGTCAGCCTCGCCCCCAATATCACCGAATCGCTGTTTGCGGTGGGGGCGGGCGAGCACATCGTCGCCACCGTCAGCTACAGCGACTATCCCGAGGAGGCCCTGGCGATTCCCCGCATCGGCACCTTCACCAAGATCAACCGTGAAAGCCTGGTGGCCATGAACCCTGACCTGGTGATCGCCTGGGACAGCGGCAACGGCATCGACATTATCAACCACCTCAAAAGCCTCGGCCTGCCGGTGTACGTCACCGAAGCCCGCACCTTTGGGGATATTGCCGACAACCTGCGGGATTTCGGCATCCTGTCCGGCCGCGCAACCGAGGGCATGGCGGCGGCCGAGGGGTTCCGCAAGCGCTACCACCAGCTGCGCACCCGCTACGCCAGTGCTGCGCCTGTATCGGTGTTTTACCAGGTCTGGAACCAGCCCCTGCTGACCATCAACGGCGGGCACCTGATCGCCGATGTGATTCGCCTGTGCGGCGGGGTCAATATTTTTGCCGATGCTGGCCCGCGCATGCCGGTGGTCAATACCGAAACCGTCCTGCGCGCCGACCCTGACGTGATCATCGCCAGCGGCATGGGGGAGGAGCGCCCCGACTGGGTGGACGCATGGCGCCAGTGGCCAAGCCTCAAGGCGGCACAAAATAACCAGCTGTATTTTATCCCCCCCAGCCTGCTGCAACGCCATTCCACCCGCATCCTCGACGGCGCAGAACTGATGTGCCAATACCTCGATCTCGCTCGTCAAATCAGTAGCCAGGAGTCTCAACCATGACCACACCCTTCATTCAATGCCTGTCAACGCGAGTCGCATTGGCCTGGCTGCTGATCATCGTCAGCCTGCCGCTGCTTGCCACCAGCGCCCGCGCCGCGACCCTGTTTGCGGTGGTGTCGGACGGCTCCGCCGCTGAACTGGCGGCGGGGGCAGCGCTGTTTGATCAGCGCCATCCGGGCCATCGCCTGGTGTTGCGCAGCAGCCTACAGGTCGAATCCATGGACGACGCTGAGCTGCGCGACCACGCCCGCAATGCCGATGCCATTTTGCTCGGCGCGGTGTTCGGCGACAGCCTGACACTGCGCTTGCAGCGGCTGGTTCCAGGCCTCAAGCCAACAGTGCCGGTGGTGGCGCTCAACAGCGAGCGCTCATTACTCGCCCTTACCCGCCTCGATGGCAGGGCGCCGCTGGCGGATCTCACCAAATCTGCCCTCGATACCCTCACCGCCAACCCCGGCAGCGACACCGATCCGGCCCAGCACTACCGCCAGCTGCAACAGCGCTTTCCCCAGCAGCAGGACTGGCTGGCCGCCCACGCCTACTGGAACGGGCGCGGCAGTGAAAACATGGCGCGCCTGCTCGCCTGGCTGGCCGTCCAGGCGGGTGTTGATCTGAGCGTCGAACCCGCCCTCCACCAGGCCGCGCTGCGCTACTATCGCAACGGTGAAGAGGTTTCACCCTCAGATCTCAAACTGCTAGCTGACAGGCCAACAGTGGCCATTCTCGACACCAACACCGGCGATCGCAGCGGTGAGCGCGACCTGCTCGACAGCCTTTGCCAGCAACTGGATAGCCGCAATATCCAGTGTTTCGCCATGCTCGCCCGCTGGGGTGATGCCAGCCTTGGCGCCCTCGAAAACCTGCCCGACATCGTTGCTCCGGCGCGCCTGGCCGGGGTAGTCAGCCTCCAGGGTTTTGTCGTGGGCGGCGGCGAGGGCTGGGTCAAGGCGACGGAGGCTCTCGAACGTCTCGATGTGCCGGTATTTACCGCCATGCGCCTCGCTACCACAGAGGCGGAATGGCGCCTGTCCAGTGAAGGCATTGCGGTGGACAAGGTGCACTACCTGGTTGGCATGCCGGAATTTCAGGGCGCCAGCCAGCCACTGGTATTGGCCGCAGCCCAGGCGCCCACCCTCGACCCGCTGACCGGCCTGCGCCTTAGCGTATCGCGGCCCATCGAAACCCAGGTGGCGCGACTGACGGCGCGCATCGACAACTGGCAGCGCCTCGCCACCCTGCCCAACCACGACAAAAAAGTGGCGCTGATCTACTACAACCACCCGCCCGGACGCCACAACATCGGCGCCGACAACCTCGATGTGCCCGCCACCCTGTGGCACCTGCTCGGCCAGCTTAAGGCGCAGGGCTACAACACGGGCGAGCTGCCAGACAGCCCGGAAGCGTTGCTGGAACTGATCCAGGCCAGGGGCATCAACCTGCCGGAAAACGGCAAGGCCCTGCGCGAGATGGCGCCCCATATCGCCAGCCTCGGCAACAGCGATTACCGCGCCTGGTTTGACACCCTGCCGGATACCGCCCGCGCCGGAGTGAGCCACGGCCCGGTAGCGCTACTGGTGGCGCGGGTGCGCCAGGCCATTGATCTCAGTCAGCGCGACGCCGGTCGCGAGTTGCTCGACAGTGCCGTGGCCGACCTCAACCATATGCTCGAGGGCTCGCGCCACCCCGCCACCCGCCGCGCCATGGATCTGCTGGCCCAGTTGCAAAAGGCGCTCGAGGTATCACTCGCAGACCAGACTGACGCTGCATCTGAAGCTGAAGCCACCGACACCATCGACAGCCTTGCCAAGGCACTGCGCGACAGTGGCGTACCCGGCCTTGATGGCTGGGGCGAGCCACCCGGCTGGGTGATGACCAATGGCGACAAGCTGCTGGTGCCGGGCCTGCGCTTTGGCAATATCTTTATCGGCCCGCAGCCGCCGCGCGGCTGGGATGTGGACGAGGAACTGCTGCATGCCAACCTGACTTTTCCGCCACCCCATCAGTACCTGGCGTTTTACCGCTACCTGCATACAGAATTTGGCACCAACGCCCTGGTGCACCTGGGCCGTCACTCCACCTATGAGTTTCTGCCCGGTCGCGCCCTGGGTCTCACCGAAGACGACTACCCGTCCCTGATCGCTGGCGATATTCCCGGCATCTATCCCTATATCGTCGACGGTGTGGGCGAGGGCTTGCAGGCCAAACGGCGGGGGCTTGCGGTGATCATCGACCACCTTACGCCACCGCTGCGCACCACACCGCTGTACGACGAACTGCTGCAATTGCGCCAGCTGGTGGAAAGCTATGAGGCCAGCCCCCGCAAGGACAGCCCGGCCCAGCAGCAGGCGGTTGTCTTGATACGCGAGAAGCTCGCGGCCCTGAACCTGGAGGACGAACTGGAAGGCGAGATCGCCGCCGAGCAGGGCATCGACAGCATCAGCCTCGACCAGGTCGCCAATGATTTGCTGGTGCATGAGGTTGGGCACTACCTGACCCATCTGCAGGAAGCCTTTATGCCGGAGGGGCTGCATGTCTTTGGCCGCGACTGGAGCGAGCAGGCGGTGGCTACCATGCTCACCTCCATGGCCACCGATGGCCCTGGCGATGCCGCCTGGCGCAAGGATCTCAGCGTCTCTCCCCAGCGCGAGTTGCAGGCGCTGTTTGCCGCCCTCGATGGCCGCTTTGTGGCGCCCGGCAAGGGCAACGACCCGATCCGCAGCCCCGAGGTACTGCCCACCGGGCGCAATTTCCACGGCCTCAACGGCAGCCTGCTACCCACCCGGGTGGGCTATGACCTCGGGGTTATGCTCGCCACGGAAGCCCGCAGCAAGGACGGCGAGGCGCAGGGCAGCGAGGCAATCGTCCTGTGGGCCTCGGATACTGTGCGCGACGAAGGCGCAGTAGTGGCCTTTGGCCTCGACATGCTGGGGGTGCGCCCATTGTGGAACAGCCGGGGCATTGTCGAGGGTCTGGAACGGCTGCCGCTGGATAAGGATCGGGTGCGGCGCGATACGGTGTTCACCACCTCGGGGCTCTTTCGCGACCTCTACGGCGAGTTGCTGTTGTGGCTCGACAAAGGTGTAAGGCTGGCGTTACAGGGCTCCGCCGCCACCATTGCCCGTGATTATCCAGCCCTCAAACCTGCCCTTGCCGCCGCCCTGGAGCCGGTAGCAGGAATGGCCAGCGATGGCGATGAACCCCTCGCCCGCAACCGGATTGCGCAAGCCTGGGTGACGGATGCCCGGGCCGCGCTGGCCGACGGTGGGGATGCCGCCGAAGTTGGCAGGGAGGCCATTTTCCGCGTCTACGGCGATGCCCCCGGCAGTTATGGCGCCGGTATCAACCGTCTTGTCGAGCGCTCGGGCGCCTGGAGCGAGCGCAAAGCATTGGCCAGAATCTATGTGCAGCGCCTCGGCCATGCCTACGGCGACCAAAGCCACGGCAAGCCACTGCACCGGAGTTTCGAAACCCGCTTGAAGTCGGTGCAGCGAACCTATCTTGGCCGGGCCAGCAATCTCTATGGCCTTCTGGATAACAACGATGCCTTTGACTATCTGGGCGGCCTCAGCCTCGCTGTGGAAAGCATCTCCGGGCAGGTGCCGGACAACCGCGTGATCAACCATGCCAATCCCGGCGACGCCCATATCGAGCGTCTGCAAACCGCCTTGCTCAGCGAGCTGCGCGGCCGCTACCTCAATCCTGCCTGGATCAAACCCCTGATGGCCCACGGCTATGCCGGGGCGCGCACAATGGGCAGTGAATTCCTCGAATACCTCTGGGGCTGGCAGGTGACCAACCCGGATATCGTGCGCTCCTGGGCCTGGAATGAGGTCAATGCCGTGTATTTTGACGACAAGCACAACCTTGGTCTTGACGAGTTTCTCGCTGAGGGCAACAACGCCCACGTCAAGGCCAATATGCTCGCCGTCATGCTGGTGGCCGCCCACAAGGGTTTCTGGGACGCTGACCCCGCAACCATCGCCAAGCTGGCTACCGAATTCGCAAGCCTGGTGGCACAAAACGGCCTGCCGGGCAGCGGCCACACCAGCCCGGACCACCCGATGCTGGAGTGGATTCAACCGCAACTCTCACCCGACCTGCGCGCCGCGTTGCAGCAGGCCATAGCCGATGCCCAGGGCGCGCCCCGGCGCCCGGACAGCGCTGCGATTTCCACCATCAGCGAATTGAGCGATGTCTCTGACCAACAAAAGGACGCCTCTGAGCAAAATTCAGAGGCATCTGCTGACCCAGAGAACAGGACTAATGAGCCATCACCCTCGCGTCTGTGGTTGGTGCTGATACTGGCACTGTTACTGATTGCGGGTGTCGCTGCGGGCCTGCGTCACTCAACCCATCGCAACCAGCGCAAAGGAGAAAAGCATGTTTGATTCCGGCTTGATCGCCCTTATGCACCCCTTGGTGAACTGGCTGCTGCAACCGGTGATTGCCGCCCTGTTTGCGGTGGTAGCGCTGGTTATCTGGGACAGCGGCGTCGCCATCAGCGAGCGTCTGATTACCCTGCCTCGGCTGGCGGCAACAGCGACGGTGGAGACCGTATCGCGCCTGGGCCGGGGCCGTATCCAGCGCGCCGATGTGCTGACCCGCATTGGCCCCATGCTGGGACTGATGGGCACGCTGATACCCTTAGGCCCCGGCCTCAGCGCTCTCGGGCAGGGCAATCTCGACATCCTCGCCACCGCCATGACGGTGGCCTTCGACACTACGGTGCTGGGCCTGCTGGCGGGGATTGTCGGCTATGTGCTGGGGCGCTTGCGGCGCCAGTGGTACGACAGGGTGATCGACCAGATTGAGCAGCGAACACTATGACCAGAAGCAACCCACTATGACCAGAAGCAACCCACTATGACCAGAAGCAACCCACTATGACCAGACCCAGCCTGCTCAACAGTCGCTTTGACGAATCCGAGGAAGAACCCCTTGGCGCTCTCACCAACTTGCTGGACATCATGCTGGTGTTCGCCTGCGGCCTGATCGCCGCCCTTGCCATGCGCGCGGACATTTTGGTGCAGGCGCCGCCCAAAGGCGGCGGGCAGGAGGTCATCCAGGGCACCGAGATGCCCGATATGCCCAAAGGCCTTGGCGAGGCGGGCAGCGGCTACCAATCCGTGGGGACCGTGTACCGCGATCCCGTCTCGGGCAAGCTGATTCTGGTGGGGGAGTAAGCGGTGAATGACCCGACTCGGACACTCACTGCAGCTGACCACTTCTACCAGGTGCTGTTCAGCCGTCGCGATGTGCGCGGCCAGTTTCTGCCCGACCCCATTGATCCGCATATCCTCGCGCGGGTATTGACTGCGGCCCACCACGCCCCGTCGGTGGGGCTGTCACAGCCGTGGAATTTTATTGTGGTGCGGGACGCGGCAGTAAAGGCGCGGGTGCAGTGTGCATTTGAGCTGGCCCACGCCGCCGAGGCACAGCAGTTTGAAGGCGAGCGCCGCGATGCCTATTGCCGCCTGAAACTGGCGGGTATTGCCGATGCCCCGCTGAACCTGCTGATCACCTGCGACCGCGAGCGCGGCGGCCCGGTGGTGCTGGGCAAGACGCGCCAGCCTGATACAGACATTTACAGCACAGTCTGCGCGGTGCAGAACCTGTGGCTGGCGGCGCGGGCTGAGGATCTGGGGCTGGGCTGGGTATCCATTATCGAGCCGGAGGCGCTGCGGGAGATTTTCCGTCTGCCGGACGCCGTGGTCCCGGTGGCCTATGTGTGCCTGGGCCATGTCAGTTACTTTTACGATGAGCCGGAGTTGCAGGCCAAGGGCTGGGCGCGGCGGGCATCCCTCAACAGCCTGGTTTTCAATGAGTGCTGGGGCGAGCGCGACGACGCAGATCCCCTGCGCGCAGCTCTTGAGGCTGTGGAATCCGGCGCTGGATTGCATGGAGAATCGCCATGATGAATCCGGCAACATGGTGCAGGGGATCAAAGGTGGAATAAGCGTCCGCCTTCAGCCCGGACTGGCGGCAAGATCACGAAAGAAAATGTGCGTGATATTGGCGGTTTTTGCCATGTACATGGCTTTATCGGCATTGTGCAGCAGTGTTTCAATGCTATCGCCATCGGCTGTCACCAGGGCAATACCGATACTTGCCCCCACGGAAACCTCTGTGCCGTCGTCAAGTTTGATGGGGGCACTGATAGCATTGTGGAGTTTGATGGCGATGGGTTCCACATCATCCGGATAGCGCACATCGCACAGCAGCACCGCAAATTCGTCACCGCCGATACGGGTCGCCAGATCGCTGCGCCTCACAGCGTGCTGCAAGCGCGCGGCTACCGTTACCAGCACCCTGTCGCCGGCCTGGTGGCCGATATTGTCGTTGATCAGTTTGAAACCATCCAGGTCGATCATCAGCACCGCATCCACACCGCCCTGGATTTTATGGCGCTCAATCAGGTGCTCCAGTCGATGCTCGAATGTTTTGCGATTGGGCAAACCGGTCAGGGGGTCGTGGGCGGCAGAAAACAGCGCCCTGTCGCGCTCCACTTGCAGTCTGCTGAGGAGCTGGCGCTGGTAAAAGTCGAAAAACCACATCACCGCCAGCAGGGCAAAACCCGCAAGGATGACCGAGTAGGTATAGCTTTGCGCAATGGCTTCAGGGCTGAATATGTAGATAAACCGGCCCGGGTCAATATTGAGTCCCCACAGCCAGGCTGACAGGCCTGTGACACCCCAACAGCAAGCGGTTTTCCAGCCACCCATAATAAAGATGAAAATGATGATCAGCGGCCACCAGGGGATCAGGGGTGACTGGGTGAAACCGCCGGTCACCATGATCAGACACAGAGTGGCCACAGTGCCAGTAAAGCCATAGAGATTGGCAACCAGCACAAAAGAACCGGTGCGGCGGAACAGTGAGAGGATGCCAAAGAGTGCAATGGTGGCAGCGGTAAACAACAGTGCGAAGGCAGAATAATGCCCAAGGCTATCCCACAGGGAAAAAAGGATGATGGTATTCACCGCCTGGTTGATACCCGCCACAAGGATCACAAACACCAGTGCCCTGGCTTTATAGAGATTTTCCCGGTGATCAAACTCGACGATATCCCGTGGTATAAGCAGGTCAATGACCCGCCAGATAACTGCCAGTTTGTTGCTTTTTCGAGATTGTCCTTTTTCCATGTAGACGGCTCCCGCAGTGGCCTTTTATCCTAGCAACTCTTCGATGTGTCGACGCAGCTGACTGGGGTATGTGGCGGTGGCAAAGCGCCTCACACACTCCCCCTGGCGATTGATCAGGAACTTGGTGAAATTCCACTTGATCCCGGTCAACCCGAGCCAGCCAGGGGCGGCTGTTTTCAGGTATTGGAACAGGGGGTCGGCATCAGGCCCCTTCACCCGCACCTTGCCAAAAAGCGGGAACGTCACCTGATAGGTATTGACACAGAAGTGCTCGATCTGAGCGTCATCGTGAAATTCCTGATGCAGGAACTGATCGCAGGGAAAGCCCAGCACCGCAAAACCCTGCTCGCGGTAGTCACGATGCAGAAGCTCAAGGCCCTTGTACTGGGGAGTAAAACCGCACTTGCTGGCAGTATTGACGACCAGGAGCACTTTACCCTGGTACCGTTGCAAAGAAATGGGTTCACCATCGATAGAATGGCATGAAAACTGGTATACAGACATATTGGCATCCAACACTCAGTCATTGTGGGTTAGTTGCAACAGCACGCCAGCGACAAGCAGGGTAAGAATGGTGGCTATAAAGCGAAAACGACTATCCCCTGCGAGTCTGGCATGGCTATCTCCATGCTTTAATTATTGTGGTTTGCCCGGAAACGCCGTACTGCTCGCAGTCCCTGCGGCAGCTGTGATGGTAACACAGCACTTAACGATATCGACAACGCTGTAGACACCGGGGTCACGCCCTGCGACCCCGGTGCAGACTTCGGTTAAATACGCTCAAACAGGGCGGCAATGCCCTGACCACCACCGATGCACAGGGTGGCCACCGCGTAACGGCCACCAATGCGCTTCAACTCGTGGAGCGCCTTGACGGCGATGATTGCACCGGAAGCGCCGATGGGATGACCGAGGGATATGCCTGAACCATTGACATTCACCTTTTCGGACGGCAGGCCCAGATCGCGGCACACGGCCAGCGCCTGGGCGGCGAAGGCTTCATTCACTTCCCATATATCAATGTCTGCCACGCTCAGGCCAGCTTTTGCGAGCAGCTTTTTCACCGCAGGTACCGGGCCGATCCCCATGTATTTCGGCTCCACACCAACGGTGGTGTAACCCAGCATTCTGGCCATGGGTACCAGACCCTTTTGCTCAGCATGGCTTTTTTCCATCATCACCAGGGCGGCAGCGGCATCGTTGATACCGGAGGCGTTACCCGCCGTCACGGAGCCATCGGCCTTGAAGGCTGCCCGTAACTTGCTCATATCCTCCAGTTTGGCGCCAAAGCGCACATGCTCATCCTGCTCAAATACCACGGTGCCTTTGCGACTTTTGATTTCCACAGGAATAATCTGCCCCGCAAAGCGTTTTTCAGTGATGGCCCGCTCGGCGCGATTGTGGCTCTCCACCGCCAGGGCATCCTGGTCTTCACGGCTGATGCCCCATTTTTCAGCGATGTTTTCCGCTGTTACGCCCATATGTACATCGCCCATGGGGCAGGTCAACACACCGACCATGGGGTCAGTCATCACGCCATCCCCCATGCGCTGGCCAAAGCGCGCTGCGGGCAGCCAATAGGGGATACGGCTCATGGATTCGGCACCACCCGCCACCACCACATCGGCATCACCCAGCAGGATAAGCTGGGCCGCGCTAACGATGGCCTGCAGGCCGGAACCGCACAGGCGGTTTACGGTAAGACTGGGTGAGCTTTCGGGTATACCCGCTTGGAGGGCGGCAACCCGGCTGATATACATATCGCGGCGATCCGAGTGAACGACGTTACCCAGAACAGTGTGTTCTACATCAGCCGGATCAACACCGGCCTTTTCGAGTGCCCCGGTGATTGCCCTGGCGGCCAGATCGGTGGGAGGAAGATCCTTGAGACTGCCACCAAAATCCCCGATGGCAGTGCGCACAGCGCTGACGATAACGACTTCTCTCTGACTCATATGCACTCTCCTGGATAGCTGCAAGCTCTGGCGCGGTAACGTGGCCCGCGAAAAGCTGACAAGGGGTGAAAAAAAAGACGCCGTGGGTGGCGACTCAAGAAAGGCGGCGATTATGCCACGTCAGGGCTGATTTTGCTTGATCAAGGTCAGGCAACCACCGGACAGGTGCTGGAGCCTGTCGCGCCAGCATTCAGGCCAGAGGCAGTTGGCGCTGCTCAGCCCAGCCCCGCAGTTCGGCAAGTTTTTCCGCCATCACCCGGGAGAGGGGCGATGTGCGGTCAATCTCGGCGGCAATTTGCCCGGTTGAGAGAGGTTCAGTGGCGACTCTGGCGCCATACAGGGAGGCCACAATGGCCTGTTCGATCTCGGCGCCACTGAACCCTTCACAGGCTGTAGCCAGCTCCTCTATATCGAACAGGGCGGGGTCCAGGTCGCGCTTGCGCAGGTGGATAGCGATAATCCGGGCGCGGGTTGCCGTGTCCGGCAGTTCAACAAAGAAGATTTCGTCGAAACGTCCCTTGCGCACCAGTTCCGGCGGCAAACGGGAGATATCGTTGGCGGTGGCCACCAGGAACACCCGGGATTTGCGTTCCGCCATCCAGGTCAGCAAGGTGCCCAACACCCGTCGCGACAACCCTCCATCGCTGTCATCCCCGCCCAGGCCCTTCTCAATCTCATCGATCCACAGCACACAGGGGGACATCTGGTCCGCCAGCGCCAGGGATTCGCGCAGGTTGCGCTCAGTCTCCCCGTGGTATTTGTTGTACACAGCACCCATATCCAGGCGCAACAGAGGCAGCCCCCATAACCCGGCCACGGCGCGGGCAGCAAGGCTTTTGCCTGCGCCCTGCACACCCAGCAGTAACACCCCCTTGGGAGGGTCCAGCTTGAGTGGGTTCTTTTCTCCTGAATCAACACTGCCAAAACCTCCACGGCGGATCTCAAGCCATTGCTTGAGGTTGTCCATGCCACCCACATCGGCAAACTGCTGGGTGTTGTACTCGTAGCTCAGCACACCCTCCATATCCATCAGTCGAAACTTGGCGCGGTTGATTTCGGCAATATCAGTTTCTGTAATGGCGCCATCATCGACAATGGCGCCACGGGCCAGGCGTTTCACTTCGGCATGGCTCAGCCCCTTGAGGTTTTGCGCCAGCAGTGCCAACGCCTGGGGATCAGCTTTTACCCGTTCGCCCCGGTTATCCACCGCCCATTTGCGTGCCTCTTCCTTAACCAGAGCCATGATTTCGCCCTCACCCGGCAGGGAGATGGCAAAACCGGCACTGAGGCGACTGAGTTCCGGCGGCAGGTTGAGGGCATGGCTGACAAACACCAGTGTGATGGCGCCGTGCTCGTTGCTCAGGGCGATATCCTTTAACAAACGCACAGGCTTGGGCTGATCCGTTAACCAGGGATGGAAGTCGCAGAGCATATAGATGCCGGGTTGACCGCGGCTTTTCAGATGGGCCAGGAACGTTTCAGGCTCACAAAATTCGGGAGCTTTTTCCAGCCGCAAACCAAAACCCGCCGTGTCCAGCCCATCGGTGACGGACCAGCGATAGAGGGTGCGCTGCTGCTCACGGGCCACCCGTTGCAGCAGTTGCATTGCGCCATGCTCATCGTGGGTTTCAATGACAATCAGGGGGATGCGGGAATTGACAAGCACACTCAGGTCGTGGGCATCTTGCATGGGTGCAATCCTGTGTACCAAGGGCAAGGAATCGGTGGTGTCTGCAGGCGCAGCTTTACAGTGATCGCATGATGACAGATATTTGGCTAGAATCCACTTTCCCATTGCACTGCACCATTGCGGACCGAACCCATGTCCAACCGTCACCTCACCCACCTCGATCTCCTGGTTGCCAGCGCCGATAACGCCCTGCGTACACTGGCCGGAAACATGACGGCAACGGAGCGCAAGTCACCTGCCACTGCCGTCGAAGAAGGCGAAGCCCTCAACGACCGGGAGCGCAAGCACGCCGCAGGGTTGATGCGGGTCAACCACAGTGGTGAGGTCTGTGCACAGGCCCTTTATCAGGGCCAGTCCCTGACGGCAAAGTTGCCAAAAGTGCGTCGCGAAATGGAATCAGCCGCCGAGGAGGAAGTGGACCACCTCGCCTGGTGCGAGCAGCGCTTGCAATCCCTCGACAGTCATACCAGCGTCCTCAACCCGGTCTGGTACACCCTTTCGTTCGGCCTTGGCGCTGCGGCGGGCCTGATCAGTGACCGTCTGAGTTTGGGCTTTGTGGCCGCCACGGAGGAGCTGGTGTGCCAGCATCTCAGCCACCATCTGGACGACCTGCCCGCCCATGATGTAGAGAGCCGGGCCGTGGTGTCACAAATGCTTGAGGATGAGGCCCGCCATGCCCGCAAAGCCCTGGAAGCCGGCGGCTTGCCCTTCCCTGCCCCGGCAAAGAAGCTGATGTCCCTGGTATCAAAAGTCATGACCAGAGCCAGTTATCGCATTTGACAGGCACCGTTACTGCCGCTGCTGCAAGACACCCGAACCTGACGGTTCTCTACCTACTTATGCAGATTTAATCCCCTGACTGATTGCCTGTTGACGCTGGCTTGATAGTCGGCATACCCTTGGCACCTCATAAAACAACCGCATTAAATAATGACGGAAGCCCAACCATGAATGATGCATTGAGCAAAGTCTTGCCACTTAAAGGTGGTTGTAATTTTCGCGATCTGGGGGGCTATCGCACAGTTGACGGCTTGCAGGTGCGCCCCGGCGTCCTCTTCCGTTCCGGCGTGATGAGCTATTTCACCCCTGACGACCACCCCCAGCTGACTGATCTCGGCCTTCGCACTATCTGCGACCTGCGCCGCGCCGATGAACGCAACAAGGAACCCACCCGCTGGCCCAGCCCTGACACCATGGTGATCTCCTGGGATGAGGAACCCCATGTCGATGCCCAGAGTGAGTTGTCCTGGCAGGACTCCGTGAGCGGTGAGCATGCCCGCACAGTGATGATTACCCTCTACCGCGCCATGCCCGGCTGGTTGCATACACGCTTGAAGGGTATTTTCGAGCACCTGGCCGCTGGCAATGTGCCTCTGTTGTTTCACTGCGCTGCGGGGAAAGACCGTACAGGCCTGTCCGCCGCGCTGGTACTGCACACCCTGGGTGTTCCCCGCCAGACTATCCTCGCTGATTACGAATATACCAACAGGGCTGTGGATCTCGGCGCCTTTATGCTCAAGCACAACCGCGCGGCGCTGGGTCTTACGGACGGTGAACACCCCCTGCAAACCATGGACCCGGGCGTTCGCGATGTGCTGATGGCCGCTGACCGCGTCTATCTTTCTGCTGCCCTGGAACAAATTGAAATTGATCATGCCTCCATCGATAACTATGTCCGTGACATGCTCGGCGTGACTGATGCCATGAAGCGGGATATCCGCTCAACACTGCTCACCGACTGAACTTTGGCGAATCTCACGCCATTCAATACAGGAGAATAACAATGGGTATTGCCCAGGAAAATTTTATTGTCGAATTCTGCAATGCGTGGGGCGATGGTTCAGATACATCGCGGCCCGATGTGGAAAAAATTCTCTCCATGATGTCCGAAGACTGCGTCTGGCAGCTGTGGATTCCCGGCGGCCCTATCATCCGCGGCAAGGATGCACTGCGCGCGGAAATTCATCGTCAGATGCAGTTTGCCACCAACAATAAATGCAATATTATCAATATATTATCGTCTGACCGGCTGGTTATGACTGAGCGCGCTGACCAGGCTGTTATCCACGGTCTGCCCGCACCCCACAGCATGGTGGCCGTCTATGAACTTGATGATGATGGCCTTATTTGCGCCTGGCGTGAGTATCTGGACATGGCTGATCTTGCCCGCAAAACCCAACGCAGTGTCGATGGAATTAACGCATCCGGTACCTGATATGGTGCTGGCCAATCGCCCTCAGTAAGTGGTCCTGACGCGCTCCACCACATCCATCAACCTGCCCCTGAACCATTCATGCATGGCTGACTTATGGGTGCGCCGATGCTGGAACAGCACAATTGGCAGGAAGTCGTCAGCCTCCAGCTCCGGCGGGTAGGGCTTTCTGACAATCTCATAGAACTCAGCTTCGGCTTTCAAGTCATCAACAGTACTCAACATCAGGCAGTCGCTGGTCTTGAGTGCATTGAGAGCCGTCATCAGTTGGTCTGTAATCAGGAATTTTTTACGTTTCAAGCCCAGCTTGGCGATGGTCTTGTCGAAGCGTGTCTCCACATCAGGGGAGAGCCGTTCCGGTGTCAATAACAGGAAATACTGGATAAAGGGGTACTGCAGAACTTTTTCCAGAGTCAGCTCCTCTCCCGCCAGGGGATGCCCGTGGCGCATCCAGATGGCCGGGGCGAATCCCCCCACCTGGGTGACGGTATATTCCTTGGACATTTTCTTGTCTATGCCCAGCACATAATCCAGCTCACCCTTGCGCATCTGTTCTGGGAAATTTTCCATATTGCTGGACACGGAGAGGGAAAATTGCGGTGCTTCACCACTCAGCTCCCAGGTCAGCATCGGCACTATCTGCACCGCAATAAACTCAGGCGTTGCCAGGTAGATCACCCCGCTGTCTGTGTGGGGGTCAAATTCTCGGGGTTTCACCAGAGCTTCGAGATCCTGCAGCATCTCCGGCAGCCTGGCCTGCAGCTCCAGGGTGCGCGGCGTGAGCACCAACTCCCTGCCACTGCGGATAAACAGATCGTCATCGAAAAGGTCCCGCAAGCGCTGCAGGGTTTTGCTCATGGCTGGCTGGGTGATAAACAGCCGCTCGGCAGCACGGGTGACATTGCGCTCCTCAATCAACAATTGCAGGGCAACCAGCAGATTCAGGTCAATTCGCGACAGGGCAGAGGTGGTCATGCATAACCTCAAGGCATAACAGATATAAGAATAATACATTATTGTTATTCTTTGGTTCACCTACAATGGCATCTATTGAAAGCATTTGTTCTGGCACTCCAGACTCCCTGCTTTCCTGAATGCCAAGGTATTCACCCTTCTTACCCCCTGTATAAGTTTTTGGAGCCCTCTGGGCTCCTTTTTTTTGCCCGTGTTTTCACCGGCTTCTATCTGGCTCCAACACTGTCATGAATTAAAGTTATATGACTAATAAAAATAATACATTTTATTCATGACAATAAAGCGTCTATTCTTTGCCCACTACCAAGCAGTTTGCAAAGCAAAGGAGAGACACCATGATCGTACCAGCACTGACTTACGTTGTACTTGCCATCACTGGCTTGATTGGCTCAGCTATCGCCTGGGAGGATCTCCGCAATGCCTGTAAAAAGCCAGATGCAAAGAAATCCTGATTCCCCGGTTCTAACCCCTGAAAACTTTGGGAGCCTGATGGCTCCCTTTTTTATCTGCTATCTGACCATTGATTGCTCAAGGCTTTCCACAACCAACCATTACATGAATTCAGGTTATGCAAGATATAAGAACAATGCATTTTTATTATTGAGATAAAGATCCTACTATTTGTTCATCAAAGAGCGAGACACAGAGGAGAAGCACCGTGATAGCACCAGTACTGACTTACGCCATATTCGCAATCTCAGGGATTATCGGCTCGGCAATCGCGTGGGAAGACCTGCGCAAAGCCGGACAAAAACCAACGACAAAAAATGCCTGAGATACCAGTTCCTAACCCCCTGAAAGTTTCGGGAGCCTGATGGCTCCCTTTTTTTGTCCGCGACACACAACGGCCTCAAACCGTTGCAGCCGACCCCTCGCGAATTTCATAACTGTGGGTTATTGCCACCCCCGCACGACCAAACATGATGGATGCGGAGCAATATTTTTCCGCCGACAGAGCCACTGAACGCTTCACCACTGAATCCTTCAGACCAACGCCCGCGACAATAAAGTGAAGGTTGACCTTGGTGAAAACCGCTGGAACGTCATCCGCTCGCTCAGCTTCCAGCAGCACCTCGCAGTGCTCAACGTTCTGACGGCTTTTTTTCAGAATATCCACCACGTCAAAGCTGGAACATCCGCCAATCCCCAGCAACAGCATCTCCATGGGTCGAACTCCCAGATTGCGGCCACCATGGTCGGGTGGGCCATCCATCACCACCGTGTGGCCACTTCCGGATTCGCCCAGAAACATTGCATCACCTACCCATCTGACTCTTGCTTTCATACCTTTTCCACGACTAAAGTTGCTTGCAAATTTACAGCGGGTGATAGCACACTGAACCGGAAAGCCGGACACAGACCGCTATCCACCGCATAACGGATGTCGTATCTTACAGGGAACCCGTAAAGGGGTGAAACAGGAGAATAATCTTGGTACTGGCGCCAATAACACCGCATATCCCCGATGTTGACGAGTTTCTCAGTCACTGCCATCGCCGCCGCTATCCCGCCAAAAGCACTATCATTCATGCCGGCGATAGCAGCGATACCCTGTATTACATCATCAAGGGCGGTGTCACCGTTATCATCGAAGATGATGATGGTCGGGAAATGATCGTCGCCTATCTCAATGCCGGTGATTTTTTCGGCGAGATGGGCCTGTTTGGCCATGAGGATCGCAGCGCCTGGATCAAAAGTAAAACAGAATGCGAAGTGGGGGAAATCAGCTACGCCAAGTTTATTGAGCTCACGGCCACCCATCCCCAGGTACTGATTGCCCTGACCCGCCAACTGGCCAACCGGCTACGGGATACCACCCGCAAGGTGGGCGACCTCGCCTTCCTTGATGTCACAGGCCGCGTGGCCCGCACATTGCTTGATCTGTGCACAGAACCAGACGCCATGACACATCCCGACGGCATGCAGATCAAGATCACCCGCCAGGAAATAGGCCGAATTGTCGGCTGTTCAAGGGAAATGGTGGGCCGTGTCCTGAAAACTCTGGAGGAACAGGGCCTGGTATCTGTCCACGGCAAAACCATGGTGGTGTTCGGGACTCGGTAAAAGTTACTGGCCTGACGTCTGATGTCTGACGTCTGACGCTGAGAAGAACAGCTCTCTGAGATATTCGCCCGGATCAGGGGCGCGCATAAAGGCTTCCCCCACCAGAAACCCGTATACCCTGTGACTCAGCATGGCTTCCACATCATCGCGACGATGGATGCCGCTTTCGGTGATCACCAGGCGATCCTCGGGAATTCTGCCCAGCAGGTTGAAGGTGGTATCGAGGGTAGTGCTGAAGGTGTGCAAATCACGGTTATTGATACCGATCAACGGGGTATCCAGCAACAGCGCCCGGTCCAACTCAGCGCCGTCATGGACCTCCACCAGCACATCGAGGCCCAGCTCCCGGGCCAGATCGTGGAGCATCACAAGGCTGGCCTGATCCAGCGCCGCAACAATCAGCAGGATACAGTCTGCCCCAATAGCCCGCGCTTCATAGACCTGGTAGGGGTCCACCGTAAAATCCTTGCGCAACACCGGCAGTGAACAGGCATCCCTGGCCTGAACCAGGTAGTCATTACAGCCCTGGAAAAAATCCACATCGGTCAGCACCGAAAGACAGGCAGCACCGCCCTTTTCGTAACTGGCGGCAATGGCTGCGGGATCGAAGTCAGCCCGGATCACCCCCTGACTGGGGGAGGCTTTTTTCACTTCGGCAATCACAGCTGCTTGGCCTGCAACGATGCGCTGGCCCAGGACTGCAGCAAAGCCCCGCGGCGCTGGTTGCCGAGCAATATCTGTCTTGAGGCTGTCGATACTCTTCAGTCTGCGACACTCCTCCACTTCCTGCCATTTGCGCTCAATGATGCTGCGCAGAATAGTCGGCGCCGTCATTCCATATCCCCCAGGCAATCGGTAAAAACTGCTAGCTCAGTGAGCTTTTCAAGGGCCAGCCCACTGGCTATGGCGTCCTGGGCCATAACAACCCCCTGTTTCAGATCACTGGCAACCCCTGACACATAGATGGCTGCCCCGGCATTGAGGGCAATCATGTCCGCAGCTTTCTGCCCGGCGGGGGTTTTGCGTTTACCCAGGGCATCCCGCACCAGCACCAGGGAGTCTGCCGCACCATTGACCCGCAGGCCGTCCAGGGACTGGCGGGCAATGGCAAAATCCTCTGGCTGGATCATAAACTCACTGATCTCACCGGCACCAAGCTCCACCACCCTGGTGTTTGCCGCCAGACTGATTTCATCCAGACCATCGTCGCTGTGGACCACCAGCACATGCTCGCTGCCAAGGCGCTTGAGCACCTCCGCCACCGGGCGACACAGAGCAGGATCGTAGACACCGATCAGCTGACGCTTGACCCCCGCAGGGTTGGTCATCGGGCCGAGAATATTAAACAGGGTGCGAATACCCAGCTCCTTGCGGGGCAGACCCGCGTGCTTCATGGCACTGTGGTGGGCCGGGGCAAACATAAAACCTACATTCAATTCCCGCACACAGCGGGCCACCTGCTCCGGGCTTATCCCCAGGCGAACCCCCGCCGCTTCCAGCAAGTCAGCGCTGCCGCTCTTGCTGCTGAGGGAGCGATTACCGTGTTTTACCACCCTGGCGCCGGTAACTGCCACCACAAAACTGCTGGCGGTGGACACATTGAAGATGTTGGCGCCGTCACCGCCGGTACCCACAATATCCACCAGGTGATCGCCGTCCACGACAACGCCACTGGCCAGTTCCCGCATCACCATCACCGCACCGGTGATTTCATCGACGGTTTCGCCCTTCATGCGCAATGCCACCAGAAAACCGGCGATCTGTGCTGGGGTGGCGCCACCGGTCATGATCTGACGCATGACCAGAACCATATCGTCCTGACTCAGGTTGTTGGCCTCCACCACCAGTGCTATGGCTTGCTGGATATTCATGGCTTCACTCCTGTTACAACCTGTTGGAGAAAATTGCGCAGCAGGTCATGGCCGTGCTGGGTAAGTATGGATTCCGGGTGAAACTGCACGCCTTCCACCGCAAACTCGCGATGACGCACCCCCATGATTTCGTCAATTTCACCGCTATCAGTCTGAGTCCAGGCGGTAATTTCCAGGCAGTCGGGCAGGCTTTCCTTTTCAATGATCAGGGAGTGGTAGCGCGTCGCCTCAAAAGGGTTGGCCAACCCCCGAAATACGCCCTGACTGTTGTGCCAGATCGGGGAAGTCTTGCCGTGCATCACCGCCCGTGCCCGCACCACTTTGCCACCAAAGGCCTGACCGATGCTCTGGTGCCCCAGACAGATACCCAGCAGGGGAATCTTGCCGGCAAAGTGACGGATAGCCGCCACGGAAATGCCCGCTTCATTGGGCGTACAGGGACCGGGTGAGATCACAATTTTCTCTGGCGCCATCTCCTCGATTTGCCCCAGGGTGACCTCGTCATTGCGCACCACATGGACATCGGCATTGAGCTCGCCGAGATACTGCACTACGTTGTAGGTAAACGAATCGTAGTTATCGATCATCAGGATTTTAGGCATTATAACTCCTTGATTTAATTGATTTTATAGGAGATATTGCCATCACGTTATACACTCCATTATACACATTGACTTTAGATTCCCGCAGACAATACCCGGAAACCACCTCGTAGGCAGCCCCGAAGTACAGACGGCGAACTTCACCCTGCAAGCAAAGCACGGTATTGGTAAACCACGATCCAAAGCCAATGGCGGGCACAACCGTCTGATGCAAGCCAGCTACACGCCGCATGCTCTGATAAAGGACAAGTAATGTAAGTGGCACCAGGCAATCTCCTTAGGTCTTGGAGCCGCCGTGCCGGAGAGTCATCTGCTATACCTTGACCGCCGGTTCGGCGGCAAGGCGCGGTCGAAACCGCAACGACGAGCCGCTCCCTATTGGAAGCGCCACCACAAAGCAACTGTAATCGAAGCGGTACGGGTCATGGCAGACCTTAGTCAAGTTAACCGAAAAGCCGAGCGTAGACCTCTGCGCACGAACTCAAAAAAAGCGATCTATTCTAACACGGAGGCCCCATTTGTCGTCTACCAACCGTATACACTACACGGTTGACGCCACAACCATCCAAGTGCCTTATCGAGGATGCTACTGAATCTCGCAACCAGCCATTTCCGAGGAGCTAAGCATGCTCACCCACGCAACCAACTTATCAACCCCCTCCCTGTCCAACTCATAGATCCGCCACTGGGCTTCAATACGCACCTGAACCAACCCCGCTTCGCGCAAAGTTTTCAAATGCTGGGACACTGCTGGGGCCGATATCTGGAACAACCCAGCGATTTCTCCCGACGAAAGCGGGCCCTGCGCCAAAGCTTCCATGATTCTTCGGCGCGTAGGATCGGCAATGGCAGAAAAGCTGTTCATTCTGTGATATTGTTAAAATAGCTTAATTAAGTCAATACTTAACAAGTCAACACAATGACATCACTGGGCGCAACAAGGTAAAGGCGATCCACAGTGGACAACCCGTCGCGGGCTTCAGGCGCATAGAGGACCGCTGTCCACTTGACTGCTTTCACCGCCAGCTGGCGCCGCCAACCAGGCGCCAGCTCCAGCCAGGGGAGGAACCGGCATGACAAGTCGATCCGCCAGGCAGCGTTTAGCGGGTCTGGCCCAAGGATCGCATTATGGTGGCGTTGTACAGGGAGGATGTTTGACATGGAGTTACGCCATCTACGCTATTTCATTGCCGTCGCCGAAGAGCTGCATTTCAGTCGCGCGGCTGAGCGCCTTCATATCGAGCAATCCCCCCTCTCGCGGACCATCAAGAATCTTGAGGCTGAACTTGGCGTACTGCTTCTTGAACGCACATCCCGCGGAGCGCGGCTGACCTGGGCAGGCCAAGTATTCCTTGAAGATGCTCGCCGAGTCCTGCTTTGCCTGGATCAGGCGAAAGCCAATGCCAAAGCAGCGGCCTCCGGCTATCGCGGCAAGCTGCGCATTGCGCTCTCCGATGGCATCGCACGCAGTCGGTTGACCATGCTACTCGCTCGCTGTCGAGAAGAAGAACCCGAAGTCGAGATTCGTTTGTCAGAGATGCCCTTCTCCAAGCAACTGTTGGGCCTGCGTAATGACCTATATGACGCTGGACTGGCGCTTGCCGATGAAGTCGATGACGGGATTCTCGCCGAGCCCGTTTGGCACGACCCTCTCGTGGTTACCATCCCGACCAGACACCCATTACTGACTCATAAACACGTGCCCCTCCAGGAAGTAATGAGGTACCCCCTGGTTCTGTGTCATCCGGAAAATTGCGAAGGATGCAGCCAACAACTGGATAAAGTGCTTCGGTCGATCAATGCGAGCCCTGTTGTTGCCGAGCGAGTATCTACCCATGATTTGATGCTTACGCTGGTCGCCGCAGGGTATGGAGTAGGCTTTTCCACGACTGCGCACGTTGAGGTGTCACATCACAAAGACGTTGTTACGAGACCACTGGCTGACAACACATTTATGTTGACGACCTACTTGCTGCGGCCAGACAATGAGCCATCAGAGCAACTGAATAATTTTATCCGACGGGTCAATTACGTCAACGATTAACCTCATTTTCCCCGCATTCATTCTTTTTATGTCTACCCGCAGATACAAAAAGCATCGGCACCCTGACAGGCCTTTCCGGTGGCACCAATTTTCTGTGACGCAGCCTCCAATTCTCGCGTGATTAAGCCGGTCATCAGCCAGATATCTCTGATCTAGAAGATTGCATTTTCCCTTTGAACAACACGGCTGACCTATCAGGTCTTTACAGCCGCCTGATCGCTTCGAAAACTTGTGACCAACGATGGGAAACCGCTCTCTCGGCGGCATACGTTAATTGGCAACAATGAGGCGGTGTAGCAGTCCGTATACACCGTTATCTGTAGCTCTCATTCGCGTCACACTAGCCAACGTTGCATCACCGCCCAGCCAGTCAGCGCCGGAAATCTGTGGGCAGGTGACCTGTTGAGCTAACGCCAGGAGGCCAGGTGGCTGGGATGAGACATGGGGAAGTCCAACCAAACGCAGCACTCAAAAGTATTCTATCGTCCCATTGAGGCGGCGATCCGATGGAGCGGTCTCGTGCGATTCGAGGCCCGGATACTCAACACCCTGGGTGACAAGATCATTCCGGATGTGAATGACTTTCCCCGCTGGCCGATGCTGAGGTTGAACCTGGAGCGGCTATACGACGCCTTCCACAACGGAGAGCTGCCGTACGGGAAGGCCGGAATCAACTGCGACGACCCAACGTTGCTGACGCATCCAGACCTAACCGTCAGGCACGTGGACCTGAAAGCCTGGATGACCCACTATTACTCCGACCAAAAGCCAGAGTTTCTCTTCGAAGGGATAGAGCGCCACCTGCATTCCGCCATCAATCTGGAGAACTTGCAGGCCCTGCTGATTGATCGCGAGGCGCTTAAGCTGCGACTCACGGAATTGGAGCAGTCCTTCAAAACACTACAGGATCAGCACCGTTTGCTCAGCGAAAAAACGGACTGCGGGGCGGGCCAGGACAAGGCCCTCTCTCCCCGTGGCGAGTCTACTTACCTGAGCATTGTCGGCGGCCTGCTGACCCTGCTGCTGGGTGAGTCCCCGAGCGGAAAGCCCTACTCCTCCTTCGACACCACCGAATCCATCATCAGCGCCCTGCTGGCCTATTACCCGGGGCGGCCCGGCATCAGTGAACGGACACTCTGGGCGAAGTTCAGTGCCGCCAAACGGCACGTCGGCGACTAGGCCGACTGACTGCAACTGCAGGTGCTAGGACTGCAGTTGCAGTGTAAATCCCGTCCAGCGGGCATTGAATGGGAGGCACATTCTTCACCGCGCTATTGAGCGTACAGGAGTGCTTACCATGTCTACACAGATGTCCCAGACCTTTCGCACTGAACGCCGCATCCTCCGCCGTCCGGAAGTCGAGGCCAAGACCGGCTTCAAGCGCGCGCATATCTACAACCTGATGAAAGCCGGCAAGTTCCCGAAGGCGCTTCGCCTTGGCGTCCGCGCCGTTGGCTGGGATGCCGCCGAGATCGACCAGTGGATCGAAGAGCGCCTCAACGACCGTACCTGAACCAGCCTTCTCGAACGCAACCCTGTGAGGAGGACAATCATGCAGGTCGTTTCCATTATTTCAACCAAGGGTGGTGTGGGCAAAACCACCACGGCCGCCAATCTGGGCGGCATCGCGGCTGATGCGGGACTGCGGGTTCTGTTGCTCGACCTGGATGTCCAGCCAACCCTGTCCAGCTATTTCACCCTACGGTCTCATGCGCCGGGCGGCATTTATGAGCTACTGGCCTTCAATGAACAGGATCGTTCTCGCCTGGTATCACACACCGCTATCGACGGCTTGAACCTGGTACTGTCCAATGACGACAAAGGTCAGCTGAACACGTTGCTGCTGCATGCGCCCGACGGACGGCTGCGCCTGCGCAATCTGCTACCGGTGTTCCGCCCTCATTACGACTTGCTGTTGATTGATACCCAGGGCGCGAGAAGTGTTCTGCTGGAAATGGCGGTACTGGCCTCCGATATTGCCCTCTCGCCGGTCACACCAGAGATTCTTGCGGCACGGGAATTTCGCCGCGGCACCCTGCAGCTGATGCAGGATATCGCCCCGTACCAGCGCCTTGGCATCGAACCGCCCTCCCTGCACCTGCTCATCAACCGGGCTCATCCGGTCTCCAGTAATGCACGGGTGATCCAGCAGGCACTGCGCGACCTGTTTGCCACAGAACCCGGCATAGTCGCGCTCAATACCAGCATCCCGGCCATTGAAGCCTACCCACGCGCTTCGACCCTGGCGCTGCCCGTTCACCGGGTCGAGTACCGCCGACCCAGGGGTCGGATCACGCCCGCCGCCTTCGACACCATGCGCGCGCTGGCCTGCGAGTTGCTGCCCACCTGGCAGCCGGCATTTAGCCGACTGCAAGCTGGAGCCCACCGGAGGACGGTGCGATGACTCGACTCATTTTTTCCGCACGCGGTTACAAACGTCTCAAGCCATTGATCGAACTTGCCCAGGCCGAAGGCTGGCAGGTAGAGCGCACCACCGGTAGCCACTTGAAACTCTCCAAACCCGGACTTCCACCGATCTACACCGGCTCAACCTGTAGAGACCATCGTGCCACTCGCAATGCGCTGGCGCGACTGCGGCGCGGAAGCCGCTCTGGCGAGGAGCGTGATAACAATGGCTGAGTTCACGCCTCACGACATGGCCAGCAAGTTACTGGCCGATCAGTTCCGACGGGCCGGTCCGGAAGCCGAAGCCTTGAGCGATCCCATCGCCGACACCCCTATGACCGTGACACTGGAGCAACTACTCCCGTACGACCTGAATCCTCGTGTCACGCGTAACCCCCGCTACGACGAGCTCAAGGAGTCAATACGAAAACGCGGTCTCGATACGCCACCGGCCATCACCCGTCGGCCCGGCGAAAGCCATTACATTATCCGCAACGGTGGCAATACTCGTCTGGCAATCCTGAATGAACTGTGGACTGAGACGAAAGACGAGACATTCTTTCGTATCCAGTGCCTGTTCCGCCCCTGGCCGGACCGCGGTGAGATTGTCGCGCTGACCGGGCACTTGGCCGAGAACGAGTTGCACGGCGGGCTGACATTCATCGAGCGTGCACTGGGTGTCGAGAAAGCCCGCGAGCTGTACGAGGCCGAATCGGGCACCACACTGACACAAACCGAACTGGCCCGGCGTTTGAGTGCGGACGGTTATCCCATCACCCAGCCCCACATAAGTCGCATGCAGGATGCCGTACTTTATCTGCTTCCCGCCATCCCCAGCGTGCTCTACAGCGGCCTGGGGCGGCCACAGATCGAGCGGCTGACGGCCTTGCGCAAGTCCAGCGAAAGGACCTGGGAAGCTCTGAATATGAACCGCGACGTGGAAATGGAATTTGCCAGCCTGTTCCACGATGTGCTCGCAACCTTCGACAGCGACGCGGAGGGCTTCTCGGTCAGGCGCATCCAAGACGAATTGATTGGACAGATGGCCGAACTCCTTCAGGTCGACTACGACACTCTGACCCTGGACATCACGGAATCTGATAGTCGCTACCGCCTGACGTCAGCCGGTACAGCCCTCAAACAACGCCCTGCCGCAGATGATCCTGCCCCTCGCCCCATCGAACAGAGTCTAAGTCAATCACAGCCACAACCCCCGGCGCCCCCGGCAGGCGAACAAGGGTCTGCAACAGCACCTAAACCGGCGAAGGTAAATGAGTCCCCACCTCCAGAACTTGCTGATTCATCAGCCACGGATATTGGCAGTCCTGTATTGGCTGCGCCGGACAACGAGCGACTTCAGGCGCATGTGGTTACGCCAGCGACGACCACCGACCGGCTCCAGAACATCCAGCGACTGCTGGCCGACAAGACAGGGGATGTACAGCCGAACTTTGAATCGACCGTTCTGCAGGCCATCCCCGTCCAGGCTGGCGGGCTCTACCCCATCACGGACGTCTGGTACATCGAGCCCGGTCTGGATGCACCGGACAGCCTGCGCGTACACATCGCCCAGTTCGCTACCGAAATTGCCGATGAGGCAGGGCAAGCCCAACACATTCAGCCAACCGATACGGGGATCGGCTTCCACTGCGATATGCAGGCACTTTCCGTTGATGGTCTCGTGATACCACTGATTGGGCGCGCAGTCCTTACCCTGCTGTATGCGCTGAGTGCCCATTTTCGCGCATCAGACCCGCTCACCAGTGACATCGACAATCTACGGCTACTGGACTTGCTGGGGCCTCTGCTGCAGGGGTGTCAAGGGACGCATCAGGACCTAATATTGCGGCTGAGTGATAACGGTCTGGTCAAGTTGTTCCGCTTGCTGCGCCTGTCACGTCGATTGGTGGAACTGGAGTCGGGTACTGGTACAGAACTCACACCCCCCCGGGGTTCATAGCTCTCCAGGAGGCACCATGTCAACACCCCATCCACTCAACCAGGCCGTGATTGCCCAGGCACTGCATGACCTGCGAAACGGCCAGCTGCGGCGCTGCAAAGCCATGGGGTTCGGCGAACAGGAACTGGGCGCACTGAAGCACCCCGTCCTGGTCAGCGTACTGATCAATGCCTCAGTGCCCTGGTGTTCCGTCACCGTGAACCGCGATGTGCTGCAGCGCCTGTTGCGCCAGGTAGCAGACGTTGAGAAGGAAATCGCCGCGGTTGATCGCATGCTGCGCCTGGGCGCCAGTACCGAGATGGTGAGCAAGTTCTACGGCTTGACGCATCAGGAGGTCGCCTTGCGCCGCGACATTCTCGGCCTGCCCAAGCGCAAAGGACGCCATCCCGGATTGAGCGAGGAACAAGACACCGAACTGTGGCGGCGATGGGACCCCGAGGTCAAACAGCGCGGTATCGCCGTGGATGACCCCATGGCCTTGCTCGACCTTACGTTGGATCTTGCTGAAGATCTCAATTTGCCTGCTTCCGTCCTGTGGTCAACTATCAATGCTTGGATCGACCAGGGCTTGGTGTAACCCATGGCCAGCGAAACGCCCGGCCGCGGAAGTGGCCCCGCTGCGCTGACCACACTTCTGGATGACGCAGCTCAACACTTAGGCACGCGCCCGTCCACATTGACCGCGCAAGACGGCTTCCTGTTCAGCGGCAACCGCCATGAGAGCGTGCCCAGAGCATTGTTTCTCGATCGCCGCTTGACCCCCCTGGAGCGCAATGCTTGGCAGGTCTTTCGTCTGCTGCTGAACGACGACGGCGTGACTGCCTTCCCTACCTATGAGCGCCTGCGACCCTACCTGGCATCCATGCCATGCACAGCCAAAGCTTCTCACGAAACTGTAGCCAGAGCGCTGACCCAATTACGCTTGACCCGTTGGCTCAGCCTGGTCCGGCGACGACGTGACCACAGATCTGGACGCCTGCTGGGCAACCTGTATGTGCTCCATGACGAGCCCCTGTCACCCTTCGAGGCCATGCAACTCGATACCGAGTATCTGGGGCTGGTCAGCCAAGCGCTGACGCATGTCGCCAAGGCTGTGCGGATCGTCGGCGTCAACGCACTCAGAGAAATCACCGAAGACCCATTGATCAGCGGACGGACGCTGCCCTCGCGCCTGCAGGTCATGGCGGAGCGCCTGGCAGGGCAAGATTGGAGCAGCGACGCCACCAAGCAGAGGGCTGTGGATAACGCTAAAACCGAAGAGAGCGCTCAGGTCCTTCTTCGGGATTACGACGAACCCTCTTCGGAATCGGAATCGGGGCGCAAAGGCCCGTCTGACGGCATTCTTCCGATTCCGAAGAACAGTAGTACTGTACGTAAAAGAAGTATTAAAAATATTAATGTACGTACAGTACTGAACGAGTTGGAACATCTGGATCTGCCACCGCGGTTTGATCGTCTCGATGATGAGCAGAAAGCCGGCGCATTGCTCGCGCTGAGGAAGGTCGACAGAGAACTGCAACAGCCCGTGATCGATGAGTGGAACGTTCGCTGCTGCGACAGTTACATCAAAAAGCCGGCCAATTACCTGTTTGGCCTGATTCAGAGAGCGATCCGAGGCGAGTTCCATGCCTGGGCAGGCGTAGATCCAATCAAGGAGTTCAAGGCGGAACAATCGGCGCCACACATTGACAGCAAGGCTGTGCGGCCCACCACGCCCTCAGATCCTGAGCAGGTGAAAGCCCATATCACCCGCTTACAGGCAATCTTCCAAAAGGGCTGATACCGATTATGCCAGTGGCATAAAGGAACACACTGCCTTCCCCAGTCCGACCACAGACACAGCCACATCCATCGTTTCAAACGGGCCTTGAGTGAGTACGGTTTCTTTACTGACAGCCTTCCCGCCTTTGTCGATGCTGGCGACTCGATTTTCCACAGCGAGTCGCTCACATGGCCAACGAATCTCTGCAGCTCAACCTCGGATCACTGCGCAGCGCGATGGCACTCACGCTGCATACTCACCACGCCTCCCGCATCTGGCACGGTCGTGCTGCGTCGGACGGCAAGCCAGGCATCATCGGCCTCAACGGCTTTCTGTCCATCATGAACAAGCTCAAGCGGGGAGCCGAGCAAAACGATCCCTACTCGGACTGGTGGATGCTACGCATTGAGGACAAGATCAATGATACCCGGGAACGCCTGCAGAGCTTGCGCGAACAGGTGGATCAAGCCCTGGCGGATGTGCCGGCAGCCCTCAGCCTTGGCGAAAACCTCAACGTTCAGCCCGTCAAGCTGCCCTTGTTCGTCAATGCCCAGCTCGGCTTCATGGCGGTCTATCTACTGGCCGACTACGACGATCTGGCACGCCGCCTGATCCTGGCACATCACACCGCGTTGATCGACCGCCGCACCCTGGAGCGCTGGCTCAACGATGGGGGCCATGCGCTGCGCAGCCTGTTTTCGCTGGCCCAGCAGTACCGCTACTCCGGCGCCTGCCGCGACGATTTCGCCGCCAATAACGCTGCAGCACGGGCGGCCAGGGAAAAGCTTGGAGACCTGCCACAGGACGTGCTCGAAGGTACACGCCGTTCCCGCTTCGCGCCGCCCATCAGCCGGCGATCACCGCTGAACACCGCATCCCCGGAGAGCACCGTTGCCGATGAGCCAGCAGATAGGGCAGAAGACGCCGGTGAGGCCAGCGAGGATGTTTCACCAGACGAAGAGGCGCCGGCATGACAATACCCGCCTTCACCCGTTCACCACGTCGCTTTTCGCCCCTGGAACAGCCGGCCTTCCAGCAGCTGGAACATGCTGCCTACCTAAAAGGCCTTTTAAAACCCTTTAAGGGTAAGGGGAGTCTGGAGGCCTGGGCCAGCCAATGTTTCACGCTGCGTGATGGACTGATCAGCCTGGCGCAGCGGCAAATACTGTCCCAGGCACGCCGTCCACCATTCAACCGGTTCAGTGTGCAACTGGCCCAGCAGACCACGGGAGCGGGAACCACCTTCCTGCGCTGGCGCAACCTTGACCGCTCCGCCATGGGCGTTGCGCTGTGGGAGGAAATGATCGCAGATCCAGCCACCCCGGCCTCACTGATCGATGACCTCTACGCCATGGAACTGCAGCGGATCATTCTGAACATGCAGATCAGTCTCACTCACAGCATCGGCCGTCAGGCCCTGGACTGTGCCGGCAAAATAAACCAAGCCGAAGCCGCCTATCAACGGCGTATCCAGGAATATGTCACCACCACGGAGTCAAACTCATGAGCACACATTTCTACGGCGAGGGCAATATCGGCTCTGCGCCAGAGTACCGGGCGTTCACCAACGGCAACGACGAGCCACGTCGCCTGCTGAGGTTGAACGTCTACTTTGACAATCCTATTCCCACCAAAGAGGGTTACGAGGATCGCGGCGGCTTCTGGGCGCCAGTAGAGCTGTGGCACCGTGATGCCGAGCACTGGCAGACGCTGTACCAGAGGGGCATGCGCGTGCTGGTGGAAGGCCGGACAGTGCGCGACGAGTGGGAGGATGCCGAAGAGAACGAGCGCGTGACCTTCAAGATCGAGGCCCGCCGTGTCGGCATCCTGCCGTATCGCGTCGAGCGCGTATTCCTGGTTCCCAAGGAGCCCGCTGCTGAGCAGCCAAACGAAGAATGACCCAGCGTGAGCGGCTGCACCAACCTTCCGTCGCTCATCCTGCGCCAATACCGATTATGCCAGTGGCATAGAACCATGGACGTCAATAAACCGCCATTCCTCCCATCGCCCTTGCCAAACCGAAAACCCGGGAGTCCGCTGAATCGGGTTGTGTACAGCCAGCTCATTCGCGATTCGCCATCCTGTAGCCAATTGAGTCATCGAGCCAATCCATAACACCCAAGGAGCTGCAGTGTGCGCATCTATCTGTGCGAGAAACCGTCCCAGGGTAAGGACATCGCTCGCGTGCTGGGCGCCCGGCAGCGCGGTAACGGTTGCTACGCTGGATCAGGCATCACGGTCACCTGGTGCATCGGTCATCTCGTCGAAGCGGCTCCACCCGAGGCCTACGGCGAGCAATACCGGCGCTGGTCAATTGAGCAGCTGCCCATTATTCCGGAGCGCTGGCGCATCGAGGTCAAAGCCTCGACCAAAGCGCAATTCCAGATCGTTAAGCGGATTATCGGCCAGGCCAACGAACTGGTGATCGCCACCGACGCCGATCGCGAGGGCGAAATGATTGCCCGGGAGATCCTTGACCTGTGCGGCTACCGAGGTCCCATTCATCGGCTGTGGCTGTCGGCACTGAACGACGCCTCAATCCGCAAGGCGTTGAGCGCACTCAAACCGGGGACGGAGACCCTGCCGTTGTACCACTCGGCCCTGGCCCGCTCCCGGGCGGACTGGCTGATTGGCATGAACCTGAGCCGGCTGTTCACATTACTCGGCCAGCGGGCGGGCTACAGTGGCGTGTTCTCGGTGGGTCGGGTTCAGACACCCACGCTGAAGTTGGTGGTCCATCGCGATCGGTCAATTGAGTGTTTTGTCGCTGTGCCCTACTGGGCAATCGAGACCACGCTTGCCCAGGGTGGGCATTCATTCAAAGCGAGCTGGTTAGCGCCTGACGACAGCACCGATGAAGCAGGCCGGTGCTTGCAGGAATCCGTGGCACAAGCCACCGCCACTGCTCTGCGCCAGACCCATGAAGCCACCGTGACCCAGATCGAGACGGCACGTGTCCGCGAAGCGCCACCACTGCCGTTTGACCTAGGTACGCTGCAGGAAGTCTGCTCCCGGTCGCTGGGGCTGGACGTGCAGGAAACCCTGGATATCGCCCAGGCACTCTACGAGACACACAAGGCGACGACTTATCCGCGCAGTGATTCGGGCTATTTGCCCGAAAGCATGTTGGTGGAAGTCCCCACCGTTCTTGAGGCCCTGACGATCTCCGATCCAGCCTTGAGTCCCCTGATCAAAAACCTCGATCGAAGCATCCGCTCCCGCGCCTGGAATGACGGGAAGGTAACCGCGCACCACGGCATCATCCCGACGCTGGAGCCGGTCAAGCTCTGTGCCTTGTCGGATAAGGAATTGGCCGTCTACCGACTCATCCGGGCGCATTACCTGGCGCAGTTCCTGCCACACCATGAGTTCGAACGAACCCATGTCCAGCTCACGGCCGCCGGACAATCGCTGCAGGCCGTGGGCAAGCAGGTGATCGAATCCGGCTGGCACCGGGTCATGCCTGGCCAGGCTAGAGAAACGGAGCAGGATGAGACGCAGAGCCAACCATTGCCCGCACTGAAAAAAGACACAGTGTGTACCCTGGATCATATCGAGCTGAAGGCGCTCAAGACCCAGCCACCCCGACCCTACACACAGGGCGAACTGATCAAGGCCATGAAAGGCGTGGCCAGGCTGGTGACCGACCCGCGGCTCAGGCAAAAGCTGAAGGAGACCACCGGCATCGGCACCGAGGCCACCCGCGCCGGCATCATCAACGGCCTGCTGACTCGCGGCTATATTGCCCGGAAAGGCAAGGCGATTCGGGCGACCGAGACGGCTTTCACCTTGATTGACGCCGTGCCCGGAGCGATTGCCGACCCCGGCACCACCGCCGTCTGGGAGCAGGCGCTGGATATGATCGAATCAGGCCAGATGACGCTGGAGGGTTTCATCGACAAACAATCCTCCTGGGTGGCTCAGCTGGTGCAGCAGTATCGAGGTGCCCTCCTGACGATCGCTCAGCCAAAAGGACCAGCCTGCCCGCAGTGCGGTGCGGCCACGCACCCACGGCGCGGCAAGAACGGTGCTTTCTGGTCGTGCAGTCACTACCCGGACTGCAAGGGCAGTCTGCCGGTACAGCAGCCCAAGCCCAAGGGGCGTGGACGACGGGTCAAGCGCTCATCCAGACAAGCCCCGTGACCGACGTCATAGCATCACGAGGTATTACTCGAACCCCCTGCACCCCGTGCGGTGCCCCAGCATGCCCAACCTTCTATCCCGGCGTGCGCGATCGGTGAGAGACATCACCGGCGAGAAGGCCTCTGTTCCTTGATCACACCAACCTGGCGGTCATTCCTATCGGTAGGTGCTGTTCTCGCAGGGTTTCCTGACGGCTCCCACTTTGGTGCCGGGGCCTAAGAGCCGTCAGGAAACCCTGCGGGGCCAGCGGTATTCGGCACCGGCGCCCACCGGTGAAACAACGGGCTCCCTTTGTGCGCGGATGTGTGCCAGAGGATACCGGCCCCAGCCACGACACGGGCCGGGTGTGCATGCTGACGCAGTGCCAGGTTCCGACGACGACCCGGCCCTGCAAGGCCCACGGGTGGCAACGTCTTCTATGCCGAAGGTTCCGGCCTTCGGCGAATTTTCTCGTTTTCACGCCCTCTCCACTTGCTCACTCTCCAAAACAGGGTGCATCCCATCACGGATTTACCGTCGCCAACAGCCACAGGACATTGGAGCCTTGCCTCATGCGTCGCTGATTCCGGTCAGCACCATGCCCAGGCAGCTTCGGTCATCAAGGCTGCATCCTGGCGATGCCGGGACGACCGAACCAGTCCGCCACGCATCACCTCTCGGACGATCGCCTGATCAGGGCGACGATGCTTCGACTATCCACGGCCTTACCCATGATTCTCAACCATCGGGAGTACTTTCCATGAACACCATGAACAGCCAGGCAATGCTGGAACAGATTGCCCGCAATGATCGTCATTTCGCACAAGCGCCCGAAGCCTTCTTCCACGCCTGGAAACGGGGCGTCCAGTTGCTCAACCCCGCCTTGTTCGGCATGGGCACCAAGACCCACGCCGACCAGGCAGTGGACAAGTGGGAGCTGTGCCCAAACCTGGAAACCATCGACCATGCCATCGATGTGATGAGTTCCGGCGAGCGAGTTTTTCTGGCCTCCATGGTCAGCTTCTACAACGCCGAGATTGGCGGCGCGCTGCTCAAACGAGTGGGCGTCCATGGCCTATCGGATCTTGGCGGTCTGGATCTGGAGCGGCGCCAGGTCATTGCCAATCTGATCCTCAACTACACCGGCTGGTAACAGCACATTCTCTTCAACCCCTGGGGTCTGTACCCCAGTGGGGGATTGGCCCCACCTTTCCTCTACTGGAGCACATCCATGATCCCCATCAACAATCCCTTTATCAGAGGCTATCAAAACCTAGCCATTCAACGCCTGCTGGCAATCCGTTACGAGGAGGACTGCCCGCTGACCTATCTCCCACTGCATAGCTCACAGGCTCACCTGGCTGATGATCAGGTTCATCGCTTTCCATGCGTCTTCTGTGACGACTTCGCCCTGGTAACCGAAGGGCAGGACGTTAGCAGTGAACTGGACGATCACTGTACCGGCATGGGTGTTGTACAGACCGTGGTCTATGCCATCACGGCAGATGAGTACGGAGTACCACTGCATGTCGGTGATACCTACAGCCACGAGGCAGCGCTGGAAGTTGTCAGGCGACTCGCCTTCGATACCGGCCACTACAGCCGTTGCTGGGAAATCAGTACAGGCCATTTGCCGAGCCACGCACAGGCGCACCTTGAGTACCTGGCGGATGTGGCTACACCTACCGGCTTGCTGTTTGAAGCCTTCCGTATTCCGGGCAGCAATGCTGTTGGTGTGAAGTTGATCGCCACGCCCTGGACCGATACGAATCTGAGGTTTATCGATGGCAGCAGTACAGCGACACTGCATCAGACCCAAAGAGAGGCCGGGGTTCCTCAGCCTCTAGTTGATGTCATGCACCTTGCCGCCTTGGCAGACGTGCGCATCGTGATCTTCGATCCCGATGCCCTCGTCCTGGAGGGCTTGCCAACTTTCGACGATTGACCACTGAGCCCCGCAAGGGGCTCCTTTTTTCGAATAATTGGATACATCCGAATTCCTATTGGATGTCGCCGGTGTCTACGACGCGGTGCCACCCTGCCCACATGTCCCGCTGATGCGTCAGCGACATGCCCAGGTAGCCAGGGTCTTCAAGGCTACGGCGCGGTTCCGACCGCGTGACCCAACCAGTTCGCCACCGCATCCCCAGCGCGAACGACCATTCTTCGGGATGGTGGATGCACAGTACTACCAGGATCATCCGATCCATCAACCCGCGCGGGGGTTATGCCTCCCGTCGGGGTGGGTGTGTCTCCGCTTGTTCATTATTTACATCTGGAGATTCACTATGAACCCTTCATCTGACAAGTCCTATTTTGACCTGCACATCACTGGCCTGGGTTATCTCAATCGCATTCGCGAAGTGACGCCCCGTAAAGGTGATGCCTTCCTGGCCTGCGATATAGCAGCGCTGAATGGTCCGAGCGATTCACCGGAATACCGCCGCTTCGATGTCCGCGTTTCTGGCAGCGAAGCCCAGCACCTGATCCGCCGATGCGAACAGGCTGTCGCAGCCGAACGCAAGGTACTGATCGGCTTCCGTCTGGGTGACCTGTGGGCCGACACCTTCACCTACAACAAGGGGAAGCGTGCCGGTGAACAGGGCGTCAGCCTGAAAGCCCGCCTGCTCTTTGTCAGCTGGATCAAGGTTGACGGCCAGCTCGTGTACAAGGCTGAACCCAGGGCCACCGACGAGGTGCCCCATGACAGCACGCCGCCTGCAATGACTCCGGCTCCTGTGGACGATGCCCCGGCATCCGACGGAGTAACGACGGATATCGACGCCGAGGACACTGTGCCAGCCGAGTCGTTTTGTTGAGAGCCACAAAGCCCTGACCAGGGCTTTGCTTTCTGATCCCACACTTCAGCACGAGGAACTGAACCATGATCACACTCCCAGGCCAACTGGCCATCAGAACCATCCACGGCAGGAACGGTGACTTCAATGTAGGCCGTCTCGCCACCTCCATCGGCGAATTTGTTATCAAAAACGCCGAGCTGGATCAGTACCGCGAAGGCAAGTACGAGGGCGATTTCGTCATTACCGAAATTCGACCTTCGACTTACAACACGAGCGGTCGCATGGTCATCGAGATTCGCGCCCACCTGGGCGGGATGACCCTGTCCGGCATCGACCCCCTGAGCAGCGATGAAGCCAAACGGCTGAGTCCCCAGGAAGTCGACCCGATCGACGAGGAAGCACAGGCCCCTGCCCCCGCTGCCGCGGTTTCCCCCGAAGCAGAGGATGAAAGCCAGGCCAGCAACCCGCTGATCGATACCACACCGTTCGGCAGCTCCATGCCTGACAAGACGGCTACTCAGAACGACGATGTCACGCTCTTCGGTTCGCTTTGGCCGTTGGGTGATATTGTGAAGTTGGATGCCACAGTCGATCGTCGACTGCTGCGCCAGCAACGGGATCGTCTCGGCACTATAGGATACGAGTTCGCTCCCCTGTCCCAGGACTGGCACCGCGTCACCGCCTGATCCACCGTCTCTTACGCGACTTACCACCACCCGCCGGGGTACTGCCCCGATGGACAGGACTCCGGCATTTTTCACAGGAGACCTGCCATGGGCTGGTACTACTCGCGGCAAACCCGCGCTCAACTGATCCACGAACTGATCCAACCGCAAGAGGGTGAACGTGCCCACTACCAAGTCATTGCCCACGCTCTGCGTGGCAACGTGCTCTGGTCGGTGGTGCGCATCACCGCCAAAGTCGCCGATACCTTCGGTCTCAATGCCGGCGAATCGACAGCCTTCATCCGCTGCGATTTGCTGCAGGGCTCGGGCAACGACTGGGGCCACAAGCCTCTGGAAGAAGCCATGCACCCGTACTACTACTCGTGTCCTTTGCGCTATCTCGACATGGCTCCCGAGCAATGCCGCGACTGGCGCGATGGCGTACGTGCTCATCACGCACGGCGCAACGCCCGAAAGTCAGTGGCAATGACTGGCTGACCGTCATTCACGGATCATCAACCCCCAAGGGGCACTCGCTCGCCCCTACGGGCACGGGTGCCTCCTTTAATCTCGAGGACATCCCAATGCCTACATCTTCATCATCCCCACAACCGCTCTACCACATCGACGAATGCCCCGACCTGATGGCCGATGGCTGTGTCGCTGACGAGAACGGTACGTTGATCTTTCTCTCCCTCTGGGCGCGCGACACCGCCGTTCAGGAGTTTCTGGCCCGCCTGACACTCGGTCGAACAGACCAGGGACTTGATCGATTTCACCTTATAACCGATCAGGGTGCTTCGGTGCCCATCTGCATTGGCAATGTGGATCATCTGGAAAAGCGATCCACACGTGCGTTCCGCCGAACCCTGTTCGGTTCCATGGTGCATCTGTGGCTGTTCGATACCCGCTGCGTCAAGCCTGACAAAGCCACCGCCAGCGCGCTGGCATTGCTGCCAAGCGATGGGCTCGACCATACCGAGCGCCTGTGGGCGCTGGTGCGGGAGACCTGTCCCTTGCCGCTGCTTGATCACTGGCGCGATGCCGTGCTGGCACTGATGCAATCCCAGGAGATGCTCACCCGCCTGCCATTCGCTCTCGGGCGACTGGAAGGCCATCGGCTGAACCTGGATGTACCAGCGCTGACCACGGCACTGGGCGACCTGATCCGTTGCGGCACCCTGGGTGTAGCACAGGACAAGCCGGAATCTGGCAAACCTCTACGGCGGGTGGCCTGAACCTCACTACGGCCGGGTATGCACAGGCATACCCGAGCCTTTTCCCACTATGCCTATTCCAACTGCCTATAGGAGATACCCATGGCTCTCATGTTTCCGCGGCTTGCCCGCAACTTTATCAAGAACGGCTACTTTCCAACGGACGAGCCCACACTCGAACGAGCACTGTCTGCACTGGCTCCAGCCAACGGGCCAATCTCCATCCTCGATCCCTGCGCCGGCGAAGGCGTGGCCATCGCTGAAGCCGCCCATGCCCTTGGGCGTGAACAGGTGCGGGCGTTTGCCGTTGAGTACGACAGCGAGCGCGCTACCCATGCCCGTCAACTGGTCGACCGGTGCCTGCACGGAGATCTGATGGACTCCCTGATCTCACGACAGTCCTTCGGGCTGTTGTGGCTCAATCCACCCTATGGGGATCTTGAGCGTGGCGTCGATGGCAACATCGGCTACCAGGGTCAAGGACGCGCCCGGCTGGAAAAACTGTTCTATCAACGCACCTTGCCGCTGCTGCAGTACGACGGCGTGTTGGTGTTCATCATCCCCGCCTATGTCCTGGATGCCGAACTGATCGGTTGGCTGACCCGTCACTTTGCGGACCTGCGGCTCTACCGTGCGGTAGATACGCAGTTCAAGCAGGTGGTGATCTTCGGTCGCCGTATTCGGCAACGCGAGCAGAACCCCGGCGATGCCAAAGCTGCACGCGAGTTCATGCTGCAAGTCGGTCTTGGTGACATCGAAGCCGAAGAGTTGCCCAACGTATGGCCGTTCCAACCCTACGGTGTTCCAGCATCGCCCACCGAGCCGGAGCACTTTTATCGTGTCACGCTCGAACCGGAGCAATTCGCCGACGAAGTGCAGCGCCTGCAGGGGCTGTGGCCGTCGCTCGAAACGCACCTGGGTGCCGCACATCAGGTAACACGGCCCCCGGCGCGCGCCCTGTCCCACTGGCATCTCGCCCTGGCGCTCGCAGCCGGTGCAGTGTCCGGTGTGGTGACCTCCAAAACCGGCAAGGTGTTGGTGGTCAAAGGCGATACTCACAAGGAGAAATCCTTGACCACGGAGTACCAGGAACGGGATGACGGCTCGGTCGCCGAGACCCGCATCCTCACTGATCGCTTCGTACCCGTGATCCGCGCGTGGAACATGACCCCCGGCTCCCCAACACTGGGCCAGGTCCTGACCATCCGTTGATCGACACTCACAGGCGGCTTGCCGCCCATTGATCCAAGCCGTTCATTCACCCACTGGGGTCCAGTCGCCCCGTGGGGTGCCGTGACCCCTCACATAACCTTCAGGAGGTATTCATCATGGCACTTGCAACACTGTCTCACGCTCGTTTCAACCCGGGTCAAGTGGTTATGACCCAAGGCGTCAACGACCTCGTCCAACGGGGTGTCATCAATCCCAGGCAATACCTATTGCGCCATCTGCGTGGCGACTGGGGAGACCTCTGCGAGGAGGATCGCGCTACCAACGAAGCCGCATTGACACACGGCGATCGGCTGATGTCGTCCTATCCGATCACAGCAACCCTGAAACTCTGGATCATCACCGAATGCGACCGCAGTGTTACGACACTGCTGCTCCCTGACGAGTACTGATCCTTTTTTCCCAACCCTGGGGCATGTCATCGCCCCACAGGGGAGGTGCATGCCCCACTTATATCTGGAGCATCATCATGTCCCTCGATACATGTTCTGAAAACCTCTCTTCCGACACCACTCTGCAGGGTGACCTGCTGGACAATTCCTCATCCCCGCTCGACATCAGCCTGCAGGACTTTGTGTCCGAGTTTGGCGACGAGCTGCTCGACTCCCTCAATCGCGCCAATCCTCCGGTGTATACCGGCCAGGCACAGGCGTACCGCCAGACCATACTGGCCAATCTGAAAAGGCATTTGTTTCCGGCTCAGGCTGAGGTAGTACATGCCGTCACCGAGCTGTTGGTCGATCGCGGCGAACGCGCCGCCATCGTCAACGGTGAGATGGGCTGCGGCAAAACGACCGTGGGTATCGCTACGGCCGCCGTGCTCGAAGCGGAGGGCTTTTGCCGTACGCTGGTGCTCTCGCCACCCCATCTGGTGTACAAGTGGCGGAGGGAAATCCAGGAGACCGTGGCCGGCGCCAAGGTCTGGGTGCTCAACGGTCCGGATACCCTGGTCAAGCTCATCAAGCTGCGTGAGCAGTTGGGTGTGCCGACTCAGGGTCCTGAGTTCTTCGTGCTCGGTCGCGTGCGTATGCGCATGGGCTTTCACTGGAAGCCGGTATTCGTGCGCAGACGGACCCGGCACGGCGAGGTCGGCAGTTGCCCACACTGTGGGCAGGTCATCACGGACCTCGACGGTGAGCCAGTCAATCCGATCGAACTGGAAGCGGCGGAATCACGTCGCAAATGCAACCGCTGTGCTTCGGCGCTGTGGACGCTGGTTCGTCCCCGTCGGCTCTCAGCCAACGATCAATCCCACGCAGTACTCAGGGCCCTCAAGCGTATTCCCACCATCGGTGAAGTCACCGCCCAGAAGCTGATGAAAAAATTTGGCGAGTCATTCCTGGCCTCCATGCTGGGTGACAACCTGTATGAATTCATCAACCTGATGGACGATAACGGCGAGCTGGTGTTTTCTGACCGTCAGGCCCAGCGTATGGAACGCGCCATGGCCTCGATGGAGTTTGGTTTTGGCGAGGGCGGCTACCAGCCATCCGAGTTCGTCAAGCGCTACCTGCCGCAGGGCACGTTTGACTTGCTCATCGCCGATGAGGCACACGAGTACAAGAACGCGGGATCTGCCCAAGGGCAAGCCATGGGTGTTTTGGCATCCAAGGTGCGCAAAACCTTATTACTCACCGGTACATTGATGGGTGGCTATGGTGATGATCTGTTCTACCTGTTGTTCAGAGCACTGCCATCGAGAATGATCGAAGATGGCTATCGTCCCAGCAAGCAGGGCAGTTTGACGCCGGCCGCAATGGCGTTCATGCGTGATCACGGCGTGCTCAAGGACATCTACTCCGAGAGCAACGGCTCAGCCCACAAGACCGCCAAGGGCAGCAAGATCACGGTGCGAACCGTGAAGGCCCCCGGTTTTGGCCCCAAGGGCGTGCTGCGCTGCGTGTTGCCGTTTACGGTGTTCCTCAAACTGAAGGATATCGGCGGCAATGTGCTGCCACCCTACGACGAGGAATTCCGGGAGGTTGCAATGGCTGATGATCAATCCCAGGCCTACTCACGCCTGGCGGGGCAGTTGACCGCCGAGCTGAAGCAAGCTCTTGCGCGGCGAGATACCACCCTCTTGGGTGTGGTGCTCAACGTGCTCCTGGCCTGGCCGGATACCTGCTTTCGTGCAGAGACGGTCAAACATCCGAGAAGCCGCAATCTGCTGGCCTTCACTCCTTCCTTGTTCTCCGATCTGGAGATCATGCCGAAGGAGCAGGAGTTGATCAACATCTGTCGTGAAGAGAAGGCAGCCGGTCGCAGGACTCTCGTCTACAGCGTGTACACCGGAACACGGGATACCACGTCACGACTGAAAGTACTGCTGGAGCAGGAAGGCTTCAAGGTGGCGGTACTGCGCGCCAGCGTGGATGCCTCCCGTCGGGAAGACTGGATTGCCGAGCAGCTGGATCGCGGCATAGACGTGCTTATCACAAATCCAGAACTGGTAAAAACCGGCCTGGACCTGCTGGAGTTCCCGACTATCGTGTTCATGCAGTCGGGTTACAACGTCTACTCGCTGCAACAGGCTGCCCGCCGTTCCTGGCGGATAGGCCAGAAGCAGCCGGTGAAGGTGATCTACCTGGGCTACGCAGCTACCTCGCAGATGACCTGCCTAGGGCTGATGGCCAAGAAGATCACCGTGTCACAGAGTACGTCGGGAGACGTACCGGAATCCGGGTTGGATGTCCTGAATCAGGACGGCGACTCGGTGGAAGTGGCGTTGGCACGGCAGTTGGTGAATTGAGTGATTGTTGATCTTTGGCGGCCCCCTAGGGGGCCGATTTTTCGATAAAGCCTGAATGGCATCTTACGGCCAGAAGCAGCCATTATCTCGCCCAGCTCATGGCCCTCCTGATATGAGAGCAGGTTAGTTTATTGCCTGAGCTCGTCCTGTGGAGGTGGCCGCTATAGTTGGTGTGTGTAGCGGTTGGGAGAGAACGGCTCTCTCCCAAGTTTGATTCGTGAGATTACAACTTGCTGAGACGCCCTAGCTCTCTTGGGTTGTCGAATGAAATGACCCCCCCGACGTAATCTTCAACCAATGCTTTCACCTTCCCCAACTTTGTTTTATCAGTTGTAATGAAGCCAACAGGAAGAGTGACAGGAAGGTTTTCAGGTCTTGAAATGTGATAGCAGATAACGGCTAAGTATCCAGGCAGCAGCATCACTTCAACATTTCCATCCAAGAACCCTTCTACCAGGCCATAAACATCCGAATGGTTTTTTGAAAAATCTTGTTTCCAAGATGCTATAGCCTGTCGATCAGACGCGTCCTGTACCGGAACATAGAGCTTAGGATTGTATAGACGGACAGGTTTCTTGCCCTTCGTTACCGCAGCATCAATCAACGACTCGTAAGCTTCAGAAGTTCGGTGGCTTTTCCCCCAAAAACTGTCTGAAGGAGCGATCCATACAAAGTCTCCAGCTTCCTGTCTGTTTTGTTTTATTATGGATAGTTCTTGATCTAAATATTCACTAATCAACTTCCAGTTGCCTTTGGCATAGACCGGACCTAAGAAAGGTACCCATTTCCCGCCATCCATTTGGCCTGATTGCTGACCAAGCAATACCTTGGAAATGTCGACAGAATGGCTATTGAAGAGTGTTTTGGTATTCACGTCTTCGAGGACGCTCATTGCCTTGGCTATCTGCGTAAAATTGACAGGTTTCTGGGCGCGAATAACGGCGTCAGTGACGAGATCCTGAACAGACGACGAGTCGTCGAGAATATCAAAATCCTCTCGCTCAACCGGAATACCATCCTGACCGATGTAGAAATTACTGGTAAGCCTTAGAGGCTCTTGTCCAATTTTCCGAACACTCTCCATCGTATAAATGCTTGGTCTTTCGGGTTTTTCTTCTTTGGACTTGTGCTGCCAGTACCCCTTCTCTTGGATTTTGTAGAAGTCTTTTTGGAATTTTCTCTTAGCTATCTTCTCGCTTCCAGAAACAGTTTCATTCGGAACCTCCAGCTTCAATCCCATCTTCCACTTATCGTGAGTCCGCTTTCGACCAACGCAGTTAAAGCCTGCTAACTCAAACGCAAAAGCGCCGCCACTTTCTAATAACGCTGAAATTTGAGGAGTAGAACCCAAGCCCACGAAATAGCCACGAGACTTAGTAGTCAAATCAATATGGCCGCTGTCCGTGAACTGAAGATCGCCTTTATCGACAAGGTCGTTAACAGCTTCATCAAGCTCTCTCTTAGAGAGCCCGAAGTAGGCGGCAACTTCGGCAGGCATCATTGGAGCAATGTGGATAAGTCTAAGCACGAATTCACGAACAAAGGGCAGGCCCTTTTTTGTGACATATGAGAAGCGTATATTGAAACGATGAACCGGCAGCAAGAAGTCCACTTGATGATACGCAATGTTATTTATCTGGCTCATTTTGCTTGCCTCCCATTTCCTTTACTTATGTCGGCATCTACAAAGCGGTACCCCGACTCCTCCCCCTGCTCAACCATATAGCTAGCAACCCGCCCGAGTGGAAGATGTTTGTTTTTTGAGCTCCATAGATCTGCGGACCCAACTATCAACAGCCTATCCATTGCACGAGAAAGTGCTACGTTAATGCGATTCGGTGCTTTAAAAAACTTAGTAACGCTCTTGTGTTGATCGGATCGAGTGACCGAAAGGATGATGATTCTATTTTCTTTTCCTTGATAGCTATCGACAGTATCGATTTTTACCAAAGACTTGAATGCATCATCCCACTGCACCTCTTTAAACTTCTGCTTAATTAAGCGTTTCTGCTCGCCATACATACAGATCACCCCGATAGCTGGTTCGCCTTCTTTAACCGAAGCTTTCAGGTCAATTAAAAAATTAAAATCGGAGGCGATCTGTTTCAGCAGGTTAATGATTAAGTCCGCTTCGCAGCGGTTATAGATGCTTATACCTCTGTCATCCTGATGATGGGCGCGATTGCCTAAGCTTGAAGTGTCTAGCCAAGTTACTGGGGACTGAAGTACCTCAGGAACGCTTCCGTAGATATCCGGCATCACTCTCGAGCCGTTACCGAGCTTCCCGCTGTAAAACACATTAGAAACCAGGTTTCCTATTTCGGGGGCCATGCGATATTGCGTTAGCAACGTGGCCCCGACCTGGCTTCCATAACCGGACTCAAATGCTCGGGCAAAATCACTTTGCAATAACAAACTTAGGTCGCTTTCTTTAGAAGATATGCCCAGTTTTCGAGCAAGTGCTTGTTGGTGTGGCTCTGTATAAAGCGGAGGCAGCTGCTGATGATCGCCAACCAGCAATACTCGCTTACCGGCCTGCATGGCAATAGCTAATTCGCTGGCGATAGAGCGCGCAGCCTCATCGATAATCACCCAGTCATATTGATTGTCCCGAATGCCGATATGGCGCTGACCAATACCTACGCAGGTGCCTGTCACTAGCTGACGCGATCTTGCTAGGAACTCATCATAATTAACCTGATCAGTTTCCAGCACATCAAGCATGTCCCGCGACAGCTTAGCAAGGGCTTTAGCGCGAAGGGCTTCATCCGGCCTGATTGCATAATCTCGATTAAGCTTGTTGAGTAGAAAATCTTTTGCCGCTTCAAGGTTCTCATTATTATCAAGTGCTAATCCGAAATCTTCCTTTATCGTTGTCCTAATGGTGTTATCCAGTTCGAGCAGAGACTGTTTTAGCTGCTGCTTGTCATCTTTTTCCATCACTTGATCTGAAAGCGATCTCATCAGCTTATTAAAATGGTCGATCTGTTTAAACAATTTTAGCTCGACATTGATGAGTTCAGACAAATACTTGGGCTGTAAGCCCAGAGCACGACCCAAAGCCTCCACTCGATACTTAGCTTCAGCCCCGAATAGCTCGCGTTTTTCTGAAATAATAGCGTTTGAATAAACGTCTCTTAGCCCAGTTGATACAGCACCTTCACGGTTACTGAATCGGACGACGTCGAGGGGAGTATCCAATCGTGCACAGTGGTTGCGAATTCGTTCCGCAGCAGTATTGACCGCTTCGTGCGATTGGCTCACCAACAATACTCTTTTGACCTGCTGCTTTTCGATCAGATAGTGAACGAATGCTGCAATAAATTCGGTTTTTCCTGTCCCTGGTGGCCCCTGAAGAAGAGAAAGAGGACCATTTTGAATCAGCTTAGAAAAAGCTCCACGCTGCTGTTCGTTCAGACTGATCTTATTCCCTTGGTCATCCTCCCTGTCATACCTAGAAAAATCTTGGTCTGATACCTCAATGCCGTATGATTTAGCCGGTAACGAGCATGAAGGATCGAAGTAGTTGACGAGATCGCCAATGATCCCCTCTCTATCAAGCAAGCACTGCAAGGCCGCTTTTCTTTTTTCGTATGAGGCTCGATCCTGTTTGGTTCTAAAGAAGACCAGATCACCGTCTTTCAGTGACTGCGATTTGAAGCGTAATTTTGCAATCCTGACTTCGTTAAGGGCAGAGTGCTTTAATACCACCTCGCCAAGGGAGTGTTCATCTTCTCCTTCCACTCTGAGCGCTTCAATGCTGTCTGATTTTTTAAACTGTCCAAGCACGTCGACATCCGATTGGTAGGTCAGAATCAGCTGGTCAGATGTATCTTGTGGTTCTTTTGGCTTTCCAGATACTTCGATATAGGGATACGACTCGGTTTCCGTGTCTAGGATGGCTCTCCACAGTTTTTCCGTTGAGATGGTTAACTTCGGCTCAGCGTCTGCTGGGTCTTCATATTCCAGTTTCTCGAAGGCTTTTTTTAACTCGAGTGTCAGGCCGTCTTCTTCGAGAGGCACCTCCACCGTTTTCCGGAGAGCCAAGCCCAGTGCAATGGAAAACGATTCGTTGTCCTCAAGTTTTTTGGATAGCTCTGAGAAGTTGTAACCCTCTCCCCACGTCACCCGTATTGGGAAGTCCAATTCCAACTGGCTCTTGTCGGCATCTGATCTTCTGATGCTTGATCGTTCCCGAAGATTGAAGCCAACAATGAAAGCTTGATCTCTTGTACTGAAAATTAGATCGACGCTGCCACCGATTCCGATAAACTTAACTCGAGCATCAGATGGATTCTTGTGGCTAGGGTCTATCTGCAGATACAGATGACCGTTATCAGGGTAGATCGTTACTGGATCAAAGCGATCACCTCCAAGCATGACCTCTACCGGTACAAGGTCATCTGTTTGGGGAGTATCAAACGCAGCTTTAAACCGCGACAGGTCCTTAAACCCATAGAGCGTATCTATAAGCTCTTGCTCTATGGCTTCTGAAAGCTTGGGATACTCTGCAGATTGCCCCCCCCAATCGATGCCTAGTAATTCACAGGTCATCTTCATTACTGCGTAGTTATCACGTTCAAACGCCGTACAGCTGTCGATATTCTCTGGACTGTACCGGTGATTCAGTGACTCTTTTGAGTCCAAGCAGAAGTCGGGGATATCGATGAGCGACAGCAAATGCTGGTCATCCGCGCTCTGAACCAAAATATTGGCCGGGTGCAAGTCACCGTGCGCCATGCCCAGCGTATGTAGATGTTCAACCGACGCAATAAGCTGCTTAATGACTTCTAGCTTGCTCTCTAACGGAAGATCCAAAACATCCCAGTGCACACCTTCAGCTTTGTCCATGAGTAGGTAAAGGCTGGAGGATTTAGTGGCGATGCCAAACTCTCTAATGCAGGGGATGTAAGGTGGCGAACTTACTTGTAATTTCTCTATCCGCTTGAGGAAGTGCAGCAGCTTGTAGCCGCCCTTAGCATTACCTGCTACCGAATTTACATTCAACCAGGCTTTGACAACTCGACCGTCAGAGAGATAAACCTCTTTTTCGTCAGTCTCAACGATAAAGTCATCATCTTCTCTAAATTGACGCGAATGGCTTATCGCTTTTCGGTAAGGCTCTAGCTCTTGCTGGTCAAAAGCGTGCTGGTCACTTAGTGCTGGTTCTGATTTTTTTAAGGCATCAAAAAGATCGGAAGCATTGCATAAACCCCTGCCGCTGATCGCTTGGATGAGTACCGGAGCATAGCAACTGTCACTGCCTTCCAAAGCAGTACTAATGTCTTCAATGCTTTTGGGCGAAAGCCGCTGTGCTGTTAAGACATGCCAGGAGAGGAGCGCCAAAGCGCAAACGTCGGCCTCAAACGGAGTTCTGAAATTTTCATTCTCCGTCGCCACTGACAACGTGTTTACTGAAAGAGCTTCCCGGTAATCGCCGACGGTACCAGAAGGCTGATGATATGCGGAGATAAAGTTAGATAGCGCTATCTCTTTGCTGGGCGAGATCCAGATGCTGTGATCGCCGAGATCCCGGTGCGCAACTTTTATCTGGTGCAAATCCGAAAACTTGGCAACTAATAGTTTCATCAGGTTTGCGCGGTCGATCCCTGTCAAGGCGGTACCGTACTTGCCAATAAACTCGTTGAACCTGGCATGACTCGGGGGGAGTTCATATATCTCGCAATATTCAGTGGTGACATCATCCTTCTGTAAAGCGGTCAGAGACCGAAGGCAATGCTTGTAAAGGTCGTGGTTTTGGTGCTTGATGAACTGCAGCACCTCCCGTTCACGAGATACAATATCAAAGCGTCCGTCGGAAGTTTTCGCCTTTACGCCCTCCAAGTTTTCAAAGTTCCAAAGTCTCAGGAGCGCTTCATCACTGCTTGATATTTCGGACACTGCCTGAAACTCTTTGTAAACCTTATTCGGATGTTCAAAGATCAGATCCGTAGCTTTGTAGCCATCGATCCGAAGCTGTTTTGGTCCGGTGTTGTTGCCAAGAAAGAGCTCGTCGAAAATCTTGAAGTCTTGATTAAGAACTTTCGCATTAGGATGAGGCCGGAATTTCTGATCGAATTTGCGACCGTCAACATATTCAAGAAAATCGTCTAGACTCAGCGTATGTTCTTTTTCAAGATCGGTAATTCTTGAAAAGCCCGCATTGCCAGTCATGACAACCAGATGCTGGATATGAGGAGTAAACCCTTTGTTGGTGAACTTATTCCGGATACGGTCGAGCTTGTTTTTTAGCAAATAGACCTTATTCTGCGTGACACTTACTGGAGACCGCCCCATCTCCCGATCATTTTTGTACCATTTGTCCCTACGCGAAACGACCTCACCATTATTCCAATCCTTTAGCTCGATGATAAGTACGTTGCAGTGGGTGACGATGACCAGATCAAACTCGCCCTCATTACCCTTCGCATCAACAAACCGAAACCCCGCATAGCCTTTCCAAGGCAGTATCGGATTGACATCTAAACTGCGGAGCTGGTCTTTGAGAGAGCCCCCTTTTTGTCCAGACTTTGACTTTTGATCAACCAGCTTGGTAGAAAAGGCCTGCTGGATTTTCTCGATCGCTGAGATCTCCTGCGCCTGCAGACCGCCTTCCCATAGCTTAACTTCCATCTTAATTCCTATACTTCAAATAGGTTGAACCGCCCCGGGTATCGCGGAGGCTCGTTGGTTTAAGTCAGGCAGTCATAGCGGCCTGACGGTTAAGTTGCAGGAAGTACCGGCGGGATATACCCCAATGGCGCCATCGCCCGCTGGTGATTAAACCAGGACACCCATTCCAGGGTAGCCAGTTCGATGGATTACATGGATTTCCAAGGGCCCCGCCGGTGGATCAGCTCAGCCTTGTAGAGGCCGTTGATGGTCTCAACGAGGGCGTTGTCCTAGCTGTCGCCCTTACTGCCCACCGATGGATCAATGCCGGCCTCGGCCAAGCGTTCCGTGTAGCGGATCATATCCCCGCATGGCCACGTGCCTTCGTTTAGCCCTGCGGTAGTGAGAGTCCGCAACGAGTCGGCTGCAGGCCAGGCGAGTGACCGCTCTTGGCCAAAATCTGTCATTTGGCCATTGTGGCTTCTATGAACCAACGCCAGACATACTTTTCCGGTCACGCTTCGCAAGCTCGCTCAATCAGCCAGTACGATTCATCGCCTGCCCCTACACCTGGAACTGTCGGTTAGCCGAATTCAACGACCCACAATAGGGCGAGGTGATGATTCCTATTGTTGGCTGATACAGGCCCTTCCACCAGTGATGCTGCTGGAACACAGCCCTTGGAGCATCACATGGAAAATCCCCATAACTCTATCACGATCAGACACCTAACTCTCTATTCATGCCTTCTGTTAGCCATCTTGAGCACTGGCTGTGCCACGTCAACCGGTGCCCCTGCTTCCAATGAGCCGGGTACTGAAACCGCCTCAGCCCCGCTACCAAGCGACTGGATACCAATCGCCCGCTACGGTCGGTACACACTGGTGGAACTGGCACCCCAAGCGGCCCAGCAAAATCTCCTGCTGCAAGTGGTCGATGCGTCCGTACCAGCAACGCCGCAACCAACGGTGGAAGATGGCCTGCGCCATGTACTTCAGCGCTCCGGCTACTCCCTCTGTGACGACGACTCGAACTCGACACCGCTCTACGATTTGCCCCTGCCGGCTGCCCATCTGCGTCTTGGGCCTATCTTGCTCCATGATGCATTGCTGACGCTGGCCGGGCCAGCTTGGGAACTGCAGGTGGATGATCGAGTACGACAGGTGTGCTTCACAACGCGCCTGGAGGCATTGCCGTGACGGTTCGGTCCGGAATGAATCCCTGCCCTGATCAGCTGTTGTAGGACGCTACCGTGAGATCCCTCGTGAATCCCGCTCTGGTAATACTGGCCGCTGCTATGATCCCATCCCTTTCGGTTGCCCAGAGTGCTCTCACCACAGAATCGGTTATCGCATCCAGCCGGGAGCAGACTACCAGTCACACAGAACTCAACGATCGCCCGGCAAAGGACTGGGGGCTCGAACCCGAGGAGTGGACGCGGTATCGGCACCTAATGCAGGGGCCACTGGGCATCTACTCGCCGAACCTGGACCCGCTCACGGCTCTGGGCATCGAGGCACGTACCTCTGATGAACGCCGCCGCTATGCAGAATTGCAGGTACAGGCCGAAGCTCGCCGCGTAGAGAAACTGCTGATTTACCAACGCGCCTACGATGCGGCTTGGCAGCGGCTATACCCGAACCTCCAGCGTGTTGACCTGAGCGGCTCAAGTAGCCTTCCTCAAGACACCCTCCAGCCCACCCGGTTGGCAGTGTTCGTGAAGGAAAACTGCCCAGCCTGTGAGCGGCGCGTCCGACAGCTGCAGGCGGAGGGTGCGGAGTTCGATCTGTATCTGGTCGACAGCCGCCAGGAAGATGCCCGTGTACGTCAATGGGCCGAGCGGGTGGGAGTCGACCCGGATAAGGTTCGCGACCGCGCCATCACCTTGAACCATGATAATGGGCGCTGGCTGGCTATCGGTGTGCAGGGTGAATTGCCCGCCGTGGTCCGTGAGGTGAGCGGACAATGGCAACGTCAGTAAGCTCCCCGCATTGGGCGTTCATTTGCCTGGGTTGGCTGGTCGTTTTCCCGAGCACAGCAGATACAGCACTCCCGCCACCGGCTTATCAATTGGCCGCTCGGGAGGCCGGGGTGCCTTCGGCAGTGCTCTTTGCCATTGCTCTCCAAGAGAGTGGCACAGACATACGAGACAGGCAGGTTCCTTGGCCATGGACACTGAACATCGCTGGTCAACCTCGGCGGTTCCCCACCCGAGATGGGGCCTGTGCCGAGCTCACAACCGCCCTTGATACAACGCCAGATCGCCGTATCGACGTAGGCCTGGGGCAGATCAATTTCGGATACCACGTCCATCGGGTGACTCACCCCTGTAAGCTCCTCGACCCATATCAGAACCTGGCGATCGCCGCCGCTATATTGCGCGAACAGTACAAACCTGGTGAGGGTTGGCTTAACGCGGTTGGCCGCTATCACCGCCCGGCCGGTGGCGAGCCCGCGGAGCGTTACCGGCGCAGCATCCACCACCGCTTGTCACGCATTCACGGTGGGCCAGCAGCTCTGACCCTACCTGAGGAGGAGCTGCCTTGAAAGCTCGGTTACATGCCCTGTGCTGGCTGCTGGGAATAATGAGCCTTTCAGCCTCTGCCGATAACACCCCACTCATTGTCGTTGAGGACCGAGGTGGCGTCTCGACGCTGCCGTATTACCAGGCAATGGATTTACCGCCCATAGGCGCACCTTTAGTCCAGCCCGAATACGTTGAGGTGCCAACGGCCCCAACCCAACCCATCAGCGAGACGGATATGCTGCCAGTAAGTTCGGCGCTGCTGTCGCCGGGCACGGTCGAGCGGCGATCGATTATGGCTACAGGACTTCGCCCTCTATTCCTGGTGGGCGAGGATGAGCGCTCCAGGAACTGGCTGCATCAACGGGCGGCCAGCTTGCGGGCTCTTGGTGCCGTAGGTCTGGTGGTCAATGTCGACACCGCTGAAGGACTGGCCAGACTGCGAGACCTGGCATCCGGCTTGACCATGTCACCGGCCTCTGGTGACGACCTGGCTCAGCGCCTTGAGATCCGACACTACCCGGTGCTGATCACCGCCACCGGTATCGAGCAGTGACATGGCCCAGCCCCATGCTGTGGAGGTCATGCTGCGACCCGCCGTCGAACTGTATAGCGTCACAGTCAGTTTCGGTGCAGCTCTACTGTGCCTGTTTGCCCCGTGGTCGCTGGCTCTCAGCCCACTGCTGGGACTGGGGGCAGCCCTAGGCTTCCTGATCTTTGCTGCCATCCGCTTTCGCGACGCGAGGGTGATCCTGCGCTATCGCCGCAACATCAGGCGTATCCCACGCTACGTAATGGCCAGCCGGAACGTGCCGGTGAGCCAGCAACGGCTGTTTGTTGGCCGAGGTTTCCGCTGGGATCAGCGCCATACCCACCGGCTGATGCAGACCTACCGTCCTGAGTTTCGCCGCTACGTCGAGCCTACACCGGCCTACAGATTCATCCGTCGCATGGAGGAACGACTGGAATTTGCGCCATTTCCATTGCCATACCTTGGCCGGGTGACCGCTTGGGACCATCCCCTGAATCCACTTCGCCCCCTGCCACCGGTGGGCGGGCTACCGCGGCTGCACGGCATCGAGCCCATGGAGACGGATGTATCCTTGCCGCTGGGTGAACGGGTCGGCCATACCCTGGTGCTCGGCACCACCCGGGTCGGCAAAACCCGGCTGGCCGAGTTGTGCATCACCCAGGATATCCGCCGCAGGGTTAACGGGGAGCACGAGGTAGTGATCGTGTTCGATCCCAAGGGCGATGCCGATCTGCTCAAGCGTATGTACGTGGAAGCCCGGCGCGCCGGACGCGAGGGCGAGTTCTACGTATTCCATCTCGGCTGGCCGGACATCTCCGCCCGCTACAACGCGGTGGGCCGCTTCGGTCGTATCTCGGAGGTGGCTACGCGTATCGCTGGCCAGCTCTCCGGCGAGGGCAACAGCGCGGCCTTTCGCGAATTCGCCTGGCGCTTCGTCAATATCATCGCCCGCGCCCTGGTGGAGCTGGGAAGACGTCCCGACTATTTGCAGATTCAGCGTCACGTCATCAACATCGACGCGCTGTTCATCGAGTACGCCCAGCACTTCTTCGCCAAAACTGAACCGAAGGCCTGGGAGGTGATCGTGCAGCTCGAAGGCCGGCTCAACGACAAGAATATCCCTCGCCACATGGTCGGTCGGGAAAAACGTGTGGTGGCTATTGAGCAATACCTGTCCCAGGCGCGGGTCTATGACCCGGTGCTCGATGGCTTGCGCTCAGCGGTGCGTTACGACCGGACCTACTTCGACAAAATTGTCGCCTCACTGCTGCCGCTGCTGGAGAAGCTCACCACCGGCAAGATTTCACAACTGCTGGCGCCGGACTATGCCGACCTGCACGATCCGCGGCCGATCTTCGACTGGATGCAGATCATCCGCAAACGGGCCGTGGTCTACGTGGGGCTGGACGCCCTGTCGGATGCCGAGGTCGCGGCGGCGGTGGGTAACTCCATGTTCTCCGATCTGGTGTCGGTGGCCGGGCACCTCTACAAGTTTGGCATCGACGATGGCCTGCCCGGGGCATCGACCAGCAACCCTGGGAAAGTCGCCATCAACGTCCATGCCGACGAGTTCAATGAGCTAATGGGTGACGAGTTCATCCCCATGGTCAACAAGGGCGGTGGGGCCGGAATTCAGGTAACGGCCTACACCCAGACCCTGAGCGATATCGAAGCGCGGATCGGTAACCGCGCCAAGGCGGGTCAGGTCGTGGGCAACTTCAACAATCTGTTCATGCTGCGGGTACGCGAGACCGCCACCGCTGAACTCCTGACCCGCCAGTTGGCCAAGGTCGAGGTCTATACCACCTCCATCGTCAGCGGCGCCACCGACACCTCCGACCCCCAGGGGCACACGGCCTTTACTTCCAACACACAGGACCGCATCACCACCACCAGCGTGCCACTGATCGAGCCAGCCCATGTGGTGAACCTTCCCAAGGGGCAAGCCTTCGCGCTGCTGGAGGGCGGGAACCTGTGGAAGCTGCGCATGCCGTTGCCCGCGCCCGCTCCCGACGAAGCCATGCCAAAGGATCTCCAGGCTCTGGCCGGTTACATGCGCCAGCACTATTCGGATGCAGGCGAATGGTGGGAAAGCCAGGGCAGACCCGAACTCCAGAATGAAAACCTGCCGGATGACCTGCTGGATGATTTCAAACAGATGGCCGGCGTCGAGACCGCCGGAACCGACACAACATGAGCGATCCGGCAGCCACTGCGCAGCGACAGCAGACACGGCAGCGTAACCTTGTCAGCACGGTGGTCTCGCTGCCCTTTCGCTTCTTCGGTGTACTCTGTGGCTCGCTATTGCTATGCATCCTGGTGGAATGGGTCGGCATGCACCTGTTCTGGCCGGAACAGGGATGGCGTCATGCTCAGGCCATGCTGCATTACGAACTAGATCAACTCTCGACCCACTTCACCCGCAGTGTTGTGGTACAGGAACCAGGACGCACGGCCCATCGATTGATCGACGGCGCCCATGAGTGGATATTCGTCAAAACCGGGCTGATGGACTGGATGCAGGGTGCTGCCAGCCAAGCTCGCGCTGGGGCTGACCATCCGACCCGAGACTTTCGCTACTACCTGGGCATCGTCTACGTGCATCTGGAAAGCTACCTGATCGCCGCAGCCTATACCCTGCTGGTTTTCCTGGTGCGCCTGCTGGTGCTGTGCCTGATGCTCCCCTTATTCTGCATGGCCGCCTTTGTGGGACTGGTGGATGGACTGGTGCGCCGGGACATCCGCCGGTTCGGCGCGGGCAGGGAATCCGGCTTTGTGTACCACCGCGCCAAAGCCGCCTTGATGCCGTTACTGGTGTTGCCCTGGGTGATCTATCTGGCGCTGCCGGTCAGTGTGAGTCCACTGTTGATTCTGTTACCCAGCGCGCTCCTGCTGGGTATGGTGGTGGATATCACAGCGGGGAGCTTCAAGAAATACCTCTAACGCTAAACCGCGTGCGTGATAGCCCTTCAGATCACCTCTTGCACACTATTTAGGCGTTAAGTTTTGGGGGAGAGTCAGCATCCTTCCGGCCCCCTAGGAACCCCTAGGAACCCCTAGAGCACCGCGAGCACAATGAGCACGGCCAGCACAGGAGCAATGTGAGCACACAAAAACTTAACAAGCACCTGATTATTAATAGATAAATAATATTTTATGTGCGGGATAGCGCAATTCAGATAAATATGTTTTAAACATAACACGCGATTCAGCTTCTTTAATATGCCATTCACTATATTCTACCGCTCCATCTAACGCGCGCTTCGAATCCTTGCCGATCGCGTCGAGTTAGACAATGATAGTTCCAACGAAACCGCACATTGGATGCACAACATGGCAAATGGCAGACAAGCAAAGGCGCGCCGACTAAAGATGGCTGACCGTGCCGCGCAACAGATGGCCCTTCATTTTCCCGATACGCCCAGCGTATGGATATGGAACAGGCGTACTAACGACGGATATTCAACTGTACCACGCACCTTGCCAATCGCCATGCAGGCGATTGATAGCCAGTCAAAAGGGCAGCCGGCCGGTCACACGTTATTCTGTTTGTGGGCGCGATCACCGGATCACCCACTAATTACTATTGAAAACCCAGCCACATTCTCTGGGGAAGCCGGGTTTTCCGGGGCACGCGCTGTGGACACGTGGCGTCGCCGCATGAAAAAACTTCAGGAGCTTAATTTCATTTCTGCAAAGCCAGGTGTATCAGGTGACTTTCACTATGTTCTTCTACTTAATCCAAATGCCGCAGTCGAAAATATGCGTGAAAAAGGCTTTGTCCAAGACGGCCTATATGGCCGGTTTCTTGATCGCTTGGCGGAAGTAGGTGCGATGGGCGAAATCGATGCACTCCATGAGCACTGGACTGAGGAGGCTAAAAAGCAACCCGAGGAAGTAGCGCCTCCACCGAAGAAAGTTTCAGCCAACCAGAAGGCGGCCACAACGAAAAAGACACCTGTTAATAAGAAAGCTGCATCCAGATTGGCGTAACTAGAAGGAGGTAAATTGATATGCGACAAAGAAGAGTGCTCAGCGCCTATTGATACTCACCCGCTAGGCGCTGGGAATAAGCCCACACCCAGACTAGATTTAGCAGGCTGGACTGGATGTGGGCGTGGTGAGTATATTCACCGGGCTGATTATGGCACATCGCTGTAATCAGCTCATTCATTATATCTTCACAACGCCTTCCTTCCGCTCATAACCCTAAAGCGGGAACTCCGAACTCTTTAAGGTTAGATCTCAGTTACAACCCTAGAGCCTAACCAATCCGGTCACCCCGCCATTCCTATTTACTACGGCGCCGGTGATCGGCATGCCTCAGTATCAAGCCATTCATCTACACGAGGCATTGCACGATGGTCTACCGCAACCGTTGCATCACTCGATGGCATCGTTTGCTTGTCACGCTGCTGGCCGTCTGTGCTCTGTCCGTCGAGCCGGTAGTGGCTGGAGACGGCACCACCGAACACGCCCAACTGGCCGCAGTTATCCGCCAGCTCGACATGATCGACCGCCTGGCCGAGCACAGCGCCAGCCTGCCGCACCAGGACGGTAGCCGCTACCACTTCGATTACGAGCGCCTGCACAACGACATTGAGCGCGTTCGCCAGGGGGTCCGTGACTACCTGACGCCCATACGTGCTCAGCCACGTGATCCCGTGGCGCTGCTTGGCCATTATCGCCAAACCTCAGAGGCGGACCAGTGAATACCGCCCAGGCGACCGCCTTTCAAGCTAATTCAGGCTTTACGGCAGCGGACGTGTCCGTGGTGCTCGTCAGCCTGGTGTTTGCCGTGCTGCTGCTCTGGGGTGTCTGGGCGCTGCGCACGGCCTATGTCGGCTGGGCCGAAGAACGCATTTCTCAACGTCAGTTCCTGGGTGTCGCTGTACGATTCGTGGCGATGTACGTGGTGCTGACTTTCTTCCTGCTGTCTTGACCTCCTGAGGATCTCACCATGTTCACTGACATGACTTCCCGCTACTGCCGCCTGACCCAAAGTACCCACCGGATTGGTGCAGCCTTGCTCACCTTCAGCCTGGCTACACTGGTTCAGGCCCAGGGGCTCCCCACACTGGAAGATCCCTCCCGGGGTACCGGCAGCGGCATCATGGAAACCCTGCGCAATTATGGCTACGACATTGTGCTGCTAGTGGCGTTGCTGGTGGTGGCCTCGATGTTTGTCGGTGTCTGCTACCACGCCTACAGCACCTATTCAGAAATCCACACCGGCCGCAAGACCTGGGGGCAGTTCGGCCTTACCGTCGCGGTTGGCGCGATTCTGTTGGTGGTCGGCATCTGGCTGCTCACTGAAGCCACCGGCATCCTGTAAGGGCCGCTTGTCATGGCTGAACTCGTGGATCGCCAGCACGACTCGGTGACCTTCCTGCCGCACCGGCTCAATCGACAGCCGGTGGTGGTACGCGGGCTAACCGCCGATGAGCTGTGGATCTGCGTTGGTCTGTGCGGTACCGCCGGCCTACTTCTTGGCCTGGTGCTGGCCTGGTTGACGGCAACCATAGCGTTGATGCCCACGGTGGTGGTGATCACGGTCGCCATCGGCGTATTCGTCGGTGGCAACACGCTGCGCCGCCACAAGCGAGGGCGCCCAGATACCTGGCTGTATCGGCAGCTTCAGTGGCGTATGGCGCTGCGGTACCCAGTCTTTGCTTCCCTGATTGGCGGTGCCGACCTAGTCACCCGGTCGGGGTACTGGACGACCCGGAGATCATCGCCATGAGCCGGTTCAAGAATGAGATCACCCACCTTCAAGCCCATATCAAGACCCTGCGCCTGGGTGCACTCGCGCTCCTGTCGATGGCACTGGTGATGGGGCTGGGCTGGTGGCATGCCCCCCGTGATCTCACCATCCATGTGCCACCGGATTTGCGTTCCGGCAGCGCGCGCCCTTGGTGGGACGTACCACCGGAATCGGTCTACGCCTTCGCCTTTTACATTTTCCAGCAGCTCAACCGCTGGCCCACCAACGGCGAAGAGGACTATGCGCGCAATATCCATGCACTGTCCCCTTATCTGACTCCGGCCTGCGGGCACTTTCTCAAGCTCGACTACGAGCAACGACAGCGCACGGGAGAGCTGCGTCAGCGGGTTCGAGGCATCTATGAGATCCCAGGCCGTGGCTTTGGTGATGATCCAACCCAGCGCGTGCGGGTGGTATCCCACCGGGACTGGGTGGTCACCCTCGACATCGCCGCCGATGAATATCACGGCACGGAGCAGGTCAAACGCGCCCTGGTGCGCTATCCGCTCAAGGTCATGCGCCTGGATATCGACCCAGAGCGCAACCCCTTTGGCCTGGTGCTGGATTGCTACGACAGTACACCGCAGCGCATTGAGACAGAACCCGCTTCAACCCCGGTCGCTCCGGTGACCCGGTAAAGGAGCTGCCATGAACCGTTTAATCGCTAGGTTGTTTTGTTGCGCACTGTCCCTTGGTTGGATGGCCAGTAGCCACGCGGTGGAACTCCTCAAGTGGGAGCGACTGCCGGTCGCCGTGCCTTTGGTCGTCGGTCAGGAGCGAGTGGTGTTCATCGACCGCAACGTGCGCGTGGGTGTACCCGCCTCGATCGGCAACCGTTTGCGGGTGCAAAGCGCTGGTGGCGCCCTCTACCTGTTGGCCAAGGACACCGTCGAACCCACACGCCTGCAGCTCCAGGACGCCGATGACGGTACGCTGATTCTGATTGATATCGCGGCGAGTCCCGGTGATGCACCGCTCGAACCGGTGCGCATTGTTGAACAAGAGACCAACAGCCCCCGTTATGGCGGCATGGCACCACAAAACCCCGAGGCGCCGAATGCCACCGCCCCGAATCCCGCGCGGGAGACGCCGGTTCCGGTGATTCTGACGCGCTATGCAGCCCAAAGCCTCTACGCACCGCTGCGTACCGTCGAGCCCGTGAACGGTCTCTCGCGCGGGAACCTGGGCCGTAACCTCCCACTAGACACCCTGCTGCCCACCCTGCCGGTCACAGCCAGGGCACTGGCCACCTGGCGTCTGGAGGATCACTGGGTTACCGCCGTACGTCTGACCAACACCGCCACCCGGTGGATTGAACTCGACCCGCGCGCCCTGCAGGGCGATTTTGTCGCTGCGACCTTCCAGCACCCCAACCTGGGGCCTGCTGGTGACTCACGAGACACCACGGTGGTGTACCTGGTAACGCGCGGTCATGGCCTGGCGCAAGCCTTGCTGCCGGTCATCAGCCCCATTGATGCCACAGTCAATCTTCCTGCGGCCCATGCTGCGGGCAGTGGGGAGGGACTGGGTCATGCACAGTAACGGTCTGCTCAAGTGGCTGATGCTCCCAGTAGTGGCGCTGTTGGTATTCGCCGGTATCCGGATGTTTTCTGTTGAGTCTGGTACCAGTGGCATGCCCCCGGATGCGAGCCTGGCACTCACTCCGGAGGAGAAGCGAGCCCTCGGCATCGAGGGCGATACCCCACACGACACGGTGGCTACCCTGGTCGCCCAGGTACGGCAGTTACGTAATGAGTTGCAATCGTCCCTGTCGGACAACCGCACTCAGCGGGCGGAGAACGATCGTTTGCGCCAGCGCGAGCGATCCATCGAGCAGCGCATCCAGACAGCATTGGATACCGAGCGAGCCCAACTGCGCGAGGATCGTGACCAGCTCGCCAGTGAACGCCAGCAGGCCCAGAGCTTTTTGCAAGACCTGCAACGCCAGTTCCAGGCGATGTCAGGTCAGGGTGACCATGCAGATCTGCCCGTCGGTTTGGGACTTGAGGCCGGTGACGGCGAAAGCTTCGGCGCTGGGGTACGCTGGATCGAGCCGGACGACGCCCAAGCCGCAGACAGTCGCAGTAACCAGCGCGCCGGCTTCGCCTTTCCCAACGCCTTTGGGCCTGCCCGAGGTGCGATCGACTCGGCTAATGAGACACTGGGGCGGGCCACGGACGGCCAGGTGGGCGCGTCTCCGCTGCAAGCCGTCTACACCGTGCCTGCCAACGCCACACTGATGGGTTCGGTTGCCATGACAGCCCTTATTGGTCGGGTGCCTGTTGATGGCACGGTGAACGATCCCTACCCGTTCAAGGTGGTGATCGGCCCCGACAACCTCACCGCCAACGGCATCGAAATTCCGGACGTATCCGGTGCTGTGGTCAGCGGCACAGCGTCGGGGGATTGGACGCTGTCCTGCGTACGCGGCCAGATTCGCTCCATCACCTTTGTATTTCAGGACGGCACCATCCGCACATTGCCGGAAGAGGATGGGCGGAACAGCAGCAGCCGCAGCAGTAACGACATCCTGGGCGGACTTGGCTGGATCAGCGACCCCCACGGCATTCCCTGTGTCACCGGTGAACGGCGCAGCAACGCCCAGCAATATCTGGGCACCCAGGCCCTGATTACCGCTGCAGGCGCCGGCGCGGCCTCACTGATCGATTCCGACAGCGGACGGATGTCCTACATCGGCAGCGATGGCTCGCTGGGCACCGTCGGAATATCCGCTAACGAAGCCATGGGGCGCATCCTCGCTGGTGGCGTTCAGGACATGTCCCAATGGGTCAACAAGCTCTACGGCCAGGCCTTCGCGGCGGTCTATGTCCAGCCGGGTGCTCAGGTGGCCGTGCACATCGAGCAGTCCCTAACCATCGACCACGACGCTCAGGGGCGCCGGGTTGATCACCGACTCGGAGGCTCCCATGGTTCGGATCTCGATTAGCGCCCTCACCATAAAGGGCACAGCGTTCATTCTGAGCGCACTGCTGTTGACCGGTTGCGCCACCACCAAGGACGAACTGCTGACCCACGACGGCCAGACCATGCTCGACATCTGGAGCAGTGAAGCAGGCAGTGCTGGCAATAGTGGCCGCGCTGCCCGGGAGATCCTGGATGCACGGCAGTCCTTGCGCCGCCCGTTGACCGCAGAAGAGATACACAGGGCTCCAGCTGACCAGGCCCACTACACCCGCACGGCGCAAAACGAGATCTACAGTCAGTTCAAACGCCTGCCCAATCCCGACTTGGTCATGTATGTGTATCCACACTTGGCGGGCACCGATCCGGTGCCGGTGCCAGGCTACAGCACCGTGTTTCCGCTGTACCAACGCGTGCAGTATGCCCTGCCGGGTGAGCGGGTGGAGGAGTACTGATGGCCAGGTCACTGCCCTGGCCTTGGCGCGGCCGCCAGCGGGGGGATCGCAAGGCAATCCCTGATGAGCCCCCCAACACCTGGGAGCGCCACACGGCTAATTTACAAGCGCACGGCATTCCCGTCCTGGACAAGCCGCCTTACCCCGAGCACACGCCTGCCACGCGATTCGACGAACAGCGTCTCTACGACGTCAAGCCGTCGTTTGTCGATCTACTTCCCTGGGTGGAATACCTGCCGGATAGCCAAAGTCTGCTGCTGGACGACGGCGAGTCGGTCGCAGCGTTCTTCGAGTTGACGCCTATCGGTACCGAGGGACGGGAAGCCGAGTGGCTGATTCAAGCCCGCGACGCACTGGAAAACGCCCTGCAGGACAGCTTCGATGAGCTGGACGACCAGCCCTGGGTGGTGCAGCTCTACGTCCAGGATGAAACCGACTGGTCCGGCTACCTGAACACCCTGCGCGACTACATCCAGCCCCGCGCCCATAGCAGTGCCTTCAGCGAGTATTACCAGCGCTTTTTGGCCCACCACCTGCGCGCCATCGCCAAACCGGGTGGCCTGTTCGAAGACAGCACCGTCACCCGCCTGCCATGGCGCGGTCAATCCCGACGGGTGCGGCTGGTGATCTATCGCCGCGCCCCCGGTGTTTCCCGGCGTCGGGGACACACCCCGGAACACGCCCTGTCCGCGGTCTGTGACCGATTGCTGGGCGGACTGACCAATGCCGGCATCAAAGCCCGTCGGCTTCAGGCCGCAGACATCCACGCCTGGCTGTTACGCTGGTTCAACCCGAACCCCACCTTACTCGGGACAACGGCTGCGGACCGGGAGCACTTCTACCACCTAACCGCCTACCCCGATGAGTTGGAGCCAGGGGAGGTCGAACTGGCCAGTGGTACGGATTTCTCGCAACGTATGTTCTTCGGCGAGCCTCGCTCCGATGTCCAGCAGGGGGTATGGTATTTCGACGGCATGCCACACCGGGTCATGGTGCTTGATCGACTGCGCACACCACCCACCACCGGCCATATCACCGGGGAAACCCGCAAGGGTGGGGATGCGTTCAACGCCCTGTTCGACCAGATGCCCGATGACACCGTGATGTGCCTGACCCTGGTAGCCACACCCCAGGACGTACTGGAAGCGCACCTGAACTACCTGGGCCGCAAAGCCCTTGGCGACACGCTGGCCTCCGAGCAGACGCGACAGGATGTGCAGGAGGCCCGTACGCTGATCGGCAGTGCCCACAAACTCTATCGCGGCGCCCTGGCTTTTTATATCCGCGGACGGAACCTGTCCGAACTGGATGCCCGCGGCTTGCAACTGGCCAATGTGATGCTCAACGCCGGCCTGCAGCCGGTGCGCGAGGAGGATGAGGTCGCGCCCCTCAATAGCTATCTGCGCTGGCTGCCCTGCGTGTTTGATCCGGCCAAAGACCGGCGCCAGTGGTTTACGCAGATGATGTTCGCCCAGCATGCGGCCAACCTCTCGCCCCTGTGGGGCCGCAACCAGGGCACTGGCCACCCTGGCATCACCTTCTTCAATCGCGGCGGCGGCACCATCACCTTTGATCCACTGAACCGGCAGGACCGGCAGATGAATGCCCACCTGTTTCTGTTCGGGCCGACCGGCTCTGGCAAGTCCGCCACACTGAACTACATCCTCAATCAGGTGGTGGCCATCTACCGGCCGCGGTTGTTCATCGTCGAGGCAGGCAACTCTTTCGGCCTGTTCGGGGATTTTGCCAAGCGCCTGGGGCTCACCGTCCATCGGGTCAAGCTGGCGCCGGGCACTCACGTCAGCCTGGCTCCGTTCAGCGATGCCCGGCGTTTGGTCGAGAACCCCAGCGCGGTATACACCCTGGATGCCGACGCACTGGACGATGAGAGCCCTCTGGACGCCAGCCCGGAAGACCTGGAGCAGCGCGACGTCTTGGGAGAGCTGGAAATCACTGCCCGGTTGATGATCACCGGCGGGGAGGACAAGGAAGAAGCCCGAATGACCCGCGCCGATCGTAGCCTGATTCGTCAGTGCATCCTCGATGCGGCCCGCCTTTGTGTGCCGGACGAGCGCACGGTGTTGACCGAGGACGTGCGCGATGCCCTGCGCTGGCACAGCAGCGATACGACGCTGCCCGAAGTGCGGCGCGCCCGCCTGCTGGAAATGGCCGATGCCATGGATATGTTCTGCCAGGGTCTGGACGGCCAGATGTTCAATCGCCCCGGCACCCCCTGGCCGGAAGCCGACATCACCATCGTTGACCTGGCCACCTTTGCCCGGGAGGGCTACAACGCCCAGCTGTCCATCGCCTATATCTCCCTGATCAACACGGTCAACAACATCGCCGAGCGCGACCAGTTTCTGGGGCGGCCCATCATCAACGTCACCGACGAGGGGCACATCATCACCAAGAACCCCTTGCTCGCCCCTTACGTGGTCAAGATCACCAAGATGTGGCGCAAGCTGGGGGCCTGGTTCTGGTTGGCGACACAAAATCTGGACGACCTGCCCAAGGCCGCCGAGCCCATGCTGTCGATGATCGAGTGGTGGATTTGCCTGTCCATGCCCCCAGACGAGGTGGAGAAGGTAGCGCGCTTTCGTGAGCTCAATCCCGCCCAGAAAGCGCTGATGCGTTCGGCACGCAAGGAATCCGGCAAGTTCAGCGAAGGCGTGATCTTGTCCAAGTCAATGGAAGTGCTGTTCCGTGCCGTACCGCCGAGCCTTTATCTCGCCATGGCAATGACCGAACCCGAGGAGAAAGCCGAACGCCACCAGCTGATGCGCGAGCATGGCATTAGCGAGCTGGATGCCGCCTTCAAAGTGGCGGAGAAAATTGACCGGGCGCGCGGTATCGAACCCTTGTCATCGGAGCACGTAGACGGGAATCCCGAAATGCCTGCCGACGTTGTCGGCGACATGCCCAGGTAGCCACGATCTTCAAGGCTACGGTGTGGTTTCGACCGCGCTGATCGATCTGTTCGCTCCGCATCCCTCGCGCGAACATCCATCACCCGTGATGGCGGATGCCTCATCAAGCCGGCCCGCTTTGGGCCTTTTGTCCCCAGGGGGCCTTGCCCCACGGGACAGGTGCCTCCGATTTTACCCAGGAGGTTCCCATGAGTCTTTCCGAAGCCGTCACCGACGGCACCCACTGCACCCTCGTTGACTATGCGAGTATCCAAGACGATCCTCTGATCCGCCAGGCCATCGGCGTGCTGGAAGAGCGGATTTTCAAACGCGGTGACGCACTGACCAGCCCGGCCGCAGTACGTGAGTATCTGCGGCTCAAGCTCGCTGGCGAAGCTATGGAGGTCTTCTCCGTCATATTCCTTGATACACGACATCGCGTCGTCGCCTACGAGCCCATGTTCAAAGGCACCATTGATGGTGCAACCGTGTATCCACGCGTATTGGTCAAGCGCGCAATTGAATACAACTGCTCTGCCGTCATTCTCGCCCACAACCACCCCTCGGGTGTGACCGATCCCAGTCAGGCCGATCAGGCTATCACCACCCGCCTGAAATCGGCGCTCGAACTCATCGACGTGCGAGTACTGGATCATTTCATCATTGGCGAAGGCGTTCCCTTCTCGTTTGCCGAAGCTGGACTGCTGTAACCCTTGAGGCGCCTTCGGGCGCCTCGTCTTTCACGCCACCAGCAAACAAAACGGTTACGCGCCTGTGCGCTTTTGTGATGGCCGCACCGACCGCTGCGTTCGATGATCAGAGCTTGTCGATTCATGCCGGGATTTGCCGTGCCGTCACTCACCCTCGCCAAAGCACTAGCCCCGGTTCAGGCTTGCCTGACGACAGTCGCTGCTGTGCTGACCACCGTCATGCCGGCTACGCCTGTACATGCCCTGGATGCGGAAGTTGTGGTATTCACTGACCGCCATCACCCCGTGGTGGCGCCCACCGGCGTTCGCGTCATTCACCTGGATGCTGCAGATCATTTGAAAGCCCGGTTGAGCGCCGATCTGCCCAAGGACCCTGACCAAGCCGCCACTATTGCTCGACAACGTTTTGAGGATGGCGGCTCGGATCTCCAACAGCGCCTGGCAAGCGCCTACCAAGGCCTCGTTGATGCCTGGAGCCTGGGCATCACCAAAGTTCCGGCCGTTGTCGTCGACGGCCAGTATGTCGTCTACGGCGATCCCGATGTGTCACGCGCCCTGATCGACATCGCAACTTTCCGGAGAGCGCGGCAATGAGACCGTCTCGGAAACTGTTGCATGCCAGCATCGTCGCCTTCCTGTTTGGCATAGCTACCCCCGCGTTTCCCCTCGATACCGCCACCATCGCCAGCTCGACCCTGTCACCGGACTGCATCAGTTACCGGGTACGCGGCATCTGCTACTGGCTGTTCTGCACACTGACCGGCTGCTCGGTGGAAACCTCGGTCAAGGTCGAACATTACGTGCCCGATGCCGTGGTCTCCAGCTACTCGAACACGGGTGAGAATCCCTGGGTGGAGGTGCGCGCCATGAGCCTGCCGAACCCGACCGCCCAGGGGGGCGGTGACGGCACCACCAATGAGGAGCACGAGAACAACCTGGCCAAGTTCAAGAACGCCGATGTCATCGGCCATCCCGGTGCGACCCTCTTCAGCCAGTTCGTCAGCCAATGGGGATACTCGTGCGCGGGTGCCGGTACGGCGTTCATGCCCTACCTGCTGAGCACACTCGATACCGTCGCCTGGCGCTACAACATCCCCGAAGCCCTGTATCCGGAAGCGCTGATACCCGGCATACGCGAGATCGGCACCCGCTGGGGACTGAACCTGTGGGGCAATGTCTACCCTCGTGGCGGATTCCTACATCAGGTCGATGACCACAAGGCCGCTGCGGTGGTCGCCCAACGCGCCGGCGACATCGTCACCCGCCGTGGACAGCCTCATGTGTATCAACCGTTGCTGGCCAGCGCCCGCGCCGGTTACTGGCCGGCGGGCGCATTGATGGAAACCGACGCCTCTACCGGCAAATGGCAGGAGCTCACCCCGACGCTCAGCAACAGCTGTGCCGTATTCCCCCACAGCGGACCCAAGGTCCAGGCGCAACGTGGGGACTACGCCTGGGCACTCTGGCGGCCCTATGCCTGCTGTCAACGGCAGGGTCAGGTGTTTCTGGGCAGTGTGGATTTCAACTGAGGGCGGACGGATGCGAACATCCATCACAAATACACTGCTGACCGTCGGTTTGGTTCTAAGCCTTGGCAGCACTGCGGTGTCAGCTCAGACCACCCTTAACGACTACGGCTTTCACCATCGCGGCAGCGTCATCGGTGACGATGTGCTCTACACCATTGGCGGTGGTCGGGCCGTCTCCATGGGACCGGTCGGGCCGATGCAAACCCTGGGCGTCGGTGTTGGCTGGAACAGCAACCTGATCTGCGGCGACATGAGCATCACCACCACTCTGCAGAATCAGCTCAACGGCATCACCAACGGCTTCCAGACGATCATGAGCAACGTGATCCAGAACGCCACGGCGGCGGTGGCCTCTCTGCCGGCTCTCATCATTCAACGCGCCGACCCCGGTCTGTACAACCTGCTGACCAACGGCATCCTGCAGGCCCGGCTGGATTTCGATCGCTCGAAGCTCACCTGCCGCGCCATCGCCGAACGCATGGCGGATACGGCGGGCGGACAACTGGGCTGGGATCAACTGGCGGAAGGCATGGTGCTTAAGCAGGCGGTAGGCAGCACCGACGCGGTATCGGCCATCGAACAGGCGGAATCCAGCCGTGGCAATGACGGCGTGCCCTGGGTCGGTGGGGGTAATGCGGGCGGCTCCGGACAGCCGCCCATTCGCGTGGTGGGGGATGTCACCCGCGCCGGTTACAACCTGCTGAATGGGCGCTCGGCAACCGACACCTCGCCAATCGACAGCCTGACCTGTGGCCACCGGCTGAGCTGTCAAACCTGGTCATCGCCAGAAGAGGCGGCCACCTGGGCGACACGGGTGCTTGGCGAGCAGGAGCAGCGCACCTGTGACAGTTGCACGAAGACCCGCACTACACCCGGCGTGGGACTGACCCCGCTGATCCAGGAGGAGTTCGAGGACAGGGTTGAGGCCTTGCGGGATCTGCTGGCCGGCACCACGCCCACCACCTTCGAGAATCTCGAACAGGCGGGCAGCGCCTCCCTGCCCATTACCCGCGGCGTGATTGAGGCGCTGCGGGACGAACCGGATCAGGACATCCTGGCCCGACGCCTGGCCTCCGAGATCGCCCTATCCAGCGTGCTGGAGAAGGCGCTACTGTTACAGCGCACCCTGCTGGCCGGGCGCAAGGAACCCAACGTGGCGGCCAATCAACTCGCCCGGGATGCGGTGGCCCGGGAAAGCGATTTGTTGGTTCAGGAGATCGACAACCTCAAAACCGAACTGGAACTGCGCCGAGAACTGGCCGCCAACTCGCCCATGGCCATTATCCAGCGCCACAGCACCCGCAGTGATGTTTCGCGGGGTATCTACCAGGGCGACACAGAACGAAACCGCCTGGATGCCATTCAGCAGGCGCCGAACCAAGGTAACCCACCATGAGCCGGGCAAGTGGACTGTTGCGTCATCCACTGGCAAGGGTTCTGCTGTGGATCATGCTCGTTATGGGAATCGCCATGGGCGTCAATCTGGCTGGCATTACCCTGTTGGGTAATCTCTCCGGCTGGAGCCTATGGCTGGACGCACACGCCACCCACTTCCTGATCTGGCGACTGTGTCTGTACAGCTTGACGATTTACGGATGGCTTATGATGCGTCGTCGGCTATGCCAAAATGCCGAAAACCGGGCGACTCGACAGCAGCTGGTTCGTGCAGAGATCGGTGCCGTGGCAGCCATCACTCTGCTCGAAACCAGCGTCCTGCTGACTTGATTCCGATAGCCGGAGCCTGCCATGACGCTCTACACCTCCGACTACCTCGAGTACTACCTGACCCTGGTGGGCTGGATCATCCACAACGGCATTTGGGATGTCCTGGTGGCCAGCGGCATCTTCGCATTGCCATTTTTGGCCATCGTCGTGCAGGAATGGCTGAAAGCTCGGACAGAAGGTGCCGACGAAGGCAACAAGGGCGTACTCTCCTCGATGCGTATCGAAAACCGCGTCTGGGTGGCCATCGTGGTCATATTGTTCACGGGCATCCCGTTCATTCCCGTCGATCTGAGCACCATCCAGTTCGACCGTACCCGCTCCGAGCAGTGCCAAGTCAACGTGCCGGAGCCGTCTGAGACCACCTGGTCGACCTCGTTCACCACCATCAACGACCAGAGCGCCCTGGTGCCCGTCTGGTGGTTTTTTATGCACAGCCTGTCCAGGGCCGTTACTGGCGCCGCGGTGGCCGCCATACCCTGTGGCACCGACCTACGACAGATGCGTATGGACATCGACAGCACCCGTATCGCCGATCCCTTGCTGGCTCAGGAAGTCGCCGATTTCACCCGCGACTGCTACGGCCCAGCGCGCGCCAGGCTGTTTATGAGCCGCCCGACCCTGAGCGCAGAGGAAGCCAACGACGTCACCTGGATCGGTTCGAGCTACTTCCTCGACACCGCGGGTTTCTACGACAGCTACCGCTCACAAGCGCCCAGGGATGCATGGCCCTACAACGACAGCCGGGATGCCGGCCTGGCTGAGGTCACCAGCGGCGGGGGTTATCCCAGCTGCAGAGACTGGTGGCTCGACAACAGCGCGGGACTGCGGGAGCGTCTTCTAACCCAGGTTGACCCCACTCTGCTTACCCGTTTCGGGCAATGGGCGGGCTTTCTGACTCAGACTCAGGTTGATGACTCGGTGATCCGAGCTATTGCCTCACCGCAGCACCAGGTCATGAACCAGGGGCAGGTCTACACCGACTATGGCGGTCAGATTGGTATGACAGTGCCCAATGCTGTGACCCGCGGGGCATCGGATCTCGGGTTGACGGTGGGATCACTGGGCTTCTTCCCGGCCATGGATGTGGTCAGGCAGTCATTGCCGATGGTGCTCTCGTTCCTGAAGATGGCTACGGTCATCTGCATACCATTGCTGCTGATCTTTGGCACCTACGATCTGAAGACAGTAGTGACCATCACGGCAGTACAGTTCGCGCTGTTCTTCGTGGATTTCTGGTTCCAGCTAGCGCGCTGGGTGGACTCCACCATCCTCAACGCACTTTACGGATGGCACTCGCCACACAGCAACTTCAACCCGTTACTGGGGCTTAACAATGCGTTTGGGGATATGTTGCTGAACTTTGTGATGGCAGCGATGTTTATCGTCTTGCCAACTTTCTGGATGGTAGCTATCTCCTGGGCTGGCATCCGCACAGGGAATTTCCTGCAGGGTCTGGCGGGTGGAACTGCGGATGCCAAGAACGCCGGGGGCAAGGGCACGGGAGTCGCACTATCGGCTGCAAGAAAGTAGGGAGCGATGGCAACTAATCGTCATCGTCATGGACATGCGGGTCTATTCGATGACCGTCATAGGTATACAAGCCAAATCCCGCAGGCCCTGTCCTCCATTCAGGCTCTGGGTGATCGCTACCCAGACCGGCAAGTATTGCAAACCGCATTACCCCCCAAGCGAGAATGATCAGCACAGCTATCCAGAACATCGAATACAGCAGCAAGGCAAGCACGACGAGTTTCACGCCCAGGAACAACAGCCGCACTACTTGGGCAGGAACCCCCTTCGCAGCCAACCAATGAATCGCTCGCGCCTCACGATGCGCAGCACCACGCCAAAAGCGACCCAGCCATCGATCGGCGCGTTCGGGTGCGTTGACTGCCGGTGATACTTTCATTGCTATCCCCTCCTCTGGAGGACTTTCACTTTTCCTTCTTCGACCAGTCAGGTCAGGTTCCACGAGAATCGTTCAGCTATCGGATGGATTACCACTTTGTAACATTTCTCCGCACACCGATCGAAAGCAATCGGTCCTGCTCCCGGGCGAACGCAACGCCAGTTCGTCATTGACCCAGGCAAACACAATGGTCCTCAACTTCGAGTCATATCGGAAGAACAGCTGGAAGCGCCTTCCGATCCTGGCCACCCGCCAGTGGCGGTGTACCGGCACCAACGTGTTCGCCTGTCGATACTCGTCCAGCCCTGGATCGCTGGGCACCACTTCAAGGACCAACTGAGTCAGCGCCCGGAATAGCTTGATGTTTGCGTGACTCTCGCAGCCTACCGGGTCACTTAATTCTGCCTGCTCAGCAGCCGCATACAACGTCTGCAGTTGCTCCACGAAGCAGTCGCTGAAAAGCAGTATCCATCCATGACGCTGCATCAGAGTGCGACTTCACTTTCCAGGCTTTCATCGAGTTCCACCGGGTGTTCCAGGTTAGCGAGCATAGCTTCGGCCAGATCATCCGGCAGGCTACCAATGTGCTTGCCCTGACGAATATCTTGCTCAAGCACACCCAGGAATGCACCAATGGCTGGGTCTTCGTGTTTTGCATCCGCGCGGGTGACAACCACCTCATCGCCCCGGAGTTCAAACGACACTTTACTACCCGTCGTAACCCCCAAGGCCTGCCGGATCGCCTTTGGCAGCGTTATCTGCCCCTTGGATGTCAATGTCGCTTGCTCTTGAATGCTTGCCATGTGAACAGGCCCATGCTGATTAGCTACAATAGAAAGTAAGAATTATTCCTTACTTTGTCAAGTTTGCCTATACTGTGGTTCGGCGCACCGGGCACAGAATCTTCACATAGAATCGAATTCACGCACATATCGGTTACTTTATGCGCGATACATGTGTATCATGCAAAAATACGAGTGACGAGGTGCACCATGGCATTTAGAGCAGATGAAGCAGCACGAATCGGATATGAAGAAGTCGAGGCATACCTTGTCCCCAGGCCTCGGGATGCCGATGAAGCGCAGAGAGCGCGCAGCAAAGAGGCATTGCGCGCAATCGTTGATGAGCTTGGTCCGGTAGTTGACGCCTACCCATCATGGCACCCCCTGGTATGGAATCACGACAATCGCCACCCATCCACCTCTCCAACGTATGGCTGCGGATATAGCGATCTTGACCATACACGGCTCTTCGCCAACGGTTTCATTACCTGCCCCTATGGGGATAAGTGGCAGAAAGTAATCGACTCGGTAAAGGCGCTTCCGTTCCCACCTGCGGCTACCATTACCGCGGAGCGACTGGATGTGCAGCTGTACAACCCCAATGCGACCCCTGTACTGGTCAGGTGCAATTGGAACAATTCTTTGGATGAAGATGGGATGATCCCTCTGTCCATTGCAATGCCACTGCTGCTGGAAAAAGAGGTGCCTTGCTGGCAATGGGCGCAAGTTGCAGAAACCTGGGAAACCATGCGCCCGTACTTCCTTGGTAGGCCTCACGGCAGCCGATCCTCGCTATTTGTGAACCAAGAGACGGGGCAAGCGATGAAAAGAGTCTGGAATGCCCTGATCGGCACAGGCATGTTCGGACCCATCAAAGTTTGATCCACCACCCAGTCAGGCAAATACAACGCACGCACCCGAAAAACTAGCCAGATAACAGCGGAAACTCATGAATGCAGTAGAAATCGAGGCAGCGATATCAGACCTGGCACTCCAGCCTTTTGACCCGGCTGAGTTTCCGTTTGCCTTTCTGGAAGCCTTTGGCAACAAACCTACCACCATCAAGCGACTGCGCTCAGGTGCGTCCAACAAGTCCGACTTTTCCGGCTCCTGGGTCGGCGTGTTGCAGACCAACAACATCCATATCGCCGTTGCCGATACAGGGGCTGTCACCCAGACCCTGGCCACTCTCAAAGCCAGCCCCGCCACCACTCGCGCCAAGGCGCGCTACATCTTGGCAACCGACGGCGTGGACTTTGAAGCTGAGGATCTGGAAACCGGTGAAACCGTTGCCTGCCGTTACGAGTCCTTTCCCGATCACTTCGGTTTCTTCCTGCCGCTGGCGGGTATCACCACCGTCAAGCAGCTGCGGGACAGCTCCTTTGATATCCGTGCTACCAGTCGCCTGAACCGGCTGTATGTGGAACTGCTAAAGGACAACCCCGACTGGGGTACGGAACAGCAGCGCCACGAAATGAACCACTTTATGGCGCGGCTGATCTTTTGCTTTTTTGCCGAAGACACCGATATTTTCACCGGCAGCGGTCTGTTCACCGATACCGTGGCCCTGATGAGTGCCCGGGATTCTGCCAACACCCACGAGGTGATCAGCGCAGTTTTTGGCGCGATGAACACCAAGCAACGGGAGCGTGCGGCGGCCGGCATTCCCCGCTGGGCAGACGGGTTCCCCTATGTGAACGGCGGGCTGTTTTCAGGCAGCGTAGAGGTGCCGCGCTTCAGCAAGATTGCGCGCTCCTACCTGTTACATATCGGCAGCCTGGACTGGACCCAGATCAATCCCGACATTTTCGGCTCCATGATCCAGGCGGTGGCGGACGACGAAGAGCGCGGCGCACTGGGCATGCACTACACGAGTGTCCCCAATATTCTCAAGGTGCTGAACCCGCTGTTTCTGGACGACCTACGCGAAAAAATGGAGGAAGCCGGCGACAATCCCCGAAAGCTTCTGAATCTGCGCAACCGCATGGCCAAAATCCGCGTATTCGATCCTGCTTGTGGTTCAGGCAACTTCCTGGTGATCGCCTACAAGCACATGCGTGCCATTGAGGCCGAAATCAACCAGCGCCGAGGTGAATCAAACCGCCCTACCGACATTCCACTGACCAATTTTCGTGGTATCGAACTCCGGGACTTTTCGGCAGAGATTGCCCGCCTTGCGTTGATCATTGCCGAATACCAGTGCGACCTGCTGTATCGCGGTAAAAAGCTGGCATTAGCCGAGTTTTTACCGCTGGATTCCCAGAACTGGATCACCTGCGGCAACGCCCTGCGCCTAGACTGGCTAAGTATTTGTCCGCCAACAGGAACTGGCGTCAAGCTTCATGCGGATGATCTGTTTGAGTCACCGCAGGATCAGGCACAAATCGATTTTGAGAATGAGGGTGGGGAAACATACATTTGCGGGAATCCGCCTTATCTTGGATCAACATGGCAATCGACTGAGCAGAAAGCGGATTTGCAACGTATTTTCGAGAATCGAGCTAAAAGCTGGAAGTCGCTGGATTATGTAGCTGGTTGGTTCATGAAGGCCGCTGATTATGGCCGCCATACACCTTGTATTGCAGCGTTTGTGTCTACCAATTCTATCTGCCAGGGGCAGCAGGTTTCAATCCTGTGGCCGCTGATCTTTGAAGCTGGACGCGAGATTGTTTTTGCTCATACCAGTTTCAAATGGGCTAATCTTGCCAGTCACAATGCGGGGGTAACTGTTGTCATAGTGGGTGTTGGTGATCAATCGCTGAAGGTCCGACGACTTTTTTCCCTTAATGAGAGTGGGGAAACCATCATTAAGGAAACTGACAATATCAATGCTTATCTGGTGTCGGCTCCTGATGTTATTGTCAGGCAAAAGTCTAAACCTACAGACAGCCGACCGGAGCTTATATCCGGGAATGTTCCCGACGATGATGGTGCATTAATTGCGAAAAACAAAGAGGATTTTGGTCCTTTCTCTGATGATGCAAAGCATCTAATCAAACCGTTCATCGGCTCTAGTGAATTTATTAATGGAAAACCAAGGCATTGCCTGTGGGTTGAGGATAAGGATCTAGGTCTAGCTAATTCTCAAGAAACCTTTGTTGATCGATTCGAAAGAGTTAGAAGAAAACGAACTAGCCCCAAAGCTGGGCCACGAGCGAAAGCTGCCGCGACCGAGCCACATAAATTTGCGTTTCGCTCAAACCGAAACTCGACTGCCCTAGTTATACCAAGGGTATCATCAGAAAACCGCCCCTATTTGCCAGTAGGCCTTGTGGACAAAGAAGTCATACTTGGCGATCGGAACTTTGCTCTCTACGACGCTCCTCTCTGGAATATGGCGCTAATCGCCTCGCGCCTGCATTGGGTTTGGATAGGAACGGTCTGTGTAAGGATGCGCACCGATTTTTCCTACTCAAACACCCTCGGATGGAACACCTTTCCAGTGCCAACTTTGACCGATAAGAACCGATCCGATCTGACCCGCTGCGCCGAGAACATTCTGCTTGGACGGGAAGCCCACTTCCCTGCCACCATTGCCAATCTCTACGACCCTGAAAACATGCCAGACAACCTGCGCGAGGCGCACAATCAAAACGACGAGGTACTGGAGCGCATCTACATCGGCCGACGTTTCAAAAACGATACCGAGCGCCTAGAAAAGTTGTTCGAGCTGTACACCAAAATGACGGCTTCCTCTCCCTCGAAAAGCAAGACGAAACGGGGAGTATCATGACGGGAAGATACTCGCTGTTTCAAATGTGGGAGCCTTTCCGGCAGTCCCTCATTGCAGGCCACCTTTTCTATGTGGAGCAAGCCAGGAAGCGATTGATGTCACAGTTCACCAACCTGGAGAGCGAAGCTGACAAAGCGGCGGAGCAGTGGTTGCGCGACAATGGCCACCGGTTTAACCCAGATCTCCATTCATCTGGAGACTTTGAAGAAACAGCTCTTGATGTCGGTCTGGAGTTTTATGAGTTGCTGAAAGACATGCAGAGCCGAACCCGACTCAGCGTGGTTGCGGGTATGTATCATGAGTGGGACAAGCAACTTCACCAGTGGATGGTGGATCAGATGAGCGGATGGTGCTCAGGCGAAAAATTCGAAGAAGCTGTCTGGAAGACAACGCTCACCGACCTTGCTGACCTGGTCGAGCCGCTTGGCTGGACAATCCGCAGCGAGCTCTTTTTCAACCAACTTAAAGCGTGCCGACTAGTGGTCAATGTCTATAAACACGGTAACGGCGACTCGCTGACGCAATTGAAACGTAAGCACCCTGAATACCTGCATAATCCAGTTGACGAGTGGGTGGGTGAGTCCTGTTTCAAGGACCTGAGTCATAAGCATCTTTCAATCAGTGAAGAGCAGTTTCAGGCCTTCTCAGACGCGATTGTGTCGTTTTGGCGAGATATTCCTCAAGATATTTACGATCATGAGAGTGCGGTTATGCCGGAATGGCTCTGCAAGGCTCTTGGAGGTAGTGGTAATACCGCCAGCCAACAACTGTTGAATGCCGCCCAAAATTGACCCACTTAAGGGGATAATTTCCATCCAAAACTGACCCACTGAATCGACTACTCTGCTCATTTTTTGAGCGGGGTACGAAGGAGTGATCACAGTGGGCATGTTAGCCAAGATCCGGCGGATGTATTTCCGCGACAAGGTCCCTCTGCGCGAGATCGCGCGGCAGACCGGTTTATCCCGTAACACCCTCAGGCACTGGTTGCGTCAAAACGAGATGCGCGAACCCGCGTATCCCCCGCGCACCGTTCCCAGCATCCTGGATCCCTACAAAGACCAGTTAGCCAGTTGGCTGCGCACCGATAGTCACCGCCCCAAGCGCGACCGGCGCACCGCCAAGGTGTTGTTCCAGTTGTTGCAGGCCCGGGGATATCCGGGTGGGTATGCCAGAGTCGCCATCTTTGCCAAACAGTGGCGCGAAGCCGGCGGCGACTCTCCCAATCGTCAGGCCTTCATCCCCTTGCGGTTTGGGCCTGGGGAGGCCTTCCAATTCGACTGGAGCTGCGAGTATGCCGTGATCGGGGGTATTCGGCGCCGACTTGAGGTGGCCCATATCAAGCTGGCGCACAGCCGTGCCTTCCTGGTGGTGGCCTACCCTCTGCAAACATCACGAGATGTTGTTTGACGCCCATGCTCGGGCCTTCGACGTCTTTGGCGGCGTACCCCGGCGCGGGATTTACGACAACATGAAGACTGCGGTGGACAAGGTCGGCCGCGGCAAGGAACGCACCGTCAATGCCCGCTTCCAGGCGATGGCCGGCCACTACCTGTTTGAACCGGAGTTCTGTAATCGGGCAGCGGGTTGGGAGAAGGGAATTGTTGAGAAGAACGTGCAGGATCGTCGGCGGCAACTCTGGGCCAATGCCAACACCCGCCACTGGCCTTCGCTGGAGGTGTTGAATGACTGGCTGGCCAGCGAATGTCGTGCGGCGTGGATCGACATGCGCCACCCAGACTGCCCCGATCTGACGCTCCTCTCAGTACTGGAGGATGAGCAGCCGCACCTAATGCCCAGTCCACAGCCGTTTGACGGGTATATTGAACAGCCGGTTCGAGTCTCCGCCACGGCCTTGATCCACTACCAGCGCAGCCGCTACAGCGTCCCCGCGGAGTTGGCACATCAGGTCATCAGCTTGCGGGTGTATCCCTGGGAGCTCGTCCTGGTGGCCGAGGGTGAGGAGGTAGCTCGGCACCGGCGCTGCTTTGAACGCTATCAGACGGTTTATGACTGGCAACACTATGTCGGTGTGCTGCAGCGCAAGCCCGGCGCACTGCGCAACGGCGCCCCGTTTACCGAGATGCCCGAGCGCCTCAGGACCCTGCAGCGGTATCTATTGCGCCACGAAGGTGGCGACCGGATCATGGCCCAGGTCTTGGCCGCGGTTGTCTCCGAAGGACTGGAACCCGTGCTGGTCGCGGCAGAGCTGGCACTCGAGTCCGGCAACATCAGCGGCGACCATGTACTGAACGTTCTGGCCCGGCTGCAATCGCCCTTGCTGCCTCAAGCCCCAGTGGAAACCTCACTGACGCTCAGCGAGGAACCCGAGGCGAATGTGCATCGCTACGATCATCTGCGCAGCTCGGTGCCAAAGGAGGTGAACGATGTCGAATGACCTGATCTCACAGCTGAAGGCGCTCAAGCTGCACGGGATGGCGCAGACCTTGCCGGAATTGATGGCGAAGGCCCGCAGCCATGCCCTGGATGCGGAGCAGGTACTGCAGGTGTTGTTGGCGGCGGAATCCGCAGAGCGGGAGGTCAAATCCCTGGTCTATCAAATGAAGGCTGCGCGGTTCCCGGCACACCGTGATCTAGGGGGCTTCGATTTTGCCCAGGCGCGGGTCGATGAGGTGCTGGTTCGACGTCTGCACGGCGGTGCGTTTATGAGCAGCGCACAGAACGCGGTGCTGATTGGCGGACCGGGAACCGGCAAGACCCACCTGGCCACCGCCATCGGGGTGGAGGCGATCCAGCGCCATCAGCGTCGGGTGCGGTTCCTCTCAACGGTGGAACTGGTCAACACCCTGGAGCAAGAAAAGGCTGCCGGCAAGCAGGGCCAGTTGGCATACCGCTTGACCCATGTTGATCTGGTGATTCTCGACGAGTTGGGATACCTGCCCTTCAGCCAGGCCGGCGGGGCGTTGCTGTTCCATTTGCTCTCGAAACTGTACGAGCGCACCAGCGTGATGATCACCACCAACCTGGGCTTTGCCGAATGGGCCAGCGTGTTCGGCGATGCCAAGATGACCACAGCCCTGCTGGATCGGCTCACCCACCACTGCCACATTGTGGAAACCGGTAACGAGTCCTGGCGCTTCCGTCACAGCCTGGCCAGCGGCAACACCAAGCGAAGAAAACCAATGACAATCCAATCCGATGAAGGAGAGATGGCACCCGAAAAGACAGACTTATCCACAGACGCCTAGGTATACTGGGCACCCATAACCCGGGTCAGAATTGGATGGAAACCCTGGGTCAGTTTTAAACGGCAACCAACATATATCGACGGTTTGATGCCGCGCAATGAATTCATCGGCAAGGCCTTCCGGGAAGAGCGTCCCTTGTATCCCGCTATCGCTATTCGAGAACTCGTGGCCAATGCCCTGATCCATCAGGACATGACCATTACCGGCGCCGGTCCCTTGGTGGAAATGTTCACCGATCGCATTGAAATCACTAACCCAGGGCAGCCATTAGTCCAACCCGAGCGATTCCTGGATTTTCCGCCGCGGTCCCGCAATGAAGCCCTGGCAGCGCTGATGCGTCGGATGCGCTTGTGCGAGGAACAGGGGACCGGGATTGATAAGGTGATAGTGGCCGTTGAGCTCCATCAATTGCCCCCACCAGATTTTCGCAAGGAGGGTGATGCTGTACGGGTGGTCTTGTATGCTCCGCGCAGGTTTGCAGAGATGACACCACAAGAGCGCGTAAGGGCCTGTTACCAACATGCCGCACTGAAGTACTTGGCTGGTCAAAAAATGACCAATTCGACCCTCCGGGAACGGTTTGGAATTGAGCCCCAAAATGCGGCTCAGGCCTCTACGGTCATCCGTCAAGCCCTTGGGACTGATCTGATTCGAGTTGCTGACTCCGCTGCACCCCGTTCAGGTTATGTTCCCTATTGGGCCTAGGCCGAGAACATTTGATCCGGTTTTGATTTCAGCCATCGGATAGACGGGCCAGAGCTTGGAGAAACTACAAATATATTTATATATCAGTCAGTTACAAATTCATGGCAAGGTCGGAAAGATTTGATCAGGTTTTGATTCATTACCCAGCTTGGGCTGGCGCCACAGGCAAGCCGGCCAGCTCTGGTAAGTAGAACAGGTATTGTTTATGACAAAGATTGTACCCTCGGTTTCCGTCTCCTATGCGAGTAACGGCAGCTCCACCAAGTCCAATGCCCTGGGCATGCGGCCCATGCAGGAGCGCGCCTACGAGCGGCGAGGTGAACAGTACCTGCTGATCAAGTCGCCACCGGCTTCCGGCAAAAGCCGGGCTCTGATGTTCATTGCCCTGGACAAGCTCCACAACCAGGGGCTGAAGCAGGCCATTATTGTCGTGCCGGAAAAGTCTATCGGCTCCAGCTTCAATGACGAGCCGCTCAGTAGCTATGGCTTCTGGGCTGACTGGCATGTAGAGCCCAAATGGAACCTGTGCAATGCACCAGGCTCTGACAACGGCGGCAAGGTCAAAGCCCTCGGCGCTTTTCTGGCCAGTGACGACAAGGTGCTGGTGTGTACTCACGCCAGCTTCCGTTTTGCCATCGACCAGTTTGGCGTTGCCGCCTTCGACGACCGGCTGATCGCCGTGGATGAGTTCCACCACGTCTCTGCCAATCCCGACAACAAGCTGGGCGCGCACCTGGGCGACTTTATCACCCGCGACAAGATGCATATTGTGGCCATGACGGGTTCCTATTTCCGAGGTGATGCCGAAGCGGTGCTCTCTCCACAAGACGAATCGCGCTTTGATACCGTCACTTACACCTACTACGAGCAGCTCAACGGCTACGAGCACCTGAAACAGCTCGACATCGGCTATTACTTCTATTCCGGCTCCTACGCCGATGACATCCTCCAGGTGCTTGACCCTGCCGAGAAGACCATTGTCCATATTCCCAACGTCAACTCCCGCGAAAGCACCAAGGACAAGATCCGCGAGGTGGAGCACATTATTGAGGAGCTGGGTGAGTGGCAAGGTGCCGACCCGGCAACAGGCTTCCAGCTGGTAAAAACGCCAGAAGGTCGGTTGCTGAAAATTGCCGACCTGGTGGACGATGATTCGACCAAACGTGATCGGGTATCGACAGCATTGAAGGACCCAGTGCAAAAAAACAACCGCGACCATGTGGATATCATCATCGCCCTGGGCATGGCCAAAGAAGGCTTCGACTGGATCTGGTGCGAGCATGCCCTGACGGTGGGCTACCGTTCCAGCCTCACCGAAATTGTCCAGATCATCGGTCGAGCTACCCGTGATGCACCTGGTAAAACACGGGCGCGTTTCACCAACCTGATTGCCGAGCCGGATGCAGCCGAGCAGGCCGTGACGGAAGCCGTCAACGATACCCTGAAAGCCATTGCAGCCAGTCTGCTGATGGAGCAGGTACTGGCACCGCGCTTCGAGTTCAAGCCGAAGAACCCCACCAGCGGCCCGCAGGAAGGTTTCGACTACGGTGAAGGTGGGTACGATCCCGGCAAGTGCAATGTGGGTGTCAACGAGGAAACCGGTAAATTCCAGATTGAGATCAAGGGGCTGGCAGAACCAAAAAGTGAGGAAGCCACCCGGATTTGCCAGGAGGACCTGAACGAGGTCATTGCCGGCTTTGTGCAGGATAAAAACACCATTGAGCGTGGCCTGTTCGATGAGGAGCTGGTGCCCGAGGAGCTCACTCAGGTTCGCCTGGGCAAGATCATCAAGGACCGTTACCCCAACCTCGACGAGCAAGACCAGGAAGTCGTTCGGCAGCATGCCATCGCCGCTCTGAATCTCACTCAGCAGGCCAAGCAGCTACTGGTAGGCGGCGAAGCCATTGACGTGGGCACCAATGAGCCCAAGCCGAACACCGCGCTGATAGCCGGTGTGCGCAAGTTTGCCATGGACGTGCGGGAGCTGGACATCGACCTGATCGACCGCATCAACCCCTTCAGCGAAGCCTATGCGATCTTGGCAAAAACCATGAGCGAAGAGAGCCTGAAGCAAGTGGCCGCAGTCATCTCCGGCAAACGCACCAGTCTCACCCCAGAAGAAGCCAAAGAGCTGGCACTGAGGGCGGTAAAGTTCAAGAAGGAACGAGGCCGGTTGCCGTCTGTCAGTTCACAGGATGCCTGGGAACAGCGCATGGCAGAAGGCGCTGCCGCATTCGTGCGCTTTAAAGATGAGGGTCGTTATGACTGATCTCGACGATTTGCGCGCTGAACTCAACGAGTTCGCCCAACCTGAAAAGAAGAAAGGCCACTCAGCGCGCGAGGAACGTATCATTGCTGGGTTCGAGGAGATCCAGCGCTTTGTTGGTGAGCACGGCCGAGCGCCCCGGCATGGCGAAGACAATGACATCTTCGAACGACTCTACGCCGTACGGCTGGACCGCATTCGAGCGCTTGAGGAATGCCGTACCCTGCTGTCGCCGCTTGATCATCAAGGCCTGCTCGATGGCGCTTACGCCAATGAGGCAGAATCCTTTGAGGCGATGGACGATGACACCCTGCTCGCCGAGCTGGCCGGTGCCGCCGGGACGCCCGAGCTTACCCAGCTGAAGCATGTCCGCTCCAGCGCCGAGAAGCGAGCCGCTGAGGAGATTGCCAACAGGGAGAAGTGCGAAGATTTTGCGACCTTCCAGCCACTGTTTGAGCAGGTGGAGGGCGAGCTTAAATCCGGTTTACGGAAGACCCGCCGCTTCGTCAAAGACGCCAGTGTCGAGGAAGGTAATTTCTTTATCCTGAATGGCCAGCTTGTCTATGTCGCCGAGGTCGGAGAATCCATCAAGGCCCCGAACGGCGAGAACGATGCCCGGCTACGGGTGATTTACTCCAACGGCACCGAGAGCGATCTCCTACGCAGATCACTCCAACGCGCCCTATACAAAGATGAGGCCGGTCGCCGTGTGACTGAGCACGACGCAGGCCCTCTGTTCAGTGAATCCTGGGAAGACGATGACATAGAGAGCGGTACCATCTATGTGTTGCGCAGCCTGTCCGAGCATCCGTTCGTCGCTGAACATCGGGAGCTGATCCACAAGATCGGCGTCACTGGCGGCAAGGTGGAAACCCGTATCGCCAACGCCGCGCACGACGCCACCTACCTGCTGGCGAGTGTCGAAGTGGTTGCCACCTACAAACTCGCTGGCATTAATCGCCGCAAGCTGGAAGCCCTCTTCCATCGCATATTGGCGCCAGCGCAGCTTGAGCTGACCATTCAGGACCGCTTTGGGCATCCGGTGAAACCAAGAGAGTGGTTCTTGGTGCCGTTGCATGTGATCGATGAGGCGGTGCAGCGTATTCGGGATGGGTCGATTACGGATGTTATTTATGATCCAAAGGCCGCAAGGCTTGTAACCAGGAAATAGTAGCTCAATGGGGGGATTACCTGTCAATTTGACGCCTCCTCCCGCGACTCTTCCTGAAGCCGCAACCCTGCAAAGTCACAGAACACCGTCAGCATCTGCTCCTGCAGCCGGGTTTTGGGTCCTTGCTGTAATACAAGGTCATCAATGCTCAGGAGTATGGCGGGAAGGCGATCCGCAGACACTTGCCTCGCAGCCAGCTCTGCCAATATTGCGGTTCGAGCCAGCACCGGTAACGGATCGTCCAGTTCAGTGTCACTGCGGTGCCATTGGCTGAGTGGACCGGCCGCATCGCTCAGATAGGGTAAACATGAAGGCAGGTCGGCTGGTTCGTTGGAGGCAGTCACGGCCATCTTCAACCAAGGTATTTCCGCGCGGGCATCCCTCCCGCGCCCCCAGGCAATAAACGCCAGCGCGATGGCAGCGACGACCTTCATCTCTGCCCAATCCTCAAAGCTGGCTGCCACATTTGAAGTGAGCGCCATCTGCGCTCGGCGGATCTTCCGATTGCGGAACTTTCGCCGGAGCACCTCCAACTCATAAGGGGTCGCCAGCACCAACCCCCAGAGAAGCTGGAGTAATTGCCACCCCCACTGGGCCAGCGTGAGAGTGACGGCAATCAGCAACTGGAAGAAAGTGGCGACTGCAGTCAGCACCAAGTAGGCCGCCTGAGCATAGGCGGCATTCTTACCCCGCACCTGGACTCCGAACAGTTTGGCGGAAGAGCGATTGGGTTTGACCCAGTTAAAGGTACCCAACTCGTTACGCGTTGAGACAGTCATGCCGGTCTTGGAAAGATTGAGCTTGGTAGGCCCGCTGCCATAGCGACCGCGCAGCACGAAACGACCGTTCTGCATGACCATTTGGGTGTTCTTGCCAACAGTCCGGGAGACACGGAATCCGTGGCTGCTGTTGGCCGTCAGATTCAGACCCGCAGCCCTGGTTTGCGCCCGTAGCGAAACACCCCCGGTACGGCTCGCCCGGAGGTATTTGCCCCGGTGCTCAATTCGCGTCTGCTTGCTGTACTCATCCTTCTTCCCCAGGTTCAAAAAGCCCATATCTTCGCCAACTTTTCCATAAGGCCCCATTCCATCCACTGATCCAGCCTGTGCATCCCGCCACCAGCTATTGATTAGATATTCAACAATTATTAAATCTAGGCGCTATTTCTGACGCCGAAATTACGCAAGCTGCTTTCAGATGATTAGATTATGTGCTACTTTTCACCCATGAGCCAAATACCCAGACACCAGATAATCAAGCACCTGCAGGCGGAACTGCCGCGGGGGGCGCCATTCGACCTGGCCATCCTGGCGCAGTTCGGCGTGTCGCCACAACTTGCCGCTCAATATGCGGGGGCTGGCTGGCTTGTGCGTTTGGCGCAGGGGGTTTATGCCTTCCCGAACGACAACTTTGATGTCTACGGTGCCCTGAAGCTCCTGCAGCAACGGGTGCCCGGCCTGCATATCGGCGGCAAGACTGCGCTTGCCCTGCAGGGCGTTCGACACAACCTCGGCAGTCGCGAGACTTGGGTACTGTGGGGCGACAAGCGTTATGCATTACCGGTATGGTTCACCGACCGCTTTCCAGCGCGCTATTGCCATGCTCGCCTGTTCGACTGGCCAGACGCGGCACTGGCGACCAGAACCCTGACCACACCACCGGGCATGCCAGACCCTATCGAGATGGCTTGCCCTGAACGAGCCGTGCTGGAACTGCTGTACGAAGTCGGCGTGAAACAAAGCCTGGAAGAAGCGCGCAACCTCTTCGACGGCCTGCGCTCACCTCGCAAGGATGTTGTCGGCGAGCTGTTGTCCTGTTGCACCAGTGTAAAGGCCGTGCGCCTTTTCCTTACCTGGGCGCGTGAGACCAGCCTGGTGGACGTCGATGCCTTATTGTCACAATATCCGGTCCGCACAGGCGGCGCCTCACGCTGGATGAGCCGCCTTGACGACGGCACTCTGCTGAGTCTGCGCCCCCATGGATAGGAGTGATCATGGATAAAAACTCTCATGGATAAAAGTTATGCCGATACCGTTCGACTGTTGCTGGCTATCGCCCCCGACGTGTTTGCCAATGACATTTTTGCCATGAAGGGCGATACAGCCATCAATCTCTTTGTGCAGGATATGCCACGTTTGTCAGTGGACATCGACGTGGTATACCTGCCCTGGCAAACGCCCCGCGATGAGGCACTGAAAACCATCAACCAGGAACTGGCCGCTATCGCCTCACGTATTGCGGCATTGGGTGTACAGACACGCCTGATTCCCGCCAGGGATCTTGGAGACACCAAGTTGATCGTCGAGAACGAGACCAGCCAGGTCAAAGTCGAGGTCAACGTTGTGTTCCGCGGCAGCGTGCTTCCTGCTGAAAGACGCAGATTGAGCGCCCGTACCAGCGACCTGTTCTGCGTCGAACTCGACCTGCCGACCCTGGCACCCGATGAGCTGTATGCGAGCAAGCTGGTGGCCGCACTGGACAGGCAGCACCCTCGCGATCTGTTTGACGTGTGGCAGCTGTATGAGTCGGGCGGCATCAGCGACGGTATGGTCGAGTGCTTTGTGATCTACCTGGCCGGGCACAACCGGCCACCCCATGAAGTGCTGTTCAGTAACGACAAGGACATCGCCAACGAGTACGAAAGAGCCTTCGTCGGCATGACTGAAGCGGAATGCTCCCTGCAAACCCTTTTGGAGGTCCGCGCCCGGTTGCAGCGCGAACTACCGCAGCGGCTAACTTTGGCACACCGGCAGTTTCTGAGCGGGCTGGTTCGTGCAGAACCAGACTGGTCGCTGTTGCAATGCCCCCACGCTGCGGAACTGCCAGCGCTGCGCTGGAAACTCAGCAACCTTGAAACCTTCCACAAGCGGCGCCCCGCAGACTTTATCGCCCAGGCCGATGCACTTGATGCCGGATTGAACAAATGAAATTGCGAAGTCAAAAGCCTACGCAAGTCTCGACGGGTACATGGCTATCTACTAACCACACCGAATCTGCTGTTCGACGTGGCCACTCCCAACAACCTTTATCTTCGCCTCCATGGTAATGATGCACAGGAAACCGTATCACTTCGCCGGTCAAGTGCGATGGAATCCTGGAGCAGACCGCAGACGCATGGCAGCGTTTTGGTCCTGTATCCCTACACGCCCTCTTAAAAGCGATGACCATTGATAGATCACGACGCGAAAGCGGTGGCAAACTCAGGTGGTGACAATTACAGTTCATGACAAGATCAACTGTGTTCCAAAGCTCAACCACAGTCATCGCAAGTATCGTCGCCCAGTGGTGACGTGTCTAATGCGGATGGACGATTCTCCCACCATCCACAGTGGATTTTCAAAGAATAGACGAGCCCAATGAGCCTACGGCTAGGTTACGACTGCGGCAAGGTGACGGTAAATGTGGTGATGCCACCCTGGGATCTTGCCTCGATGTGACCGCCGTGAGATTCAATAATGGATTTGGTGATGGCGAGGCCAAGCCCGGCACCTTCGCTGTGCCGTTGGCGAGACGGGTCGACGCGATAAAATCGCTCGAAAAGCCTGGCAAGATGACTGGCGGGGATGGTGGCCCCTGGATTGATCACAGCAACGCTGACATGGCCATCCCCGCCTGCCAGGCGGACCCGAACAGTCTCTTCCGACAGGGTGTGACGGATGGCATTGGACAACAGGTTGGATAGCGCGCGGCGAATCAGGGCGCGATCGCCTTGAATGACGGGCGCGCTTCCTTCCATTACCAACGCTATGTTGCTTTCGGTTGCCAGCGCCTCGAAATAATCGAACAGTTCGAGAACTTCCCTCGCCAGGTCCAGCGGCGACAATGCCGGTTTGACAAGGTCGTTATCGCTTTTGGCCAACCACAGCATATCGGCAACCATTTTGGCCAGGCGCTCCTGTTCCTCCAGACTGGAGTAAAGCAGTTCCCGGTATTCCTGCGGGTCCCTGGGTTTGGATAGGCCCACCTGGGTCTGGGTGATGAGGTTGGTCAGCGGGGTACGCAATTCATGAGCGATATCGGAGGAATAGTGGTAAAGCCGCTCGAAGCCCTCCTCCAGGCGCCCGATCATACCGTTAAAGGATTGCACCAGCTCGCGCAGTTCGACAGGCACCTCATTCGGATCGAGGCGAACATTGAGCCGGTTAGCCTGAATCTGCTGCATACTGCGACTGAGACTGCGCAACGGCAGATGACCCTGATGGATACCGAACCAGGCAGCCAACAGCGTCACGACACCTGTGCCCAGCATGATCAGCCACAGACTACGGCGAAAACTGGTCAAAAACTGAAGGTGGAAGTCCATATCGATGGCAACGGTGACGCGATACTCCTCCGAACCTGTCACCAGCTCGGTTACCACACCGCGATAGTGTTTTCCGCCGCTTTCCCAAACGATGAGATGATCTGGATCGATGGTGGATACCGGCAACAGCTCGGTATTGCGGGAGAAATCGGCTCCCTGAGTGCGAAACAACAGGCGACCTTGGCGGTCCTCGACCTGATAATAAACACCGTGATGGCCCGACACCGCCCCGGCCAGTGCATCGGACAACAGCGCCTCCTCCTGTCTTATCCCTGTCAGCGCGACCTCGATCGAACCGGTGATGATCCGCAGCTCATCGGCATCCTGATCGACAAAATGCTGCCTGATAGAGTTGAGGATCAAGCCACTGCTGAGTATCAGACTCACGGCGATGGCTAACCCTACAAACAGCAATACCCTGAGGGTCAGGGGTATCGGCCCGGGCTTAAGCCGAGACATCGTCGCTTTCCACATCGAGCTTGTAGCCCATGCCTCGGACCGTATGGATCAGTTTCGGCTCAAAATCATCATCGATCTTTGCCCGCAGCCGCCGAATCGCTACATCAATGACATTGGTGTCACTGTCAAAATTCATGTCCCATACCTGGGAGGCTATCAGGGAGCGCGGCAATACCTCCCCCTGGCGGCGTATCAGAAGCTCCAACAGGCTGAACTCCTTCTGGCTCAGTGCGATTTTTCTTCCCCCGCGGGCAGCCCTGCGCCGAGGCAGGTCGAGGACGAGATCAGCCACCTTGAGCTCGTCTGCCAGCACCTGGGTTACCCCCCTGCGCAGCAGGGTACGCACACGTGCCAGCAGTTCGGCAAACGCAAAGGGTTTGACCAGATAGTCGTCGGCACCCAGCTCCAGTCCTTTTACACGGTCGTCCACACTGTCACGGGCGGTCAGGAACAATACCGGCGTCTGGTTGCCAGCCTGGCGCAGCGCCTGAACGATCCGCCAGCCGTCCACATCGGGCAGCATCACGTCGAGAATGATCAGCTCGAAGGTCTCTGTCATCGCCATATGATGCCCGTCGAGACCATTGCGCATTAGGGCTACCTGAAACCCGGCCTCGGTCAGGCCCTGGCGCAAGTAGTCGCCCGTCTTGATTTCGTCCTCGACCACCAGCAAGCGCACTGTTTCTGTCCCCCGTCATGACCAAATTCAAAGTCTAGCGTGGATAACCCCACCAGAAGATGACGCCAACATTACATCATTGTCATCTTTGGGTCATGTGAGTGACAGGGGTAACTGGCTACGCTGTGATTATTACCCCGGAGCATTGCCTCACCCTTAATAATCCGAATGAGAGAACGGTTTGACATGAAGCATCACAGAGAGACATCCACACCGCCGCTGAACATCACCCGGCGCCGCTTCGTGCAGGGTTTGGCGGCGGGCGGCGTTCTCGCCAGTATGCCCGGGTTGCTTTACGCTGGCACTCGGCCTGACCTCGCGCGACGGGGAACAGCGCCAGTTCTCAGTGGGCGTGAGATCGATCTGGTAATCGCCGAGGCACCGGTGAACTTTACCGGCGTTGTGCGCATGGCCACCACCATCAACGGCTCCATCCCGGCACCGACCCTGCGTTTGCGCGAGGGTGACGAGGTAACAATTCGCGTCACCAATCGTTTGCCGGTATCCACTTCCATTCACTGGCACGGCATCCTGCTGCCCTATCAAATGGATGGCGTACCGGGTATCAGCTTCCCCGGCATCGCCCCCGGCGAAACCTTCACCTATCGATTCAAGCTGCGCCAGAGCGGCACCTATTGGTATCACTCCCACAGCGGCTTTCAGGAAATGACCGGCATGTACGGCGCGCTCATCATCGAGCCTCGCAATGGTGAATCCATCCGCGCCAACCGGGATTATGTGGTACAGCTGTCCGACTGGACGGACGAGGATCCCATGCGGGTATTAGGCAAGTTGAAGATCCAAAGCGATGTCTACAACTTCAATCAGCCTACTGTTGGCGACTTTTTCCGGGATGTTTCCAAGCTCGGCATGGCCGGCGCTTTTGACAAGCGCCGTATGTGGAACCAGATGCGCATGAACCCGACGGATCTGGCCGATTTGTCAGCTGCCACCTTGACCTACCTGATGAACGGCACAACGCCCGCTGGCAATTGGAATGGATTGTTCCAGCCCGGCGAACGTGTCCGCCTGCGGTTTATCAATGGCGCCAGCAACACCTTCTATGATGTGCGTATTCCAGAGCTGAAAATGACAGTGGTTCAGGCGGACGGGCAGGACATAGAACCCGTGAGCGTCGATGAATTCCGTTTTGGCCCCGGTGAAACCTATGACGTATTGGTGGAGCCCCGCAACGAGGCCTATACCATTTTTGCCCAAAGCATGGAACGCACCGGCTATGCGCGTGGCACTCTGGCGGTGCGCGAAGGTCTCGACGCCGCCGTGCCCGCGCTGGATCCGGTGCAATGGCTGACCATGGCCGACATGATGGGCAACATGGATCATGGCGCGATGAGTCACGGTGCCATGCCGGGCATGGACCATTCAAACATGGGCCACGGCAGGGTCGCGATGGATCACAGCCAACACACCATGCCGCAAAATCCCCTGGCGAAACCCTCACAGGAAGTACGTCACGCCCGCACTGAATATGGCCCCTCGGTGGATATGCGGGTAGAGATGCCGCGCACCAACCTCGACGACCCGGGCGTCGGGCTCAGAGACAACGGCCGCCGCGTGCTGACGCTTGCCGATCAGCGCTCGCTGGAAGGCGTGCTGGACGACAGGCGCGCCCCGGAGCGTGAGATCGAGTTGCACCTGACCGGCAATATGGAGCGCTACAGCTGGTCCTTCGATGGTCTTGAGTTTGGCCAGAGTACGCCCGTTGCCATGCGCCATGGCGAACGCCTGCGGGTGATCCTGCACAATGACACCATGATGACGCATCCCATGCACCTGCACGGCATGTGGAGCGAACTGGAAAATGACCAGGGTGAACTGCTGGTGCGACGCCACACCATTCCCGTTCAGCCGGCCCAGCGGATCAGCTTTCTGACTACCCCGAATGACCTGGGGCGCTGGGCCTGGCACTGCCACCTGCTGTTTCATATGGACGCGGGCATGTTCCGCGAGGTGGTGGTGTCATGACGACATTGAATCATTATGGTTCCTTCACGCGCACGGCTCTGATTGTCGCGCTGTCACTGGTCGCCCTCCCGGCATGGACGCAATCCGACGATCCACACAGCGGACATGATCCAGCGCCAACGTCGAATCAGCAAGCGGCTGATCAAGTCATGGGTATGCCAGCTAACGAACAGACGCAAGCCACCGGCAGCGGCGATTCTGGTGACATGAACATGCAGGGCGGCAAGGCCCCGCCCGATTCGCGTGACCCGCATGCCTATTCCGAGGGCTATACGCTGACCGATGGACCTTATGCGTTTTTTCCTCAACGCCAGCTGAAGCTGGCCGATGAGCATCACTTTCAGGCCGTGTTGATCGACCGTCTGGAATATGACGCCGATAACGAGAACGGGGTCTTCGATATTCAGGGCTGGTATGGCACCACCTTCAACCGCCTGGTGGTCAAGCTGGAAGGCGACATCGCTGACGGTCGTCTTGAAGAAAGTCAAACCGATGTGCTCTGGAGCCGTGCGCTCAGCGGATATTTTGATACCCAGCTGGGTATCCGGATGGATCAATACGACGAAGGCACCAATCGCCAGTGGTTGGCTTTCGGTTTACAGGGCCTTGCCCCTTACTGGTTTGAACTGGATATGACCGCCTATTTGGGCGAAAGCGGCAGAACTTCGCTGGCACTGGAAGCAGAATACGAGCTCCTCCTGACTCAACGATTGATTCTGCAACCCCGTGCCGAACTGACTCTTTATGGCAAGGATGATGTGGACAATGGCCTGGGCAGCGGCGTGTCGGAAAGCGCCTTTGGGCTGCGACTGCGCTACGAGTTCGCGCGCCAATTTGCTCCTTATATCGGAATTGAATGGACCAACAAATTTGGCGATACCGCCGATTTTTCCCGCGCGGCAAATAAACCCGTCCGCGATACGCGTTATGTGGTGGGTGTGCGTTTGTGGTTTTAAAACGATATGAATTCGGGTTTTCACTTTCTTACACTGTAGAGGAATCAAATCATGAAACACAAAACTCTCTCCTGGCTCCTGGCCGTACCGGCATTGACCTTGACGCTTGCCGTCCAGGCGCATGATCCCAAGGAACATATGAAAGATGCCGAACGACCGGATTGCGCGGCGATGAAGGATATGGATCATTCAACGATGGACATGAATGACCCGGTCATGCAGGCGATGATGAAGAAGTGCATGGGCGCAATGCACGGTGATTCATCTGAATCCGATATGAAACATGACGGCCATGACATCAAAGAGTCAGAAGGGGAAAAGCCGGCCGAGGAGTCAACGCCGTCTGAACACCAGCATTAACCTGACAACATGAAGCCAAGCACTGCGCATAATTGGGCAGATGTACAAGCTCCTGAGGAGTTTGCATGGCCGCTATGAAGATTTTCCCCTGCATAAAATGTCTCGCTCTAGCGGCGGTGATTGCTCTCCTGGGGGGAGTGGCATTTATCTACTCCGGCTTCTATCCGGTGGGTGCGGACACACGCCATAACGATCTCACCCATTGGCTATTGGAGACGCTGCGCGAACGATCCATTACTCGCGCATCAGCCGATATTGATGTGCCCGCCGATCTGCATTCCGCCGAACGCTTGCTGGCCGGCGGCGCCGATTACAACGACATGTGCGCAGGTTGCCACCTCAAACCTGGCAGATCAGAGAGCGACTTCACCCTCGGGCTGTATCCAGTGCCGCCCAATCTGGCACAGGTCCATGGCGAGGCCGGAACTGCGTCGGATCAGCGACGATTCTGGATCATCAAGCACGGCATAAAGGCATCCGGCATGCCCGCCTGGGCACCAGGCCATGACGATGAACGCATCTGGAATATGGTCGCGTTTTTGAAGCGCTTGCCCGAGCTGTCGCCATCCCAATATCAGATACTGACGGCAAGGCAGGAGCATGATGATTCCGTTCATTAGACCGACCGGGTTACACCGGGAGTCAAATGCTGGCTTGACCTGTGTTGTGGACACAGGTTCATTATGTAGGGCGACAGCATTCAAAGTTGTGTCTAAAACCAAGCATCTTGACCTGGGTCAAGGTTCTTCCGGACATAGTCGATTAGCCTTGTCGGTAATGATTACCGGAGAGAATGATCTATGCGAGTCATTGAGTTGGCGAAGGAACTCGGGGTGACAGGAGATACGGTACGGTTTTACACCCGTATCGGTTTTCTGAAACCGGAAAAAAATCCGGCCAATGGCTACAAGGTCTACAGTTCAGGGGATAGGCGACTTTTGCAGTTTATTCTGAGCGCACGTCAACTGGGATTTTCAGTGGATGATATCGGCATGATTCTTGACACCGCAGATCAAGGACGTTCTCCCTGTCCTCTCGCCAGACAACTTATCCAGCGCCGACTACAGGAAAACGAGAAAAGCTTTCAGGATAGCGCGCGACTACGTCGACGTATGCTTGCCGCGATCAAGGAGTGGAATAAAAAGCCGGATCGAGCACCAACCGGCAACATGATTTGTCATCTGATAGAAGACTTTAGTGATGGCGAACATGGGTCCTGAAGGCACGTTCAGAGCAAGTGCTCAAGAGCAAAAAACCATGGCGTCGCTCAAAACTGTTGTCTTTGGGTGCCTGGAAAGAGGAATACACGAATGCATGTAGAAGCCTGGGGTTTGGCCATTGTCGTAACCATCGTTGTCTCGTGGTTGATGTACCGCTATCTGGCACCGGACAGCTGGAAAGAGTGGGCACGCGCAGGCGTCCTCCAGGCTTTTATTATTGCCTTCTACGCTGAAATGTACGGGTTTCCACTGACCATCTACTTTCTCGCGCGTTTTTTCGGCCTCGACCTGGTTTGGAGCGAAGGCGGTAACCTTTGGGCGCAACTGTTTGGCACACCTACCGCCCACATCGTTGCCATGGTACTTGGCTACGCTCTGGTGTTTTACGGTGCAATACTGGTCGCCGAAGGCTGGGCCAGGATTCACCAGGCTCGGCGCAGTGCGACCCTGATGACCGATGGTATCTATGCGCGTGTTCGCCACCCACAATACACCGGCCTCTTTCTTATCGTATTCGGTGAAGGGGTTGTGCACTGGCCGACAATCGTCTCCCTGCTCGCCTTTCCAGTGATTCTCCTGGCCTACACGCTGCTGGCACGCAAGGAAGAGCGACAGATGCTGGAACAGTTTGGCGATGAATACCGCGCCTATCAAAGGCGCGTTCCGATGTTCTTGCCCCGCATCAATAACGCCCAACAGCAGGAGTCTTGAATGAGCCTGGAAATCACGACCCTTATTAGCGGTGTTGCCCTGTTGGCTGTTTTTGCCCTTGCGGGCTGGAAACTGCGACGAAAGCGTCCTCAATCTGAGAAACAGGGAGATAAAGATGAGCACTGATTCAAAAAATATCAACGCCCTGGCGAGACTCACTGTGCCGGGCATGGGCTCAGACCATTGCGCAGGTATTGTGAAAACCTCCCTGAAGCGCCTGGACGGCATGGGTGAGATTACAACCAATATCGCAGCTCACCGGGTCGAGGCCAGCTACGATCCCGCCCTATTGAACCTGGCGGATATCCGCATAGCGGTTGAAAAGGCGGGCTACGATGTCGCCTCCGCCAGCAGTCCGGGGTCAGGCAAGCGAATTCAGCTTGTGGTACCCGGCATGGGCTCAGATCACTGTGCCGGTATTGTGCGCGAGTCGCTCCAGCGGCTGGATGGCATTGAGCAGATCAACACCAGTATCGCAAGCCATAAAGTTCACATTGAAGTGGCCGAGGGCGGCCCCACAGCGGAACAGCTCAAACAGGCCGTGGAAAAAGCCGGCTACGATGTCGCCCAGGTCTCATCCGGGGGCGAGGATGACGATGCCGCGAAGGATGCAGACATCGAAGGCGCCTACCTCAGTCAGGCGTTGAAGCGCCTGTGGATTGCCGGCGTACCTACCACCCTGATCATGCTGTTGATGATCCCCCACATGTTCTGGCAGCCGGTTCCAGGCTATTTGTTGATCGTGGCGGTGCTGGCGTTTCCGGTGGTCTTTCTCTACGGCGGCGCGGCCACTCACAAATCCACCTGGCGCTCGCTCACCAACCGCACCTTCAACATGGACGTGCTGATCTCCCTGGGCAGCGTGCCTCCTTATCTGATAGGCCTGGCAGGCTTTTTTGTCACCATGACCTCGTTTATGGAAATGGCCGCGACCATCATGACCTTCCACCTGCTGGGGCGTTATCTTGAGGCCAAGGCCAAGGGCAGAGCGTCCCAGGCAATCCGCAAGTTGTTGACGTTGGGTGCCAAAACAGCCCGGGTCGAACGGGATGGTCAGGAGCAGGAAGTCCCCATCAAGGAACTACGGCCGGGGGATATCATGGTGATCCGTCCGGGTGACAAGGTGCCCACTGACGGCGAGGTAGTCGAGGGTGAGAGCCATCTGGATGAATCCATTGCCACCGGCGAATCAATACCGGTGTACAAAGCGCCAGGCGATACCGTTATCGGCGCGACCATCAATAAAGAGGGGCGTTTGCGGGTAAGGGCCACCAAGGTGGGTGGTGATACCTTTTTGTCCCAGGTGATCAAACTGGTGGAACAGGCCCAGGGATCGCGAGTACCCATACAGGAATTCGCCGATCGCATGACCGGGCGTTTTGTACCGGTCGTCATAGTAATATCGCTGGCGAGTTTTTTGGCGTGGTTCTTCGCTGCCGACGCTTTGCGCCCGATCCTGGTGTGGGGCGCAGGATTCCTGCCCTGGGTCGACCCTACAGCAACCACCCCGGTGCTGGCGATTCTCGCCGCTATCGCGGTGTTGGTTATCGCCTGCCCCTGTGCTCTGGGTTTGGCGACGCCCACCGCACTGATGGTGGGCTCGGGTATCGGCGCCGAGCGAGGCATCCTGATTCGCTCCGGCGAGGCCATTCAGACCTTCAAAGACGTCAAGGTCATGGTACTCGACAAAACCGGCACCATCACGCGAGGCGAGCCCAAACTGACCGAAGTGGTCGTAGTCGACGGCGTGAGCGAGCAACAATTATTGCAGTGGGCGGCTACGGTGGAAAATGCCTCCGAGCACCCGATTGCGCGTGCCATTGTTGAGGGCGCTGGCGAGCGCAATGTGGCACCGGGCGAGGTCACTGAATTTCGCTCCACCGGCGCGCGCGGTGTGTCCGGCGTGGTCGATGGTGTCTTCGTGCTGATTGGCAACCGCAAGTTGCTGGACGAAGAAGGGGTAACCGGGCTGGAGGCTCTGGACAAGGATCTGGATAATCTGGAGGGCCGCGGTCGCACCGCCGTACTGGTCGCTGTCGACGGCAAAGTGCGGGGCATTGTCGCAGTGGCCGACACCATCAAGGAGGAATCGGTAGCAGCCATTCGCGGCATGCACGAGCTGGGCCTGCATGTGGTGATGATCACCGGCGACAACGAACGCGCGGCGCGCGCTGTTGCCGAGGAAGTGGGGATCGACGAAGTGCAGGCCGGTGTGCTGCCGGAAGGCAAGGTGGATGCGATTCGTGAACTGCAGAAAAAGCACGGCAACCATGTCGCCATGGTGGGGGATGGCATCAATGATGCGCCGGCTCTGAAACAGGCCAATGTGGGTATCGCCATCGGCGCCGGTGCCGATGTGGCCATCGAGGCGGCGGATGTCACTCTGGTTCGCGGCGAACTGACCGGTGTGGTGGAAGCCATGCACCTCTCCCGCGCCACCTTTGGCAAAATCGTGCAAAACCTCATCTGGGCCAGCGCCTACAACGTGGCCGCCATCCCCATCGCCGCTATCGGTTTGCTGCATCCCATGATTGGTGTTATTGCCATGACCGTGAGTTCGCTATCGGTGATTGGCAATTCACTCTTGCTCAAGCGGGTGCAGCTGAATGCCGGCAACAAACCCTCCAGTAATTAAACAACGATTCGCAGAGTCGAAAAAGGAAAAAGGAGAAGTCATCATGGCAAACAAACCCGGATACTGGACCAGCCTGCACGGCATGGCCACCCTCATACTGATTGGATCCGCGCTCTATTTCATCTTTGTTGAGCACGGTCAACACGTCCTGCCGTACCTCCCGTTTCTGATCATTCTGCTCTGCCCGTTGATGCATATATTTATGCACAAAGGTCACGGCGGACACGATCACGGGGCAGACAACCATCCGGATGCGGAAGAAGCCTATCTGCGCGGACTGGAAGATGGCCGAAAAGAGTCCACCAAACGCCCTTAGCATCACGCAAGGGCAATATGTGAGTGCAACCCGGCGCTTCCGGGGAACCCGTGTCGATTATTCGACACTCATACCAGGAGATATGGCCATGAAACATACATGAGGTTCTTGCCGTGACGGCAATTTTCGCCACCCCACCCGTCGCCGATAGCTCTACCAAGTTGGCGATGACACTCAACCTGGCGTACACATCATGGTTGCCGCTGATTCACCAAAATCTGACACCAAACCAGTCACTGGAGAGTACTTATGAAAACCTTAAAAGCATCCTGGATCATTCTGCTGGGCGCGATTCTCGCCATGTCCATTCCTGTGTATGCTCAACCCGAAGAAGCACCTATTGTCAAGCTGCTGAACGAAATGACAGAAAAGCCTGAGCATCATCTGGCCATTGCTGTCTATTACCGCACGCTGGCGAGTGAGGCGCGAACAGAAGTCGAAAAGCATGAAGCCATGAAAAATACCTACCGTCACAGCCACGCAAAGATGAAAGGACCAGGAGCAGGTCAGTCGATGTCCCGACATTGTGAACGTTTGATCCAACTCCACCAATCCGCTGCTGAAGAGTATGAGGCCCTGGCAGCATTGCACGAAACTGAAGCAGGAACAGAGTAACCGCCTGACAGACTTACGCTGCCCCATCGGTTTACCGTAGGGGCAGCGTAATCAATTTTCGATTCTGGCTATGGTGAAGGATGAGATAACGACTATGCCGACCCTCAACCAGTCATACTGCAACGGGCGAACGCACACTCAGGCTTGAGTGACAGGACACAAATGATGATTTGGCGCCACGGGCGTAAGATGTTGTATATAACACCCACACCCTATGGCCTTGGTGGAAGACTGTTGCGAATGTTTAACCGTGTAGTCGCCATTGCCATTCTGCTCAGTGGTCCTGTATCTGCGACGGAACTCCAATCCCCCCTTCCTGATCCCTTGTCACTGGGAACGGTAATACGCATTGCACAGGAGAACCGCAATGAAATCGTTGCCGCCCGAGCCCGTGCGGCCGCCGCGCATCAACGCCCTGATATCGTATCCGCGTTGGAAGACCCCATGATTCAGTGGTCGGTGGATCACTACCCCTATGAAGCCATGGATGGAATGGCAAGGACCCGTTACGACCGCAGCTTCATGGTGGAACAACGCTTTCCCCTATCAGGTGTCCGCGGTCATCGTCGGCGATCAGCGCAGGCTGACGCAGTGCGGCTGGACGCGGAGGCGGATCGCACCATTCTTGATGTGGCGTTCGAGGCGGTAAATTCCTTTCAGATGCTGCATGAAAGACGCCGTATGCGGCAGGTGGCGGAAGAGCAGCAGGTACTGGCCAGGCAATTGGTAGCAGCTGCGTCCGCCCGATACAGTGCGGGCGGCGGCAGCCAAGCCGACGTGCTGCGGGCGGAAACCGAACTCGCTCGTATCGAGGCGCGCTTGAATGCACTGGCCGCCGAAGTAAGGGGCGCCGAAGCAATGCTGAATGCCAGTCTGGGCATGCCGACACATGCGCCGGTGCCCGCTCTCCTCGCACCGACGCACGATGTTCTACCCCCTTCCTCGGAGGCCGTTCGGACCGCGGCCTCGCAGCACCGGCCCGAGCTGCGAGCAGGTCAGGCAGACATTCAGCGCGCTGAGGCCGAAGTAGATGTTATGCGTTCCATGTACCGGCCCATGGCCATGGTACGCCTCGGCTCAGCTACTACCATGGCTGAAGGCGACGGTGCCATGTTTATGGTTGGTGTGTCAGTACCTCTTTGGCGCGGCGCGCTCAGGGCTGGCGTTTCTGAAGCCCAGAGCATGCAGCACATGGCGCGTGTTGACTTGCAGGCAATGCAGCTGATGGTCGAGGGCGAGGCCATTGCTGCACGGGAAGAGGTGGAAGCCACTCGTGCGCATTCCCTGGCTCTGCGGGATGATGTGGTGCCACGTGCGCGTATGGCCATCGATTCGGCGCTGGCGGCCTATCGTGCAGGCCAGGGTGACATGGTCAACGTTATAGAGGCCACTCGAACACTGTGGAGTACCGAAACCGAACTGGTCATGGCCGAGGCTGCGCTGGGATTGGCTCGGGCGCGACTGGAACGTGCAACAGGCACGACCTGGGAGATCACCCCATGAACGGGCGATTACCTGGACTATTTTTGCGGCCGGCCACCGCGGTGGGTGCGCTGGCGATGGCCGCGCTGATCGTCGCGATGCTATTCATACAACAGCAGCGCGGTGCCTGGCCATTCTTCATGCAGGAAACCCTGACGGCCGAGAGCGCAACAGCTGGAGACCGCACTGCTGCTGACAGTCACGCCCGTGTAGCGGTAAACCTGGACCAACGCCTTCAGACAGCCGCTGGCCTGAGGCTCGAACCCGCACGGCGCGAGGCCGTTTCCCGCAACATACGCGTAGTGGCAACCGTAGTACCGGATGAAAGGCGTATTTCCCATGCTCACACCCGTGTGTCGGGCTGGATCGAGCAGCTTTTTGTTGCGACGACAGGCGAGACGGTACGCGCGGGGCAACCACTGGCCGCCATCTTTTCACAGGATCTTTACGCATCACAGCTTGAATACCTTGCTGCGCTCGAACAGGCGACTCAGGCTCCCCGTAGCGCGATTGTGGAGGGAGCGCGTTCACGCCTGCAAGTACTGGGCATGACAGAGGCCGAGATAGCGGGTATCGAGCGTAGTGGCCAGGCACGGCGACTGGTCACGGTTGCCGCGCCTCACGATGGCGTGGTACTGCGGCGCGCAGTGTCGGTGGGCACTGCCGTGGATCCTTCCACCGAGCTACTTACGCTGGCGGACCTGTCAAGCCTCTGGGTCCTCGCTGAAGTGCCCGAGGCAGAAGCCTCGCACATCGCGCCAGACATACCGGTGACACTGGACTTTGCCGCAGCCGGATTGGCCCCCTTCGAAGCGTCGGTGGATTTCGTTTACCCCACATTGAGTGAGCGTACCCGCAGCGTCCGAGTGCGCTTTGCGGTGGCTAATCCTGACGGTGCACTACGGCCGGGTATGTACGGCACAGCAGTTTTCAGCGGCACGGCACGGGAAGGCATCACCGTGCCCCGCGACGCGGTTGTGGACACGGGCCTGATGCAGCATGTTTTTGTCGCTGTCGATGAGGGCCGTTTTGAGCCTCGGATAGTGAAACTGGGTGTGCGTCTGGCAGAGCGTATCGAAATTATTGAGGGCCTGGCGGAAGGAGAACCTGTGGTAGCGGCTGGAGTATTCCTGCTGGATTCTGAAAGCCGGTTGCGCAGCGGCGCGGGCGTCGGCCATGCCGGCCATGGCAGCCCAGCTGACGAGCCGACACCTGCCTCCCACGAGGGGCATTGAGTGTGATTGAGCGCATTATCGAGGGATCGGTACGGCATCGCTGGCTGGTCTTGCTGGCTATTCTTGCCCTGGCCACTTGGGCAGTGGATTCGATCCGCAAGACACCACTCGACGCGATTCCGGACCTGTCCGACCCACAAGTGATCGTATTCACTGAATGGATGGGTCGCAGCCCGGACCTGGTGGAAGATCAAATTACCTACCCGCTGGTCACCGCGCTGCAAAGCACCCCCGGGGTAAGGACCGTGCGCGGCTATTCCATGTTCGGCATGAGCTTTATCTATGCCATTTTTGATGAAGGCGTGGACATTTACTGGGCACGCACTCGAGTCCTCGAGCAGCTGGGCCGCGTACAGCAACTGCTGCCCGCAGATGTCACACCCACGTTGGGTCCGGATGCCAGCGGCGTGGGCTGGATCTACCAGTATGTCCTTCAGGACACCACGGGCCAACTGAGTCTGGCAGAGCTGCGCACCCTGCAGGATTACACCGTGCGCACGGCATTGCAGGCAGTACCCGGCGTCGCCGAGGTAGCCTCGCTGGGGGGCTTTGAGCGCCAGTACCAGATCCTGATTGATCCGCTCCAGCTAACCGCCTACGGCCTCACGCCGGGTGATATTACCCGCGCCGTACAAGGCGCCAATGCCGAGGTCGGAGCCAGAGTGCTGGAGCAGTCCGGGCGCGAATTTGTGCTGCGCGGACGGGGGTACGTGACCAGTCGGGAAGAGCTGGAACAGAGCGTTGTCAGTGTCGGCGCCGGTGGCAATCCGATCAGACTGGGTGACGTCGCGCGGGTACAGTTCGGCCCCGATATCCGCCGCGGCGCAGCAGACTGGAACGGTCAGGGCGAGGCGGTAGGCGGCATCGTTGTCATGCGCCTGGATGCCAATGCGCTGCAGGTCATTCGCGCCCTCAAGCAACACATCCAAACCCTGCCGCTCCCCGACGGTGTGCAGCTGGTGCCAACCTATGACCGCTCCGAACTGATTCAGGGTTCCATCATTACGCTGCGTGACACGCTCATCAAGGAAGGTGTCATCGTACTCATTGTGTGCCTGGTGTTCCTGATGCATGTCCGTTCGGCACTGGTGGCGATGACGGTGCTGCCACTGGCGGTACTGTTCTCGTTTATTGCCATCCGCCATCTGGGCATGACCTCCAATATCATGTCCCTCGGAGGCATCGCCATTGCCCTGGTGGAGCTGGCCGACGCAGTGATCGTGATGATCGAGAATGCCCATCGCCGTATTTCGGAAAAGCCTGACGCCGATCGCACTGAGGTGATTGTGAAAGCCTGTAAGGAGGTGGGGCGGCCCATCTTCTTTTCCACGGTGCTACTGACGGTGAGTTTTCTGCCTGTCTTCGCACTGGGCGGCCAGGCCGGCCGGCTCTTTGATCCTCTGGCCTATACCAAGACCTTCGCGATGTTCTCGGCAGCGGTGTTGACTATCACCCTGGCGCCGGTGCTGATGGTATTGCTGCTGCGCGGGAAGATCCGAACCGAGGCACAGAATCCCGTGGCCGGAGCACTGCGGCGCGGCTACCAACCCATTGCAACCTTCGTTGTGCGCCACCGCAATTGGGTGGTAGCGCTGGCGGTAACGATTGTGCTGGGCACGACGCCGATCTACCTGCGACTGGGTTCAGAGTTCATGCCGCCACTGGATGAGGGTTCGCTGCTGATCATGCCCACCACCTTCCCCGGCATTTCCATTGAGGAAGCGCGACAGGTACTGACGCGTCACCACCGAATGATTATGGAATTCCCCGAGGTTTTCTCGGTTCACGGCAAAACCGGGCGCGCGGAGACCGCCACCGATCCGGCACAGCTCGATATGAACGAATCGGTGGTGCAACTCAATCCCCGGGATGACTGGCCGCTTTATCCAGTACCACGCTGGTACAGCTCCCTGGCGCCGGAATGGTTGCAACCGGGACTTCGTCTGGTGTGGCCGGATCAACGAGCGCGTACGCTGGATGAATTGGCGAGGGAACTGGATCGCGCCCTGCAAACCCCGGGCTACCAGATGGCGATTTCCCCGCCCATCCGCACCCGCATCGACATGCTGACCACAGGGGTGCGCACACCGGTGGGCATCAAGGTGTTCGGCACGGATCTCGCGGAAATCGAGCGACTGAGCGTTGAGCTTGAAGCCCTGTTGCGCACCGTCCCCGGCACACGCAGCACCTTTGCTGAGCGCCAGACCGGTCGTGAATATGTCGACATTGTCCCGGATCGCGAAGCTATCGCCCGCTATGGCCTAACGGTGCGCGATGTCCACGACGTGATTGAAATGGCCGTGGGTGGCATGCCGATCTCCACAGTGATTGATGGGCGGGCTCGCTACAGCGTCAATCTGCGTTACGCCGCCGACTTTCGCGCCGATCCAGCCGCATTGCGATCCATCACAATACCCGTGACTACCAGTGCATCGGTCGCAGAACCGGATATCGGCCTGTCCGGTCAAGGCGCCTCAACACCGCGCTCTGGAGCAATTATGGGCGGCGGTATGGGCGGCATGGGCGGTACAGCAGCATCCAGCGGCGCCATGCCGTCGGCTGCGGCGATGGCTGGAGGCGCCTCTCCGGATTGGGCCGAAACCTGGCGGCAACCAGGCTCCGCCGTCCCCTTGGGCAGTCTAGCGGACGTGCGGGTGGTTACGGGTCCACCGATGATCAAAAATGAAAACGGAGTCTTGGTGGGCTATGTCTTCGCCGACATCGACATGACCCAGCGCGACCTTGGGGGCTGGGTCAACGATGCACAACGCCTGGTCGACGCAGAGTTTTCGCTACCCCTTGGTTTCCGACTGGAGTGGACCGGTCAGTACGAATTTATGGCCGACATGCAGCAACGCCTGAAGTACATGATCCCTCTGACGTTGGTGCTCATCGTCGGATTGCTGTACTTGTCCATGAACGGCTGGGGACAAACGCTGCTGGTGCTGCTGAGCGTACCCTTTGCAGTCATAGGTAGTATCTGGCTACTCAGTGCCATGCATTACAACCTGTCCACCGCAGTGTGGGTGGGAATAATCGCCGTCGGTGGCGTTGCAGCGCAGACTGCGATCGTCGTCGTGGTTTATCTGGATCAGGCTCTTAAAGCAGCTATCGCCGAGGATCAGCTGCGGACGGTGGAGGATGTAGACACCGCAATAATCGAGGGCGCAACCCGGGGCGTGCGACCGATGATGATGACGGTGGCCACGACCGTGCTCGGGCTGGCGCCGCTGCTGTGGGAGAGCGGTGTCGGTGCCGACCTGTCGGCTCGCACAGCGGCACCTGTCGTAGGCGGCATGGTTTCTTGCCTGTTCCTCACCCTGTTGGTGCTGCCGGGCGCCTACGCGATCTGGCGCCGTCACCAATGGGGCCGAGGAAAGCTTATTGCCGCTATGGATGTTGCCTGACCAAGATGTGACATGAGCGAAACAGGCGATGAATCGATGGGAAGCCAGATCGTCCGCTTTGCGCCTCATTCCGGGTCAACGGCCATCGCTGGTTGGGAGAGCGAATTGCAAGGAAGCTGTCCGCTTGCATTCCTATCGCGGTATCACCTGTCTGACAGCCGACCATTCTTTTCAGCCCGGATAACCCGCTTACGCACAGCTAAAGGACTTATTATGCAACAACCCTATGGTCGATCAGAACAAACGGTGGTGGAGCGGCTAAATCAGCATTGCGTCTGCGTCTCGCTCGATCAAACTGCGCTTGCCGATGAGTTGCGTCGTCAGTTGGGCGATACCTGGCCTGAAGTGTTGTCCAACCCCGCTTGGCGTCAATTTTTCTCAAACGTCGCAGTATTCGTACCCGAGAAAGATCTGGATCGCATGCAGGCCGTTGTGAGAGCATTGGAGAATGCCGCTCTGCTACCTGGCTACCGCCAGAAAGTGATGTCCTGGGCACCCGATGTCGCACAGATAAATCCCGGCCCTGTAGGCGCTTTTATGGGCTACGACTTTCACCTTGGTGAGGAGGGGCCGCGCCTGATCGAAATCAACTCCAATGCCGGGGGCGCTTTCCTGAATGCCTTGCTGGCCAAAGCCCAGCAAGCATGCTGCGGCGCCGTCAATGCGGACTGGGGGAAAGACTTCGATACGGCGGTGATCAGGCAGTTTGAGAACGAATGGCGCGCTCAACGTGGCAGTGGCCGGCCGACACGGATAGCCATTGTTGATGATCAGCCGACGGATCAGTATCTCTACCCTGAGTTCAGGCTGGCACTACAGCTTTTTGAACGGAACGGTATTGAGTCCGTCATACTTTCGCCAGGTGAGCTAACGTATGAGGCAGGCACGCTCTACGGTGACGGCAATGCCATCGACATGGTTTACAACCGTCTGGTAGATTTCGGTCTGGATGCTCCCGAACATGCCGCATTACGCGCGGCCTGGCTGGATGGTGGTGCTGTCGTTACACCCAATCCCTTTGTTCATGGCTTACTCGCCGACAAACGCAACCTGGCAGTTTTGTCAGATCAAACCACTCTTGAGCAGTGGGGTATGAGTACTCGGGATGCAACGTTACTCCGGGACGCCATTCCCCGTACCCTGAACGTTCCTGCCGAGGATGCCCAGACGCTGTGGGAACAAAGACGGCAGTGGTTTTTCAAACCGGTAGCCGGGCATGGTAGCAAGGGAGTGTATAGGGGCAGCAAGCTTACCAAAAGCACCTTTACTAACATCTTGAAGGGCGACTATATCGCCCAGGCCTATGTACCGCCTTCCGAGCGACTGATCCTGGTCGACGGTGAGCGCCAATTTCTCAAAGTGGATGTGCGCCTGTATACCTATCGCGGCAACCCTCTCCTGACTGCTGCCCGTTTGTATCAGGGACAGACGACTAATTTTCGCACCCCAGGAGGCGGTTTTGCGCCGTTGTTTATCCTGAATGAACAATGACAGAACTCCATATTATCGGCGGTCTCAACGACCAATCGGTAAAGCACCTTAAATATATGCCTGAATTTAGCGAGCAATATCCTGAGCAACCATATAAACATCAATTTTTTATGGGTAAGCGGATTAAATGGTTGATCTTACCTTTGCATGAGAGTGAGACAGACCGGCATCTCATCGGATTATCTGGTTGATGCTTCACCTACTGCTGGTGCATGTTTCCTTCGCTAATTCCAGCAAGAACCCCACACGCCTCAACTTCCCGGTCATCGTTGCAACTCGCTCTCAGTGAAACGAGTTGTTTCTCAAGCGCTTGCAGAGCGGTTATCTGCGACCGCACATGAGAGATGTGATCATCGAGCAAGGCGTTGACGGCGGTACAAGGCTGATGAGGGTCGTCCTGATAGCTCTGTAGTTCGTGAATCTCAGCCAGTGACAGGCCCAGGATTCTGCAGCGACGGATGAAGGCCAGCCCCTCACCATGCTTCTCGGTATAGACACGGTAACCGTTGTCCTGCCGATCAGGCGGCGGCAACAAGCCCTGCTGTTCATAGAAGCGGATCGTCTGTGTTTCGACCCCTACCAACTGCGCCAACTGACCAATGCGCATCAGCCTCCTCCCCAACGGATTCTTTACTCTATTGACCTTATAGTAGCTTTATAGTTTTAAATGGTACCACAACATTGTTCAAGTGGAGTCGTATCATGAGCAAATCCTGTGGTGGCGC